>Ga0137410_10003935_pt1 | contig 10091 bp, 7 predicted proteins | sample CZODoug1_16funga_FD_108878 | JGI IMG/M metagenome (GOLD analysis project Ga0137410, IMG submission 108878) | Vadose zone soil fungal communities from Angelo Coast Range Reserve, California, USA - CZODoug1_16fungal (Illumina Assembly) | ecosystem: Environmental > Terrestrial > Soil > Vadose zone... | reverse complement strand
GCGTGGAACTCGAGCAAATCGTGCGGGCCGTCAACGATGTCGGCGCGGCGCCCGGCGATCTGGTCGCCATCCTCGAAGCCCTCAGGGAGGCCGGTGCGCTGCAGGCCGAGCTCATCGTGATTTAAATGACCACAGATCTTTCATTGACCGGTGCTCTGCAGTCTCTCGGCCCCTCGGTGCCGGACACCTCCGCCGCAACCACGTACACCGATCTCAACGGTTTGGCGGCGCTCAAAGCCGATCCGACGTCGCCCCAGGCGATCAGCGCCGTGGCCAGTCAGGTCGAGGCTCTGTTCCTGCAAATGATGTTGAAGAGCATGCGCGACGCCAGCATGGGTGACGAACTCGACGGCAACGAGATGGGCGTGTACCAGGACATGTTCGACAAGCAGGTGGCGCTCACCATCAGCCAACACGAGGATTTAGGCATAGGCGCCATATTGAAACGACAGTTGACCGGCAAGACTGCGCCCGCTGCGCCCAAGACGGCTTCTGGCGGGGTGTCAGCCCCGCCGCAGGTCTTGGCGAAAACGCCGGGGGAGTTCGTCGATCAGGTGATGCCGGCCATCCGCCGCGCCGCCACCGCCTTGGGGCTCAATCCGCTCGGGCTGCTGGCGCAGGCGGCGCTCGAAACCGGATGGGGTCAGCGCATGGCGCGTAACGCCGATGGCTCGCCCAGCCTCAATATGTTCGGCATCAAAGCCGGCGACGGGTGGACCGGCGCGCGGGCGACCGCGGATACGGTGGAGTTCAGCAACGGCGTGGCGGCGCAGCGGCGCACGGCTTTTCGGGCCTACGGGTCGATCGAGGAGAGCGTCAGCGACTTTGCCAATATGCTGAAGAAATCTCCGCGCTACCGGGATGCGATCGCGGCAGGCGGTGACGTCCACGCGTACATCGACCGCATCGGCAAGTCGGGCTACGCGACCGACCCTGAGTATGCGACTAAGTTAAATCAAATCTTGAATAGCGGCGTGCTCCAGGCGGCGCTGCCTACCCGCACTGCAGCATTATAGATATTGGATTGGCTGCCGATAGTGCGGGAGTCGAGTGAGTTCGAACGCCGAAAACGCGGAGAGTAATGGTGTCAGACATATTTGGAATCAGCGTTTCGGCGCTTCAGGCGTTTCAAGCTGCAATGGCGGTTACCAGCAATAACATCGCCAACGCCAGCACGCCCGGATATAGCAAAGAATCGGTGGTTCTGAGCGCCGCGGCGCCGCAGTCGAATGGAACAGCCAGCGTCGGCAGCGGAGTCAACCTCACCGCCACCACGCGCGCCTTCAACCAGGCGACCAACAATCAATTGAATACCTCGCAAAGCAGCCTCGGTCAATTGAACAGCCTGCAGACTTACACGTCCCAGATCGACAATATCGTGGGTACGACGGCCGGCGGCATCAGCACCGCCCTACAGGACTTTTACAGCGCATGGTCGGCCGTCGCAAATACCCCAACGTCCGCAGCCACGCGGCAAGCCCTGATCGGCAAGGCGCAGAGCGTCGCGAACAGTTTCAGCAGGATCAGTTCCCAATTGAACGGCTTGAATACCGACATCAACACACGCATCACGGCCGACGTGCAGCAAATCAATTCGATCGGTGCGTCGATTTCCAAACTGAATCAACAGATCGTCGTGAGCACGGCCCAGGCCGGGGGTAGTCCGCCCAACACCCTGCTCGACCAGCGCGACAAGCTGGTGTCGGATCTTTCATCGTTGATCGGAGTCTCGACCACCACGGACACCAACGGCGCCCTCAATGTCTTCGTGGGCAATGGGCAGCCGCTGGTTCTGCAGGGCACCACCACCACCCTGACCACCGTGGGAAATCCCTTCAATTCGGCGCAACTGGAGATATCCTCATCCACCGCCGCCGGCAATGTGATCAGCGGCTACATTACGTCGGGAGACCTCGGCGGGCTGCTGGCGGCGCGCACCCAGGCGATCCAACCTGTGCGAAATCAGCTGGGCCAGATTGCCACCGCCTTCAGCCAAGCGGTCAACTCTCAGCAGAATGCGGGTCTGGATCTCGGCGGACAGTTCGGCGCGAACCTGTTTTCGGTGGGCGGGCCGAGCGCCACAGCCTCCTCCAAGAACACGGACAATACCAGCGTCGCGGTCAGCATCGCGAATGTCGGCGCGCTGACTGCGAACGATTACGTGCTGTCGTACAAGGCGGGCGCGTATTCCCTGACCCGCTCCAGCGACGGCAGTACGGTTGCCCTGTCGGGCGCCGGAACCGTGGCGAGTCCGCTGACGGCCGATGGTCTATCCATCGTGGTGTCGGCGACGCCCGCTTCGGGAGATCAGTTTCTCATTCAACCCACCGCACAGGCTGCCGGCTCATTCGCCGCCGTGTTGACCGATCCCTCGAAGATCGCCGCCGCAGGCGCCGTGCAGACGTCGGCCGCAAACAGCAATGTGGGAAATGCCACGATCAGCAGCGGTACGGTGCTCAATGCCGCCAACCCGAATTTGCTGAATACCACGAGCATTCAATTCATCACTCCGACGACGTATTCGGTGAATGGCGCCGGAAGCTTCGCCTACACCGCGGGCGCGAATATCAGCCTCAACGGCTGGCAGGTGGCGATCAGCGGCACCCCGGCGGCCGGCGATACCTTCACGGTGGCGAGCAACGCGGGGGGCGCGGGTGACAATCGCAACGCCCTGGCGAGCGCCAATCAGCAAACCCAGGGAATTCTTGCCAACGGTACCACCAGCGTCAACGGCGCAGTCAGTTCGCTGATCACCGGCATCGGCAGCGAGGCCCAACAGGTCAATACCGCACAAGCCGCCCAGTCGGCGGTCAACACTCAGGCGCAAAAGAATGTGCAGTCCGTATCGGGGGTCAACCTGGATGAGGAAGCCGCCAGCCTGCTGCAGTGGCAGCAGTCTTATCAAGCCGCCGCCCAAGCGCTGAAAATCGGCAGCAGCCTGTTTCAGAGCTTGCTGACCGCCGTACAGGCGGCATAAAGGAAATCTCCATGCGCGTAACCCAGAGTCTGAATCAAGCACAGTTCCTCGCGGCGCTGACCCAGATCGAGTCCAATCTGTCGCAGACGCAGAATCAAATCTCGTCAAATCTCGCGTTCACCACCCCTTCGCAGAATCCGGTCGCGGCCGGCAGCGTCAACAACTACGACCAGGCGCTCGCGCAAAGCCAGCAGTACGATGCCAACGCCAACAGCGCACAGACCCGGCTCAGCACCGAGGATAGCGCCCTGTCGCAGGTGCAAACCGAGCTGCAGACCTTGCGCGATCTCGCGCTGCAGGCCAACAATGGTTCCGTTTCCAGCGAGGGCCACACGGCGATCGCGGCGCAGGCCACCCAAATCCAAAACAGTTTGTTGTCCCTGGCCAACACCCAGGACGGCAACGGCGAGTACATCTTCGGCGGCTTTTCCACGACTAACCGACCGTTTGCGCTCACGGCAGGCGGCGCAAGCTACGCCGGCGATCAGGGCCAGCGTCAAGTGCAGGTCGCGGCCGGTCAGACCATCGCCGACGGCGACAACGGCAATATCGTGTTCAACCAGATCAAGACCGGCAACGGTACGTTTGACGCGAGCGCCGCCGCAGGCAACACAGGTACGGGAGTGCTCGGCGCCTCGGCGGTGCAGAACCCGGCCGCGTACGACGGCGGTACCTATGCCGTCAATTTCACGGCCGCCAACACCTACGAAGTGCGCGATTCAGCCAATGTGCTGGTGACCTCGGGGACGTATACCTCCGGTCAGTCGATCGCGTTCCGCGGCGTCCAGGTGACGCTGAGTGGTCAGCCCGCCGCGGGCGATTCGTTCACGGTCGCGCCGAGCACCAATCAAAGCATATTCACGACGGTACAGAATCTCGTGACTGCGCTGCAGACCGGGACCGGCACCTCGGCCACTCAGGCCAAGCTGAACAATTCGCTGGGCAACGCGATCAACAATATCGATCAAGCGCTCGCTCAGACATCGAACGTTCGGGCGACCATCGGCGCGCGGCTGAACACCATTACCACCCAGCAGTCGGTCTCCAGCAGCCAGCAGATTCAGCTCAAAGCATCCATCTCCTCGCTGCAGAGCCTGGACTACGCCTCTGCGATCACCGCGCTGGATTTACAAAACACCACCCTCAGCGCGTCGATGCAGGCCTATACCCTGACGCAAGGGTTGACGCTGTTCAAATATCTCTAGTATCGCGGCAGCGTGAGTTTGGGCGATGCGCATGGCCCGGGGGGAGAGGAAGCGTCCAGGCAACAAAGAAGCAGTTGCCTGGACGCTTCCTCTCCCCCCAGACCCTTCACGCTGGGCCAGTCAACATTCCTGTGCGGGAGACCGGTTTCGATGGCCCATTGGGCTCAGTGGTGATGTCCGCCCGCGCCGTGCACGTGGCCGTGTTCGAGTTCTTCGCCGGTTGCTTCACGTACGCCGACCACTTCCACATTGAAATGTAAGGTTTGATCGGCCAGTGGGTGGTTGCCGTCCAACGTGATCATGTCACCGACCACGGCGGTCACGGTGAATAGGCGCATGCCGTCTTGGGTCCGCGCCTGAAACTGTATGCCCTTCTTGATTTCGCCCGAACCCTGCAGGGTGCGTTTCGGTACGCGCTGCACCAGCGCCTCATCGCGCACACCATAACCATCGGCAGGCGCGAGCGAGACGGCCACGGTCTCGCCGTCTCGTTTCCCCTCCAGGGCTTTTTCCAGGCCGGGGACCAGATTGCCGTGTCCCTGGATATAAGCCAGCGGTTCGCCGCCGGCCGAGCTGTCGAGCACGGCGCCGGCGTCGTTCTTGAGGGTGTAGTGAATGGTAACGACCCGGTCTGCAGTAATGTCCACGGCTGATTTCCTAGTCCAAGAGCTTCTACGAAGATCGGCAGGTTACACAAATGGGGTCAATTTCGCCTCAAGATCGTAGGCGTCCGCCCGCGTGATCTGCACCTCTGCCCAATCGCCGACGGCCAGCCCCTTCGCCGCGCGGATTCGCACCACGCCGTCTATTTCCGGGGCGTCGCTGCTGGAGCGCGCAATGGCCACATTGCCTTCGATCCGGTCGACCAGCACCTTCATATTGCGGCCGATCTTGCGCGCCAGCCGCTGAGCGCTGATTTGCTGGCTAAGCTCCATGAACCGTGCGCGGCGTTCCGCTTTGATTTCCGGTGGCACCGGCGGTTGGCGCAGTGCATTCGCCGCGGCGCCCTCGACCGGCGAGTACTCGAAGCAGCCCACCCGATCCAATTGTGCGGTGCGGAGCCAATCGAGCAATTCTGCGAAGTCCTCCTCGGTCTCGCCCGGGAAGCCGACGATGAACGTGCTGCGGATCGTCATGTCCGGCACTGCGCGCCGCCACTCTGCGATGCGCTCGAGGGTATTTTCGGCGGCGGCCGGGCGTTTCATGAGTTTGAGAATTCGCGCGCTCGCATGCTGGAACGGGATGTCGAGGTAGGGCAGAACGCGCCCGTCCGCCATCAGTTCGATCACCTTGTCGACATGGGGATAGGGATAGACGTAGTGCAGGCGTATCCATGCACCGAGTTCGCCCAGTGCGGCGGCTAGATCGTAGAAGCGGGCGCTGCGCTCGGCGTTGCGCCAGGGCTGTGCGGCATACTTGAGATCGACTCCGTAGGCGCTGGTGTCCTGGGAAATCACCAGGATCTCCTTGACCCCGGCGCGCACCAGCTGCTCCGCCTCGCGCAATACCTCGCCGATCGGTCGACTGACAAGACGCCCTCGCATCGAGGGAATGATGCAGAAGCTGCAGCGGTGGTTGCAGCCTTCAGAGATTTTGAGGTAGGCGTAGTGTCGCGGCGTCAGCTTGACGCCCTGTGCGGGAATCAGATCCAGGAACGGTTCATGCTTCGGCGGCAAGTGCTCATGCACCGAGGCCACCACCTCTTCGTAGCGCTGTGGTCCGGTGATTTTCAGCACTTGTGGATGTCTGTCGAGAATCTTCTGAGGTTGAGCGCCGAGGCAGCCGGTCACGATGACTTTGCCGTTCTCAGCCAGCGCTTCGCCGATGGCGTCCAAGGACTCGTCCACCGCCGCGTCGATGAAGCCGCAGGTGTTGACCACCACGAGGTCCGCCGCGCCGTAGCTGGCCGCGACCTCATACCCTTCCGCACGCAGCCGCGTGAGAATTCGTTCCGAGTCCACCAACGCCTTGGGGCATCCCAAGCTGACGAAGCCCACTTTCGGGGTCTTACGGCTCACGGTTTTCAAGCGACTAATCGACCTTGGCGAAGATAAAGGGGGCGCATTCTACTCCATACGCGGCGGTTGACGTGGAGCCTCGGCCGATGCGGCAACGCCACAATACCCGCGGCAGCAGGGCGAACAATCTCTAAAGGACGGCCGTTTGCCGCCGATATCGCCCCGCGGGAGGGATCGCCATGTCAACCGCTGATGCCAAAACCGTGAAGTCGAGACGATTCCGAGCGCCGTCCGGCGCGATTTTCCGCTCAAGAACCGCACCGAGGCTCCGATAACCTCTTTGAACGTGGTCACCGGTCCGCCCGCTTGGCGGGTGAAGTGAACACAACAGTAGGGCCTAAGACGGGCCGGTGTATTAACTTTCAGGAGTCTTAATCATGCCATTGACATTAAATACCAATATCGATTCGCTCAACGCGCAACGAAACTTGACGAATTCCAAGGCGACCTTGTCGCAGGCCTTGCAGCGTTTGTCCTCGGGCTTGCGCATCAACAGCGCTGCGGACGACGCCGCCGGTCTCGCGATCAGTCAGCAATTCACCACGCAGATCAACGGCACCAACCAAGCCGTCAACAATGCTAATGACGCCGTCTCGGAAGCGCAGACGGCGGGCGGCGCATTGTCGACCTTGACCGATGCCTTACAGAGCATCCGCACACTCGCCGTCGAGTCTGCGAACGGCTCGAACAGCGCCGCCGACCGCGCCGCGCTCGATGCCCAAGTGCAGCAGCAGATTGCGGAAATCACGCGTATTGCGTCGCAGACTTCGTTCAACGGAACCAAAGTGCTCGACGGCAGCAGCGGTGTCACGACATTCCAAGTCGGCGCCAACGTCGGCAACACCATTTCCGTCAACTTGGCGCAGGGCGTGCGAGCCGACCAAATCGGCCAGGTTGCCAGCGGCGGCGGCACGAACGTCACCGCGACGGCGCTGACCGGCAGCAATTTGACCATACAGGTGGGCACGGGAACGGCGGTCAGCATCGGCGCGAGCGTCGCAGGCTCCGCCGGCACCACGGCCGGCCAGTCGTCCTATTCCGCCTATTCCAAAGTGCAGGCCATCAACGCGGCCGGCGTCGCCGGCTTGACGGCCAGCGCCTCGACCACCGCGACCGGTGCAGCAGCGTTCTCGAATATCACCGGCGGTTCGGCCGGTACCACCTATGCACTGACCATCAACGGCGTTGCCATTTACGCTGCTGGTACCGCCATTGCGACCGGCCAGGTATTGACCGGGTCTGCCGTAGCGACTCAGATCAATTTGTACTCCTCGCAGACAGGCGTCACCGCGGGCCTGAGCGCAACCGGCCAGTTGCAGCTGACGGCAGCTGATGGCCGCGACATCAATCAGGTCGAGACGGTAACGGCGGGAACGGGCGGCACCGGAACGGGTGCAGGTATCGCAGCCGCGCAGACGCGGGGCACGATTACCCTGTCCGCGGCGAGCAATATCGTGATCGGCGGCGCGGGTTCAGCCGATGTCGGCTTCAACGCCGGTGGCCAGACCATCTCCCTGAGTGCGGCCACGCTGGCGAATGCCGACGTGTTGACCGTCACAGGCGCCAACAACACGATCGCCGCGGTGGATTCGGCGCTGGCAACGGTCAGTGCCTTCCAGAGCCAATTGGGCGCCATCCAAAACCGCTTCACGTCGACGGTCAAGAATCTGCAGTCCACGGTGCAGAACCTGACTTCTTCGCGCAGCACGATTCAGGACGCGGACTTTGCGGCCGAGACGGCCAAATTGACCCAGTCCAACGTGTTGCAACAGGCAGGTATTTCGATTTTGGCGCAGGCCAATCAACAGCCGCAGCTGATCCTCAAGCTTTTGCAGTAACAGCCGATAGATCGAAGTAGCTCGAGTTGTAGATTGTTTGATGACTCTGCCCGGGTGCTTCGGCACCCGGGCAGCGGTCGCTGGATGCGGCCTGAAGCCTAAGGAGTATTCGCAGTATTAGCCGAATCAGATAGATAGGATGTAGCAATCATGGCGAGCGACGGAATTCCGGTAAGCGTACCGGCGACGCGCCCCGTGCACGGAAGTCAGGCGCCGACATCGGCAACGGTTCAAGGGACAGGCGGCAAGTCCTTGCCGGCAAATGGGCATGCGGCGGCCGCTGCGGCAGCTTCGCCGGCGGTGCGCGCAAGGAGCGCGCCCGATTTGCAGGCGCTCATCGCGCAGCTGAACAAGTACTTCCGGGAATCCGGCAGGCCAAATCAGTTTCGGCTGGATGCCTCTTCCGGCAGCAAGCAAATCCAGGAGATCAATCCCGATACCGGCGATGTCATCGGCGAGTATTCCGTCGCGGAATTCCCCTTGCTGTTTCGTAGCCTGGGCGTCCCCGGCGTACTCATCGACAGCCACGCGTAAGAGGCGCCGGCCTCGTTTGCCGATCCGCCCCAACATTGGTACGCCTCTTGCTTAACTTCTAACCGGATTGGCCGATAGATTAATCAGTTCCACGTTGGGCGAGGCGCTCCATGAGTTCAGTCATATCATCAACCGGTATCGGATCGGGCCTCGATATCAATAGCATTGTGTCGTCTCTCACCACGGCAAAAGCCGCGCCGGAGACCAATGCCCTGAACCGGAGCAAGACGGCGCTGACGGCCGAGGTTTCGGCATTCGGCACATTCAACAGCGCGCTCGCCACATTCCAGGCGACCTTGGCAACTCTCCAGGATCCGACCAAATTGGCCAGCCGCACCGCCGCCCTGGCTGACACCACCATAGCCACGGCCACGGCGACCTCCAGTGCGGCAGCGGGTCAATATTCCATACGAGTGCAGAATTTGGCCGCCGCAGCCAGTCTGTCGTCGAACCCGGTGGCCTCCGCGGCTACCACCATCGGGACCGGCACGCTGACGTTGGCGGTCGGGGGCGCGTCGACCTCGATCACCATCGACGGCACGAACAATACCCTGCAAGGAATTGTCGCGGCCATCAATAGTGCGACGAACAATCCGGGGGTGACCGCGAGCATTCTCACGACCACCGCCGGCGCACGACTGGTGCTGTCCGGCACGGCAACCGGCGCCGCCAACGCGATTTCGGTGACCGAATCGGGCGGCGACGGCGGTCTGGCCTCGCTGGTCTACGACCCGCTTGGAACCAAGAATTTGACTCAAACTCAGGCGGCGCAGGACGCGAACTTTTCAGTGAACGGCTACGCCGCGACCAATCCCAGTAACGTGGTGAGCTCGGTCATCACCGGCGTGACCTTGAATCTTCTCAAACCGACCGCAGCCGGCACACCGACGACTTTGACGATCGGCAACGACACGCAAAGCGCTCAGACCTCCATCGGGACCTTCGTCACCGCGCTGAACGGCCTGCAAACCAGCATTCGGAGTCTCACCGGTTATGACGCTGCGACCCAGACCGCAGGTCCGTTGCTGGGCAACCAAACCTTGCTGTCCTTCCAAAGCCGATTGTCGAAAATACTTGGACAGGTCAACTCGAGTATTTCAAGCGGGCCGAATTCACTCGCTGCGCTCGGCATCGCGGCAAATCCGCAAGGGACCTTCAGTACCAACGCCACGACCTTGAGCAATGCGCTGACCGCCAGCGTGGCTTCGGTGGCCAAATTGCTGTCCGGCCCGAATGGCATCGCCACGCAACTCAATAGCTTTGTCACCCAGTACACCCAGGCGGGCGGCCTGCTGGACACGATCAATACCAGCCTGCAATCGAGCTTGAGCAATATTACGAAACAACAGGCTGATTTGACCGCCAGGATGGCGGTTTATTCGGCGACACTCACGTCCGAATATAACGCGATGGACACGGCAGTGGCGTTGTTGAAGCAAACGCAAACCTATCTCTCGCAGGCGTTCAACACCAACTCCGGCTCGAGCTCTACCAGCACGTCAACCAGCACGGGGTTGGG
>Ga0137410_10003933_pt1 | contig 10094 bp, 9 predicted proteins | sample CZODoug1_16funga_FD_108878 | JGI IMG/M metagenome (GOLD analysis project Ga0137410, IMG submission 108878) | Vadose zone soil fungal communities from Angelo Coast Range Reserve, California, USA - CZODoug1_16fungal (Illumina Assembly) | ecosystem: Environmental > Terrestrial > Soil > Vadose zone... | reverse complement strand
CGACCCGAACACGCCCTTTTCGCGGCTCAGCGCAGAGCAGGTCGACTACGTGCAGTTCCCGCGCGAGACGCTCAAGCTGAAGAGCGGCGACTGCGACGACCTCTCGGTGCTGCTCGCCGCCGGCTTCGAGAACCTCGGCATCGAGGCGGCGCTGGTCGAGGTGCCCGGCCACCTGTTCCTCATGTTCCGCACCGGCCTCAAGGAGGCGGATCGCGGCCTGATCAGCCTGCAGGACGAGCTGTTCGTGATGCGCGACGGCGAAGTCTGGATCCCGGTCGAGGCGACGCTGATCGCCACCTCGTTCACCGAGGCCTGGGCGGAAGGCGCGCGCAAGTACCACGAGGCCGCCAAGGCCAACCAGGCGAAGGTCGTCTCGCTGCGCAAAGCCTGGGAGAAATACGCGCCGGCGACGCTCGCGCCGCTGGCGCAAGGCATCGACGTGCCGACCGGCGAGCGCGTCACCCGCCTGATCGGGCGCGAGCAGTCCCTGCTGCTCGCGCGCCGCCTGGAGCGCGAGGTGATGCCCTATCGCCGCGCTCTCGCCGCCAACCCGAAGGACGCGGACGCGCGGCTGCAGATCGGCACCATCTACGCCCGCAACGGCGTCAACGACGTGGCGCAGCGCGAATTCGAGGCGATCCTGTCGCAGGAGCCGCGCCACGTCTCGGCGCTCAACAACCGCGGCAATCTCTATTTCGCGAGCGGCGATTTCGAGCGCGCGCTCGACGCCTACCGCACCGCCGAGGAGGTCGATCCCGGCGACGGCGGCATCCGCGTCAACGCCGCGCTCGCCTACTACCGGCTCGGCAAGCTGCCGGAAGCGCGCACCAAGTTCAAGGAAGCGACCCAGCTCAATGCAAGCATTGCGACGCAGTACGGCGCTTTCGCCAAGCTGCTCGGCAACTAGCAGAAGGAGGTTGATCATGAAAACCGGAATCGTCTCCGCCGTCCTCGCAGCCCTCGCCATGGCTTTCGCCGTCCCCGACGCGTCGGCGCAGTCCACAACCACCGCGATGAAGGACATGCTCGGCAGCCTGTGGGGGCGCCTGCGTGCGGCGACGCCGCGCTCCACCGCCACTGCCCCAACCACGACCGTGACCGCCGGCCTGCGCGGCAGCGAGGCCACCGAGTCGGAGCTCAAGCCCTACTGGCGCGGCGACCGGGAGACGGACGCCGGCTCGATCGCCGAGCGCAAGGCGCTGGAAGGCGCGCAGGCGCTGGCCGACTCGGGCAAGTTCGCCGAGGCCGTCAAGGCGTACGACGGTTTCCTGACGCAGTATCCGCGCAGCCCGCTCGCCGCCAACGCCGTGTTCGGCAGCGCTCTGGCGCACGCCGCGCTCGGCGACAAGGCCAAGGCCACCGCCGGCTTCCAGGAGTTCATCAAGCGCGACCCGCAGCACCCGCTGGTAAAGGACGCCGAGCAGGCGATCGCCGCCCTAAAGTAAGGGTCCGCAGCGCAAGAAGCCGCGCTGCGCCTCGTCGCGGAACGGTCACACTGGCCCCGGAGAATCCGGGGCCGTGCCGGACCCTTGGTCAGCCTGGTGGACCGCGCTCTGCGCCGCGGCCCTCCTCAACGCCGCCGCCTGGGCCTATTCGGCGGTCCGCCTTGGCCGCCATGTGGATTCCCTCCCCGCCGACGTAGCGCTCACTCGCCGCCGGCTGCTCTGGCTCTCGGCGCTCTACGTCCTCGGCTGCGGCTTCCGCTCGGTGCTGCCGATGATCGACGTACCGCGCTTCTGCCTGCACGAGACCGGAATTTCGCGCATCTTCGTTGGCCGGTCGGTCGCGACCGTCGCGGAGCTCGCTTTCGTCGCGCAGTGGGCGCTGCTGATGCGCGAGGCTGGAGCGGTGCGGGCCGGCCGGATGGTCGTGCCGCTGATCGCCTGCGCGGAAGTGCTGTCGTGGATCGCGGTCCTGACGCGCGACGATCTCTTCCACGCGCTGGAGAATTCGACCTGGACTGTGGTGGCGGCGTTCGCGGTCGCCTTCCTCGCCTCGCGCTGGCGCTACGAGGGTCCGACCGGCCGAAAAGTCATCATCGCCGCCGGCGGAGCGGCCGCCGCCTACGTCGCCTTCATGGTCGCCTACGTCGTGCCGATGTATCTCATGCGCTGGCACGCCGGCCACGAAACCGTGACTTTCGCGCAGGGCCTGGCCGAGGTCCTGCATCCCTGCACCGTGCAGCGCGACTGGGCGCTATGGTGGCAGGACGCGGCGTGGCTCACGCCGTATTTCACGCTCTGCGTTTGGTTCAGCCTCAGCCTCGCCCACGTCCCGAGTCTCAAGGCAGGCGCAGCAGCGGCTGGCCGGCCCTGATCCGATCATTGGTTTTTCTCAGGACGGAAAATCCGGGAGGCGCAAGAACAATGATCGTCGAGCCGTGCTCGAACCAGCCCATCTCTTCGCCCTTGGCGACGCGCGCGTCGCAAGGAATGACATTCGGCCCGCGATAGCGCAGGTGCAGGGTCACGTCTGCGAAGTGCAGTCGGATGCTCGCCACCAGCACCGCCGCGACGGGCACCAGCAGCAACTCGTGGCCTGATACCAGCTCGGTGCGGATCAACGCGCGTTCGTTCTTGCAGAACAGCTTCTCGACGCGCGCCAGCGCGATCGGGTTGACGTTCCAGGTATCGCCGGAAAAGTATGTCACGCCGGTCACGCGCAGATCGTGCGGCGCGTGGAAACGGTGGTACATGCTTGGCGTGATGCGAATCGTCACATAGGTGCCGTACCGGGATAGCTCCGCACGCTTGCCCGTGAGCTCGTCGAACGAGTAGGGAAACCCCTTGGCCTGGAAGAGCATGCCGTCCTCGATCGCCCCGCACGCGCCGACGATGCCGTCGCAGGGGCTGGCGACGATCGAGGCATCCGCGTCGAATGGCCGCGCACCCGGCTTGAGCTCCCGGGTGAAGCAATCGTGGAGGCTCGTGAAGCGGGTTTTCTTCGCTTCCTCGAGCCGCAGGTCGGCGAACGCGCGCCAGAGCGCGAGCGAAAGGCGGCTGACAAGCGGGTTCTCGATACCGCTGAACCAGCCCATGAAACGCGTCAGCGTCTGGCGCGGGATGCGATTGGAGAGGAGAAAGGCGATCTCTTCCATATCATCTCTCGCAGGATGCGGCGCTTGATCGAGCGGTTGGTGAGCCCGGCATCGGACCACCACCAGCCGTCGCGCTCCATCGCCCGGGCCGCGGCGACGAAGCGCTCGCAGACCGCGTCGAAGTCGGCGTCGGTGTAGTCCAGGCTGAAGATGAAGCGCCCCGTTCCGATCCAGGACAGCGCCAGGCCCTCGGTGCGCAGGTAGTACTGCAGCATCCAGTTGTAGCGCGACGGCCGCGTGTAGCAGACCGTGAAGATCGAGGACAGATTGGCGACGCACACCGGCAGGCAGGCCTCGGCGAGGCGCCGATTGAGCCGGTCGGCGCGCTCGTTCCAGCGCCCGTCCAGCCCTTCATACAAGGATTCGAATTCTCTTGTCTGAATTTTTTCCAGAAATACCTGCATCGCGGCCATGACCCATGGATGCGAGTTGAACGTGCCGCGCGCGAAGCAGATGTCGGCCGGGCGGCGCTCGTCGAAGCGGCGCATCAGGTCGCGCCGGCCGCAGACCACGCCGACCGGGAAGCCGCCGCCGAGCGTCTTCCCGTAGGTCACCATGTCGGCCTTGACGCCGAAGTACTCCTGCGCGCCTCCCGGCGCGAGACGGAAGCCGACGAACACCTCGTCGAAGATGAGGACGATGCCGCGCTTCGTGCAGACGTTGCGCAGCAGGCGCAGCCACGAGGCGTAGCGCTCGCGCTCGAAGCGGGCGCTGCGTCCGCTGTCGACGAGCGAGCCGTCCCCGGGCGCGCTCGAGTTCGGGTGCAACGCCTGTAGCGGGTTGACCAGCACGCAGGCGATGTCGCGTCGCCGCGAAAGCACGCGCAGCGAGCGCTCGTCCATCTCTCGCAACGTATAGGTGCCGGGCTGCGGTACGGGGTTACCAACGCCGGGCTGAACTGCCTCCCACCAGCCGTGGTAGGCGCCGCAGAATCGCACCAGGTGGCTGCGGCGGGTGTGGTAGCGGGCGAGCCGCACGGCCTGCATCACCGCCTCGGTGCCCGACATGTGGAACGACACTTCGTCCAGGCCCGAGATCTCGCGCAGCCGTCGCGCGTTGTACGCCAGCGCCGGGTGGTAGGCGCCGAGCACCGGACCGAGCGCCGCGCTGCGCTTCGCGCCTTCGGCCATGCAGGCCTTGTAGAAGTCGTAGCCGAACAGGTTGACGCCGTACGAGCCGGTGAGATCGTAGAAGCGGTTGCCATCGAGGTCGACGACCTGCACGCCATCGGAAGCTTCGAGGAACGACCCGATCGGCAGATGCTCGCGGACGTAACGGCTGAACTGGAACGGCACCCGGTAGGCGGCGGTGAACTGCAGGTCGGAGACGTCTTCCTTCGCCTCAGCCGTCAGCGCCAGGCTGCGGGCAAAGCGGGTACGGTACAGGTCCGAGAGGCGCGCGAATCCGGTCCGGCGCCGCGCCTCGACCTCATCGGGCGCGCCGTCGCAGCGGAAGATGCGGTCCTCGCCGTAGACGTAGCCTGGAACCAGTGCGGCGATGCGCCGCGACAGCCGGGCATGGCCCGTGAGAGAGGGATGCTTGGCGAGGGAAAGCTCGAGGCGGGCTTTCAGCGCCGGCAGGGAGATCGCGGCAGCGCCGGCGCCGAGCCCATACAACAGCAAAGACTCATTCACCCTAGGCGGAGCCGCGCTGCGCGACTTCGGTTTCGAGGTTCGGGTCGATCAGCTCGCCGCGCATCAGCGCCAGCGGCGCCTTCCAGTAGAGCTTCAGGTCGTGGAACGGGTCGGTGAGGATCTTCAGCGCCCAGACCAGGCCAGTCTCGATGTCACGGATGAAGAACAGGTGCACGGTGCGGAACAGCAAGCCGCTGGCGCCCAGCACCAGCCAGACCATGGTGAGGTTGTGCAGGATTTCGTCCGGGTTGGAAAACACGCCGAAGTAGGTCGGATCGACCAGCAGCGGCAGCGGCGCCAGGGCGAAAGCCACATAGAGCAGGATCTTGCGGCGCAGGTTGTAGCCGACCTTGATCTGCTCCTTGTACTCGTGCGTGGCCCGGTTGACGTGGTCGTAGCCCTTCGGCTCGAAGAAGAAATGTCCCGACTGGCGCGCAGTCATGGCCACGAACCAGCCGATCAGGGTGGCGAGGACGGGCTGGAAGAACAGCAGCGCGTAGGCGCAGAGGAAGCTCGAGGCGCTGACGAAGTGCAGCGACTGGTTGATCCGGCTGTGGTGGTAGTAGCGATGGTCATCCCAGCGCTGGACTTCGAGGGCTTTGAGAATTCCCTTCATCTTCTTGTCTCCATTGGACCTAGGCGCGGCAGAGCCTACGGACCGATTGCTACGGAATCCTTTCGGGACGATGACCGTTCCGCTACAGCGGTTGTCGCGGTCCGTTCACGAGCGGCGCGGATGATCCGCCCCCATGAACCCAATCGTCTGCGAAGAGATTGCCGGCGGGTTGCGGATCGCGGTGGTCACCGAGACCTACCCCCCGGAAGTGAACGGCGTGGCCAAGAGCGCGGCGCGTTTCATCGAGGGACTGCGGAGCCGCGGGCACGACGTGCAGGTCATTCGCCCCAGGCAGAGCTCCGCCGACCATGGCGAAGAGCTCATGCGAGGCCTTTCGATACCGTGCTACAGCAATTTGAAGGTGGGCCTGCCTGCCAAGCGCGCCTTGCAGCGCCTGTGGACCTTTCGCCGGCCGGACATCGTGCACATCGTCACCGAGGGGCCGCTTGGCTGGTCGGCGCTGCAGGCGGCGGCGAAGCTCAAGCTGCCGGTGGTTTCCGACTTCCGCACCAACTTCCACAGCTACAGCAGCCACTACGGCGTCGGCTGGCTGAAGAAACCGATCCTTTCCTACCTGCGCCGGTTCCACAACCGCACGCTCTGCACCATCGTGCCGACCGCGGCGATGCGCGGCGAGCTCGCCGCCCTCGGCTTCCAGCGCTTGCGGGTGATCGCGCGCGGCATCGATACCCGCCTCTACGACCCGGCGCGGCGCGACCCGCGCCTGCGCGCGAGCTGGGCCGCCGGGCCACAGGACATCGTTCTCCTCTATGTCGGGCGGCTCGCTGCCGAGAAGAACCTCGCTGCGGTCGTGGCGGTCTACGACAGAACCCCAGGAACGAAGCTCGTCATCGTCGGCGACGGCCCCGAGCGCGCCAGCCTCCAGGCGCGCATGCCCAACGCGGTCTTCACGGGCGTGCGCACCGGCACCGATCTCGCCGCGCACTACGCCTCCGGAGATCTGTTCCTCTTCCCGAGCCTGACCGAGACCTACGGCAACGTCACCCTGGAGGCGATGGCGAGCGGCCTCGCGGTCGTCGCCTACGACTACGCCGCGGCCGGGGAGCTGATCGAGAGCGGCGTCAACGGCGTCGTCGTGCTGCGCGGCGAAGGCGAGAGCTTCGTCTCGCACGCCGCGGCGCTCGCCGCCGAGCCCGCGCGCCTGCGTGAGCTCGGCGAGGGCGCCCGGGCGACCTGCGCCGAGCAGAGCTGGGAGCGCGTGGTGCAGCAGCTCGAGAGCACGCTGCTCGCCGCCGCCGAGCTAACCGTTCCCGGGAGCGCGGGCCGCGTTCAGCGTCCGCTCGAATACCACCGCGCCGCCGAGGTCCTTTAGCTGCACCTTGAGGGCGCCGGTCTTGCCGTCGATCTTCGCCAGGCCGTAGAACTGCCCGCCCTCGCTGGGCGGCACGTTGACCCGCCCGTCGGGCGCCTTCTGGAAGACGAGCTGCGGGCCGAAGGTGTTGTCGAGCTTGTTCGGCCCGAAGCCGCCGGCGTGCATCGGCCCGGCGACGAACTCCCAGAACGGCGCGAAATCGGTGAACTGCGCCTTGCGCGGGTCGTAGAAGTGCGCCGCGCAGTAGTGCACGTCGGCGGTGATCCAGACCGTGTTTCTGACATTCTCCTTTTTCAGGAAGGAAAACAAATTGGCAAATTCGAATTCCCTCCCCAATGCAGGGCCGTCGCCATTCGCGACCGCCTCGAACATGTCACGCCCCTGCGCGTCCTTGCCGTCGCCCACCAGCAGGCCGATCGGCATGTCGGCCGAGACGACTTTCCATAGCGCCTTCGATTCCTTCAGGCCGCGCTTCAGCCAGGCGAGCTGCTGCGGGCCGAGAAAAGCCGCATCGGCGTCGAGCTTGTCCTGCCGGTTGTACGAGTTGGCGCCGCGATAGCTGCGCATGTCGAGGACGAAGACGTCGAGCAGCGGCCCGTAGGCGATCTTGCGGTAGACGCGCTCCGACTCGTCGGCGCCGTGATAGCGCAGGGGTGCGTATTCCAGGAAGGCGCGCGTCGCGCGCGCGATCAGCAGCGGCACGTCCTTCTCCACGTAACGCTTGTCAGCGGCGAGGTCCTTCGACGCCGACCAGTTGTTGGACACCTCGTGGTCGTCCCACTGCCAGATCTGCGGCACTTCGGCGGACATGCGGCGGACGTTGTCGTCCATGAGGTTGTAGGCGTAGCGGCCGCGGAACTCCTTCAGCGACTCGGCGACCTTGTTCACTTCCTCGGTGACGAGGTTCTTCCACACCGCGTCGCCCGGCAACTGCACCTGCGCGGCGATCGGTCCGTCGGCGTAGATGGTGTCACCGCAGTGCACGAAGAAATCGGGGTGATCGCGTCGCAGCGTCTCGTAGCACTTCATGCCGCCCCATTCCTGGTTGATGCCCCAGCCCTGCCCGGCGGTGTCGCCCGACCAGGCGAAGGTGACGTCGCGCCGGTTGGCCGGCACCGTACGGAAACGGCCTTGCAGAGGCTCCGACCGGACCTTGCCGGACAGGTCCTCAAAGGCGACACGCACGAAGACATCACGGCTGGCGGGCAGGCCAGTCAGGTCGACGCGTGCGGTGAAGTCGCTGGTCTCGAGCGCGAGCGGGCCGCGCACGCGCACGGCGTCACGGAAGTCCTCGTGGAACGAGCGCTCGACCATCAGGCGCGACGGCCGGTCGGCGCGGCTCCAGATGATTGCTCGATCGCCGGTCACGTCGCCGATCTGCAGGCCCGACGTAGCTTGGGGTCGGGCACGGTCGGAAGCGATGACGGCGGGCGCTTGGCCGAAAGCCGGCAGGGCAAGCGAGGCACCGGATGCGAGCGAAGTCTGCAGAAAACGGCGGCGGTTGGTCATGCGCATCTCCTCGTGGTTGCGTGCCATTCTCGGAACGCAACATGACCGCCGTTTTACCGCCAGGCGCGATCGGCGAGGAGCGCCAACCCCGCGCCAACGATCTGCGCACCGATGAAGGGCAGAACGTGATGCAGGTCGATGCCGGCGAAGCTGTCGGTGAATCCGCGGGCCAGTGTTACAGCCGGGTTTGCGAACGAAGTCGAGGCGGTGAACCAGTATGCAGCCGCGATATAGCCAGAGACGGCGAGCGGAGCCGCCCAGGGACGCTTGCTGTCGCAGGACAGGACGATGAGCACCAGGCCGAAGGTGGCAACCACTTCGCTCCACCACAGGCCGAAGCTGCTGCGCGCTTTCGCCGAGTACTGCAGGATCGGCAGGTCGAACATGAGGTGCGCCGCTGCCACGCCCACCAGAGCGCCAACGAGCTGCGTGATGACGTAGGGCAGCACCGCGCGCTTCTCGAAATCCCCTCGCCACGCCAACACCAGCGTCACGACCGGATTGAAATGCGCGCCTGACCGCGGCCCGAAGGCGACGATCAGCGCCGCCAGCGCGAAGCCGGTTGCGAGTGAGTTGGCGAGGAGCGCGATCGCGTCGTTTCCCTGTGCGAGCCGCTCCCCCATGATCCCCGAGCCGACCACTGCCGCCAGCAGCAGCGCAGTGCCGACGCCGTCGGCAACGGCACGCCGCCAATGGGTCATCGCGCTTCCAGGAATCGGTCGATGTGCGCCGACAGTTGCGTGAACGCGGCGAGAAAGGCCTTGCGCCTCTCGTCGCCGCTGCCCTGCACCGCCGCCGGATCAGGAACGCCCCAGTGCTCCTTGATCGGCCGGCCGGGCCAGAGCGGGCAGGTTTCGCCGGCGGCGTTGTCGCAGACCGTGAAGACGAAGTCGAACTTGGGCGCCCCGGGCTCCGCGAACTCGTCCCAGCTCTTCGAGCGCAGACCTTGGGTGGGTATGCCCTCCTTCTCCAGCAGCTCGAGAGCGAGCGGATTCACCTTGCCGTTCGGATGGCTGCCGGCACTGTAGGCGCGGAAGCGGCCCGCCGCCGCCGAGTTGAGGTACGCCTCAGCGAGGATGGATCTCGCCGAATTCCCGGTGCAAAGAAAGAGGACGTTGCTAGCCAAAACGGCCAGTGATGTAGTCCTCGGTTTCCTTGCGCTGCGGCTTGATGAAAATCGAGTCGGTGGCGCCGTACTCGATCAGCTCGCCGAGGTACATGTAGGCGGTGAAGTCGGAGACGCGCGCCGCCTGTTGCATGTTGTGGGTGACGATCACCACCGTGTAGTCGCTCTTCAGCTCGTGGATCAGCTCCTCGATGCGCGCGGTCGAGATCGGGTCGAGCGCCGAGCACGGCTCGTCGAGCAGCAGCACTTCGGGCTGGATGGCGATGCAGCGGGCGATGCACAGGCGCTGCTGCTGGCCGCCGGAGAGGCTGTTGCCGCTCTGGTGCAGCTTGTTGCGCACCTCCTGCCAGAGGCCGGCCCGCGTCAGCGCCTTCTCGACGCGGTCGTCCATCTCGCGCTTCGACAACCGCTCGTAGAGCCGCACGCCGAAGGAGATGTTGTCGTAGATCGACATCGGGAACGGCGTCGGCTTCTGGAACACCATGCCGATCTTGGCGCGGATCAGCGACACGTCGCGGTTGCGCGTCAGCAGGTTCTCGCCGTCGATCACCACCTCGCCCTCCGCGCGCTGCTCGGGGTAGAGCGAGTACATGCGGTTGAAGGTGCGCAGCAGGGTCGACTTGCCGCAGCCCGAGGGCCCGATGAAGGCCGTGACCTTGCGCTCCGGAATGTCGAGAGTGATGTTGCGCAGCGCCTGGTAGGCGCCGTAGAAGAAGTTGAGGCCCCGCACCTGCAGCTTGGGCTGCAGGTCGTGCAGCGCCGGAGTTGTACTGGCGCGT
>Ga0137410_10003932_pt1 | contig 10095 bp, 9 predicted proteins | sample CZODoug1_16funga_FD_108878 | JGI IMG/M metagenome (GOLD analysis project Ga0137410, IMG submission 108878) | Vadose zone soil fungal communities from Angelo Coast Range Reserve, California, USA - CZODoug1_16fungal (Illumina Assembly) | ecosystem: Environmental > Terrestrial > Soil > Vadose zone... | reverse complement strand
CTAACTCGCGAGGTGCCGCCCTTCTCGTCACGAAGAATCAGATCCGAGCCGTTCATTGACGCCGTTAACGTGCCGCCACTGACGGTTGTGAACCTGGCGCTGCCGTGACCTTTGCGAATGCGACTGGCAATTGCCTTCGAATCAAACTTCCCTGCCAACACGTGGTAAGTGAGTATTTTCGTCAGCATCTCTTTGTTTTCCGGCTTGATTAGCATGCCGACCGTGCCCGCAGGCAGCTTGTCGAAAGCTTCGTTGGTGGGCGCAAACACTGTGAAGGGTCCCTTGCTCTTCAGAGTCTCGACTAATCCCGCGACCTTCACTGCAGCCACCAGCGTGGTGTGGTCGGCCGAATTGACGGCGTTGTCAACGATGTCGCGGGAGCGAAGCATCGGAGCGCCACCGACCATGGGGTTTTCGGAATCCATCTTACTCATCATCTGCGCCGAAACGCTTTGATTTGCGATTGCGATTGACGCCACTGCAAGCAGCAGCATAAGACATACTTTCTTCACTGGGTTTATTACCTTCCTTTTTTGGAACTCAGTTTTTGACGAACTCGGAGGATATACGGAAGGAGTTGACCAGGTGGATTGCTTCGAGGCTATGGTTTTAGTTTGAAGTCAGGTGGGACAAATTCAACTGACTTAATGACGCCGTCAACCTTTGCGCGCTGGTCATTGGACGGCGCGTAAGCTACCACCACATTATCCTCCGGCTTTCGCAACCCGCAAGTAATCTCACCGCCGGAACCCGCACTGAAGCTGGTGATATCTATCTCATCAAAGGTGGCTGTCTTAAGCTTGAGCAGGCGGTCGCCGATCTTCACCACAAAAGTAATTGCTTTGGGGACGCAGTCAATCCGTACCAAAGTTCCCTGTGCCTGCGTTTCACCTGCGGCCGGTTTTCTTAGCGCCTCCCGCAGATACGACGAGGGATCAACATTCTCGATCTCTTCAGGCTGGCGACCGGCGCCGACTGTCTCTCGCAGTGTTGGGGGGTTGCGTGGGTCAGCCGCCCTCTCGGCGTTCAAGGCGCTGAAGCGGGCATTTTGCTCCTCTAACGTAGCAATCTGGGTAAGCAATGCTTGCGACTGCTGGCGCAACTGTGCGTCGGGATTGCGGCTGAGCGGTTCGAGCAGTAGTCGCGCAGCCTTATAGTCCTCTTTCCGCAGGTAGAGCTGAGCTAGCATGAAAACGAGATCGTTCCTGCCCGGAGAGGTCGTAAGCACGCGCTTGAGCATTGCAACTGATTCATCAATCTGGCTCCCAGAAACCAAATTCACGAACGCCAACAGATTATAAGACTCGGGAAAGTCCGGCCGCAGCGCAATCGCCTTCTCCAACTCATCGCGCATCTTCCTGGCCGTCTCTGGCGCGAATGCGGTCACCGGCTGCAAATCTGCATTGCCTTCACGGCTGAGCGCAAACGCATAGTAGTAATGGATGAGGTAGTTTTGAGAGTTTGCCGACAGAGCAGCCTCGAGGTTTTTGCGCGCTTCGCTGGATTTGCCCTCGCGCACGCGCAGCATGCCCAGGGAGGCGTTGGCCATCGCCAGATTTGGATCAAGAGCCAAAGCTTTCTGTAGATAACTTTCACTTTCGGGGCGATTGCTGTGTAGCAGCAGATCTCCGAGGTAAGCCTGTGCCTCGGCCTCAGTGATCGCTGCGGCCTGCGTAGCAGTATCAAGTCCGAGTTTGCTCTCAAAATGGCCTGACATAATCGGATAGCTGTCATGTCCAATGTATTCGCGCAGCTCTTTTTCCATCGCTTCGATACTCATTGCAAAGGCTTGCTGAAACGCCTTGTCCACCGGAACATTCGCCGACATTAGATTCAGAAACTTATCCAGCTGGGGCATACGTTGTCCGTCATGTCCGAGAATCAAATAATGCATCAGCGCCCACGACTCAGCATAAAAAATGCTCTGCTTATCACGCTCATTGTAATAGGGCGAATCATGGTCTACCTGAAAGAGGATTCGCAGGGGCAGCATCTTGCTTTCGCGTAGCCGGTACACGTGCCTGGATATTACCTTGCCGAGTCGAATCTTCTGATCATCAGTGATGCTGAAGGTACTGTAGTATTCAGCCAATCCCTCGTTGAACCATGCCGGCACGTTACCGCTCGTGTTGTTTACCAGCAGGTGTGTGTATTCATGAAAGATGACGGTAAATGGATCCTGTTCGCCACGAAGTTCGGTAGAAAGGGTGATGTAATTAACGTCGGGACCCGGCTGAAAATAACCTGCCGTGTTGGCGTTAGGCTTAAATGGTTTGTAGGAGTTGTCGCTTTTAAAAACTACGACGGTCGTAGGAACAGGAGAATTGAAATTCGCCTTGGTAAATAGCCGCGAGAAAACTTCACGAAACTGCTCTAGCCGAAGCCCTACCTGGCGTATCTCTTTCTCACTTGCATTGCCGACCAGGAAAAAATTCCTGGAGCGCACACTTACCCAATTGTCTTTGGCAAACACCGGGTCGTGCGCCGGAAGAACCGTCAAAAAACAAAAAACTATAGCGAGGAAATGAGCTGAGCGTTTCATTAATTAATCCTTACCGAGTGGGAGTAATCGGGCCAAAAGTCGCAGGTTGAGCAGTTATACCAAAGAACTGGGATGAGACGGGCGCGTTTTCAAGAGCGCACTAAACCACTACTCTCCATCGATGTCAATTGTTTCCATTGACCATCCGAGTTGTCAACTCAACTCAGCTTGAGATTTGCTTCCTGCCGGTCTTAAGGGGTAAAGATTGAGGAGTCAGCCAGGCGAAAGACATACTCGGCCGTCAGCCACTGGGCCACTGCCTGGCCGTCTTTCCTGGCCGGCTTGAACTCCATCTTACAGGCGGCGCGTATCGCGTTTTCAGTGAGTCCCGCTGGGAGTCCTTTCAAGACTCGCACGCGCGCGATCTTGCCGCGAGCGGAAAGCAAAACTCTAACCGTCACGAATCCCTGGATACCGTTTCGACGGGCTTCTTTGGTATAGGAAGGCTTTGGCTTTGCGGTTATCACCGCGCGCTCGTCTACCTCCTTCGGTGAGACAACCAGTTCACCAAGATCGTCTGTGTCCAGAATTCTTGCTAGGCTGTCATCCTCCGAGCAACGGTAATCCTGATTCTTCTCTGCAGTCACGGGAGGCGGATCATCCTCCCCGGGCTTGGGCTTCGCTTCGTTCACTTCCTGGGTGGGTGGAGGAGAAGGAGTCTTAATCTCTCGAGCTCGCCGGCCGGATTGCGAATAGGAGATACTGAAAACAAGAATTGCAAGAAGAGTAACCGTCCTCATGGCTGTATTGTATCAAGAGGAGAAATGAGCGTGAAGGCCACGGAACAAGGACGTGAGAACCGCTCCTTGGCATCTTTGGCGTTAATTGGGGCTCACGAATGCAAGAGGCGAGCCGGCATTCCCGTCCCGCCTCAAAACGTTGAATTAGTTTGCGGTGGTTACTCTTCTGGTCCAGTACAGCTTGGTCCATGCAGGGCGGGAATCTTCGCGCTGATCACCGGATAGTTTGGTGCTTCATCGATATTGATCTGGGTCCAGTGTGCGTAGTTTTCCGGAACGTTGTTATCGGCGAAGATTGCTTCAACAGGACACTCAGGCACACAGGCATCGCAATCGATGCAAGTGTCGGCGTTAATGTAAAGGCGGTCAGACAATTCGTGAAATGCTTCGACTGGGCACACCGCAGCACAGTCGGTATATTTGCAGTCAACGCATAACTCAACAACAACATAGGTCATTGGTGGAATCAGCTCCTTTCGATCATTGCAAATAGTTATTCAGTAAGAGTGGAATGTCAACAGAAAAATATCACAGTCTGCTGCGATAGACACGTTGTGTAATGAGTAGTGAGCTGGCATGCCCCATGAATTGAAGGCACGAAGAAACAGATTCAAATATGAAACAGCGCTGGTTCTACTTCAAACAGATCACGAGTCAGTGAATAACTAACTTCCCTCCGACTCCTTTTTCTCGACACTGCCTGGGCCATTCACAGTCTGATGCACTACCGGATTGCCTCTGTAACTCACCTGTGAGGGTCCGGAGACTGTGACATCGAGTTGCTCCACCGCGTGGACATCGACAGAAGAAACGCCTTTAGAATCGACCTCCACGCGGGCGGAACGCAGCCTGGAGGTATCGATCTTTCCGGCGCCATTTGCATCAATGTTCAAGGCTTTCGTTTCTCCCGAAGCTCTGATCGTGGGCGCTCCATTCGCATTAATCTCAAACTTCTCGTTCTTCACTCCAGAAACTTCGATCAATCCGGATCCGGATGACGTAATACCCTGAAGATCCGGGACGGATATTCTTAGAGTTATCGGCCGAGACACTGAATAACCACGAACGTTTCTTATGTGCAGAACGTTGTTGGAAACTTCGGTGCTGATGAGCGGTAATATGTTATCGTCGCCTTCAATCTCGAGGCTCTGCGGTTTTTGACAGACGATCTCAATCTCAAATGCCCCTTCAGTCCAGATTGAATTAAAGTTACCGATCTCTCGCTTCTCTTTCTGGATTTTCCCTGAGCCGGGAATTCCGTGATGAACCATATGACAGCCAGCAGCGAGGGAAAGCAGGACGATTAGCAGCACAATCTTCTTCACGTTAGCTCCTTCCATTTTTCAGGCCATCAAGGTCTGTGAGGAAAATTAGTTTGAAGGTTCATTGCGCGAGTATTCGAGCGTTCGAGTAGTATTCTCGGTGGCGCTTGGAATCGGTTAAGAAAGTACACGTGGTTGAGCTGGGCGAAGTTCGCTGGGCATCGCAAGGGGTTGCGAAGTGTCTATCGCCTTCGCCTGGGGGGCTGCTGTCAGCCGGGACAGTTGCCTCACCAGCAATACTTCAGTGATGGCGATAATCAGGAAAGTAAACAACATGAAGAAGCCCACCAGCTCTTCTTTCAGATGAGCTTGGGTGGTGAGCGTGAGTGTCCCACCAAACATAATGCCCATGCCGGCGATGCCAATAAGCGTTATAGCGGTTAGGAAAGCAACGATCGAGGCGGTCTGCTTTCCTTCACCGTTTGTCTTAAGATTCATGCCGCAGCGATTGCAGTAGCTGAGACCCGCCGTCACTGGTGTGGCACAAGCTGAACAATACATAGGCTCGGTCTCCCTCTGCGTTAGAGAATGCGGAAGCTTCTTCAATAAAGAACGGACAGCGCGCTACTCAAGTTCCGCGATTTTAGATGAGAAGCCGCTTAAAGAATACTAGCGGGTTCCAATTTTGGGCTAAACTAACCAACAACTACTTAATTTACGGCATTTTGGGTTTGGTGATTTAGTTTGCTTCTCATGCACGTGATAACAGTCCTTCTTCGAGTTGCGCTCAGTGCGGTCTTTGGCGCTGCGGGGGTTACCAAATTATTTGACCAACCAGGCACTCGGGACGCAGCGAAGAATTTTGGAGTAGCGGAATCGCTCGCGCCGGCATTTGCGATGGCGTTGCCAATAGCGGAACTCGCGATCGCTGCCGGGCTGCTCTTCGCTAACACAACCCTGGCCAGCGCGATCGCTGGAGTGCTGCTGTTGGGCGCATTCGTTGTGGCCATCGGTGTTAACCTTGCCCGCGGTCGCACTCATGACTGCCACTGCTTCGGCCAGTTGTATTCTCGTCCTCTCGGGTGGCCCACCCTGGTGCGCAATCTGATGTTTGCGCTCGGCGCTGTCTTCGTGATCTGGCAGGCAGAAACGGAAAAGAGTCCGGCTATTATTAGCACGCTGGCAGCGCTCAATTTTGCTCAATGGCTGTGGTTGATTGGCGTAAGCGCCGGCGCGATTGTCGCAATGTTTTATTTGCATCGCCGCCGCATCCAGACCTCGGTGAAAACTGCGGCCGCGCCTAAGGGTCTGCCAGTCGATTCAGTAGCTCCTGCGTTTGAGTTGACAGCATACGCGGGAGGTACTACCTCGCTTAAGGAGCTGCTCGCTGACGACAAACCGCTGCTCCTGATTTTCACCAATCCAACCTGTGGGCCTTGCGTCGTGCTGTTTGAGGAAATCAAAGAGTGGCAGCGCTCACACAGCGAACAACTCACAATAGCTTTGATAAGCTTTGGCACCATTAAGGAAAATTTCGTAAACGTAGCCAGGAACAGTTTGGGACAGGTGCTCTTGCAACGTGAGCGCGAGGTCGCCGAGAAATACGGCGCAAATGTTACGCCGACCGCCGTAGTCGTAAACACTGGAGGCAAAATCGCCAGCCCACTTGCAGCGGGCGCCGACGAAATTCGCCAGTTGCTCGCCACCGTGGTAGGAAATTCGCACGGGCCAACTAAGCACATGCATTCTCACTGACAAGCTGCCGACTTTTCTATTTACGATTCACGATTTACTATTCATCCATGTTAGGACGACCACAACCAAACGAAGCCGCTTTTTACTACGCAAAATACATCGACCGCGTAGCGAACCACGATGTTGTCGAGGTCCTTGCGACGCAGCTGGATGAAGCCCTCGCTTTCCTAACGATGATTTCCGAAGAGCAATCTCTTCATCGTTACGCGCCCGACAAATGGTCAATGCGCGAGCTGCTTGGACACGTCAACGACTCCGAGCGTGTTTTCATGTTCCGCGCCATGTGGTTTGCTCGTGGTTTCCATGATCCACTGCCCAGTTTCGATCAGGAAGTTGGCTTTAAGAGGGCAGAGTCTGACAAGGTTTTCTGGGCCAAGCATGTTGATGAGTTCAAGGCCATTCGATTATCAACTCTCGCATTCTTCAGAAATCTCCCGGACGATGCGTGGCTGCGCAGCGGCATCGCCAGCGACAGTTCGGTTACCGTCCGCGCGCTTGCTTACATTGTGGCGGGCCACGTCTCTCATCACCTGGCAATTCTTCGGGAACGCTATTTGTAGTTCGCAAGGCCAATACTCACCGCCAAGACGCCGGCACCGGGAAGAAAACAAGAAAATTGAAGACGCTGGAGATCTTCGCATCTTGGCGGTTCCTTTAGCAGAATACTATTCGAGGCTTGCTACTGTTGCGTGAGAAAATCACTAATCAGGCGACGCTCGTTTTCGTCCTTGATCCGGGTGAATAGTTTGGTGCCCAGCGACTTGATGGTCTCGGGACGATCAAAGGGCATTTTCTGGTAGACCTTCCCGCCGCTGAAGTGGCAAGGCTGACACCTCGCTTCAAGGATGGGTTTGATTTGTGTTTGGAAATCTACTCTTGCAGTGACTCTGGCTGAATTCGCCGCTTGATTTTGTGATGAATCAGTCGGGAGTGCTGTTGCGGTTTTGGATGAGGCTGAGGACTTTGTCGTAAGCGCTTTAGGCCCCGCATTCGTGTGGCTGCACGCATAGGAGCCCAGGATGCAGATCGACGCGAAAACTAGGCCGGCCATTCGCATGTCCGAATGCTACCCCCAACACCGCGCGGCGGGCAATGGCCACCAGCTGTAATTACTTAGCGGGCCAGCGCTGCATCAGGTAAACGCGCTCTTTCGCGGCGCCATTCTTGTCCGTCCAGTTAAGAATGGCTTTCCAGGAGTTATCTGATTGGCGCTGAAAGCGGAAGAAGTTTCCTTTCCCAGTAGGCGCGAAGGCAACTGATTCGTCGTCTAGAGCAGTGGCTACTGAACCCGAGTCGCCAGTGCCGGAGCCAAAGTGTCCGTCCCTCAATACGAATCGGCTTTCATCACTGACTTTGCTCAGCGTTTCGTCAGCCAGAGTTTCCACCACCAGAGTGGTGTCGTTCTCAAACTTGTAGCGTTCGTAGAAGGGCGGCACGTCGCCGCCTGTCCCCCGCCAGGTTCCTACAATCCATCGCAGCTTCACAAGTTCGGCCCGAGTTATTTCCTTTGGCGTAGACGATAGGAACGGCGTCGCAGATGGTGACGCGGCGGCGTTGTGTGCTCGGTAACGTGTCTTCATTCGCGCGCAGCCGGCGAAGCTGACCACGAACGTTAAAAACAAAATGAGTAAGACGGCTGGGAGTTTTCGCTGCATCATTGGATTCCTCGTGCAAGTGGCTTTCTCGGTAAGTAAACGGGAGAAATTCCACCGAAAGTTTGCCATGAAGTTCAGTCTGGCTGGCTTCGCGCTTTGCTACCACGGGAAGGGTGAAGACTCAGACGCGTTCGCATGCGTTGTTGCCATTGGCTGCGTTGAGCATCAACTTCTTCGATCTGGGCCAACGCCTCGGCGAGCGTCTCGCCACCTAACTGACGCATCTTCAAATAAAGCAGTGCCGGCACGATTGACATCAATGGGACAACGAAGATGTTAAAGAGCGCCGACAACTGTTGATAGACACTGCGTGTGATATTGACGTTGTGTGTAGGAGCGCTTGAGCGGCTTACGCCAAAAGAGAACCGGCCCACCAATGAACTGACAATGGTTGGGATCAGAAACTGCAGTAGTGTGATGATGATGACCGTGCGCCATGAGCGCGAGGCCAACAGGCGCGCCCGCCGCCGCGCCGCCTTTCCTTCCAACCCGTCGATCAGGACCACCGGCGCATACAGCGCGTAGCGCACGGACATGACGATGCCCGGAATCACCAGCAGAATGAAGCCAATCAGAATGCGCAGGGTCGTAAGCAGGCTGGTCTTGAGAAAAGGCCGCCAGCGGCGCTTAAAAACAGCGAAGGCCGTGCGCAGTTCTACCGGGCGTAATGGGGCCGCGGTCAATTGCGTTACGATCACGGCCGTCATGCCCGATATAGATGCTGCGGCAATGAAGTAGGCGCCGACTTGTAGCAGGACGAGCAACACAAGAACGAAGACAAAGATCACCTTTGCCGCGGTTCCACGTTTATCTATCGCGTCTTCAGCCAGCGTCATGCCCACCATCAGGAAGGTGACAACGATGAGGGGTAGATGCGCAATCAGAGACAGCTTGAGAAACTTGGGAAAGTGTTCGCTATACAAGGCGATCGCGCGCCGGTAGAGGGAACCAATGCCTTCTGCCTGCGCACGCAGTGAACTAGCAAACGCGAAGGCCGTCTGCGGACGATCTTCCGGCTTCTTCGAAAGCGCAGTCATTACAATCGAAGCGGCGCGCTTCGGAACCTTTTTATTTCGTTCGCGCAAAGGCGGCGGCGCATTCGTGATGTGCTCTTGCATCACGTTTCCGGTTACGCCCGCAAAGGGTGGCTCGCCTGCCAGCATCTGATAAGCGATAACGCCGAGACTGTAAATATCGGAGCGCGCGTCGAGAGTTTTGCCGGCGCATTGCTCGGGCGACATGTAAAGAGGCGTGCCCATAATCGCGCCGACGCGAGTTAACTTGGTGCTGTGAGTTGCGTTGGTTCGGAGCCTGGTATGTTGATCCGCAATCGCTTGCTGCGTTGCTTTGCCGAATATAAGAGTTCGATCGCCGTCGTCGAACTCGCCACTCGATTGTTGAAACACCGCGGTCGATTCGGCGTCGGCACTGTGAAGAGACTGTTCGAAAACTTTGGTTTTCTCTTCGCCGGGTTGGTGCGTTGCTGTAATCCCCACGGCGTCCAGGGCGGTGGGAGATTGCCCCTGGCCCTCGGTGGAATAAATGAGAGTGTCGATTTCTGAATCCTGCTTATCGGCCCGAGTCTCCTGCCGAACAGCCTGTGGACCAGGAGGTGACGTCGATCGGGCTGCCTTGAACGCTGTCGCGGCAATGCCTTGAGCTTCGGGTGTTACAGAAGGATCCAGCGCAGCAGAAACAGGCGGCGCGGTTGACGGCCTAAGGTCAGAATCGAGTTCAGCTTCAGCGAGTTTCGCAATGCCAAAGTCGAGCACCTTAACGCGATAGCCGCCCAGCCGATTAGGCTCGAGCCAGATGTTTTCCGGCTTCAGATCACGATGGACAATCCCCTGCTGGTGGGCTTCGTGCACGGCGGAGCAAACCTGTTCAAGGATATCAACCACCCAGTCCAGCGGCAGGCGTTTCTCCTCCAACAGAACATCGCCGAGCGTGCAACCGTCGAGATACTCCATCACGAGATAAGCAACGGTCTCCGCGCTGGCCTCAGCGAAACCGAAGTCAGTGACGTCTACTACGTTTGGATGGCGCAAACGTCCGGCGGCTCGAGCCTCGCGTTTGAAGCGCGCGACAAACTCTTCATTGCGCATGAACTGCGGCGTGATTAGTTTGAGCGCGACGTAACG
>Ga0137410_10003926_pt1 | contig 10103 bp, 9 predicted proteins | sample CZODoug1_16funga_FD_108878 | JGI IMG/M metagenome (GOLD analysis project Ga0137410, IMG submission 108878) | Vadose zone soil fungal communities from Angelo Coast Range Reserve, California, USA - CZODoug1_16fungal (Illumina Assembly) | ecosystem: Environmental > Terrestrial > Soil > Vadose zone... | reverse complement strand
GATCGCGGACGGCCTGTCGGCCCGCGCCGAGGGTAGCTCGCTCTCTCTGTATCTTCAGGTCGGCATAGACGACTATGCAAAGGGGTTCCGGGCCGGTTTCTTCGGCCAGATGGGGCTCGCCAAGGGTCAGGACGCGACCTAGTTCGTTCCGTTTTGCGGGGCTGGGCCTGTCCGGCCTCCTGTAGGAAATCCAACAGCCCCTGACGTCGGGGCAACAGCCCGGAGCTTCCGGGCGCGGACCCAGCGCTTCGAGTAGAATCCATCCCAGCTCCGGGCGCCCCTCGCCCGGCTGAGGGTGCGAGAAGTTCGCATTGTGTATCAATAAGTTATAGATGCGGATCCTGCTCAGCAACGACGACGGGTATTTCGCACCCGGCCTGGCGATCCTCGCAAAAACCCTGGCTGACTTGGGCTCGATCACCGTGGTCGCTCCCGAGCGCGACCACAGCGGCGCATCCAACTCCCTCACGCTCGACCGGCCGCTCTCGGTACGGGAATCGGCGAACGGCTTCCGCTTCGTGAACGGCACGCCCACCGACTGCGTGCATCTCGCCGTGACGGGCCTGCTCGAGGAGATGCCGGACATGATCGTCTCCGGGATCAACCTGGGAGCGAACATGGGCGACGACACCATCTATTCGGGGACGGTCGCGGCCGCGACCGAGGGCTACCTGCTCGGCATTCCGTCGATTGCGATTTCGCTCACCAGCAAGGCGGGACGGCACTACGAGACGGCGGCGCGCGTCGCGCGGGACCTGGTCGAGCGCTTCCAGAAGAATCCGCTCGGCGAGCCGGTGCTGCTCAACGTGAACGTCCCGGATATCCCCTACGACGCATTGAAAGGTCTCGAGGTCACGCGGCTCGGCAAGCGGCACAAGGCCGAGCCGGTCATCAAGACCACCACGCCGCGCAACCAGACCGTGTATTGGGTGGGCGCGGCCGGAAGCGCGCAGGACGCCGGTCCCGGGACCGATTTCCACGCCGTGCACTCCGACCGCGTGTCGCTGACTCCGCTGCAGATGGACCTGACTCACCCGCAACAGATACCGGCCGTGCGAACGTGGCTGGCGAAGTAAAGCTGTCAAAGACGCGCGGCATAGGCATGACGTCGCAGCGCACGCGGGACCGCATGGTCGCGCGGCTGCGCGAGAGCGGCATCCGCGACGAGGCGGTGCTGTCGGCCATGGGCTCCGTGCCGCGGCACATCTTCGTCGACGAAGGGCTCGCGAGCCGCGCCTACGAAGACACCGCGCTGCCGATAGGCTTCGAGCAGACGATCTCGCAGCCCTTCGTGGTCGCGCGCATGCTCGAGGCCTTGCGTGCGACGAAGCGGCTCGCAAACGTGCTCGAGGTCGGAACCGGCTGCGGCTACCAGGCGGCGCTGCTCGCGCGGCTCGCGAGGGATGTCTACTCGATCGAGCGTATCGCCGGGCTGCTCGAAAAGGCGCGCGGCAACTTGCGCGCGCTGCGCCTGTCGAATCTGAGATTGGTGCACGGCGACGGCGCGCTGGGATTGCCGGAGGCCGCGCCCTTCGACGGCATCATCGTCGCCGCGGCGGCCTCGGGCGTGCCCGATGCCCTTTTGCAGCAGCTTGCCCCGGGTGGCAGAATGATCGTGCCAGTGGGAAGCGGCGATCAGGCGCTGTGCCTCATCGAGAGGACCGCGACCGGGTTGACAGAAAAGTGGCTCGACGCCGTGCGCTTTGTGCCCCTGAGAGGAGGCAAGCAGTGAGGCTGCTCCACATCGCCCTGCCGGTGCTTGCCAGCGCGCTCCTCGCCGCGTGCGCGAGCGGCTATCGGGCGCCGGTCGTGGAGCGCAACGTGACGCGCAACGCTCCGGCGAAGCCCGCGACACCCGCGCCGGCGACGGCGCAGAAACCCGATACCTACACCGTCAAGCGCGGCGACACGCTCTATAGCATCGCCCTCGACAACGGCGTCGACTACCGGGAGCTCGCGGCCTGGAACGCCCTCGCCGACCCGGCGGTCCTCAAGGAGGGCACGGTCCTGCGCCTGCGGCCGCCTGCGCCTCAACAGACAGCCCAACCCGAGGCGCGGGCGCAGTCGCAGGGGGACACGGGCGTGCAGGTGCGTCCGGTGGTCACCCCGGGCGCGGTCGAGGCGCGGTCGCTCGGCGACCCGCGCACCGCCGCCGAGCAGCCGCGCGCGGCCGCCGACGCGCCGAAGCCCGAGCTTCTGAAGACGGGACCCAAGGCGATGAAGCTGCCATATTCGGTGGAAAATCTCGCGCTGCTGCAGCGCCAGTCCCCCGCCGATGCGAAAGTCGAGGCCGCGGTTCCGTCCGCGGGGGCGGCGATCGAAACCGACGGGGTCGAATGGATGTGGCCGGCCCCGGGACGCGTCCTCGCCGGCTTCTCCAAGGCCTCGAACAAGGGCGTCGACATCCTCGGCAAGGTGGGCGACCCGGTGTTCGCGTCCGCGTCCGGGCGTGTCGTCTACAGCGGCGCCGGCCTGCGTGGCTACGGGAAGCTCGTCATCATCAAGCACAACGACACCTTCCTGTCCGCGTACGCGCACAACAGCAACCTGCTGGTCAAGGAGGGGCAGAGCGTCGTCAGAGGACAGAAGATCGCGGAGATCGGCAATAGCGACTCGCCCCAGGTGAAGCTGCATTTCGAGATTCGCCGGCAGGGCGAGCCCGTCGATCCGCTGAAGTTTCTGCCGGAACGGCGCTCGTGAGCTCGCGCGCGCCGGAGCAGGATCCGGTCGGCTGGGACGAGAGCGATCTCGCCTGCGCCGAGGAGGAGTCCGGGGCCGCCGCGTCGGTCGAGGCGCACGCACCCGAGGAAGCCCCGGAAAGCTTGAGCGACGCGACCCAGCTCTACCTCCACGAGATCGGCATGAAGCGCCTGTTCACGCCGGACGAGGAGCTGCGCCACGCGCGGCGCGCCGCCGCGGGCGACTTCGCCTCGCGGCAGAAGATGATCGAGCACAACCTGCGCTTGGTCGTGAGCGTCGCCAAGGCGTACCTCAACCGGGGCATGCCCTTTCTCGACCTCATCGAGGAGGGGAATCTGGGGCTGATCCATGCGCTCGAGAAGTTCGACCCCGAGCGCGGCTTTCGCTTTTCCACCTACGCGATCTGGTGGATCCGCCAGAACATCGAGCGCGCCATCATGAACCAGTCGCGCACCATCCGCCTGCCGGTGCATGTGATCAAGGATCTCAGCATTGTGCTGCGCGCGAAGCGCCACCTCGAGGCGCACGCGGAGCGCGAGCCGGGCACCGAGGACATCGCGCATCTTCTCGGCAGGTCCGCGGAGGACGTGCGCGATCTGCTCCAGCGCAGCGAGCATGCCGCCTCGCTCGATGCGCCCCTGGATGCCGACCCGCTGCTTTCGATCGGCGACTCGATCGCAGACGAAGCGAGCCCCGGTCCGGAGTCGCGGCTGCAGGCCAGCGAGATCGCATCGATGGTGCGCGAATGGCTCGCCCAGCTCTCGGACAAGCAGCGCACGGTGATCGAGTGCCGGTTCGGCCTGAACGGCAGGGAACTGCAGACGCTGCAGCAGTTCGCCGGCCAGCTCGGAGTCACGCGCGAGCGCGTGCGCCAGATCCAGATCGAGGCACTGTCAAGGCTGCGCGAGATCCTGCGCCGGCACTGCCTTCCGAAGGAAGCACTGCTCTAAGCGGAGTCCGGCACGGTCGTGGGGGGGTTGCGCTTCAGCACGGTGCCGTTGCCCTCCTCGACGATCGCCTGCGCGAACTCGATGTTCTTCGTCAGCTCTTCCATGTAGAGGTGCTGGCCGCCGAAGTGGTTGCGCGCGTACACGTGCGTGCCTCCGAGGTCGGCGTCGAGGCGCCGGCTCGCGCCCCGGTAGAAGTGCGGTGTCTTCCTCACCAGGTCTTCGCCCGAGCCGTAGACGACTTCCTCGCTCCCGTCGGCCATCCGCTTCCGGGCGATTCCGCCCGCGACGAACTCAGGATATAGCCTGTCGCGGCATTTCTCCAGGTAGCACCGGTCCGACATCTGCGCGATGATGTCCGCGGATCCGAGCAGGCTCCCGAGCAGCTTGTGCGCGAGCGAAGGCACCTTGATGTCGGAGACCGGTATCTCGTATCCGGTGAAATGGATCAGCGATGCCGCCAAGTCCGCGAGCTCGCCCATCCCGATCTTGGGCAGGTAGTCCCTGAGGAAGCGCGCGCCTCGCGAAACGTGGGTCAGCGTGAGCTCGCCGCCGTTCTTGTGCTCCCTGTCGTCCAGCGTGCGTATGTAGCCGCAGTCGTGGAACAGCGCCGTGATCACGCCCAGCCTGAACATCGAGGCGTCGAGCGGCTCCAGACCGATGCGCGCGCGCTCGTAGCCGTCGATCAGCCGCGCCGTGGCGAGGGTGACGTCGAGCACGTGCTGGATGTCGTGGTATGCGGTGTCGCAGGCGTGATACCCCGGACGCCCGCCCCGGTACATGGTGGTCAGGTCGCTGAAGGCGCGGTCGATCTTTTCCGTCGACGAGGCCGGGTAGAGCTCCAGGAAAATCCGATCCACCTCCGAATTCACGGTCGCCGGATCGGTGGTGTTGACCTGGCAGGAGACGTCGTATTCGTTGCCGCGGCGGTTCACTAGGCGTGCCCAGTACCCAGGGAATTCCATTCTACGCCGCGGTACCCCTCCAGCAAAGCGTGAAAACTTGGCACTTCGCCGCGTTCTCAGGTCCTGAGCGTGAAGGGATTGAAGTCGGTGTCCCGGTCGTAGTAGTCCTCGTGCTCCGCGCGCTTCAGCCAGCCGACCACCACGTAGGTGATCGGAGTGAACACCACCTCGAGCCCGACCTTCGTGAGGAACTGCACCAGCATGATCTGCGGCAGCCTGTCGTCGGGGATCAGGCCGCTACCCCAGAACGCGAGCGGGTAGAACAGCAGCGAGTCGACGCCCTCGCCGAAAATCGTCGAACCGATGGTACGCGTCCAAAGCCAGCGTCCCTGCGTGAGGATCTTCATTTTCGCCAGCACGAAGGAATTGACGAACTCGCCGCACAGGAACGCGATCAGGGAAGCGCCGGCGATGCGCCAGGTCGAGCCGAACGCGATCTCGTAGGCCGCCTGGTTTTTCCAGAACGTGGCGGGCGGCAGCCAGACGACGACCGCCGACATGAACGCCGCGAAGGCGAGGCCGGCGAATCCGGCCCAGATGACGCGCCGGGAGCGCGCGTAGCCGTAGACCTCGGTGAGGATGTCGCCGAAGACATACGAGATCGGAAAGAACATCGCCCCGGCGCCGAACGACACCACGCCTAGGAGCGGAAAATCGAGCTGCGCGATCTTCGCCGGACCGATCAGGTTCGAGCAGATCAGGACGGTGACGAACGCCGCCATGACGAATTCGTAATAGCGGTACTGGCGCGCGTTCATTTGGCGTCCTTGGGGGCGGCGGCCCTGGCGCGGGCGATCTCGGCTGCGAGGTCGAGCACCGCGGAGGCGTAGAGGTTGGAGCGGTTGTAGCGCGTGAGCACGAAGAAGTTCTTCAGCGTGACGCGGATCTCGGGCGGCTGGGCCGAGGTCTCGAGCTCGATGAGCGCGCACAGGGTATCGCCGGGCAGATCTGCCGACGTCCGTACGCCGTACTCGGGCAGGTCGGAGAATCGCGTCGCCGGCACAATGCCGCCGCCCGCGAGCTTGCGCCACCCGTCCCCGGATACCTGCGCGCCGAAGGCGACCGGCTGACCGCGCACCCAGCCGTGCGATTTGAGGAAATTGCCGATGCTGCCGATCGCGTCCGCCGGGCTGGTCGCCAGGTTGATATGCCCATCGCCGTCGAAATCGACCGCGAAGCGCCGGTACGAGCCCGGCATGAACTGGGGTATGCCGATCGCTCCGGCGTAGGAGCCTTTCACGCGCAGCGGATCGATCTTCTGCTCGCGCGAGAACACGAGGTAATGCTCCAGCTCGCCGCGGAAATACGCGCTGCGCTTGGGGTAGTCGAAGGAAAGCGTCGCGAGCGCGTCGATGACCCGGAAGGTACCGATGTTCTTTCCGAAAGTCGTTTCGACGCCGATGATGCCGACGATGATGTCCTCGGGCACTCCGTACTCCGCCTCGGCGCGCTTGAGCGCGCCCGCGTTGCGGTTCCAGAACTGGGCGCCGGCCTCGATTCTCTCGGGCTTGAGAAAGATGCCGCGATACGCTTGCCACGAGGCGAGCGCCGACTCGGGCGGCTGCTCCATCGCCCGGACGATCGCGGGCTGGTATTGCGCCTGCCCGAGGAGGCGGTTCAGCTCTTTCCTGCTGAAGCCGTGCTTCTTGCTCATCTCCTCGACGAACGCCTTCACTTCCTTGCGGTTCGGGTAGGACGTGCCCTGGGCCCACACGCTCCCGGCCAGGAGGGCGGCGAGGGCGGCGAGGAGGATCCGCCTCACGGCCTGAAATCCCGGACGAGGTGCTTCAGCTTGGCGATCGACGCGGGGTCCGCCGCCGGCCCGTATCTCAGCTCGACGTAAAGCGTGGCGATCGCGCGAACCGCCGCCTCGCGAGCGGGGAGCCGGGCCGACACGCGCCGCGCGTAGTCGAGCGGACCTTCGCTGCCGGCGCGCTTGAGCCCGGTGCCCTCGAGCTTGCCGCAGAAGCGCAGCCACGCCCGCAGCACGGCATCCTCCGGCCGAACGCCGCGAAGCAGCCACAGCGCGACCGCGAGCAGCACGCCGCCGACGCTCCAGAAGAGCGTCATGGTCATCGTCTCCCAGCTCGGCTGCTTCATCCCCAGGCGCGAAAGCATCTCGAGCTGGCGCTCCGGGTTGTAGCCCAGGACCCACTGGTTCCATTGGTTGGTGAGCGCGTCCCACTCGTTGCGCGCACGCTTCAGCCAGTCGAGGCCGCTGCGCATCAGCAGGGGCGCGCCAGCGGGCGCGGCGGCCGTGATGCCCAGCTCGATCCGCACCGGGTTCGCCGCGGCCGTCGGGTCGACCCGCGTCCAGCCGCTGTCCGCGAGCCACACCTCCGCCCAGGCGTGGGCGTCCGCCTGGCGCACGACCAGGTAGCCGTCGACGGGGTTGGTGTCGCCGCCCTGGTATCCGGTCACGACGCGCGCCGGAACGCCGGCCGCCCGCATGAGGAAAACGAAGCTCGAGGCGAAATGCTCGCAGAAGCCCTGCTTGGTATCGAACAGGAAGTCGTCGACCGAATTGCGGCCGAGCAGGGGCGGCTCCAGGGTGTATTCGAAGCGGCCGCCGCGGAAGAATTCGATCGCGCGGCGCACGATCGCCGGATCGTCGGAAAAGGACGCGCGCCACTCGGCGGCGAGCGCCCGCGCCCGCGGATTGACCGCACCCGGGATCCTGAGCGCCGCGGACAGGTCGCCGCGCTCGGCGCCGCCGCGCGTCACGAATTGCGGAGCCGAGCGCACCTCGTAGCGTATACGGGTGCGGATGGGTGTCAGGGAAATGGGGAGATACTCGCTCGTGAGGCGCGCGTTCGACGGGAGCCGCGTCGGCATCTCCAGCGCGAACATCCAGTTGCGGTTGTGGGGCTCGAGCGTGACTTCGTAGTCGATCGGCGTGCCGAACGCCTCGATGCTCATCGCGCGGCGCAGCTGTGGCAGGCTCACTCGCCAGGTCTGGCCGTCAAAGTCCGTGAGCACCGGGCCGCGCCAGTAGAGCTGGCCGCGCGGCGGGGGCTCCCCCTCGAACTTGACCCGGAAGGCGATTGCGTCGGAGAGCGACAGCGCGCTGATCGTGCCGGGCGACATGGTGTCCGAGAGGCCGGCCACGCCGGTGTAGGCGTCCTGGGGGAGGCCCCACAGGGGTCCCTGCACCCGCGGAAAGAGGAAAAACAGCAGCAGCATCACCGGGCCCGCCTGGACCAGCAGCCGGCCGGCCGTGCTCAGGTCGTCGGCGAGGCGGCGCTGCGGCGCGCTAAACCCGACGAGCGCGGTGGTCGCGGCGGTCACGGTGAGCAGCGTCAGGGCCGCCATCGGGATCGACTGGGAATAGAAGAAATTCGCGAGGGCGACGAAGTACACCAGAAAGGCGACGACGAAGACGTCGCGCGGCGCGCGCGTCTCCAGCAGCTTGAGGAACAGCAGCATCACGAGCAACGTCACGCCCGGGTCGCGGCCCATGATGGTGCGGTACGAGAGGAACACGCCCGCGACCGCGCAGAGTGTGAGGAGGACCAGCGTCCAGCGCGGGGGCAGAATGCTGCGGCGAACCGTAACCACGACCCGCCATGCGAGCAGCGCACCCGCGCCCAGGCTCACCCACGCCGCGAGCCACTGGGCGTGCGGCGCCACCGCGAGGACGCAGGCCGCCATGAGCGTGGCGAGCGGCGCGGACGGGAGCGCCGGGCCCGGCCGGGTCTCAGCCATCGTAGAGCGCGAGCTCGCGCAGGCAGCGTTCGCGGTGCTGGAATCCTTCGCCCAGCGGGACACTCTCGCCCGGCAGCTTCAGGCCGTAGTGCAGGCCGCGCTCTTCCGCGAGCAGCACCCAGCGAGTGAGGCGCGACAGCCGCGCCTCGACGCCCATTGCCGGTGGCAGGCGCGCCCAGTCGAACCAGAGCTCGGAGGAGGCGCGCCCCGCGAAGAGCTTGGTCAACAGCGATTCGCTGCGCGCCGAAGCCTTCCACGCCACGTGGCGCGGGGAATCGCTGGTGCTGTAGGGCCGCAGTCCCGCAAAATCGTCGGTGCCGATCCCGGTCGACACGGCGTCCCCCGTATCCGAGTCGGACTCCGGGGCGGGCAGAAGCGCGGCGTCGGGACGCGGGTAGACGAGCGCGCGCAGCTCGGGCTGCACGTAGCTCCACGCGCGGACCAGGCCCAGGGGAAAGCGCGTGTCGAGGGTCACGCGCGGCAGCGGCAGCCAGCCCCGCTTCTCGGTTGCCAGCGCGAGATCGACGGTGGCGTGCCGCTGGGCGGGAACGTCGCAGCGGGCCGTCGCCGTCCCGCAGGCGAGCTCGAGCGAGTGCCGGGGAAAATCGTTGCGGTTCTCGAAAACAATCTCGAAGTGCGCCGGATCGCCGGCGAATGCGGGGGACGCGCGCCCGCCGCTTACGTAGAGGTGCACGAGGTTGCGGAACGTGTGCAGGATCGAGACCACGCCCACCCCGGCGAGCAGGAACGTGAGCACGTAGCCGAGCGAGAGGTTGTAGTTGATCGAGCCGATCAGCATCAGGATCAGCGCGACCCCGAAGATCAGGCCGGCCCGCGTCGGCAGGATGTAGACGCGGCGCTGCGTGAGGTACACCGTGCCGGGCTCTGGCCCGCGCCGTCTGGACACCCACTGATAGAAGTTGTACGCCTGCGAGTACTGCAGTACCCGATCGAGTTTCACGGTGCGGCTTACGGGACGGGCACCGCGGAGATCAGGCCGCTCGCCTTGTCGAGGCTCGAGATGCGCACCCCGTCGTGCACCGGCCGCAGGCGATGGCCGGCCACCCCGGGGAGCACCGCCTGTACGTCCTCGGGGACGACCTTGTCCCGCCCCGCGATGAGCGCCCAGGCGCGCGCGGCGTGCAGCAGCGCGAGCGCGGCGCGCGGCGAGAGGCCGTTCGCGTATTCGGGGGAGCGCCGCGAGTGCTCGACGAGCTCCTGGATGTAGTCGAGCAGCGGCCCGGCGGCGTGCACCGTCTTCACCGCGGCCTGGAGATTCATGAGATCGCCGGGCGCGAGGGAGGCGTCGAGGCCGGCGATCATGTCGCGGCGATCCGCTCCCTGGAGCAGGGTGCGCTCGGCGTCCCGGTCGGGGTAGCCGAGGTCGATACGCATCAGGAACCGGTCGAGCTGCGACTCGGGCAGGGGAAACGTGCCGACCAGGTGCGAGGGATTCTGCGTCGCCACCACGAAAAACGGCTCGGGCAGCTTGCGCGTCGCGCCCTCGGCCGTCACCTGGTGCTCCTCCATCGCCTCGAGCAGCGCCGACTGTGTCTTGGGGGTCGCGCGGTTGACTTCGTCGGCGAGGATCAGCTGCGAAAAGATCGGACCGGGATGGAACCGGAAAGTCGCGCTCTCGCGCTCGTACACCGACACGCCGATGATGTCCGCCGGCAGCATGTCGCTCGTGAACTGGATGCGGTGGAACTCGAGGCCGAGAAGCTTCGCCAGCGCCTGGGCGAGCGTGGTCTTGCCGACGCCGGGCAGGTCCTCGATGAGAAGATGG
>Ga0137410_10003925_pt1 | contig 10104 bp, 9 predicted proteins | sample CZODoug1_16funga_FD_108878 | JGI IMG/M metagenome (GOLD analysis project Ga0137410, IMG submission 108878) | Vadose zone soil fungal communities from Angelo Coast Range Reserve, California, USA - CZODoug1_16fungal (Illumina Assembly) | ecosystem: Environmental > Terrestrial > Soil > Vadose zone... | reverse complement strand
CGGTGGCGTCCGGGTCAGACATGACCGCCAGTGGCGTCCCGACCTCCAGGGTGGTACGGCCCCTCATTCGCTCGATCGCCGCGTCGAGCTCAGGACCCGACCTGCCGACGCTCAGCTCCCGCGCGCGGCGATACGCTCGAAGCGCCCCATCCTCCTCCCCGGAACGCTCGAGAACCCTTCCGTAGTCGGCCTGGATGCGCGGGTCGCGGGGGAATTCCGCGGCCAGGGCGGATCGCACCTGACGCTCGCCTTTCAGGTCCCCCATCGATTCGAGGTTGAACGCAAGCATCTCCTTCGCGCTGCGGTTCGCCGGATCGACTGATAAGAGGTCACGGAGCATGGTCTCGGCCTGTGCGAACGCTCGGATCCGAACCAAGGCCGCCGCACGCTCCAGGGTGCCGGCCGGGGCGGACGGCACCTGGCCCCGGGCCCGCTCGCCCGCCGTGACCAGCGCAAGCGCAAGTACCGCTATTCCCAACCTGCCGCAAACGAGTCGCTTTCTTGGGGCGCGATTCATGGGCGCTCACCGGATGCGGAATTACTTGATCACCGCGATGCGGCGGGACGAGGTCCGGCCGTCGCTCTCGAGCTTCGCGAAGTAGACGCCCCTGGCCACCGGCTTGCCGGCATCGGTCCGGCCGTCCCACGTGATCGGGTGGACGCCGGCCTCGAGGACCCGGTTCTCCAATGTCCGGACCATCCGGCCCCTGACGTCGTAGACGGCCAGATGAGTCTTGGCCGGACGCGGGAGGGCCAGCGTGATCGTGGTCGATTGGGTGAACGGATTGGGCTTCAGGTCCTGGATCGCCGCTACACGCTCCGACATGCCGGCGGGTGCGGTGTCCGCGACGCTCGACTGACTCCGCGTGTTCCCTATGGGCAATACGACGGTCTGCCCAGGAGCGAGCGAGATATGGCTAATGCACTGCCCTCCGTAGACCTCGGACGACCCTGAGCACAATCCTGTGACCGGCACGACGGCGGCATTGGAGGCCGTGATCGTGATCGTCCCCTGACTCGGAACGAACGAAGCCTGGACTCCGGCCGCGTTGTACCGCATGCGATTCTGCGTCCACTCGCCGAGTGCGGCCATGGTCTTAGTGCGGACCGGTAGGGCGAAAATCCCGCTGTACTTCTCCAGCGCCCGATCGAGCAGGTCCCCGAGCAGCGTGTGCACGCCGTCATAGGCGCGCAGGTTGGCCTGATGGAACATCCAGGGATCGATCTCGCCTCGGAGCATGTACTGGAGGAGGACGTCGGATTCCTTGCCCAGTATTTCGCTATAGCTGAGATCGCGTCCCCAATAGGTTCTGTAGAGGAAGTTGTACTCGCTCGTCCATTCGGACGGCGTGGTCACGTTGTAGAAGAGGTTGACCGGCCGCCTCGGGATCATGAGGATGCGGGGTTCTTCCCGGTTGTAGATACCGGCCTGGGGCGTCGGGTTGTCCATACCCGGCTGGGACGTGTCCGTAACGAGGAAGCGGATGCCGGCGTCGTAGGCGGCGCTCATGGCGTCCGGGCTCGAAAGCCCAGAAACGTCCGGGGTGACCATCGCGCGGCGATCGTAATTCGTGAATCCCATCGAAGCGGCCGTCTGGTTGTTGCGCGTAATCTCCTGATAGACGCGGTCGTAGCTCGCGGCGTCCAGGTTCTCGTGGGTGAACGTGTGATTGATCCACGGGAAGTGGGAATCCGTCAGATCCACCGCCGGGGTGAGCAGGTCGGGGGAGTAGATCCCGGTCGTGCCCTCGCCGTTGAACGCCATGTGGAGAAGTACGTCCGACGTCTGGGATTGGAGCTGCTTCTGCGTTTGCCAGGCAAGGGTGGCCGCCCAGTCGATCGCATTGATGCGGTAGATCCCTCCCCCATACACGTCGTTGTCGATGAATACATCGTCGATCTGCGGCGACATATAGACGTGGCGCTCTCCCAGGAAGAGCCCTCCCGTCACCCAGTTCATCAGGCCGTGCGCTAGCGTCAGGCTGTGGACCAGGAAGAAGTTCCCATCGAACGTCATGGAGAGCACCTGGCGGCCGTCGGGATAGGACCGGACCAGGGCGAGCGCGTCGCCTTGCGCGTCGGACAGAAGCACGTTCGTTCCGGTTCCCGCGGCAGCGGCGAGATACGTCCAGGCCTTGGTGATGACGATCGGATTCGCCGCGTTCACGTAGGGAAACACGGACTGGCCCGCCGAGGTCAGTCGAGCGGAGATCGGGCTCGTCGTGGCATCCACCCCCGTCGCCGGGCCGTAGCCCAAGTCCGCGGTCGGGAGCGCGTACGCGATCCCCGTGCGGACCCGGTATTTCGCCTGGTAGTCCCACAGCGTCTGCCATTCCGCCGCGCTGAACGCGCTGGTCCAGGTCGATCCGTTCCAATACGCCAGGCTTCCGGTGGTGAGCACGATGCCCTGGAAGTATGCGTGAGCGTCACCGTCCGACAGCATGGCCGACGTGAATCCACCCGGTGTTTTGGTAGCGACGTACAGCGTGTACGGAAGGCCCATGTACTCCACCGCCTGGCGGATCGCTCCGAGCACCGGCTCGGTCCCGTCGGCCGAGACGACCAAGATCCTCGCGTTGAGGGTCGCCGACGTAACCGGCAGCTCGGTCGAGCTCGAGGTCCCGGGCCCATTCGAAGGCCAGACTTGGGGTAGCGATGGAATCGTGGGCAGCTCGGGGGGCCCCAGCGGCAGACCCGGCAGTGGGATCGGCTGTGGTAACGGTGGGGGCGGAGGCAGCGGAGGGAGCGGAGGGAGCGGAGGGAGCTGCGCGAACGCCACACCGCACGCGAGTATCGCCATGCTGGCGGCAAGCAGGAGCGCGAGCGCCCTAGCGGACCATTTCCTCCCGCGGCATGTCTTCGCCGTCGCTGTGAATCTCTTCTTCGTCGTCATTCTCTTCGTCGTCATTCTGCGTCTCCTCTTCGTCGGTCTGTGTCGTCACCGTGCATCTCCTCATCTGGGAGAATGTCACTTCGAACGAAGAGAAGTTTACGATCGGCAGATCGCCGCCACCATTGGGTGGGACACTGAATTGGGGGCGGGAAATTACTTACGGCCACATCCGTGAATCCACCGTCGGGGACACTTAGCTAATTCGGTAGCAAGCTGAGATTCACGGGCACCATCGATCCGCGTAACCTATTATCCTCAACTGCGCGGAGGGGTGGCCGAGTGGTTTAAGGCGGCGGTCTTGAAAGCCGTCACACGTCATCAGCCGCGGGCCGGGGGAGGCGCATGTTCGATCGAGTCCAGATCGTGATGACGCTCGTGACGGGAGGCGTGGTCCTGCTGGCCCTACCCCTGTCCGCTCGCGCTTCCGAGCCCTCGCACACAGCCGTCGTGCGTGTCGTTCTCACCGACGGCGACACGCTTCATGCGGCCCGCGTTCGCCCTGCCTCGTTCGACATGGTCGCCGTCGAGATTCCCAATTCCAAGATCCGCTATCTCGCGTCGAACCGGGTCCGGGCCGTGCTGGATTCGCGGGGCGTCGATCGCACCGCAGCGGTGCTGGAGCACAGAGAGACCGTTCCATCCCCTTACGATCCGGAGCCGAACGGGCGGGAAGAGTCCCCGGGTGAAAACCGGGCGAGCCGGCGACGCATACCCGCACTGACGTGGCGGGGACGCCCGCTCGCGGAGACCCGCTCCTTCATGATCACGGAGTTCGGCGTGCTCGCGCGGATCGACGACGATCCCTACATCGGCGGCGATTCGCGCATCGCAATCTCGTTTGATATGGGCTGGATGAAGAACATCTCCGAGAGCGGCGCGGTCGGGTTCAGCGGATATGCCCTGGTCTCCGATCCCACGACGAGGTTGGCATTCGGGCGCGCTACCGGCGATGGCTCTCCCAGCAGACGTCGATCGACATTTCGCCTGGTATTTTGCTCGGTGGAGAGGGCAGCGGAATCGAGTACGACCCGCCGGGGTTCGTTCTGGGGGCCACGCTGAACGCGGGAGACCTCGTGGCCCTGACGGTCGACGCGGAGTACGCCAGGAACCTTGACCTCGTCCACGATACGCCCCCGTTTCAGTGGGAGAAGCGGACCGACGTTGCATGGCGCGCCGGCGCCAGGTTCGGCTCGGGCCTTGGACTTCTGGCCGCCGCCGGTCTCTTCGCTCTCATCCTTTCCATCGGCCTGAGCGGCGGGTTCGATTGAGAGGCGGACCGCTTCACCAGAGGCGGATGCGTCGGTCCGGCGCCAGGTAGTAGCGGGACTCCGGCTTGATGTCCGGGAATGCGGCGTACCAGCCGTCGTCGTTTCGGACGACGCCGTTGACGCGGAACTCGGGTGGGCTGTGCGGATTGGAGAGGATTCGCTGTCGCTGGGCGCCGTCCCTCGTCTTCGACCGCCAACTTTGGCCGAACGCGAGGTAGAACCGCTGGTCCCCGGTGAGGCCGTCGAGCACAGGCGCTTCCTTGCCGCTCAGGGAGATCTGGTAGGCGCGGTGCGCGACCACCAGCCCCGCCAGATCCGCGATGTTCTCGCCCAACGTCAGCTTCCCGTTCACGTGAAGGCCAGGCAGCCCCTCGTATCCATCGTACTGAGCCGCAAGGGCGCTGGTCCGCTCGTCGAAGCCTTTCCGATCGGCGTCCGTCCACCAGTTGCGAAGGACGCCCAATCCGTCGTACTTGGAGCCCTGATCGTCGAACCCGTGGCTGATCTCGTGCCCGATGACCGCACCGATCCCTCCGTAGTTCACGGCATCATCCGCCGAGGCGTCGAACTGTGGGGGCTGGAGAATCCCTGCGGGGAAGACGATCTCGTTGAAGCTCGAATTGTTGTAGGCGTTGACGGTCGGAGGCGTCATGCCCCACTCCGCTCGGTCCACCGCGCCGTCGAGCCGCGTCAGATTTCGGTTCCACTCGAACGCGGCCGCATTCTTCACGCTCCCGATAAGGTCGTTCCGGTCGATGGACAAGGCGGAGTAATCGCGCCACTCGTCGGGGTATCCCACCTTCACCGTGAACCGATGGAGCTTGTCGAGGGCCTGCGCCCGCGTGGCGTCCGTCATCCAGGTCATTGTCTTCAAGTCCTCCTCGAATGCCAGGAGGAGGTTTCGGACCAGGGCCTGGATCTTGGCTTTCGCTTCGGGGGGGAAGTACTTCCGCACGTAGATCTTTCCGAGCGCCTCCCCCATCTGAGCGTCCACAAGGCGCGCGCCGCGGGTCGTCCGATCCAGCTGGGCGGTGCGTCCTTGAATCACCGTCCCCGCGAACGCGAATTCGGCGTCGTCGACGGCGCGGGGGAGGGACGCGGCGAAGGCGCTCAAGTATCGGACCGTGAGGTAATCGCGCCAGACCGCTACCGGAGTGGCCCCGAAGGCCTTCGCGATCGCGGGGAAGGCGCTCTTTTCGGACACGATGACCCCGCGCTCTCCAGCGGGTGACTTGACCGGGATGCCGAGAGCTTCGAAGTAGGCCGTCCACGGAAAGCCCGGAGCGAACTTGACGAGCTCCGGCAGCGTCATTGGGTTATAGATCTTGTCCGCGTCACGACGGTCGGCGGCGGGCCACGAGGCAACGGCGATGTCGTGCTCCACCGCGTAGATCCTCGCCGCGCGCGCCGCCGCGTCCTTCACGCCGGCCAGGCCGAGCATCTGCGCGAGGTACTTCTTGTACGCGTCGCGCGTGGTCGCGAGGTTCTTGTCGTCCCGCAGGTAGTAGTCGCGGTCCGGCATCCCGAGCCCCGATTGGGTGAGGAACACGGTGTAGCGGTCGGGATGCTTGTCGTCCACCCCGATCACCGCCAGGACCGGCCCACGCAATCGAAGCGAGGGGTCGCCCATCAGCCGCGCGGCCTCTTCGCGGGTCTTGATCGATGCGATGCGCTCGAGGTCCTTCGACGCGGCCTTCATTCCGAGGGACTCAATGTGCTGTTGGTCGGTGAAAGCGTCGTAGAGATCGAGGAGCTTCTGCTCCTCCAGGCTGAGATCCTGGCGCGAATGCAGGTCGGCCACGATCTCCTTCATGCGCTCCTCATTGCGAATGACCATCTCGAAGCCCGCTCCGGCGGAAGAACGATCCGACGGAATCTCAGCCGTCTTGAGCCATTCGCCGTTCGAATACCTGAAGAAATCGTCGCCGGGCTGAATGGACCGATCCACGTAGTTGAGGTAGAGGCCCCAGGGGCCGACCTCTGGGGCGGCGATGGCGGGCTTGGAGGCGCCGGTGAGCAGGCAAACTCCTAGAATGGCGTACGCGAGGATGAGGGCCGTGCGATTCATGAGGACATTGAGCCTAGCTCAAGTGTGGCCGGAGCGGCAACCCCTTGTCGTTCGGGTCGCGGTTGGCTCGGTAATGATGCTTGGTATCGGTCTCCTGATACTCCAACTTAAAACCGACATTCTGATCTCCGCCAGTCTGAATGTAGGTCATGTCAGTCGGTCCGAGGATAAGAAACGCATCATCCTTCTTGGTGTCGAGCGCGAATACTGCCTGCCGGATGTCGCTCTCTGTAGGATTCTGAATCTTCCTGTCGCCGCAAATATCCAATGTGCAATTCATCGCTTTTGCCTTCGGTGGTGTGGTCTGTCCTCCGCAACCAGTGAAGGCGGCAATCACGACAATCGAAAGTAGAATCGTGTGGCGCATGACACCGAGTCTAGCATCAGCCAGAGCCGCGAATTCCCGTTTCCCTCCAATGGCCGTCACCGATCGCTGAAAACGGCACGGCGCTACGGAGCGAGACGATGCATGGGTCGACCATAACCGTCGAGGGCCGCTTCCGGGCGGTCTTTCCTCGGACGGATACCGCCCCGGATCTCTCCAAGCTAAGTTACAATGCGACAATGCGCGGAGGGGTGGTCGAGGACGCTCACCGACAAGCCCGTCGCTCCCACGGCAAAGCAGCTCGCAACCCGTGTGCACTTCGCCCTGGGTAGGTAAGCCGAGCAAGACCCGTACAACGACTGCACCGAGACCTACAAGGCCGTCCGTCACCGTCGGAGGATCGTCAGCCATGAGCAACGTCCACCTGGTCCTGGTCGGCGATGAGAACAGCTTCAAGGTGTGTGCGGCCTTTCACATCTCGGAGCACGCGAAGACCTACGCCAACGGTTTCAAACACCACCAGGCCCGTGTGTGGGTTCATGAGTTGGCCCTTGGGGTCAGCCAGGATTTCCGAATAGGCGACAAACCATTCACTGTGAGATTCAACCGGAAGGGCGAGTGCGTTGGTGTCGTGGAGAACCCTCCCTTGGAGGACTTCCTGTGGGATTCTCAGCCGCACCGAATTTCTGAGGACGGATCCAGTGTGGAGGTATACCGGTGGGCGCCAGGCCCTAAGTTTGCCAAGGAAGAGGCCGAGGCCAGACTGCGCTACGTGCCCCTGGCCTCGTGGGTAGAGCGTCCTTGAAACTCGTGTCCTTGCGACGACGAGCGCGGAGGGGTGACCGAGTGGTTTAGGGTGGCGGTCTGGCCGAAGAGCGGGCCGCCCTGTCTCGCGCCGCGGTCGCAAATCGGAGGCGCCCCAGGAGTACATGCTCCTGCGCGCCTCCTTTTATCTCCGCTGGTCACAAACCCTCGCCCTCGTTTGCTCCCTCTGTCGGTAGCCGCATTCTAGGGACAGGGGGTAGGACCATGGACGCCCGATCCATCTCCACTTTCAAGCAGGAGGGAACGATGACCGTGACTAGATTCTCGGTATTCGTGATCGCGCTGTTGCTGTCTCTGGGGTACGGGTCCAACGCATCCGCCAAAGGCAAGGGCTACGACCCCCATATCGATCCCACGAACTTCCAGACCAAGGTGGACAACCCCTACCTTCCACTCGTTCCTGGAACGACCTACAAATACCTCGAAAAGGAGGGGCGTGATACCCGTGAAAACATCGTGACGGTTATGCCCGACACGAAGGTCGTGATGGGCATCACCTGCACGGTGGTGCATGACGTGGTCAACGAGAAGGGTGCTCTCAAGGAGGACACGTTCGACTGGTACGCCCAGGACAAGGAAGGCAATGTCTGGTACTTCGGGGAAGACACCAAGGAATACAAGAAGAACGGCGTCGACACCGAGGGCTCCTGGGAAGCCGGCGTCGGCCCGAACCAGCCCGGGATCATCATGCCGAGCCACCCCACGCCCGGCAAACCCTTCCGCCAGGAGTACGGTCCCGGTCACGCCGAGGACATGGGTCAGGTCATCGCCTTGCACGAAACGGTGACGGTTCCCGACGGCACGTTCAAGGACTGCGTGAAGACCAAGGAGTGGTCGCTGCTGGAGTCTGGCCACGAGAACAAGTGGTACGCAAAGGACATCGGCGTCGTCCGCACCGAGTCCACCACCAAGGAGGTCGTGACGTTGATCTCGGTAACCCACCAGTGAGCGGACCCGCGCGCGCGGCGGTCGTCACGGGCCTCCTGACCTGGCTCGCGTTGATCGCCGCGCCCATCCCAGCCGGCGCGACCATCCTCAAGACCAAGCGCCCGCGCGAGCTCGTGCTCACCGTCGGCTCCGGATTCGAGTATGCGACCGACAGCGAGCAGTCGGAATACGGGTATCCGTTTCTGATCGATTACGGCTTCAGCGAACGGCTCAAGGTCACGGTCGAGCCGAGCTACGTCGTGCTGCGGTCGAAGGCCGGCGGATCGGTCAGCGGCCTTGGCGATCTAGAAACCACGCTCGAGAGCGAGGTGGTGACCGAACGGAGGTACCGGCCCGCGCTGACCCTGGAGGGCATCGTGAAATGGCCGACCGCAAGCCACGCGGAGCTTGGAACCAAGGAGTTCGATTACACGCTCGGCGTTCTCCTGGACAAGGAATTCGTCGCCTGGGAAACCGACTTCAACGCGAACTACACGTTCGTCGGCAGCCCGCCGGGCGCGCATCTCCAGAATACGGTCGAGGTGTCGTTGGCTGCCGAGTGGCACCTCAATCCCACGCTGAGCGTCGTGGGTGAGTTCGTCACGACCCACGGCTCGGGCGTCTTCCGCGGACAGCCGGGGGCGATCTCTGGGATCGGTGGTCTGCCGAAGGTCGCATCCGAGCCTGTCGGCAGCGAGAGCGAGGGGACGCTCGGCCTCGCCGAGCGCCTCAACCGCCACCTCAAGTTCGAAGAGGGAGGGATCTTGAAGACGGATGGCTCGTGGCAGCTGGTCTTCGGCTGGGAGTGGGATTTTGGGGAGGGGGATTAGGGGCGAGGGTGGACCAGCTGTCTAGCTCGCGCTCACCACGAAACGAAAACGCCCCGGCAGCTTTCGCGGTCGGGGCGTTTCTGTTTCGTTCGTTCGGCTGGGCCGCTACTTCGTGAGCGGGCAGCGGAAGCCGCCGTTCAAGAGTCAGGCTGGGAAAGCCTATTCTCACGGCAGAGTCGTAAAGAAGATCTCGGGTGGTTGGTTCGCGCTAGTAATGTCCTTACCAACCTTGCTCCGCCCCGACCACATGACGTACACCCGATCCTTTTCCGCGCGCGCACGTACGAATTCGGCATAGGAGAGGTCCTTCGTCAGCCTCATGGGCTGAAGCGTTTCCGCGATGGCGCTACCTCGAACGGCCTCCGAGAAGGGCGCGGCCAGCACGTCGTTGTTCCCCCAGCCCGGATCACCCACCCAGGGGAGCCAGGCGAGCGGATTCAGGAGCGCCTGTTCCGTACGCTGATATCGTGTGTCGATCCAGACCAACTCGCCCTTGTCCCCGTGAGTCGCCGCGTTGATGGAAGTCACCTGGCTAAAGCTGCAGAAAGGTGCATCCTTGGCTTTCGCCACCCCATAGCTCGATGACCACGCGCCTCCTTGCCACCGCGCGCAATACAATCCCTGTAATCGAGAGAGTCGCGGATGACCTGCTTGAAAAACGGATCTCTCATTCCCTGTAATTGCGGCATCAAACTCGAATATGCCGTGGTCGTATCCACTCGAATCCGGGATGGTCCATGTCTTTGCCTTATCTCTGCTGCTCGAATGAAACAGCCAGCCCGTCACCCTCGCAGTCGTCTTCGTGAATCGCTCCAGTTCGTTGGCTGTACAGAACAAGTGCATTCCCTCTTCGCCGAGCCGAAGTTTCAGTGGAGACCAGGGTGTCTTTTCTCCGATGGATTGGACCCAAGCGGTGCTGGTTTTCTCGCCTTCCGTCCATCGGGTTACCCAGACGCTTTTCGGTGGCT
>Ga0137410_10003922_pt1 | contig 10106 bp, 9 predicted proteins | sample CZODoug1_16funga_FD_108878 | JGI IMG/M metagenome (GOLD analysis project Ga0137410, IMG submission 108878) | Vadose zone soil fungal communities from Angelo Coast Range Reserve, California, USA - CZODoug1_16fungal (Illumina Assembly) | ecosystem: Environmental > Terrestrial > Soil > Vadose zone... | reverse complement strand
CCCGGGCGACATCGACTTGGGAGCTTTGCGTCATTGGAAACGAGTGGTGCGCCAGAGGCGGAGGCCGCAGACGGCGAGAAGGATTAGAGAGACGACGGAAAGAACAATTGCGGGCGTCCAGCGCGCCGGAATGTCCGGCACGCGCGCGATGGATGCGAAATAGATAAAGACTGCCGTTGCGAGTGCAACGAAGAGCCAATCGAGCAGACCGCGCGATGGAGCGGATTCTTCGGCGGATTGGCGGCCATCCATTCGAGCCTCCACGAAATCAGCCGAGAGTGCATAGCGATTCGATTCGCGCAGGGCTGCCACTTTCCATTGGGCGCTTTCTCTTGGCGAGGCGCTGGAAAGTGCGATGGCAGCGACGCCAAGAATCATGAGGAGCGAGCCGCCGATGACTTCCGTGTAGGTTGTTGTGGTGCGGCCGTGGAGTTCGCCGAAGACTAGCACTCCCCAGAGTAATCCCCAAAGCTGATTGGTATTGGAAAGCGGAATGCCACGGCTGATGCCGATGTATTTTGCGGCGTATTGCTGGAAAAGATCGCCGAGGACCCAGATGAAGCCGCCGAGCATGAGCCAGAAGATGACGCCGCGCGCCGCAGAGAGTTGCGCGAAAAGATTTTGTGCGCCGAGAGTGCCGAAGGAAAGCGAGGACATCATGCCCAGCTCGCCGATGGTGAAGAAAGTGACGAAGCTGAGCGGATTCATTCCGGAGAGGTAGGCTTTGCGGTAAGGGATGTACATCGTGCCCCAGAGGACTCCGGCGCCGAGCGCAGCGAGGACGCCGTGCGCAGGATTAATGCCGGGCGCATGTGTGCCAGAAGAAGCAATGGCGAGAATTGCCGCGCCAACGCACATGACAAGCGTGCCGCCGAGAACGCCGAGCCAGCGGCTGAGACCTGCGCCGCGAAGTTCATTGAAGAAAAGAAATCCCCACAGAATGCCGAGTAGACTGTTCGAATTCCAAAGAGGAAACGCGATGCTGAGGCCGATATCGCGAATGGCGTAGACGGTGAGCGTGTTGGCGACAGCCCAGAGGCAGCCAGCGAGAATCGCCCAGAGAATAAGATGCGGCGCGCGACGCGCGTCCGCGCGGATCGAACTGGCGCCGAGGATGAGCGCGGGGACGCTCCAGCGCGCGAAAAAAACTCCTACGACCATGACGAGAGAAATGACCATCGGCGAGAGGCCGAGCGTGACCAGCTTGGTGGGAGCTTCCGCAGCCCCGAGCCAGGCACCAGCGGTGAGTCCGGAGAAAATTCCGAGGAGTTGGAGGGTGCGAGAACGGGAGGGGAGAGTTGCGTCGACGGCGATTGGCGGGGCGGACATTTTTAGCGGATCCACTCCAGGAGCAAAAGGCCTGCGAGGAGAACGGCGAGGGGAACCCAGAATTGGACGTCAGTGAAAACGCTGGCAAGGCGATTGCGCGAAGGTTGGGGCGCGTCGATTCCGTTCGTCACAAAGTTCCCTTTCGAAAGATGGCGGTTTGAGTGCGCGGACAAGATAGCAGAGGTGAGGAGGAAAAACACGCGTTGCGGCATAGAAAATATCTTGAAGCTCAAGAAAGATTCTCGCCGGCTGGAAGCCGGCGTTACAAATGGAGCGATGCCGGACGGGGGCGGAGATTTCTTCGCGTTTATTTTTTGAAGAGGTTGTCGAAGGCCTGGCGGGCATCGAGCGGGCGCGAGGGAGTGGCTGCTTCCACGGCAGCGGTTTGCGCGGGCTGAGAGTAGGTTGTGGGCGCAGTGTCTTTTTCGATGGTCATGCGAAATTCGTAAAACGTGCAGGCGTTTTTCGCGTCTTTGGGCGAAATGCGATCAGGGACAGGCTGCGTACATTCAAATTGCGCGCCGGTGTCGAAGAAGCGGCACTGCTTGCAGCAGTGAAGCTCGAAATTGCACTTGGGACACTTACCGTTGGGATCGAAACCAGGAGTGAGCACCGCGCCGCAATTGGAACAACGTGCGCGTGTAACGGTGCCGACCATGCGCGGTGTGCGCGGGCCTAAATGATCGTTCTGCCCTCTCGGGCCGCCTTGCGGAGGCTTGCGATCCTGACGATGTTCCTTTTTGTCCTGCTTTTCGCTATCGCGATAGCCGCGATGGCCGTACTTGCGGTCCACGTACGCCTCCGTCTTACCGTCCGGGCGGGCGGCAACTACCAACGCTCACACTCTTAGTTAAACTGAAAAACACAGCCTGGTTAGTATCCAATCGGATTGCTACACTCGGCGCGGCAAGCGACTTCCAAGGGGTTTCGGAAAGGAATTGCCAACAGCCAAGAGCAGGAGATGAGACAACATTGTTTGTAGCGCTATGGGAGTTCGAAGTCAAGCCAGGATACGAAGAAATGTTTGAGAAGGTATATGGGGCTGATGGGCCTTGGGCGAAGCTGTTTGGGCGGGACGCGGCGTATCGCGGGACGCGGCTGGTGAAGGATGTGGAGCGGGAGCGGGTGTATTTGACGTTGGATTTTTGGGAGACGCGAGAAGCGTACGAGAAATTCAAGAAGGAAAATGCGGCGGAGTATGGGCGGATTGATCGGGAGTGCGAGGGAATGACGACAAAGGAATGTAAAATCGGAGAATTAGAAACATCACAAGAAAAATAGAGAAAGGATGCAATGCCAGAGAAGATTCAATGCGCAACTCACGGTGAAGCTTGGCAAACCTTTGTATGTGTTCATCTGATTGGCGACAACTTTGGCCTCGGATTCAACCGGAATGAGCCAACGGCAGAGAACGAATTTCCCGATGCTTGGTGCGACGAATGCGAAAATGCCCGCGTCGAACACGGCGGATGGAACGAGCAATCGGAAAAACTAACCAAGATCAAGCTACTTTGTTCCAGCTGCTATGAACGGACTCGGATCCGAAACACGCGCACCGCGCTTGCAATGCGGGATTTGGCGGGTTTCCGGTGGAAATGCGGGAGCTGTGAGGAGTGGCACACAGGCCCATGCCTCGACTTTTCTTATCACGAACCTTATTACTGGGATGAAAGCCTGGATGCCGGAGCGGTGGTTGGCGCGGCGACCTTATTGGCAGAGTTGCCAGATACATTTTAAGGCCACCTCATGGCACTACCTTACGCAAAGAGCTTGGAGAGGCCGGTGGGAGTGAGGTCTGGCTGAAGGAATTGGGCGGGGGAGCCGGCGGAGCGGAAAACGGCTTCGGCGGCGAGGTATCCGCTGCGGACAGCGCCTTCCATGGTGGCGGGCCAGCCGGTGGCGGTCCAATCGCCGGCAAGGAAGAGACCGGGCGTGTTCGTGGTTTGCGCGGGACGGAAGCGGTCGACGCCGGGTTCGGGTGAAAACGTGGCGCTCGCTTCCTTGATGACTGTAGCTTTGACGAGTTGGGCTTCGCGGGCGGCTGGAAGCGCCTGGCGGATTTCCTTCAGGCAGAGGTCAATGATTTCTTCGCGGGATTTTTTCAGTAAATCGTAAGACGCACTGATGACCAACTGGAGATATTGTTTTGCGCCGGGAACCGGAGCATCTGATTGATCCGTGTAAAGAGCGGATTTATTGAAGACCCATTGGACGTTGGTGTCGAGCAGCGTAATGAAGGGTTCGGCGGTGACTTCTCGGTCGAACCAGAAGTGCACTCCAGTGATGGGTGAAACTTTGATTTTTTCGAGCGAGGCGAGCGCGGGATTTACAGATTTTATTTCCTGTGGAAGTAGCGCATCGAGTGCGGCATGCGGGACGGCGAAGATATAGACATCGGCGGATTCCTCGCGCGCATTGTCGAACTGAACGGCGGTGATAGAACCGTTTTCGACGCGGATGCCGCGCACTGGGGCGCGGAGCGTTACTTCCCCGCCTTTTTTTTCGATGGCGATGCGGCAACCGTCGTAGAGTTCGGCGAGCGGAACGGCCGGTACTCCCATGCGGTAGCCAGTGCGATTCGAAAGAAATGCTTTCCAGAAAACATCAATGCCGAAGCGGGCATCGGTGCGGTCGAGCTCTTCATCGAGCGCGCTGACGAGGACGACGCGCCAGAATCGTTCGATGGCACGCGTGGTTTGCTTCTGGCTTTTCAGCCAATCGAGCATGGACATTCCTGCTGGCGTGGCGACTTCTTTTGGTTTTCCGGCAGTGAACAAAATTCGGATCATCGCGCGGGCGATGGAAAGTTTGTCGCCAAGCGAGAGTGGAGCGAATGTGGCGAACGAACCCGTCATGTGAAATGGCGCGGGAAGAATGCCGGCCTGCATGGCGCCACTGCGGCCTTGCGGGTCGAGGAAAAAGAGGCGATCGAAGAATTTCACTTTGTTGGCGGAACCGACGCGGCGATAGAAATCGTCGAGATTCGTGCAGCAGCCGAGCGTGACGTGCTGGCAATTGTCCACGTGTTCGCCGCTGGGGAGAACGTACGACGTGGCGCGGCCGCCAAGATAAGGTCGCAGTTCGAAGAGTTTTACTTGCCAGCCGAACTCAGCCAGCGCGACGCCGGCCGCCAGACCGGCCAGCCCGCCGCCGATCACGATCACGTTTTTCGAGGACATTTTCCCTTGTGTGGCGCCCGAATCGAGCGCGGGCGATAGAAAGAATTTTTTCCGGCTTCGAGAGACGGACGCGTTCTCCGAATACGGCATAATCGAGCGATTCGATGCGCGCGAGAAGCGCGGAGTACGTGTGAACGAGCAGCCAAAGCGTGCCCCGGCTGTCGGCGTCAATCAGGTCGAGGAGTTCCGCGCCTTCTTCGTAATTTTGCCAGGCACGTTCGGCTTCAAAGCGGAGCAGTTCGCGGACTCCGAGTGTGGCTTCGTTTCGGCCGAAATCTTCAACTGAGACGTTGTAACGGGCCAAGTCCTCGTCCGGAATATAGACTCTGCCGAGTGAAAAATCTTCGTGCACATCGCGAATGATGTTTGTGAGTTGGAATGCAAGGCCGAGCTTTTCCGCGAGGTCGAGCGCGCGCGGATCTTTGAAGCCGAAGATATGCGTGCACGTCAGACCGACGGTTCCTGCGACTCTATAGCAATATTCGCGAAGGCGGTCAAAGGTCGGATAGGTCTGGATCGTGAGATCCATTTCGGCGCCAGAGATGAGGTCATGCAAATAGCGCGTTGGCATGTTGTACCGGCGAATCGTGTCCACGAGCGCGGGAAGCGTTTCGGCAGCGTGGTTGGGCGCGGAATCAGAGAGCGAGAGTGCGACGGTACCATCGAAGACTTGGTCTATGCCGGTGACGGCTTCGTCGAGTGCAGCGCGCCACTTCGCGAGGCCTCGTTGTTTGACGGCGAGGTCGTGGCCTTCGTCGGCGACGTCGTCGATTAGACGCATGAAGGCGTAGAGAGCGACGATGCCATCGCGCTTAGGTTTCGGAAGCAGGAAAAATGCTGGATAGAAACTGCTGTGCGCAGAACGCGCGATGGCGTGGCAATTGTCGTAGGAGCCAGAGACCCATTTGTGCGAGGGGGGTAGTTCGGCTGGTATGGAAGCAGAGCCACGAGATATTGGATCCGGCTGCTTACTTGAAGATTTCTTGAACAGCTGAGATAGAAGAACGCTGCCCAGAAGGCGGGCTTGCTTGGCTTTGCCGATTGACGGGCGGCGATTGAGCGTGTCGTAGCCTTGCGCTTCGATGGCGTCGAGCACGGCGACGCCGCCGCGGCTAAACATTTCGAGGTCGACGCTGAGGCGGCCATCCACCATTTTTGCGAGGGGATAGCCTTCGGCGAAAAGCTGGCGCGTGCGGGCGATGAGGTCTTTCATCAGGGAAATGTAGCGGTCGCTGAACTGACGCGTGACGATTTCGTTTTCGGTGACGGCGTGCTGTGCGGCGAGATCGACAGGAATGTAGATGCGGCCTTTTTCGAGATCCCGCGAAACATCCTGCCAGAAATTTGCGAGCTGCAGCGCAGTGCAGGTAGCGTCGGAGAGCTTTTGACGCAGCTCATCGCGGTAGCCGCAAAGATAAAGGACCAGGCGACCCACGGGATTCGCGGAATAGACGCAATAGCCAATCATCGCGTCCCAGGATTGGTAGCGCTTGGTGGTTTGATCCTGGCGAAAGGCTCTCAAAAGATCGGCAAAGGGCTGCTTCGGGATATTTTTTTCACGAATCGTTTGGTTGAGAGCGATGAAAATCGGATGCGACGGTTTGCCGTCGTAGCAGAGGTCGAGTTCGCTGTCCCACCAGTCGAGGAGTTCCAGCGCACGGGCGGCGTCCGGGATTTCGTCGCCCAGGTCGTCCGCCCAGCGGCAGTAGGCGTAGACGTTGTAGAAATGCTGGTGAAGTTCTTTCGGCAGGAGCCAGGAGACAACGTTGAAATTTTCGTAATGATGCGTTGCGAGCCCCTTGGTGAACTGCTGCGCGGTTTCCGGCGAGCACCCCGCAGCGGGAGCGTTCGCGGCAATTTCGAGTTCGCCAGGACGCAGCATTAGAAAAGGATATCGTTGTTTGGGGAAAAAATCAGTTCAGTAAGCAGAATTTGCGGCACGAAATTAAGGACGAACGGCGACTTTGATTTCGCCGCTGCGGGCTTTCATGCGTTCGAAGGTCTGGGGAAGATCGGCGAGGCTGATCTCTTCGGTGACAAAATCTTGCGCGGAAATGTCGCCACGCTTGACGGCTTCGAGCGCTTCGCGGATGAATCGCGGCGTGTGGTGAAACGGCGAGATGAGGCGAATTTCCGAATAGTGAATCTGCGCGGGCTCGATTTCGACTTTTGTGCCGGACGGCAAGCCGCTGAAGAAATTGAGCACGCCACCACGGCGAACTATGGAGAGCGCCATTTCCCAGGCAGCGGGATTGCCGGCAGCCTCAACAACGCCGTCGGCGCCACGGCTATCGTCGGTGAGCGCTTTGACGGCGGCTGCGACATCTTTTGTTTCGGTGACATTGATCGTGGCTATGGCGCCCAGGCGGCGCGCTACATCGAGCGGCGCGGCCCGGCGGGCAAGCGCAATGACGCGAACGCCACGACGCGTGAGCATGCGAACGAATTTCAGGCCGATGGGGCCGCATCCGATGACGACAGCGGTGTCTCCGGTGCGCAATTCCATTTCATGAATCCCGCGCAAGACGCACGCAAGCGGCTCAACAAGCGCGGCGCTTTGGTCGTCCACGCTGTGCGGCACTTCGAGCATGTTTTCCACGACGATGCGGCCCGGGATGCGCATGTACTCGGCGTACGCGCCATTGTTGAAGAGCAGGTCTTCGCAAAGATTTTCCTGGCCGCGGCGGCAATGATAGCAGCGCAGGCACGGTGCGGAATTTGCTGCGATGACTCGCGTTCCAAGGCGCCACTTCTGGTCCACGCGCTTGCCGACGGCGACGATATCGCCGACAACTTCATGGCCGAACACGGCGGGCGGCTGAATCATTTTCGCGTGATAGCCGCGCTTCCAGACTTTCAAGTCGGTGCCATCGGTGAGCGCAAGACGCACGCGGAGCAACACTTCTTCGGCGCCGACGCTCGGGACGTCAACCTGTTCGATGCGGAGGTCTTCGCTGCCGTAGAGAACCGCAGCGGTCATTTTTTGCGGCAGTACGCGCCGCGCAATAGCGACGACTTCATCAATGGCAGCTTCGATCTTTTTTGTGGTTGAACTCTTCATTTGTGCGTGATCAAGATTTTCAGCGACTGCGCCGTAGGACGAGCCGCCAGCTCGAGCGCTTCCTGAATATTATCCAGCGGATAACGATGGGTGACGATATCCATGACGGGAAGTTTCTTTTGCAGCACCAGAGCCGCCGCTTCTTCTTGGATGTCTACGGCCGCGCTGTAGCTACCTAGAATTTCCTTTTCGTCGATACCGACCGCCGCCGCAGGAAACTCAATCCGGGTGACCGGATCGTTTGCCGCGAACAGAAGAACTCTACCGCCGGGCCTTGCCGCCGCGAGAGCGTCCTCGACAACAGCTGGATGCGCCACTGCGACCAACACGGCATCCATTCCACGGCCCTCTGTCCGAGCCTTGACCTGTTCCATAAGCTTACCACCGCTGGGGTCAAAAGACTCGACCGCACCGAGGGTGAGGCTCTTTGCGCGGCGTTCGGCCATGGGGTCACTGGTAAAGAGGCGCGCGCCGAAAAGATTAGCGACCATGAGGAGCTGGAGGCCAATGGGGCCGCAGCCGACGACGAGTACATTCTCCCCTGGTGCGACTCGGGCTTTCTGGACGGCTTTGTAGATGGTGTTGATGGGCTCGATGAAAGTAGCTTCTTCGAAGCTGACATGGTCGGGCAGCGGCACGATGCCACGTTCGGCGACCCAGGGCATGGCTTTGACGTATTCGGCAAATCCGCCGCCGTTAGGCGTGAAACCAGCAGTGAGGCCTGTGGTCTTGTACTGCTTGCATTGAGAGAACGAGCGGCGCTCGCAGTAGAAGCAGGTGCCACAGGGTGTGTGATGGAAGCTCATCACCCGGTCGCCAGGTTTGAATTTTGTGCCGCCCGGGCCAACTGTGACGACCGTGCCGGCGAGTTCATGGCCAAGGATTTGGGGTGGCTCGACGTAGCGCTGGAAGATCTTTTTGATATCAGTGCCGCAGATACCGCACGCGGCGACTTTGATGAGCACTTCGCGTTCGCCGACTTCAGGGACAGATACTACTTCCACGCGAACAATTCCTTTGTCACGGTAGACACCGGCCCGCATGGTTTTGGGAATGGGGCCGAGAGATTTCTGCGTTTCGAGCATGGTTTCCGACGAACTCATTGAGCCATCACCTCATGAATTCTCTGGCTTGCAACAGAGTCCGGTAAAGATGAAATGAAGGCATCAAGAAAAGAGACAAGATTGGCTGCGGCCTTTTTGCTCTGCTGCCCAAACCGGATCAGGGACGGAATTGAAGTTGGATGGGACGCGAGTTCCATGAAAAGCTGCGGAGGCCGCACCTTGCCTTCGTTCGTGATGCAACGTCCAAAATCGATAGGCATATCCTCGGCATGCCCATCGCTGACAGCCCTAATCGTTATTGCAGGAACTTGAGCTTGCGCAAAATCCTTCATGAGAAGCGCAGATTCCATATCCACAGCATCGGCAACCAGGCTCAATTGTGCCTTTTCTTCTTTCTTGCCAACGATTCGGTCAACAGTCAAAAGCCTTTGAACGATGACTGCCCCACCAGCTTCAGCACGCCGCAATAGCGCAGGATCTGCCGACGAAACGTCACGACCGCCCGCCGTGCTGGTCTGCACTACCGCCAGAACATTTCCGGGGACGCAGTCCGGCTTCAGCGACCCAGCCAGACCAGAGGATATGGCGAAATCAGTTTTCTTTTCGTAAAAGGCCTCTCGAAACAACATCGCATCGTGAGGAAGCCTTCCTCCAATTCCAGTCAGATATACGCTGACTGAAACACTGCCAACAGAGGTTTCCCAAATCTCCGTCGGACCAGAATCGCGTTGCGGCGTGACTCTGATCGCACGAAATTCACGCAATTTTCGCCAAGGGGCGAATTCGGCTTCGACTGCGAACGTGACGAGGATGCGCATATCAGGCGGCACGCGCTGCTGCGATTTTCTTGGCACGGCCCGGCAATACGTAGCCGTTGTCGACATACCAGCGGACGGCGCGTTCGAATGCCGCGGCGACCAAGCCGGGTTTGAAGCCGAGCTCTTTTTGCGCACGCTTGGCGTCAACGAACATCATGTGCTGAGCGATCTTTACGCCTTCCACGGGAATCCCTGGCTCGCGGCCGAGCAATCGCGAAAATGCCGTATTGGCATAGGCTACACCCAACGCGAGGCCGTGCGGGATTTTCAGTTTCGGCGCAGGGAGACCGGTGATATTTGCCAGCGAATCGAGAACCTGCTTGAGAGTAAGATTTTCCGCGCCAAGCAAATATCGTTCTCCAATTTTGCCTTTATCGGAAACGAGCAGGTGACCCGCGGCGCACTCTTCGACACCGATAAAGTTGAGCCCGGTTTCGACGTAGCCCGGCATTTTGCCATTCAGAAAATCCAAAATGATTTTTCCGGTGGGCGTTGGCTTCCAATCCCAAGGACCGACGGGAGTGGTGGGCATGGCGACGATCGCGGGAAAGCCCTGCTTTGCAGCGTCCAGCACTTCCCTTTCGGCCTGCCATTTCGAACGCTTGTAATGGCCGACCATTTCTTCGAGCTTGGCGTCGGTGAATTCGTTGGGATG
>Ga0137410_10003920_pt1 | contig 10108 bp, 10 predicted proteins | sample CZODoug1_16funga_FD_108878 | JGI IMG/M metagenome (GOLD analysis project Ga0137410, IMG submission 108878) | Vadose zone soil fungal communities from Angelo Coast Range Reserve, California, USA - CZODoug1_16fungal (Illumina Assembly) | ecosystem: Environmental > Terrestrial > Soil > Vadose zone... | reverse complement strand
GGCGATCATACATCAGCTCTAACTCCGCCGGCGGGAGGTTGCCAATCGATGTCAGCAGCCGGCGGTGGTTGAACCAATCGACCCACTCGAGCGTCGCGTACTCGACTTCGTCAAGTTGCCGCCAGGGGCCGCGACGGCGGATCACCTCCGTCTTGTACAACCCAATGATGGTCTCGGCCAGCGCGTTGTCGTAGGAGTCGCCGACGCCGCCCACCGATGGCTCGACGCCTGCTTCCGCCAACCGTTCCGAGTAACGAATCGACAGATACTGGCTGCCATGGTCGCTATGATGTACTACTCCCTTGGCGCCATCGCGGGACCACAGCGCCTGTTCCAAGGCATCCAGAACCAGGTCTGTCTGCATTGAGCGGGCCACGCGCCAGCCGATGATGCGACGAGCGAACACGTCAATGACGAATGCCACGTAGACGAAGCCCGCCCAGGTCGCCACTTAGGTGAAATCGGCTACCCAGAGTTCATTCGGCCGCGTCGCGGTGAATTGGCGCTTCACTCGGTCTACCGGATGAAACGCTTTCTCCTCACTGATCGTGGCGCCACGCTTCCTTCCACGCACGACACCCTGCAGCCCAAGCGATCTCATCAATCGCTCGACCGTACAGCGGGCAACTCTGATCTGCTCTCGACCGAGTTGTCGCCAGACTTTGCGTACGCCGTAGACCTGGAAGTTCTCCTCATAGACGCGGCGAATATCACGCGAGAGCTCGACATCGCGCCGAACCCGCTGCGGCGCCCGCGCCGGCTCCGCCTCTCTCGCCTTGTGCTCGTAGTAGGTTGATGAGGCGATCGGCAACTGTGCGCAGATCGGCTCGACCCCATACTCACTCCGATGTTGGTCGATAAAGGAGATCATCACTTCGGTTGGCGGTCGAGTTGCGCCTGGGCGAAAAAAGCCGCGGCCTTACGCAGAATCTCGTTGGCCCGCTTCAACTCCCGCACCTCGCGTTCGAGTTGCTTAAGACGGTCACGTTCCGAACTCGATAGACCATCGCGCTGGCCCTGGTCGCGCTCGGCTTGCCGGACCCATTTACGCAAGGTCTCGGCGGCGCATCCAATCTTGCTCGCGATCGAGACGATCGCCGCCCACTGCGTCTTGTGTTCACCCTGGTGCTCAAACACCATCCGGACGGCCCGTTCGCGAAACTCCGGTGAATATTTCGGTACTGTTTTCATGACTCCATCCTCTCAAGAATTGGAGTCTCCGGGAATCCCGGGGCGGTTCACTTTCTTACGAGAGACTTCAGTGGTGAGGGAACCGAGGACTTGTCAATCGATCGAGAGCTTGGTCCCAGATGAGCCATCGATCGAAACGATCTGCCGTCCATCTTGTATTGATTAGATTACCGGCATCCTTGTAGCGATGCATGATTTTGACATGACGCGCCGAATGTACGAAGCGCTTAAGATCTTCGGGATCCCGCCAAATTGAGACGGAAATGGAACGGCGCCCGGGTAAGGTGCAGAACCAAAGTCCCAGCGTACCCTCTGTGCGCGGCCAGTAGTAGCGCAGTCGAAACCCCTCCCACCAGACAAAGGGTACATCCGCGAGCCGATAGACCTTGTAGTCGTTCATGCTGATGAAGACTGGTCCATTTGGGATGGATTCCTTGCCCTTCTTCCAGAGAAGGCGTAGCGCCATGGGGACGTAGCCGAAGTTACTCATTTGGCTTTCTTGCTCTGGGGGGCATCGCTTTGGTCGCCCCTAAAGCGAGAGCTGCGGTATTAGCTATCAAAAGGTCATCCTAATTCGATTTGCCATTCGTCAGCAGTTGTTCCCGATCAAGACTACGTCGGCCTGTAATCTTATTGTCCCAACGCTCTTTGAAGATTGAGAAATATAATTGGATTGGCATACTCGACGCTTCGGACGATCTTTCCACGCCTCACCTGGAATTTAGTGATGTAAACGTTCTGGTATCGATAGTTGATGGCTCTAGCTATAAAGTCACCTTGCATCTCAACAAACACCGTACCTGTATCCTCGGCCACTGTATTATTGACGCGGGTAAGATTCGTTTGGCTGAATAGATTAAATAGCCCCTGGAGATAACCGACTGCAGCGTCTTTGCCTTCGAGACGCGTCGGATTGGTACTTCCGTCCAACGTAAATGGTTGCTCGAACACAACTCGGTCATCAATAAGGTCTATCAGAGCGCCTAGATCCTGTCGCTGAAAAGCCAGAAGAAATTCTTGCACGACCTTCATCGCTTTTTCATTCCTTCTGTCGCCGCCGTCCCTCTCCCACTTATCGTTGACGTCGGATTGTTGAATTGTCTTGCCGGCCTCGGTTTGCCCTGAGGATACGGCAGCGCTTAAAACGAAAACCGTGATGAACACACCTGAAACAAAAAGCTTCCCCAAAAATCGCATAAAGTCTCCTTTGATCTCAGACATCGAGATTGATTCTCTCGCAGAACAATAGCCGACAGGGGCAGTAATAGTGAGACATTTGTCGTGAAACGCCGGTACCATGGCGTATAACGCCGGTTTTGACGCATGAATATGCATATCAACCATCGCCTGCGCCACGGAGCTTGCCGCGGGGAAAACTTTAGGCGAGACTTGATGAAATTCAGGATCTCTCTCGTTAATAGGGAGAGGCATGTCGCAAGAGATCGCCTCGATAGATGTTAAACCTATATGCCCGGCACACCAAGATATGGATTTCTCAAGGCGTCGACTGGATCAGTACCGCGAGCGGTAGCGAGCAGAGCCTTCGCCAGCGGCCGCTCGCTACCGCTCGCGGTACTGACTCGTCTCCTCAATCCAGATCTTGCTGTGCCCAACATATAGTTGATCGATCCAGAATCGCGATGAAGAAACAAAGAGACCGGCTCAGGCGGATGGCGGCAGTAGCGCTCGGATGGGCAGGCGCGACCGTCTTCTTTTCCGCCATGGTGGCGGTGAGCGAACTCGGTAACCATAAGCCGCTCGACTTTGTTCTATACCTCAACGCGGTGATATGCGGTCTTTGGACGCTTTCGCTGCCGCTGCTTTCGAGATGCGCGCAACGATTCCCATTCTCCCACAAGAATCGATTTCGTCACGGGGCTGTGCTGTTGCTGATTGTGATTGGAGTCGCCACACTGTTTTGGTTTTTGCTGTTGGCGATTATCTACTTGACCTGGTTTCCTTATCGCGCCTCGAACCCGACCTTGAATTCGGTTCTGTCATCCAAGTTCGGCTCTGATTTCTTTCGGGTCAACGTTTTGATCTGCCTGGGGTTGGTCATGGCATTGCAGTATCGGCACACCCGGCGCGATTTCCAGGCCGAGCGGATGCGCGCGGCGGAACTGGAGCGGCAACTGGCGGAGTCTCGACTGGCGGCGCTTCGCATGCAACTCCACCCGCATTTCCTCTTCAATACGCTGCACACCATTGCCGGATTGATCGGCGATCAGCCCGCAACGGCGCGCCGGATGGTAGTCGCGCTAGGTGATTTTCTCCGCCTCACGCTGAAGGGAGGGACTGGATCCGTACGGAGCCTGGCCGAGGAGCTGGAGTTCGTGGATTTGTACATGAGCATCGAGAAATTCCGATTGGGGGATCGCCTGCTTCTGGATTACGAGATCGAGCCGATGGCGGCGACGGCTGAAGTTCCGCATCTGTTGTTGCAACCGTTGTTTGAAAATGCCGTCCGGCACGGCGCAGCCCGTCTCACCGGAGATTGCGGGATCGCCTTCCAGGCGCATCGAGAAAACGGCAGGCTCAATCTCTGCCTGGAGAATGACGGACTGATCAGCGCGCCGTCCCCTGAGGCGGTAAACCACGGATTGGGACTGACCAATACCTTGGCGCGGCTCCATCTACATTATGGCGCCGATTTCACCTTCGAGTACAAAGACCGGCCGCAGGGAGGCGTGCGCATTGAGCTGTCGCTTCCCTGGCGGAAGTCGGAGCGGTAAGGAGCTTTGATGACCAAGTCTGCGGAGATCGTACGGACACTCATCGTGGAGGACGAACCCTATGCGAGGCGCTATCTACACGAACTACTCGCGGGTGAAGAGGAGGTGGCGATTGTCGGCGAAGCAACCGCCGGAGCCGAGGGCGTCGACCTGATCCGCAGGCTGGCGCCAGATCTGGTCTTTCTGGATATTCAGATGCCCGACCTGAGCGGCTTCGATCTCATTAGAGAGATCGGCCTTGGACAGATGCCCGCCTTCGTCTTCGTGACAGGCTACAGCGAATATGCCGTCCGTGCTTTTGAGGTCGAGGCGGTCGATTATCTCTGTAAACCGTTCGACCCGGACCGTCTCTCGGCATCAGTTGAACGAGCAGTGCGCCGCATCCATCTGCGGAATGCCGTCCCGGATGGGGACGAGTCGAGCGCGACCCAGCCCGCCCCAGAGCAGTGGCTATCGCGAGTCACGATCAAAGAGGACGACGGAATCATCTTCGTCCCGGTTGAGGATATCCTCTGGATCGAGGCTGCGAACAAGTACGTTGTGATCCATACCGCAAACCGGACACATCTGGTTAGACAGACCATCCAGAGCCTGGGAAATCAGCTCGATCCGATCCATTTCGTTCGCATTCATCGCTCGACTATCGTGCGCAAGGCGGCAGTACGCGGTCTGCACCCACTCTTTCATGGGGATTATATCGTAAGGCTGACGAACGGCGCGGATGTCACGCTGAGTCGCAGCTTCCGCGAATCCTTCTTCCGGCAGATGATCCGTTGATCTCGCCTGATCGCCGGCGCTTGACACCGAAAAACCGGCATTTCACGACAACAGCCTCGCCGCCTCCGCCCTCCTCTGCTACTTTGCCTATCGATGAACAAAAAACTTTTCAATCTGATTGGCCTCACGCTGTCCGCCGTAGCCGCAAGCTTGATCTCTGTTGCGGTGATGGCTCAGAACAGCGCCGGAACTGCGCACGCCGCGGAAGGGACCTATGTCGTGAACTCAAGCAGCCCCGCCATGGGCGCCCTCACCTTCCTGCTGACGCTGAAGAAGAACGGCGAGAAGTGGAGCGGCGAAATCACCGATTGTCCGATGCCGCTGACCGTCAACAACGCCCTGGTCGACGCCGAGAATAATGTCGTGCTCGTCGGCGATCTCGGGGGGAGAATGATCGAGATCAAGGGCAAATTCGAGGCGGGGAAGATCACGGGCGGCTGGTCACTCGGCGAACTAAAAGGCGCTTGGGACGCTATCAAAAAGGAAGAGACCAAACCGGCGGTCGCGGCGCCCGCGCCGATTACGACTCCACTGACCGGCGCAACGCCGCCGCCCGCGCTTGAAGGCGCTTATGACCTGAAGGTGACTGCCGACACCCAGGTAGAATTTCTGCTGACGCTGGTGATCAGGAAGGAGGGGGACAAACTGAAGACCGAGGTTCCTAGCGGCGGGGATTTGAAGATCGTGGATATCAAGATCGAGGGTGACAAAGTGACGCTGGTAGCGACCTATCAGGGCCAAGGCCCGATCCTGATGCCGGGCAGCAGCGCCGGCGATGAACTTAGCGGCAGATGGGAGTTCGGCGGCTTTTCCGGTACGTGGAAGGCCACCAAAAAGAGATAGGCTTGCGGCTGCACAGCCCCCTTAATTGGAGATGCGATTTATGACGGTGACAGCTCTGATCTTACGCTTCCCGAAGCCACTCATTCGTCTGTTCTCGACTGCGGTTCTGGCGGGCGTTCTGAGCGCCGCTAAGCCCGCAGAGACAGACTGGCTGCAGTGGGGCGGGCCGCAACGTAACTTCCAGGCGCCGGTGGCCAGGCTGGCCAAGTCCTGGCCGTCTGGAGGGCCCAAGAAGCTCTGGAGCCGGCCTCTCGGTGAAGGTTACACGACCGTGCTCGCCGAGAGTGGAACAGTCTATACCGCGTTTCGCCGCGGCGAACAGGAGATCGTCGTTGCCCTCCTGGCGGCGACCGGCAAGACGCTCTGGGAGCGGGCGGTGGAGGCCCCCGACCGTCCCGATAAACGGCGGCCCGGCGTAGGCGTGGGGCCGTACTCGACGCCGCTCATCGTGGGCGCGCGCCTCTTCTTCACGGCCAGCAATGGCGTGCTCTACGCGCTCGACAAGAGATCGGGCAGGGTTTTGTGGGAGCAGGATCTGTGGCGGAAATATGAGGGCAACGTCGTCGATCCCGGATACTCATCCAGCCCGCTGGCCTGGAAGGAAACGGTGATCGTGCCCGCGGGTGGTCAGGGGCGCGGATTGATCTGCTTCCGCCAGCAGGATGGCTCCGTGGTCTGGAAGAAGTTGGATTTCGAGAATACGCACGCGTCGCCGATCTTGATCAATGTTGACGGGCAGCCGCAAGTCGTCCACTTTATGCAGAAAGATCTCATCGGAGCAGATCCCGACACCGGCGATCTGCTGTGGAGCTATCCTCACCAAACTCTCTTCAACGCGCACGCCAGTACCCCCGTGTGGGGCAGCGACAACATTCTGTTCATCTCTACCGCCTACAACGGCGGCAGTCGCGCCCTCCGGCTCGCGCGAACGGGCGGCAAAACCGAAGTAAAGGAACTTTGGCGCTCACAGCGAATGCGGATCCACCATACCAACGCCATCCGTCTCGGCGACTATGTCTACGCCTCGAACGGCGACTTCGGCCCAGCCCCGCTTACCTGCATCAACGTCACGACAGGCCAGATCGAATGGCAGGAGCGGCGATTCGGCAAAGCGAACCTGGTCTCCTCCGGTGACAATGTCATTGTGCTCGATGAAAGCGGCAAGCTTATACTCGGAGTTCTTTCACCGAAGGGGGCTCAAGTGCTGGCCGAAACCGAAGCCCTTACCAGCACGGCCTGGACGGCTCCCACCCTGGCCGGGAATATACTCTACGTGCGTGATCGCAAGGAGATTGCGGCCTTCCATCTCGGTGAGTAGACCTGCCCCCTGGCCTTCATCTGAAGAAGAGCGGTTCCAAGGATTCCCTGGCTATCATCTTCACCAACGAGCCGGCTCTCATGGCCCGTTCCGTTAACTTCGTTATTGCGCGAGCGGTTACACACGCCCGAGGGGAGATGCGGCGGCGCCACTGAGGAACAATTTCTACACGCGCCCGGCGCGCGGAAGCTCCGCCGGAGGCGGATATTCGACGATAGACGACCTGCTCAAATTCACCTGCGCTCTTGAATCGGGTGAGCTTCTGATACCTGACTTTCGATCCCCGGCGGGCGCGCCAAGCGCAACCAATCAGGCGCTGGGCGGCCCCAGTCTGGACATAGGCGGCGACGCTCCGGGCATCAACGCCGCGCTCAACACAAAGGTGGCGGGCGCTTATACGATCATCGTGCTATCTAACCTTGACCCTCCGAGCGCGAGCGACGTCGCAGCGCAAATTCGCACATGGCTCGGCGCAGGGACGAATTACTGATCGTCGCATTAAGGCGGCGTGAGTTCAGCGCAGGCTCTTGTGCGGAACGTGGGAACCTCCAGCCTCGATGCTCAAAGGAGCCCTCCAAGCGGAAGACCCGCCAGGAGCAGAGTACCGATGCGAGGCGGAGGGACGGACAGGCTCGTAGTAGTGGTGAAGCCCAGTAACGCGGGCGGAGCGAAGGGGCCTGACGATCTAGCTGATGGCGCAAGCCAACCAGCAATGGGAGGAGCTAGTGTCTGAAGCAAAGCCATATGACATTCCGAAAAACCTCATCTGGGAGGCATACCAGAGAGTGAAAGCTAATCGTGGAGCAGCCGGCGTCGATGGCGAGTCGCTGGAGGCATTCGAGAAAGATCTAAAGGGAAATCTCTTCAGGCGGTCCCGAACTCGTAACCGAACATTTCGATGTCTTGCCGAAATCTCTCGCCGGCGATCTGCCGGGTCTCCTTGTTATAAAAGTCGGTATACCTCGCTGCGTTGCGTGCCTTTTGAAGCCAAGGGAGCTCGTTGCGCGGAAGCCCGATTCTTTCCTGGACAAATCGGAAGTCCTCGGCCAACCGCTCGAAACGGCCAAGAAAATCGATGCCGCTGTTACCCTCCTCATCTGTAACAAAAGTGTGCTGCGATCGGAAGTGCGCGTCTGCATTCTCATCTCGTATCGACGCAACCGCCGCCACGAAGTCGCCGAACGACATTCCTGGGACGAAGGCGTCAAACCTGGCAAGGCAGTTCGCTACCCCAGGTCGAATCGTAAAATACGTGTAACCGTCAACCTCACCTCGAATCTTGTCACGATAGCAGGACACGAGCCGATCCCAAGGGTTACGAACGAACGCAAACGTAAATAGGCCCGGAAAGAGCCGCCCTGAGTGACTTGAGGACATCTCCGCCGTCGGCCACTGAACGCAGTGAGGGTCGCCGCCCGTCGACTTGAGACTGATGCCAAGGATCTCTGCAAGAGCCGTCTTGATGCTTGTGCATGCGACCTTCGGTGTCTCAACGTAGACAGCGCGATAAGGCTCAAGCAAGATCGCGTCAACCTCATACCTCAAGGTCACCCCCTTGTCCTTAGCCAAATCTGGTGGCCCTACTCAGACCGCAACGCCACCATCGGATCAACTCTGGCCGCGCGCCGAGCCGGGAAGTAACCGGCCAGCAGCCCAGTGATAATCAAAAGCAGACTGACGGCCAGGAATGTTAGTGGATCGGTAGCCGTGACGCCATAGAGGAAGCCGGTCATCAGACGGGTCAGCGCCAACGAGGCCGCTATTCCCAGCGCCAGGCCGGTCAACACCAGCCGCAGACTCTGGCCCAGCACCAGACCGAAGATATTCGCGCGAGTCGCGCCGAGCGCCACACGCACTCCCATTTCATAGGTCCTTTGCGACGTCGAGTAGGAGACGACGCCGTATGCGCCGATGGCCGCGAGGATCAGCGCCACTGCGCCGAAGCTGATGAAGAGCCACGTCAGGGAGCGCGAAGACGAGGTCGAGGCCGCGACCGTCGCGTCCATCGCGCGGATTTCGCTGACCGGCGCGTTGGGGGTCACGCCCGCCACGAGGCGCCGCAGATCGCCGGCGAGTTGTGGCGCGTTCGCAGCCGTGCGCAGGATCAGAGTCATGGCCGTGGGCAAGCGCCGATCCAGGCCGATTGACTGCGGGTAAGGCATATAAAAAGCGCCATTGATATAACTCGGCGTCTTGCCGGCCAGGTTGAATTGGCGGACATCTCCCACAACGCCCACCACTATTCTTCGCTCTTGCCCCCAGACTACTCTGATGTATTTGCCGATGGGGTTTTCGCGGGGCCAGAACTGTCTGGCCGTGGCCGCGCTGACCAGCGCGACCTTGGCGGAATTCTCTCCATCGGCTTCGGTAAACTCCCTTCCCGCGAGCAGCGGAATGCGGAGGGTCCGGAAGTAGTCGGGCGTGACCGCTCCGGCCCATAACAGCGCCACGGGCCCTCCTGGCGTGATCGGGTGTCCCTCCATTTCCACCGGGAGGATCGGAATCTTGCCGCTCAAAGGCTCCGTGTTGGCGGCGGCGACGGCGGCGACTCCCGGCAGCGCGCGCGCGCGTCGCAGCAACTCGTCATATAGCGCGATGGTCGCCGTGCGATCCTGACCAGTGGCCCCCTGCTGTTGCGGCGGATAAATTTGCGCCGTCACGGTCTGCCCAGGGCGGAAGCCCGGGTCCGCCTGAGTCAATCGCCAAAGGCTGCTCGTGAGCAGCCCCGCGCTGACGACCAACACGACCGCCAGCGCGACCTCGCCGACGATCAAGGAACTGCGCAGATGCAGGCCGACGAGTCCGGATCCTTGCTGGCCGCGAGCCTTGAACGCCAAGGACGACACGGTCGCGGCCGGGCCGATCTTCTCCCGGCGCAAACGCGCGCCCTACTTTGGGCGGCGCGCCGAGCAGAGAGAGAAGATTGGCGGAGACGGCGCTGCCCGACAGATGCGCCGCCTCTCCCTCTCCGGTGAGGTTGCCCCCCTGGTCGGCCAAGTAGGTCGCCACTTCTATCGTCCGGCTCCGCTCCTGCATGGCCACGACGCCCGCCTTGGGATACGGCTCCGTAATTTGGACGAGCCGGTCAGGCTCGGCGTAAGGAAGGGGCCGGATGAGCGCGCCGTTGATGAGGCTGAACATCGCGGCGTTGCCGCCGATCCCCAGCGCAAGCGAAAGCGTAGCCACAATGGTCAGGCCGGGATGCTTGCGCAACATCCGAAGGCTGTAGCAGAGGTCTTGCCATAGG
>Ga0137410_10003914_pt1 | contig 10115 bp, 8 predicted proteins | sample CZODoug1_16funga_FD_108878 | JGI IMG/M metagenome (GOLD analysis project Ga0137410, IMG submission 108878) | Vadose zone soil fungal communities from Angelo Coast Range Reserve, California, USA - CZODoug1_16fungal (Illumina Assembly) | ecosystem: Environmental > Terrestrial > Soil > Vadose zone... | reverse complement strand
TTCGTCGCCGGCGTGCTGCCGGGCCTGGCGATGGCGGCGGTGCTGCTCGCAAACAACTACGTGCTCGCCAAGGCCGGGTGGGAGAAGGTGCCGTCGCCGCGGCGCTCGCGTTGGGCCGAGATCTGGCGCACGTTCTGGCGCGGCCTGCCGGCGCTGCTCACGCCGGTCGTGATCCTGCGCAGCATGATCACCGGGCTGGTGACGCCGACTGAGGCGAGCGTGCTCGCGGTGCTGTACGCGTTGCTGCTCGGGGTCCTGTACGGCGAGATCAAGTGGTCGTCGCTGCGCGAAGCCTTCGGCAGCACGGCGCGTACCACGGCGCTTATCATGTTCCTCACCGGCATCGGCAGCGTCATGTCCTTCGTCATCACCTCGGAGCAGGTTGCCGAGCACCTGGCGCGCAGCCTGGGCGGCATGACCGACAACAAATACGTCATCCTGTGCCTGGTGACGCTGGCGCTGGTGGTGCTCGGCTGCTTCATGGAGACGGTGCCGGCGATGCTCATCGGCATCCCGCTGTTCGGTCCACTGGTGGTGAAGTTCGGCATCGACCCGATCCACTTTGGCGTCGTGCTGACCTACGCGCTGCTGCTGGGCATCGTGCATCCGCCGGTGGGCCTGGGCCTGTTCGCCGTGTGCGCGGTGACGAGACTGAAGCTGGAGGCGGTGACCGTGGCGACGATGCGCTTCTATCCGGCGTTCATCCTCGTGCTGCTGATCTACATGTTCTTTCCGGCGCTCTCCACCTGGCTCCCTTCAGTCGTCTTCGCCAAGTGAAAAGCGGCAATAGAATTTCGGGATGAATCCGGCCCTGCAGGTCCAGTTCGACCCGGCGTCGGCGCGCTTCGGCGCGTCGCGCTCGCAGAAGCGCCTCGAAGACGACCGCCTGCTGGTCGGCAAGGGGCTGTTCAGCGACGACCGCGTCCTGCCGCGTCAGGCGTGGCTGGTGGTCGTTCGATCGCCCCACGCACACGCGAAGATCAAGGGATTTGATTTCAGTGAAATACGAAAAGGCGTAGTCGCGGCGTGGTCGATGGCGGACCTGCGCGCCGACGGCGTCAAGCACATTCCATTTCCCGCGCTCTTCAAGCGCGCCGACGGCTCGCCGATGGAAGCGCCGGCGCGCACGCCGCTTGCGGAAGGCAAGGTGTTCTACGTCGGCCAGCCGGTCGTGGCGATCGTCGCCGAGACTCGCGAAGCGGCGCAGGATGCCGCGGAAGCCGTGGTCGTGGAGTACGAACCGCTCGATTGCGTCGTCGACCCGCGCCGCGCCGTGGAGCCCGGCGCGCCGCTCCTGCAGGAGAGCGGCAACGTCGCGGCCGAGGCCAGGTACGGGAATGCTCTTGAAACAGAAAAAGCATTTTCTGCGGCGGCACACGTCACCGAGATCGAGCTGCACAACCAGCGCCTGAACGCGATGGCGATGGAGCCGCGCTGCGCCATCGGTGTGCACGAGGACGGGCGCACAACCCTGTACACGCAGAACCAGACGCCGACCTCGGCGCGCGACCTGCTCGGCGCAGTGTTCGGCGCCAAGCCGACCGATTTCCGCCTGATCAACGGCGACCTCGGCGGCGGTTTCGGCATGAAAACCGGCCTCACACCCGAGGATGCGCTGGTCTGCTACGCCGCGCGCAAGCTCGGCCGGCCGGTGAAGTGGCGCGGCGAGCGCAGCGAGGAATTCCTCGCCGCGCACATGGCGCGCGACCAGCACTACCGCGCGGCGCTGGCGCTCGACGGCGAAGGCCGCATCCTCGCGCTGCGCATGGAGAGCCACGCCAACATCGGCGCGGTGCCGGTCGGCTCCTCGGCGATGATCCCGCTGGCAATGATCGCCAAGGTGCAGACCTCGGTGTATCGCGTGCCGGTGGTCGACTACCGGATCAAGGGCGTGCTGACCAACACCATGGCGACCGGCGCCTACCGCGGCGCGGGGCGCCCCGAGGGCAACTACCTGATCGAGCGCCTGGTGGAGAAGGCGGCGCGCGAGATGAAGATCGATCCGGCCGAGATGCGCAAGCGCAACTTCCTGCGCCCCGAGGATTTCCCCTACCGCACCCACGTCGGTGAAACCTACGACGCGGGAGAGTTCGGGAAGATCCTCGATGGCGTTCTCGCGCTCGCCGATTGGCAGGGTTTTCCCGGGAGAAAGGAAAAATCCCGGCAGCGCGGCAAGTTGCGCGGCCGCGGCCTCGCAACCTATCTCGAATGGACCGGCGCGCTGCCGACCGAAACGGTCGACGTCGAGGTCGACGCGCAAGGCCATGTCACGGTCTTCTCCGGCACCCAGGCCATGGGCCAGGGGCTGGAGACGACCTATACGCAGCTCGTCGCGGAAGTGCTGGGCCTCGATTCTTCGAAGATCACCATCGTTCAAGGCGATACCGATCGGGCGAACGGCGTCGGCAGCGTCGGCTCCCGCTCGGCTTTCGTCGGCGGATCCGCCGTCGTTTCCTCCTCGAGGAAATTCATCCTGAAAGGCAGGGAGCTCGCCGCCGAGGCGCTCGAAGCCGCGCTCGCGGATATCGAGTACCGCGATGGCCGCTTCCGCATCGGCGGCACCGACCGCTCACTCAGCCTGGGCGAGCTCGTCGCGCGCCAGCCGCGGAAGGTCATTCGAGTTTCGGACACGCAGACCCCGTCCACGCCGTCCTGGCCGAACGGCGCGCAGGCCTGCGAGGTCGAGATCGATCCTGAAACCGGCGAGGTAACGCTCGCACGCATCGCCAGCTGCGACGATATCGGCCGCATCATCAACCTGGCGATCGTCGAGGGGCAGATCCACGGCGGCATGGCGCAGGGCATCGGCCAGGCGCTGTACGAGCGCGTCGCCTACGACGACGAGAGCGGCCAGCTGCTCACCGGCTCGCTGATGGACTACTGCGTGCCGCGCGCCGACCAGCTCCCGCCCATGAGCGCGTCGTTCGACGAGTCGGTGCCGTGCAAGACCAACCTGCTTGGCGTGAAGGGCTGCGGCGAACTCGGCACCATCGGCGCGGTGCCGGCAGTGGTGCACGCCGTACTGGACGCGCTGAACGTGGCGCACCTGGAGATGCCGCTCACGTCCGAGAAGGTCTGGCGCGCGCTGCAGCGGGGCTGAATGCGTACCAGCGCGGAGCAGATTCGCCGGTTCCGCTACGCGGTCGCCCTGTCTGTCGCCGTACACCTCATCGCGCTCTTCGGCACCTGGCCGGTGCTGCGCGAATCGCTGCAGGAGCCGGTCGTGCCGCCGCCGCTGGTGACGCGAATCGTCGAGCTGGCGCCTGCCGAGCCGGCGCCGCCAACCGAGGAAAGGAAGCCGCCGCCTCCGCCTCGCGAGGTGAAGAAGCGGGAGCCGGCGCCGTCGCCGCCGCCTGCGCCGTCGGCCGCCGAGGCGCCGCCGGTACCCGCACCAGAGCCGGCCGAGCCGCCACCCGTGGCGAGCGCGCCGCCGCTCGCCGCGCCGGCGCCAGCGGCACCATCGCCGGCGGAGATCCGTGCCGCAGAAGCGATCACGGCCGCTCAGTACCGCATGCAACTCATCGCCTACGCGCAGCGCAACAAGCCGCCGTATCCCCGCCTTGCGCGCGAGAACAACTGGGTGGGCGAAGTGACTCTCGAGATCACGCTGCGTGCCGACGGGCAGGCGGAGCTCGGCCTGCGCCGCGCCTCCGGCCATGAGGCGCTCGACAAGCTGGCGCTCGATACCTATCAGCAGGCGCTGCGCGCCGTGCCGGTGCCGCCGGCGCTGCGCGGCCGGCCGGTGCGGCTCGAGCCGCTGCGCGTGATCTACAACCTGACCGAGTAGAAAAACGGTCTACCCGCGACGCGGCAAGCGCGTTCATAGTAGAGCAATGAGCATCATCCTCCGCATCGGCCTTGCACTGGCTTTCGCCCTGGCGGTGCCGCTTGCCTGCGCGCAGGCGCTCGAGGTGATCTCGCTTCGCTACCGCACTGCCGACCAGGTGCTCGACACCTTGCGGCCGCTGGTCGAGCCCGGGGGCGTTCTGACCGGCCAGGGCAACCAGCTCATCGTGCGGGCGAGCGCGGCGAACATCGCCCAGATCCGGCGCGCGCTCGACGCGATCGATCGGCCGCAGCGCCGGCTGCAGGTCTCGGTGCGCTTCGACGACGCGGGCGAAGCGTCCCGCCGGGAGCTCGGGGCGAGTGGCACGATCAGCAACCGCGGCGCACGCGTCGAGGTACGCGGCGAGGATTCGCAGGCGAGGTTGGGCGAAAGCGCCGATCAGCGCGTGCAGGTCATGGATGGCGGCCGCGCCACCATCCTCACCACGCAAGCGCGGCCGGTGCTGCCGGAGGCGACCAGCGGCTTCGAAGTCGTCCCGCGGGTCTCGGGCGGCACGGCAACGGTGGAAATCTTCGCGTCGCGCGCCGGCTCGACGACGACCTCGTCGATCACTTCGGGACCGTTGGGCGAATGGTTCGAGCTCGGCGCGATCGGCGGGACCCGGGTCTGGGCGAAAGTCGAGACGCTGGACTGATGAAGCACCCGCTGGAGCGGATCTTCGCGCCCGGCGGCGCGCTCTCGGATGCAGTGCCCGGCTTCAAGCTGCGGCGCCAGCAGCTCGAAATGGCCGAGGCGATCCATGCCGCGATCGAGCACCAGGGCGTGCTCGTGGCGGAGGCGGGCACCGGCACCGGCAAGACCTTCGCCTACCTCGTGCCGGCGCTGCTCGCCGGCGGCAAGGTCATCGTCTCGACCGGCACCAAGAACCTGCAGGACCAGCTCTTCGACCGCGACCTGCCGGCGGTGCGCCGGGCGCTCGGCTCGGGCGCGAGCACGGCGCTGCTCAAGGGCCGCGCGAACTATGTCTGCCTCTATCGGCTGCGCCGCGCAGCCACTGAAGGGCTGTCCTCCAGGGAAGAAGCGAGCCAGCTCCGCCGCATCGAGCAGTTTGCCGGCGCCAGCACCACCGGCGACCGCGCCGATCTCGCCGACGTTCCCGAGGATGCGCCGGTCTGGGCACGAGCGACCTCGACGCGCGACAACTGCCTCGGCCAGAGCTGTCCCGACTATTCCGACTGCTTCGTCATGCACGCGCGCCGCAACGCGCTCGCCGCCGACGTGGTGGTGATCAACCATCACCTTTTTTTCGCCGACGTGGTGCTGCGCGACGAGGGCATCGCCGAGCTGCTGCCGTCGTGCAACACCGTGATCTTCGACGAAGCGCACCAGCTCGCCGAGACGGCGCGGCTGTTCTTCGGCGAGCATCTGTCCAGCACCCAGCTCGTCGATCTCTCGCACGACGCGCGCCTCGAGCTGCGCGCTGCGGGCGGCGCCTCGCCGGATCTCGACCGCCTGGCGGGTGCGCTGGAACGCGCCGCGCGCGACCTGCGCCTCTCGCTCGGCGAGCCGGCCGCGCGCCTGTCCTGGACCCAGGCGATGCGCGTCGCCGAGTTTCCGGACGCGGTCGAGCGCGTGCACGGCGCGCTTGCGACGCTCAACGCGCCGCTGCAGGAGCAGGCCGAGCGCTCCGAGGGGCTCGGCGCGTGCGCACGCCGATCGGCCGAGGCGCTCGGCGTCCTCGCGCGGCTGCGCGAGGAGGAGGGTCGAGCGGACGTGCGCTGGGTCGAGGTGTTCGGCCAGTCGGCCCGCCTCAACATCACGCCCCTCTCGTCCGCCGAGCTCTTCGCCAGGCAGATGAGCGACCACCCGCGTGCCTGGATCTTCACCTCCGCCACGCTTGCCGTCGGCGAGGACTTCGGTCACTTCACGCGCGAGCTCGGCCTGCAGGCCGAGGCGCGCCGCTGGGCGAGCCCCTTCGACTTCGCCAACCAGGCGCTGCTCTACATACCGAAGGGACTGCCGGGCGATCCGAACGATCCGGCGTTCACCGACGCGGTGCTCGAGGCGGTCGCACCGGTGCTCGAGGCGAGCGGCGGCCGCGCGTTCCTGCTTTTCACCACGCTCCGAGCGCTACGCCGCGCGCACGAGCTCCTGAAGGGCCGGTTGAGGTTCCCGCTGCTCGTGCAAGGCACCGGCTCGCGCAACGAGCTGCTGAAGCGCTTCCGCGCGCTCGGCAACGCGGTGCTGCTCGGCAGCCAGTCGTTCTGGGAGGGCGTCGACGTGCGGGGCGACGCGCTTTCACTGGTGGTGATCGACAAGCTGCCGTTCGCGCCGCCCGACGACCCGGTGCTCGCGGCGCGGATCGAGGCGACGCGCACGGAAGGCGGCAACCCGTTCAACGATCTGCAGCTGCCGCAGGCGGTGCTGCAGCTCAAGCAGGGAGCGGGGCGTCTGATCCGCGACGAGACCGACCGCGGCGTGCTGATGCTCTGCGACCCGCGTCTCGTCTCGAAAGGCTACGGGCGGCAGATCCTGCGCAGCCTGCCGCCGATGAAGCTCACGCGGAACCTGCCCGAGGTGCAGGAATTTTTTCGTCCTCGAGATGGATCCGGATGATTTCCTCGAAGCCCGAATCGGCGCGGAAGCCGAGCGCGAGCGCGCGCTTCGTCTCGAAGTTGCGCGGCCAGCCGTCGACGATGCGCATGATCGCCGCGTCGGGCTGGCGCCGGATCAGCTTCGCCACCTTCTCGCCGGCGATCTTGCGCAGTGCTTCGATCTGTTCGCCGACCGTGGCGGCGATGCCGGGCATGCTGAGATTTCGTCGCGCGCCCAGTTGCTCGGTTTTGAGCGTCGATGCGTGGATCAGGAACCCGATCGCGGCGCGCGGCGACGCGAACCAGTGCCGCACCGTCTCCGGCACCGGCAGCACCGCTTCCTGGCCAGCGAGCGGCTCGCGGATGATGCCGGAGAAAAACCCCGAGGCGGCGAGGTTGGGCTTGCCCGGCCGGACGCAAATCGTCGGCAAGCGGATACCGACACCGTCGAAGAAGCCCTTGCGGCTGAAGTCGGAGAGCAGCAACTCGCAGATCGTCTTCTGCGTGCCGTAGCTGGTGAGCGGCGCGTTGAGGAACTCGTCGCCGATCGCCTCCGGGAAAGGCGCGCCGAACACGGCGATGGACGATGCGAACACGACGCGCGGACGATACGAACCCGCGGCTCCGCCACCTTCTTTGCGGATCGCCTCGAACAGCCGCCGCGTGCCGTCGAGGTTGATGCGGTAACCCTTCTCGAAGTCGGCTTCGGCCTCGCCCGAGACGATCGCCGCGAGATGGAAAATGACGTCGGGGCGCGAGGCGACGAGCTTCTCCGCTTCGCCCGGCGCGGAGAAGTCGGAGACGATGCTCCCCGGGCCGGCGGAGACGATGTCGTGGAGGATGAGATCGTGTTTTCCGGTCAGCCGCTCGGTCAGCTTGCGACCGATCATTCCCGCGGCGCCGGTGATCAGCGCCTTCACCAGTTGGGGTCCCAGATGCGCCACCACGGCGCATCCGGCCGGATGTCCTTCCCGAGGAGGAAGCGGCTGTTCGGGAAGTTGGTGCGCATGATGCGGGTCGTATCATCGCGCAGCACCTCCATGCCGAGCGCGTCGTACGCCTTGGCGAGGACGAAGACCGCTTCCTCGGTCGCCGGCGCGGTCTGGTAGGTCTTGATCGCGTACTGCGCGCGGTTGGCGGCGGCGAGGTACGCGCCGCGCCGCATGTAGTAGCGCGCGACGTGCACTTCGTACGACGCGAGCGAATTGATGATGAAGCGCATGCGCGCCGCGGAATCCTCGGCGTACTTCGAGTCCGGATAGCGGGTGACGACTTCCTTGAAAGCGTTGAATGCGTCGCGCGCGCCGCGCGGGTCGCGGTCCGAGAGATCGGGCGTGGTCAGCCACCACAGCACGCCCAGGGTCTCGTTGAAATTGATCAGGCCCTTCAGGTACCAGGCGTAGTCGACGTTGGGGTGGTTGGGATAGAGCTTGATGAAGCGGTCGGCGGCGGCGACCGCGGAGGCGCGCTCGTTGTCCTTCCAGTGGCAGTAGGCCACCTCGAGCTGCGCCTGCTGCGCATAGCGGCCGTAGGGATAGCGCGCCTCGAGCTTCTCCAGGTACTTGATCGCCTTGGGCCACTCCTTGCTGGACATCGCGTCCTTGGCCTCGCCATAGAGCTTCTGCGCCGACCAGCCAAGCGTCTCGTCGTCGGAGGAATTGAAGCTACCGCAGCCAGTAAAGGCCACGGCCAGCATCACGGCAGCAAGTAAACTTCGCAGCATGGGACGCGAGGATTATAGCGATTGGGACGAGTCGTTCGTCGCGCCGCTCTCGGCGACGGTGCCGCGCGAGATGGGCGGCCTGCGCCTCGACCAGGCGCTGGCGCGTCTTTTCCACCAGTACTCGCGCAACCGCCTGCAGGCCTGGCTGGAGCAGGGCCACATCAAGGTCGACGGCAAGCGCCTGTCGCCGCGGCACCCGGTTATCGGCGGCGAGCGGGTGGTGCTCGAGCCGCCGCGCCTGCCCGATGCCGCCTCGCCGCGCGCGCAAAAGATGCCGCTCAAGATCGTCTTCGAGGACGATGCGCTGATCGTCATCGACAAGCCGGTCGGCCTGGTCGTGCATCCGGGCGCCGGCCAGCCGGATCGCACGCTGATGAACGGGCTGCTCGCGCATGCGCCGGCGCTTGCCGGCGTGCCGCGCGCCGGCATCGTCCACCGCCTGGACAAGGACACGAGCGGGCTGCTGGTCGTCGCCAAGACCGTGGTTGCGCAATCGAGCCTGGTCGAGCAGCTCGCGAGCCGCACCGTGCGCCGCACCTACCTCGCGCTGGTGCAGGGCGATCCGCCGGCGAGCGGCGCGATCGATGCGCCGGTCGGCCGCGACCCGCGCGTGCGCACCCGCATGGCGGTCACGCATCGCGGCAAGGAATCGCGTACCACCTACCGCGTGGTGGAGCGCTTCGGCAGCGCGGCGCTGCTCGAATGTCGCCTCGATACCGGGCGCACGCACCAGATCCGCGTCCATTTCCAGCATATCCGCCACCCGCTGATCGGCGACACGGTCTACCGCCGCGGCACCCGCCACGGCATCAACTTCCCGCGCCAGGCGCTGCACGCGGCCGAGCTCAGCCTGGTGCATCCGTCGTCGCGCGAGACCATGACCTGGCGCTCGCCGCTGCCGCGCGATATGAAGCGCCTGCTCGACGAGTTGCGGGCGCGGTAGTGGATTTCATCGTCCCGACCTGGCCGGCGCCGCCGAACGTGCAGGCGCGCGTCACGCTGCGCGAGATGGGCGACATGGCCACCGAAGAGGGGCGCGACGAGCTCGGCGGCCTGCTGTTGCACGAGCCGATCTGGCTGAAACAGGTGCATGGCACGGCGGTGATCGACGCCGATTCGCCGCCGCCATCCCCGACGGGCGACGCGGCCTTCGCGCGCAAGCGCGGTAGTGTCTGCGGGGTGATGATCGCCGACTGCATGCCGGTGTTCTTTACCGACGGCACGCAGGTCGCCGTCGCGCACGCGGGCTGGCGCGGCCTCGCCGCCGGGGTGCTCGAGGCGACACTGGAGAAATTCGATGCCGGCAAGGTCATCTGCTGGCTCGGCCCCGCGATCGGTCCCCAGGCGTACGAGGTCGGCGAGGAAGTTCGCGCAGCCTTCGCCGGCTACGAATCCGCCTTCGCGCCGACGCGGCCCGGCCACTGGTTGCTCGATCTCTATGCCGTGGCGCGCGAGCGCCTGAAGAGCGTGAAAAGCGTCCATGGCGGAGGCTTTTGCACCTACTCCGACCCCAAGCGGTTTTTCTCATTCCGAAGAGACCGAAGCGCGGCGCGGATGGCAGCGCTCATCTGGTTGACGGCGTAGAATCGCCGGCCCCATGACCCTCGGCTGGATCCTCGCGGCGAGCTTCGCCGGCGGCACGCTCTCCGCCGGCCTTGCGGCGTTCTCACTTGTGCTGCGCGCTTCGTGGGTGCCGATGCTCGTTTCCTACGCCATCGGCGCGCTGCTCGGCGCGGCGTTCCTCGGCGTGATTCCCGAAGCGTTCGCGAAGGGACCGCCGCAGCAGGCGGCGGCGGCGATCCTCGCCGGCATCTTCGGCTTCTTCGTGCTGGAGAAGCTGCTGCTCTGGCGCCACTGCCATACGGAAAACTGCGAAGTCCACGACCCGCACCAGCACACCGCAAGCCATTCCGGCCACGACCACGGCCGCAGCGGCGCGCTGATCATCGTCGGCGACACGGTGCACAACTTCGTCGACGGCGTGCTGATCGCCGCCGCTTTCGTGCAAAGC
>Ga0137410_10003908_pt1 | contig 10117 bp, 7 predicted proteins | sample CZODoug1_16funga_FD_108878 | JGI IMG/M metagenome (GOLD analysis project Ga0137410, IMG submission 108878) | Vadose zone soil fungal communities from Angelo Coast Range Reserve, California, USA - CZODoug1_16fungal (Illumina Assembly) | ecosystem: Environmental > Terrestrial > Soil > Vadose zone... | reverse complement strand
CCTCTCTTTGGTCTTTAATCTCGCACTCAGTGCTCATGCAATCAGTCACGGAAATTAAGGATTTTCTCCACCGCGCGTTCGTCGGGCTCGAAAGAGTAGCGATAGCAAGGGACTGAATCTGCGACTCGCTCCAGAAAGCTCAAGGCGTTGTCCACATACTCGTGGCGGTGAAAGGGCACAAAGCTGCGCGCAAAGAGTTCCGCAACCATCTGGCTGCGGGTCAGCCGCGTGAGCACGTTACCATGGCCATGTTCCAGAACGAAAATTCGTTGCAGCGGAGCGCGCTGGGGCAGGGCGAAATGGGCCTCGCCGTGCCACGGGGTTCCGTACATAAAGATCTGGGTCGCGTCTTCGCGCAGAATAATTCTGTCATCGCTCAGGACTTCAACCCCGTCGCGAGTCGCCCACAGGCGCGAAGTTGTGCTCTTCCCCGCCCCGGAATGGCCGACAAACAAGTTACTTTCGCTGCCCGGTCCCACGATTCCGCTGCTGTGCAACTCAATTCCTTTTTCTAACGTCAGCCTGTGCGTAATCAACAACTCATCAAGTGGGTACTCAAGAGGATCAGCTTGAGAAGCAGTTCCAGCAAAGCAATCTTGGTTCATCTGCAGGGTCGCCCGGCAAAAGTGCCTATCCACCAGGAGTCTCTTGTATGGCCTCGTTCCAAAAGCCGGCACGCTGAAGTCAAACTGTAATTCGGCTTGATCTTCGTACAATCGCCATATGGAGCCGGAGTCGAAGAGTTTCCGTCTTTGAGTCGGGGCCAGCTCAGCGACCCAATCCACTCTCATCTCAATATCCGATGGGCACGCTTCGACGCGAAACGGCTCCAAAGGCGGCGTTAATAACACGTCGGCACTACTGTCACCTTTGAGCGACACAGACAGGCCACCTACACGGAATCCGCTGCAATGCGTTACGTTGCATCCGACTCCATCCGAGATTCCCGATGTGCCTTCGCTCATACCAACAGTCATTCAATCCCCAGATCGCTGATTAGGACCCCAATGGCGTGCAACCACCCAGCAGAATTTCACATGGCCCTGTGATGCCGGTATTGTTGGGGCCGCTCCCTCCGGAAATCTTGCAGTGCCCCAGAACCGCTTCCTCCGGACGCAAGTTGATCATTGTTAGCTGCGGCGGCTGATACGGTTTCCTGCCGTCGACTTGTTTCCATTCCTGATCCATTCAGCACCCCACTGTCTGTTGTCGGTCAGTGACTCTCACAGCTTCCGCATCCCGCGACCGCGCTAGTGTTGTTCAGGATCTGAAAGACCTGCTGCGGCCCTATCCAACTCTCTACATCGATTTCCTTACTTGTGATCCGTTGCGCTGACTCCAGCAACGCATCGTGCTGGCCTCCTCCGGCGCAGAATTCACAATCCCCATGCTTGGGAACTTCGATTCCGATCGCCGCCGCACGCAGATGAGCGACGTTGCAAAGAAACTCCACTGGGCTTTCGCGATCACCGTTCTCCATTTCGCCATTCGCCGGACACATCCCGCAAAGCGACTGAATGCGGCACTGTATGCACTTTGTCACCCGCGTCCGCTTGCGCATTCGCAACCGTAAAAGAGCCTCTTCCCAGACTTGCCGCACGCCGGCCCGCCGGATACTGAACGTCTCCTGTTGCGAAATAATGCAAATGCCAATTTCGCCATACGCATTCACCGCGAACGAATTCATGCCCCCGCCGCAGGAATACATGGTCCCGCTTTGCGCCAGATTCGGAAGGCTCTCCAGATCGCGTTCCGCCAGCCTTCGGTACTCGCCGGCCCGCTCGGGAGAATGAAAATCAAGAGCAACAACTTCTTCCGGCGTGAGCCGCACGGCCAGCGGACTTTGCGAACAGTCGATGCGGGGATTGATCTGGCCATCGAATTTAAAATCGACATCAAGTTCTTCCGCGAATTGCTGCATGGCAAAGATTTCGTGTTTATTGATGCTGGTGGCGACTGTCTTTAACTTGAGCGGCAAGCCTCTCTCGCGCAGCAGCTTAATTCCACGTAGGCATCGTTCGTAAGATCCCGGGATTTGCGTCAGTTCCTCGTAAGTTTCTTTGGTGCGGCCATACAAAGTGATCTCAATCGCGAAGGGCGGCCACTCCACCAGATAGTCGGCAATCCGTTCATTGATGAGCGTGCCATTGGTGAAGAGGGTGATCAGGAAACCCTTCTTCTTGGCATAGGTATAGATCTCAAGAAAATCCTTGCGAGCGAAAATTTCTCCGCCTGTGTAGAGCAGCCAGAAGCAGCCCATCTCGACCAGTTCGTCGAGCGTTTTGAAATGCTCCTCCGTAGTCATTTCGCGGCTGCGGGCGTCCTGGTCCCCCATGGGCAGGTTGTTGTAGCAGTGCTGGCATTCCAACGGACAACGCCGCGTCACTTCAATCGAAACTTGCAGCGGCATGCGCGCGCCAGCCTGTTTCTGGTGCAGGTCTGCGCTGAAGGCTCCGTAAGTTAGCTGATCCAAGTTTCCTCTGATCTGGCTGGATGCGGTCCGAGCACAATCACTGTCACTGCGAGTCCGCCGTCTCCAATACCGCGTGCCGGTTCGATTCTGTCGCGATCATGTCGATCTCGGCCATTTCTGGTTCGGCCATGGCAACTCTTGGGGCGACGTCGAGCAATCCCACCGAGAGCATGTCGTTCATGAATTGCTTCACATCTTTCTGCGCTTGCTCTCGCGTCACCTCGTACTCATGCTCAACTGCCTCGACCAAATCGTGCAGCGATCGAGGAGCGTCCAACAATTTCCAAATCAAAGAGCCGGTGCCGTTGAAGCTGTAGATCGACGCGAGGTCTCCGACCTTGCCGCGTACCGGCACGATAAGAGTTTCGCCAGCCACAACGCGGGAAACTACGCTGCGCGAACGCGTAAAAAATTGTTCCTCTAACCCGGTCAACATCTCGCAGGCTCCGTTGTTCGTTTTTCGTAACAAGCGGCACTCGTCGAGAAACCGCCTTAGTGTTCAAATTGAGACTACGGCAGAAGTTCTTTTGTAAACAATCGTCAATCGGTGGCAGGTATTGGGTTGGTTATCATCGGGATTGGTTCCTAACTATTGATAAAAACAGGGTTTATGGGTTTCACTTGGGACGACGGCTCATTCCGAAAACGCCTCGATCGCGATTTCCCTAAGCCGGATCCTTCGCCCACCGCGATCTTAGTCCATCGCGATTAAGTAAAGGCCAAGTAGCTACTAAGGAGTCCGGTGCCACGTTTTGACGTCACCATCGCCGGCGAAGTCAATCTCGACCTGATCCTCTACGGACTTCCCGACGAACTGCCACGCGAGCGCGAACTGCTGGCCGATCGCATGATGCTGACCCTGGGGGGATCGTCATCGATCGTGGCGCACAATCTTGCCGCGCTCGGCAGTCGCGTGGGATTTCAATCGCGCATCGGCGACGACGACCTGGGGCAGGCGGCTCTGCAATCGTTGCAGCAAAGCGGCGTGGATGTTTCGCGCGTACTCCGCGTGCCGGGTGCGGTCAAGACCGGTCTGACCGTCATTTTGCAGCGCGAAGCCTGGCGCAACATGGTGACGTATTCGGGAACGATTGCAGAACTCGGATGGGATGACCTGGACCTCGACTACCTCGGCGATTCGCGCCATTTGCACTTTTCCTCTTTCTACCTGCAGCGCGGGCTGCGGCCACGAGTGCCGGAGTTGTTCCGAAAAATGAAGGAGGCCGGACTGAGCATTTCACTCGACACCAACGACGATCCCGACGACGGCTGGGAGGGTGGACTGGATGACGCGCTGCGCTATGTCGACGTGTTCATGCCGAACGAGAGGGAAGCCCAAAAAGCGGCGGGAGCGGGCGATCTCGAAACGGCCGTAAAAAAACTTGCGGCGCTCGTACCACTGGTCGTGGTAAAGCGCGGGCGCGACGGCGCGCTGGCACAGCGCGGAAAAGAGCGCTTCACAAGCCCCGCCCTGACAGTCGACGCTGTGGACGCAGTGGGGGCCGGAGACAGCTTTGATGCGGGCTTCCTCCATCAATATCTTCGGGGCGCTGATTTGCCCGCGTGCCTCAGTGCCGGCAACGTGGCGGGGGCGTTTTCCACCACGCGCCCCGGAGGCACGGAAGCCTTCCGCGATGCTAAGCATCGCGAGCGATTTTTCAGAGAGCATACCTCCGGAGCTACATGAGAATCGCATGGTTACTCTGGTTACCATTGGCTCCTTGCGAAGTTGCACTATGATCGAGGCTGGGTGGAGCGATGAAGAAGCTCAGTTTTGTAGTCTCGCTGACGAACAACGACAACGATTACCAGCAGGAGCAGGCATCGGCGGCGGAGAAGGCTGCCCGGCGGCTGGGACTGGACCTCAAGATTGTCCACGCCAATAATGACGCCGTGACGCAAAGCCAGCAACTGCTGCATTTCATTCAGGGCGCAGCGTCATCGCGTCCCGACGCGATTGTGTTCGAGCCCGCGGGTGGAACCGCGTTTCCGCAGGTCGCGCGTGCCGCCGTCACCGCGGATATTGGCTGGGTCGTGCTGAACCACGACGCAGACTATATCAAGCAACTCCGGCAAGGGTGCCACGTGCCGGTGTTCTCCATCAGCTCCGATCACGAAGAAGTCGGCAAGATTCAGGGAAAGCAGTTTGCGGCGCTGCTGCCGGAGGGTGGATCGATTCTGTACCTCGAAGGTCCGGCCAACAGTTCCGCCGCGCAAGAACGATCCGCCGGAATGAACGCGACAAGGCCCGCCAACATTCAGGTGAAGACGATGCGAGCCAACTGGACCGAGGAGAGCGCGCATCGCGCCGTCAGTTCCTGGTTGCGGCTGCGCACTTCGCAGGAGATGCGTATCGATCTCGTCGGCGCCCAGGACGATAGTATGGCGGCGGGAGCGCGAAAAGCGTTTGCGGAAATTGCGCAAGGTGAGCGTGAGCGCTGGCTTCAGATACCGTTCACTGGTTGCGACGGCTTGCCGAAGACCGGTCAGTCCTGGGTGCGCAGTGGACTATTGGCGGCCACAATCTACATTCGCCCTAATACGGACCTCGCGCTGGAAATGCTTACCGAAGCGATCCGCAGCGGAGCCCAGCCCCCCGAACGCAAGCTGACGGTTCCCGAATCATTGCCTTTGATCGAGGAACTCGCCGCCCGAACCGCGAGGACGAATGCAGGCAAGCACCGTTCCGCTGGGGCCTGAAACGGAAGAAGTCTTTTCAAGCTGATCACACCACCTGCCGAAAACGTCGGCTTCGCGTTGCACTTCAAACAATCAATTCGTGCAGAGAATGAATCGCTGTCCTGCAATTCGTTCTACTAAAGTGATATCTTTCATTCGACAAGAAGTTCAAGAGCCTCACCGTCGGATGGGAGCATCGCTGACATGGGATCGATTCGCGATGGATTTTTTCACAGTCTGGTCATAGCCACGTTTTATCTTCTCGCATTGCTGCTGGTTTGTTTAGGCGCGCCATTGCCGCTGGAAGCAGCCGAGCCTTCCTCGCGCAACCTGGATACGGGCTGGCAGTTTCGGGCTGTGGCAAACACAGATCGATCCGACGTAAAGGAGTGGCATTCGGCGCAGGTTCCGGGGGTGGTGCAAACCGATCTGCTGCATAGCGGTCTCATCCCCGACCCTTTCGATCGAGACAACGAGTTCCATCTCCAATGGATTGGCTTGGCCGACTGGGAGTACCACACTATGTTTCAAGTCGACACCGCAGCCCTCGCGCATGATCATGCCGACCTGGTTTTTGATGGTCTGGATACCTTTGCAGATGTTTACCTCAACGATCAGACGATTCTTCACGCGGACAACATGTTCCGCCGCTGGCGAATTCCCGCGAAAGCGTTGCTGAAGCCCGGGCCGAATACACTGCGGATCGTGTTCCATTCGGCCGTTGAGAAGATGCTTCCATACGTCAAGACACTGCCTTATGTCTTGCCTTCGATCTCGACCCATAATTACGGGAACGAAGAGAATATTGCCACCGCTCCGTACACGCGAAAGGCTCCATACAATTACGGCTGGGATTGGGGGCCGCGCTTCCTTACGGAAGGTATCTGGCAGCCCGTGCGGCTTGAGACCTGGGATGCTCTTCGCATTGAGAATTTCCATATCCATCAACAGAATGTCACGTCGGACGTGGCCAACGTTACGGCGGAACTCGAGATTGAAGCTGGCCGGATGACAACCGCTACTCTTACGCTGGCTCACGATGAACTGGCTGGACCGCAGGCTGCTGATGGAAACCAGACGCTGCAACTCAATGCCGGAATCAATCGCGTTTCGTTTCCTCTGCGGATTACCGCACCCAAGCTTTGGTATCCGGTGGGCTACGGCGCACAAAACCGTTACCGTTTTTCCGCTTCGATCCGCATGGGTCGAGAAGTTGCAGCCCGGGCCGAAACCAAAACAGGCCTGCGATCCATAGTTCTGCGCCGCGTTCCCGATGAATGGGGAAAGAGTTTCGAGTTTGTGGTAAACGGTATTTCCGTTTTCGCCAAAGGAGCGGACGTTATTCCGTTCGACAGCTTTCCCAACCGCGTGACTCCCGAGATTCATCGCAATATCCTGCAATCCGCCCGTGACGCGCACATGAATATGGTTCGTGAATGGGGCGGCGGTTACTACGAGTCCGATGATTTCTACGACATCTGCGACGAACTCGGAATCATGGTTTGGCAGGAATTTATGTTTGGCGGGGACATGGTTCCCGGCGATGTTGCCTTCCAGGACAACGTCCGGCAGGAAGCCATTGACCAGATCAAGCGTCTGCGCGATCATCCCAGCGTTGTGATCTGGTGCGGAAATAATGAAGTCGAAACCGGATGGCTTCACTGGGGTGACCGCCTGGAGTTCAAGGAGTCAATTTCCGCGCAGGCTCGGGAGCGCGTCTGGCAGGATTATGTAATTCTTTTCGCCGACACTCTCAAGAATGCGGTCACGCAATATGCCGATCCAGTGCCGTACACGCCCAGTTCTCCCAGCGCTAACTTTGAAGAGCCTCCCGACAATCCGCACAACGGCGACATGCACTACTGGCAGGTGTGGCACGCTCAGGCCCCTGCCTCGGACTACACGCTACAATTTCCGCGATTCATGTCGGAATTCGGATTCCAGTCCTTCCCGGAGATGCGCACCATCCGCTCGTTCGCCAAGCCTGAGGACTTCAACATTCGTTCCACGGTCATGCAGGCGCATCAGAAAAACAAGGGCGGCAACGAACGCATTCTTACTTACATGCTGCGCGAGTACCGCGAGCCGAAAGATTTCGCATCGTTCGTCTATCTAAGCCAGGTGCAACAGGCGGAGATCATCAAGATCGGCGCCGAACATTTGCGACGGCAGCGCCCGCGCACCATGGGATCACTCTATTGGCAGTTGAATGACTGCTGGCCAGTGGCTTCGTGGGCCAGTATTGATTACTACGGACGCTGGAAAGCTCTTCACTACTACGCGCGCCGCTTCTATGACGATGTGCTGATCTCACCCTTCCTGCACGACGATAAAGTGGACGTGTATATAGTATCGGATAAGCTCCAGGCGCTCTCGGGGACGATCCACATGCGGCTGCTCGACTTTTCGGGAAATGTTTTGCTCGATCAAAGTAAGGACGTTCAAATTGCGGCGCAGTCGAGCGCGACCTATTTCAGCGTCGATAAGGCGACTCTGGCGGCGAAGTCTGATCCGCGACAAAGCTTTCTGGTGTTTGATCTGGATGTGGCCGGAAAGAAAGTGTCCCGCAACCTTATGTTTCTTGACGTCACACACAACCTGGAACTGCCGATTGCGCCCAGGATTGAAGCGACTATCAACAAGACCGGCGATGATTACACGGTTACAGTGCAATCATCGAAGCTGGCGCGGAACGTCAATCTGTCCTTCGGCGACCTCGACGTTCAAACCTCGGACAATTATTTCGATCTGCTTCCGTCCGAAGCAGTCACGATTCATGTGAAATCAGCTTCGACCGTGGAGCAGCTTCGAGCTGCAATGAAGACTATGTCGCTCACGGAAGCCTTCAATTCGAACTGATGCGAGTTAGCGGCGTTTGAGCGCCTCTAACTCCTCCAGCGTTCGTGGCCAATCCTTCCCCAACAACCGGGAGAGACTGCGATCCGCCAACACCTTGCCACCGGTCTGGCAGCGTGCGCAATAGTTCGTTTCTTTGTCTGCGTAACGAATCCGCAATACTGTGTCACCGCAGCGTGGACACGGCTGGCCGTAGCGTCCATGAACAGCCATTCCGGTCCGAAACGCAGTGACTTTCTCCGGGAAAGCGATTTTTGCCTCGGCAGATAGCTGGTCGACCCAGAAACCAACTGTCTGGCGGGTCGCAGCGAAGAGCCTATTCCACTCGGACGGTCCCAGTTTTTGCGTGAGAGCGAGAGGAGAGAATTGCGCCGCATGCAGAATTTCATCGGAATACGCGTTTCCGATTCCACTTATCAAACGAGGATCGGTGAGCGCGCGCTTGAGCGTATGGTTTTCGGCCGTGAGCTTCGCGCGGAAAGAATTCAGATCGCTGGAGAAGATGTCGATTCCTCCTGCGTCAAAGGCTTGCAGACTCTCCTCGCCTTGAAGAATGTGCAACGAGGCACGACGCTTTGACCCGGCCTCGGTCAGAACTAAAGATCCATTGGGAAAGTCGAAAGCTGCCAAACTTTGGCGTCCGGGCAATTTTGCTTCGGGCGCGCGCCAATGCAAACGGCCGGCGATCATGAGGTGGAGCGCCAGCCATAGGTCATTCTGCAATCCAATCAGGATTCGCTTGCCCAGACGCCGCAACTCGCGGACAACCTGTCCTTCCACACTTGCGATTGGGGGCTCAGCGGTACGCAGCAAAAAGGCGCTGGCAAGCCGTACGTGCTTTAACGGCTGATCGACGATTCGCGGCTCAAGTGCGGTAATGTAGGCAGAGACGTCTGGTAATTCAGGCATGAATACCGAAGGTACGGCGGAAACAACTCTTTGCTGCGTGGTGAGCGCGGCAGGATTCGAACCTGCGACCCATGCCTTAAGAGGGTCGCCAAAATAATGCCACACAACCACTTGCACGTCCAGCTTACTCCGTGCTCGACACAATAAGATCAATCAGATACCAACAAGACATCCTTCTGGGTGCCCGGAGGGTGCCCAGAATCCGGTGCTCTCGAGAGGTACACTCTAGAACTGGATACTGGCCGTGATCTGAAGTGAATATCCCTGAAATGTTGACCTGTCTTCGAATTCCTTGAAGTACTTGACGCCTACGCTCACTTTTCGGGCCGGCAACATCAAACTCGATGTGAAACCAAGAGCGTTGACCCTATAATGCGCAGAAGACTGGCCGGGAGTGATACTCGGTCCAGTCTTGTCGGTAAGCTGCCACTGCTCGTAGCCCACCAACCCCACTTGAAGATTCAAATCGTGTTGCAATGACAGCACATGTGTCAACGAGTAGTCGAGGTTTAAGGTGTCGCCCGGATGGATCTGCGTACCCTGCTGAGTCGTGTGGATCTCGTACATCTGGAACGTAGAGATTGCGGTTGTTCTGTTCGCGTTGAGGTAGAAGGTCTGGCCAGATGAGAAGGCATGCGTCCAGTAGCCAGAGCCGACATTGTTGCTTCCGCCGACATTGAATCTCCCGGAAGGAGCAAGAAATCCGTAGACGGCCCGAATGTCAGCGCGCTTTTTACGCCAGCCGAGGATGAAGGGCTGATAATAGGAGTCGGCCAGCCCACCACCACCGCTGATTCCTCCCTCAATATCCGAGGTGAGCGAGTTGTTGGCGATCGGGATGGTGGCTGACATGGAAAACAGCGGACCGCTAAGAGGGTCTATCTTCCTTCTACTGACCCAGACCAGGCTGTTCATGTCCATCATCACCGAGTTCTGACCTGTGGCCAGGACCTCTCCACTCGGCCCCTTTGCCTGATCTCGCGAGTAGAACAAAAATTGATTCACGTAAGAGATGCCGGTTTCAGGCGTAACCCCGGAGTTGGTTGCGCTCATACCAAGCGGGTATACACCCCTGACTTGGGACAAGGCCGGGAGAGTAGTTATGCAGATGGCAGCCAACAAACGAAATGGCAGGGTCCTCAGACTGGAAAGACTTCGCGTCACAAGCCGCGCCGAGCTCCATCGGATGCGGATTGCTCT
>Ga0137410_10003903_pt1 | contig 10122 bp, 7 predicted proteins | sample CZODoug1_16funga_FD_108878 | JGI IMG/M metagenome (GOLD analysis project Ga0137410, IMG submission 108878) | Vadose zone soil fungal communities from Angelo Coast Range Reserve, California, USA - CZODoug1_16fungal (Illumina Assembly) | ecosystem: Environmental > Terrestrial > Soil > Vadose zone... | reverse complement strand
TGGTAACGAGCTTTGACCCGATCAGTCCACTGCCGCCGATCACTACGATTTTCATGATTGCCACCTCTATTTTCGGTGTACCTCCAGGCGTGTCTTCTGTCAAGCGAACGAATACGGTTCCTTAAAGTCACCTTACCGGTAAAGTGGGTAATAGGACGTGATGCGGCGACAATGCTCACTCGGCCGAATGGTCGCCTACTCGGAAACTGAACCACAACCGGCATACGCTCCAGGTAGCCGTTCTGCTAGAATTCCGGTCATGTTGGGGCAAGACTTTGTATATTTCATCCGCCGTTATTGCAGGCCGTTTCTCGCATTCGCGGGCGTGACTGCCCTTGCCACCTTTTTGTGGACGCTCCGCGCAACGGGCGCTCAAAAGGCCGTTCCACCGCAGCCGAAGACCGCGGCCAAACTCGGCGCCGCCACTCTCGTGGTTGCACCAAATCTTTCCACGCAGCTCGCCAAGTTCAAACCCGTGCGCATGCCGTTTGATTCCTCGCGCCTGACTCCACGCGAACGGCAATTAGTCGACAAGCTGGTCGAGGCATGCCAATCACTGGAATCCATCTACTGGCGGCAGAGCGATCCCGAAGGTCTAAAGCTATATCACGCGTTGGCTGGCAGCACCGCGCCCCGGGACGTCGAACTCCTCCGCTTCCTGAGGATCAACGGCAGCCGCTTCGATCTGATCCGCGATAATGCGCCGTTTGTCGGCACTTCGCCGTGGCCGCCGGGCCGAGGCCTTTTCCCTCCGGACATGACGAAGCAGGAGTTCGACGGCTACGTCGCGGCGCATCCGGATCAGAAGGCCGCGCTCTACGATCCCTTCACGGTAGTTCGGCGGAAGGGTGCCGCGCTAGAAGCGATTCCCTACCACGTCGCCTATCGCCAGTGGCTCGACCCAATGGTGAAAGCCCTGCGAGAAGCCGCCGCGCTTTCGGACGATCCCGCCTTCGCGAAATTTCTCCGTATGCGCGCGGACTCGCTGCTGACCGACAATTATTTCGACAGCGACATCGCCTGGGTGAGCCTCGAAAATCCAAAATTCGATGTCATCTTCGCGCCTTATGAAACCTACCTCGACGATTTGCTTGGCGTGAAAACCTCTTACGGCGCCGCCGTACTGATCCGCAATGACGAGGAGAGCCGCAAGCTCGACGTTTTTCAAAAATATGTCCCTGACATTCAGGACTCGTTGCCGCTCGCGCCCGAAGACCGCCCCTCCAAGCGCGGCCACCTCTCTCCCATGGAAGTGATGGACACGCCGTACCGGGCCGGCGATTTGCGCCATGGCTATCAAGCGGTCGCCGACAATCTGCCAAACGATCCCCGCATCCACGAACAAAAGGGCTCGAAGAAAATTTTCTTCAAGAACTTCATGGACGCTCGCGTGAATTACGTGATTCTGCCCGTCGCCAAGCGACTGCTGCGCGCCGACCAGGCCGCGCTCGCCTCCGCCGAAGGCTATCTCGCGACAACAATGATGCATGAGATTTCGCACGGCCTGGGTCCCGCGTTTGCCCGCACGTCCGCTGGCCAGCGCGACATCCGCGAGGCGATCGGCCCGTCGTATTCAGGCCTCGAGGAAGCCAAAGCGGACATCGTCGGGCTCTACGGTTTGAAATGGCTCGTCGACCGTGGCGATCTTCCGAAAGATAAACTTCGCGGGTATTATGCGTCCGAGGTCGCCGGCATTTTCCGCACGGTGCGTTTCGGCGTCGCCGAAGCGCATGGCCGCGCCGAAATCATGGAGTTCAATTTCTACTCCGAACGTGGCGTCATCGCGCGGGATGCCGGTTCCGGCCGCTACGCCATCGATCTAGATCGCATGCCGGATGCGGTCGCGGCGCTCGCTAAGGAGTTGCTCGAGCAGGAAGCCACCGGCGATCGCGCGCGAGTCGAAGCCTGGTTTGCGAAATATGGTTCGATGCCGCCCGAGCTCACGAAAGCGCTCGAAGCCGCTTCCGATGTGCCCGTGGATATCGATCCGATTTCAGCGTTCCCCGAACCCATGCGTTAGAAATCAGATTCCGATACGAAAGGAAGGCCAACTGAAATGGCAAACGAGAAACCGCAAAATTTTAAAAACCACGTCCACCAGGTGCCCGTATTCGCCAGTGCGAATGTGGTGCTGATGGTGAATCTGGTCGGAAGACTTGTTGACCTCCGGCACGGCATTTCGTTCGGATCCGTGATGGACGTCCTGGTGGGCGCGGCCCTGATCGCGCTCTTCGTTGTGGGGCGAAATTCCGTGGTGACCGTTCAGGACCGCCTCATCCGGCTTGAAATGCGTCTGCGCCTGGCCGGAGTTCTACCCGCCGATTTGCGTCCGCGCATCCCTGAATTTACGGTGGCTCAACTGGTCTCGATGCGCTTCGCCTGCGATGCGGAATTGCCCGCGCTGGCGCGGAAAGTTCTCGACGAAACACTCAACGACCGCAAAACCATCAAGCGATTGGTCAAGGATTGGCAGGCCGATTTTTTGCGGGCGTAGCCGCGCGGGCCTTCGTCACTTGGCTTGCGAATTCTCCGTGAAGCACCAGTGCACGAATTCATGGCCGTAGCGCGACGTCACCGGCTCGGGAATGTCCGTCTCCGCGAGCTTTTCAAATTCGAAATTGATTTCCCCTGTGGGCTTCACGATCCCAACCAGCGATCCATACACATTCGTCAGCGCGCCGTGCGCATCGGCGGAATTTGGCGGCAGAGCGTACCGTACTGCTCCGGCGGTACCCACGATCCACCCCGGCAGGACGCCGCCGTTCTGCCTCCAGTAGGCGGTATTGAAGATTCCATCCATGAAATAGTGCGAATGGCTTGCGAGAACGTAGACATGTTTGTGCGCGTCATTCCGCGCGCGAAGCAGATCGGCGTACACGCGCCGCCCGCTCTCAATTCCAGTCGGCGATTCATTCATGCTGCGCCCAGCGGAAATGCTCTCGGGCAGCGCCTTGTGCATTCCGGTCACGATGGCCGTCACGGCCGGATCGGCCACGTCCTTTGCCAGCGTCCGCTCGAACCAGCCTATTTGGGCGCCGTCAAATTGCTCGGCGCTGGCGCTGTCAAGGTAGTAGAACGCGACACCTCGTTCGATCCAGTGAAAATAAGTTTTCAAGCGATGGTCCCGCGGATCGTCCCGCGAGCGTTGCGCGCGCAACACAGGTGTGTCCAGCCAATCGGCGAACTGCAGAAGAAAATCTTCGCGAGTCTTCAGGGGCGGAATCGTCTCATGATTACCAATGCCCACGAAGAAAGGAATGGATCCGAAAGGCGCAATCTGGCTGTCGATAAAATCGGGCCACGCGATGTTCTCGTAGTCCGCAATCGACAACGGTTTCGCGACGTGTTCGGGCTGGTGTTGGATGTCTTCATCGAAAGCGTAGATGGCCCGCAAGTCGCCCAAATGCCAATAAAACGCGGCCTGATTCTTTTTCGCCGTTTCCGCAATCCCCGGCATAACCACGTCGCCGCAATTCCGTGAATCGCCGGACACCACGAAGCGCCACGTTCCAACGGCTTGCTGTTGTGCGGCCGCCGGCTTCATCGCAAGCACCGGGAGCGTTGCGAATGCAATTACAACGAAGATTTTGCGGATCATCACCCCTCCCGGGCTCCCCCGATGCTGCGGCGGCGCGAACTTCGCCGGCGCTGCCACTCGATATTTTCCGAATTCGATAAACTTCCAGCGCGCCAAAGGAGTAGATTCTATCGCCGATGCCGCCGAGCGCCGTGGAAAATCTCGGGACATCGTAGGCCCACACGTATTCGTAATCGCTCTGCACCCGTTTCCAATCCGGCGGCTCGTCATAGATGTGAAACCAGAATCCATCCGGCGTGTACGAGTCGTAGATGATCCGCATGGGTGTTTCACCGGCCGTGTCCATTAGATAAGGCGAGAACCAGCCCTTGCGAATCACTCCATAGGCCCAGAAATGCGTGAAGGGCCGCTCGATTGGGTCCTGATCTCCTTCGACGATGGGCAGGACGAGCGCCCCGCGTGGAATGGATTCGAAGGAACGCGCGAGGCCAGCGAGTTCCGGCTGTGCGGCGGCAAAATGTTGCCTCATGTCCACCGTCCGCGCCGCAAAGAGAAGAAGAGGAATCGCTGCCAGCCATTTGGCACGCCTTCCCACATGCGCTGTTGCAAGAATCACGACGAACAGCACAGGCAAAACGCGGATATCGAGGTCCGAGCCCTCGCCCCACATCCACGGAATCGCCCAGAACAAAACAAAAAGGAACGCGGCAATGCCCAGCCAGCGGCTATTCCATTGAAACTCGGAATTGCGCCACCAGGCTGCCCAAAACCATAGCCCCAGAGCGAGGAGCGAAATCAGGTCCAGCGCGGGCGAGTACCCGTGCAGGATCATCCCAAGCGAATCGAGCTTGTCCCCAAATCCGTGAAAGACGATATTTTGCAAGCTCAAACCCACGCGCGATGAATGAAGGTAAAACGCCATGGCCGGCAATGCCAAAGCCCCGCTCCAAGTCCAATCGCGACGGGGCCGCCGATCGATCACGAGATATGCCACCACGACGAGTCCCGTGATACCAAATCCAAGCAAATGCGTAAAATACAGCGCCGTGAACGTAGCAAGCGCCGCAACCCACCGCGCGGTGCTGTACTTCGCAAGCCACCGCAGCCAGAATCCGAGCGCGAGGAATCCGACCGCGAGACTTAGATCGAAATTTGAAAAACCCTCGAGAAAAAACACGTTGCAGGCGATCAACAGCGCCCAAAGGGCCGCCGCGTCATCGCCAGCATTGACTTGCCGAAGAAAAAACCAGGCCGCGGCAGGCAGCGCAAGGGCGCAGAGGCTCAGGAAAACGCGCCCTGCCGTCTCGATCGGAAATAGCCGGCCAAGGACTGCGAGCGAAGCATCCATCCCCAGGTAGGGATACGCACCCCAATCGGCACGATAAAACCTGCTGAAGGTAAATGCCGGATCGTTGATATGAGCCAGAATGAACGATCGCGCCAGATGGTTTGGATAATCCAGCAGCGGTGGAAACGCCGCGCTCCATATGGGCACAAGAAGCGCCACGACCAGAATCACTACTGCGACCAATCTCAGAATTTTCCCCACGGCGGGTGCGGGCTCTACTTGCTTGTCCTGACGCAGGAAGGAGAGTCCGCCGGAAAATAACGATTGTGGGGACGCGGTTCCCGGTGAATCCGTGTCGCGCATCTACCGCGTGACCCAGAGCAACGGCAACAAGCCCAATGCGGTCAGACCGAGCAGCAGTATTAAACTCTGCCTTCCCGTCTTCGAATCGGCGAGCACCTCCGCGATCAGCGCCTTTGCAAAATTGTTGCTCGCCGCAGCAACCACCACGCCTGCCGCGGCAAGGTCCAGCGAAGTCAGTTTCCCCGCGGTTTGCGTGAGCCCCATGATGAACGGGTCCACCGGCGCGAGGCCGGAAAGCACAGCCAGCCCGTAGATTCCGCCTCGGCCGAGATGGACCAGCGCAAAATTCATCGCTACCAGCATCGCGACAAACACAATCGCCAAAGAAAATGCCGACGCAAGTTCCAACGGATTTTTCGTCAGATATCCGGCATCCGCTCCTTTTTCGCCTCCGTCCGGCAAGGTTGACCACGCCCACCCACCGGCCACTCCGATGGCCCCTAGGATCAGGAACGGGAGCAAGAGCCGGCGCATCAGTTCGGTATTAAAAAAGGCGATGAGGGCAAGAAAGCGAAAATACATTACGCCCGACGCGAGCAGGATTGCTCCGGAATAGCAATGCGGAGCTTTCGCTTCTCGCGCGTGCCTGGCCATCACAAATGTCGTCAAGGTCGAGGAATACGCGCCGCCCAGCAGCGCCGCCATCCTCACGCCGCCTTTTCCTTGCGACGCTTTCTCCAGCAGGTAGCTGCCGTAGGACACACCACTGATCGCCACGACGATCAGCCACGCCTTGAACGGATTCAAAGCGAACGGGCCGTAATCCTTGTTTGGCACAACGGGAAGGATGACGAACGTCAGCAGAAGGAATTTTGTGAAAGTGAGAATTTCCGTGGCCGGAATCTTTGTACTCAGGCTCTCCAGAAATTCCTTCAGCTCGAGGAGCAGGATGCTGAGAACGGCCAGCGTCGTGGCAATCCAGAGTTGATCCCGCGACACGAGCGCGCCGATCACGTAGGTGACCAGCCCCGACATTTCCGTGGTCACTCCGGCTTCGTTGTAGGATTCCAATTTATGCCGGTACGACAGCCACAAAAATGCGCCGATGACTGCGAACCCCACTGTTAAGGGCAGGAGCTGCTCTCCAGAGAGAAGACCCATCGCGTAACCGATCAGCCCGATTAACGGAAATGTGCGGATTCCGCCAAAGCTGTTCCGCTGCCCGGCCGCTCTCCGCTCCTCCCGTTCCAGCCCGATCAGGAAACACAGGAACAGTGTCAGCAGAATCTTGACGCCGTCCGGCGGCAAGACCTGTACAAGCTTGTCGGTCACCGATTTATTCCCTCTGGCAGCGCCGCGGTTCCCTTTCCGCCCAGGCACTTCCTGTGAGATCGCCTTGCCACCACCGGGAGACTATCGGGATTTGCAGATAAACTCAATCCCTGCCGCATTCGGCCGTTGCACCTTAAAATCAAGGCACTTGGGTTGCGGTGCTTTTGCTTCACGATGGGGTCTTGCCTCTTCCGCGGGTGCTTCAGGGCGAGACATCCTATCGAACTGTGACGAAAATCACATGCATTTGTAACTTATTTGTGTTATTCCAGACTATCAGGGGGAATTTTACTTGACCTCTGTCACGATTGGTGTCAATAAATATCCCCTGAGTACCCAGAAAGAGTGAACGAAAGGAGTCCCCCCGATGCCTGAGAAATCAGCAGCTGCAACGCAAGCGGCGCCTTCCCGCCCGCCCGTGAAGGCCGCCAAGATCGAAGCTAGTCTTGAACGAATGGAACACTTGAATGACGCCATCTCGCGCCGGGCTTTCGAATTGTTTGAGCAAGAGGGCCGGATCGAAGGCCATCACCTGCGCCATTGGTTGGAGGCCGAACGCGAACTTCTGCACCCCGTCCACATGAGACTGGAAGAAACCGATTCAGAAATCATGGTACACGCCGAACTCCCTGGCTTTACAGCGAGCGACATTGAAGTCAGCGTGGAGCCGCGGCGCGTTATCATCACCGGGAAACGCGAATCGCACGAGGAAGACAAACAAGGTGACGCGGTTTACACCGAGCAGTGTTCGGACGAGATTTTCCGGACCATGGACCTTCCCGCGGAAGTGAACGTAATGAAAGTCACCGCGACTCTCAAGGACGGCGTCCTGAACGTTCAACTCCCGAAAGTTACAGCAACGACACCCGCCATCGCCGAGCCGCACGCCGCGTAGCTTGCGGGTTCCATCAGTGCTGGATTGCAAGACAGGCCGGCCAGCCAGCGGAAACCGCCGTTGACCGGCCTGGCTTCATTCTCGTTTTGTATTTTTGTGCTGCGCGTGAATGCAAATCAACCGGCCCGGCGCATTCCTATCAGTGGTTGGCGGGAGGTCTATCCGAGATTCGAACTTCCCATGAGGTATTTGTCGATGGAGATGGCTGCTTTGCGGCCTTCGGAGATCGCCCAGACGACGAGCGATTGGCCGCGGCGCATATCGCCGGCCGCGAATACACCGGGAACAGAGCTCATGTAATCCGCACCCGTGGCGATGTTGCTGCGCGCATCCAGGTTTACGCCCAACTGTTCGATCATGCCATTCTTCACGGGGCCAGTGAAGCCCAGCGCCAGCAGAACCAGATCCACATCCATGGTGAGTTCCGTGCCCGGCATGGCTTCGAACTTAGGCGGCGGGCCCACACGGATGGCATGCAACTCCTTCACGTTTCCGTTCGCGTCGCCTGTGAATTTGGCGGTGTTGAGCGCCCAATCCCTCTTTCCGCCTTCTTCATGCGCGCTCTCGGTCCGCAACTGCAGCGGCCACAGTGGCCACGGAGTACTGGGGGCTCGCTCTTGCGGCGGCATGGGCATGATTTCGAACTGGTGTATGGACTTTGCTTTTTGCCTATGGCAGGTGCCCAGGCAGTCCGCGCCCGTGTCGCCGCCGCCGATGATCACGACGCGCTTGCCCGTGGCAAGAATCTGATCCTGCACTACGTCCCCCGCGCCGCGCTTGTTTTGCTGAGGCAGGAATTGCATCGCGAAATAAATGCCCTTGAGGTCTCTTCCGGGAACGTTCAGGTCGCGCGGATTTTCAGCGCCGCCGGACAACAAGACGGCGTCGAATTCCTTGCGTAGGTCCTGCGCGGGAACATTTCCGCCAACGTGGGCCTGCGTCTGGAATTGAACGCCCTCCGCTGTCATCTGCTCCAGCCGCCGGTCGAGAACTTTCTTTTCCAACTTGAAATCAGGAATGCCGTACCGGAGAAGACCGCCGATCCGGTCCGCCTTCTCAAATACCATGACCGCATGGCCCGCGCGGTTCAGTTGCTGGGCAGCCGCAAGTCCGGATGGCCCCGAGCCCACAACCGCGATTCTCTTGCCCGTGCGCGTTTCGGGAAGCTCGGGCTTGATCCATCCCTCTTCCCAGGCCCGGTCCACAATCGTTTTTTCGATCAATTTAATCGTGACCGGAGGTTCGCTGATGCCCAGAACGCAGGCCGCTTCGCAGGGCGCAGGACAAATGCGCCCGGTGAACTCCGGAAAATTGTTGGTGGAGTGCAGGACACGGATCGCCTCCTTCCAGTGATCGTGATACACGAGATCATTCCAATCTGGAATGATGTTGGTCACGGGGCAGCCGGTGTGGCAAAACGGAATGCCGCAATCCATGCAGCGCGCGGCCTGCACGCGCACCTTCTCTTCCGGAAACGGTTGGTAGACCTCGAAATAGTCGTGGACTCGTTCCTCAACGGGACGCCGCGCCGGCATCTCGCGGGTGTATTCCTTGAACCCCGTCACTTTACCCACGGATCACCTGCCCGTGGGCTTGCGCCTGATTCTTGGCTTGCGCGATCAGCACGCCTGCGGGAATTCGCGGAATGCCCAGGACACGCTTGTACTCGTGGGGGAATACCTTAATGAATTTCGGCAGCGTGGCTTCCCAATGCTTCAGGATCCAATTCGCCTGCGGACTGCCGGTAACCTCGGCGTGGCGCGCGATCATCCGATGCAGTGTCTCCACATCCTTTGGCTCTGTCGCCGGCTCGAGGTCCACATCTGTCCGATTGCAGCAGACGGCGGCGAATTCGCCGGTCTGGTCCATCACGTAAGCAATTCCGCCGGTCATGCCTGCCGCGAAGTTGCGTCCCGTCTTTCCCAGCACCACGACCATGCCTCGGGTCATGTACTCGCAGCCGTGGTCGCCCACGCCTTCCACCACAGCCGTGGCGCCGGAATTGCGCACAGCGAACCGTTCGCCCGCCATGCCGTTGAAATACACTTCGCCGCTGGTCGCTCCATAGAGACAAACGTTGCCGACCAGAATGTTTTCTTCCGGCACGAACCGGGAATTGCGAGGCGGATAAATAATCAGCGTGCCGCCGGAGAGCCCTTTTCCCACATAGTCGTTGGCCTCGCCTTCGAGCGTGAGCGTCACGCCCTTCGCAAGGAACGCGCCAAAACTCTGACCGGCGCAGCCGTGGAACTGGATGCGGATGGTGTCATCCGGCAAGCCCGCGGAGCCATGCCGCCGCGCGATTTGCCCGCTGAGCATGGCACCGACGGTGCGATGGACGTTGCGAATCGGCAGGCTGAGCGACACAGGCGTGAGATTCTCGATGGCTTCGCTGGCCTGTTCGATCAATTTGCCGTCGAGGGCATCGTCAAGGCCGTGGTCCTGCGCCTGCGTGCAACGCCGTCCCACGTGGCTCGGCATCGGCGGGTTGTAGAGCACAGAGGACAGGTCGATCCCCTTGGCCTTCCAGTGTTCGACGTCCTGCCGCTGGATCAAGCAGTCCACGCGGCCAATCATCTCATCGAGCTTGCGGAAGCCAAGCCCCGCCATGACCCTGCGGAGATCCTCGGCCACATAGAACAAGAAGTTGATCACGTGTTCGGGCTGGCCCTGGAATTTCTTGCGAAGTTCCGGGTCCTGCGTCGCCACGCCCACCGGGCAGGTGTTCAAGTGGCATTTCCGCATCATGATGCAACCCATGGCGAT
>Ga0137410_10003897_pt1 | contig 10133 bp, 8 predicted proteins | sample CZODoug1_16funga_FD_108878 | JGI IMG/M metagenome (GOLD analysis project Ga0137410, IMG submission 108878) | Vadose zone soil fungal communities from Angelo Coast Range Reserve, California, USA - CZODoug1_16fungal (Illumina Assembly) | ecosystem: Environmental > Terrestrial > Soil > Vadose zone... | reverse complement strand
TCGGCCATGATCACGACAATGTTCGGCTTCTTGGCAGCCGTCTGCGCTGACGCCACACCGCTGAATGCCAGCGGGAGCGTAAGGGCTGTCGTTATGAGAAATTTTTTGAACATCGATGTGCCTTTTTCTTTGCAAATCAACTGACCGACAAACTCTCACGTCGCAAGAACCGGGCCAATGAGCAACTCAATGCTCGTTCAGGAAGAAATGCTCGATAGATCAGCCATATAGAAAATTTCGACAGCAGTGGCTTCGCGCTCAGCACTACTCAAACGCCTCCGAGATTTCGGAGTCTCCTCCGAAATTTCGGAGGACACCTCGCGTTGATAGCTAAGCCTTCCCCTCGCTTGATTTCCTATCCCGCTGTTTTGATGGGGTTTCTTTGCGGATGCTCATCGCATCGTGTGTTGGCCCGCTTCTTGCGATGATAGGCAGAGCTGTTTTTCCATTGTGGAAGCGACCGAAAGAAACCGAACCTTGATCGTTTTCTCGATGCAGATCGTGGCACCAGATGAAAAGCGCACAGCAATTCTGCGCACGCTCGGCTCATTGCTCGGTCCAACCCGGGCGGCTGCGGGCTGCATGCAAGCTCATCTCTATGCCGACCTGGACAAACGCAGGATGCTGTTCCTCGTGGAGGAATGGGAGTCGCGCGAGCAATTCGAACGCAATCTCGATAGCGCGAAACTCAATACAATCGTCGCCGCGATCGAACTTTCGAGCGAGGCGCCCGTGGTTCACGTTGACTCAGTTGAACGGGAGGAAGGCGTGGACACGTTGGCACTTCATCGAACCGCCTCTGGGACCGCCCATTGACCTGTAGTCTCAAACCGGACGCGAGAATTCATTCGCGGGAAAGATGAAGACAATGCGCAAGATGTTGATTTCGGTCGCGATGAGTGCCGCGATGATGACGGCAGGTTCGGGCGCCAAAGCTCAGGTAGATCTTAGCACCTATGCCGATCCCGAGGGATTTCTCGATATCCAGGCTTTGACATGCGCGCAACTCGCCGGCACCTGGCAGGATCAGGCCGACTTGCTCAGTGCATGGTACAGCGGCTGGTACAACGGCCTGGCAAAACGACATTACATGGATATCAGAAAAGGCAGGGAAGCCGAACACGAGCTGATTGTGTACTGCAAGGCTAACCCTCAACTTCGAATTATCCAGGCAATCGACATCGTGTTCAAAGGCATGAGGCAAAAGCTCGGCATCAAAGTGCAGTGAAGAAATATTCGGGCGGCGGTTTGTATTATGGTCAACCGGAGGAGCAGTGCCATGAAAATCACGACAACGCTTTCATTAAGCTTCCTTCTCGGAACAAGTTGTTTGCCAGCCGCAATGGCTCAGACGATCAACGGTACACTGGGTTCTCCCAGCGCCACGACCACAATCCAGGGGGATCAAATCCCGGCGCCGCCGCCGAAATTCGGCGGCGTGATCAAGGAAAACGCCAAAGACTCCAAGACCTGGTGGCCGCCAACCGTTGTGCCGCCCAAGGGTGCGCCCAACGTTCTACTGATCATGACCGATGACCAGGGATATGGCGTCAGCGGCACCTTCGGCGGCGTCATCCCGACGCCGGCGCTGGACCGCATCGCTAAGGCGGGGCTGCGCTACACGCAGTTCTGTTCCACCGCGCTGTGCTCGCCGACCCGGGCGGCGCTGATCACCGGGCGCAACCATCACTCGGCAGGTTTCGGCGTGATTTCGGAGCTATCGACAGGCTTCCCGGGCTACGACTCGGTCATCACACCTGACAACGCGACCATCGGTACAATCCTCAAAGGCAACGGCTACGCCACGTCGTGGTTCGGCAAGAACCACAACACGCCGGCGTACCAATACACCGTCGCCGGCCCGTTCAACCAATGGCCGGTAGGAATGGGCTTTGACTATTTCTATGGCTTCATGGGCGGCGAGACAGACCAGTGGACGCCTTATCTTTTCCAGAACAACAAGCAGATTTTTCCGTGGATCGGCAAGCCCGACTACAACCTCACCACCGACATGGCGGACGAGGCGATCAGCTACATGAAGGAGCTTAATGCCGCGGCGCCCGACAAACCGTTCTTCCTCTATTACGTGCCCGGAGGGAGCCACTCGCCGCACCAGCCGAAGGCCGAGTGGGTCGAAAAGTTCAAGGGCAAATTCGATATGGGCTGGAACGCCCTGCGCGAGCAGATTTTTGCCAACCAGAAGCGCGTCGGTGCGATTCCCGACAATGCCAAGCTCACCGACTGGCCCGATAGCCTACCGAAGTGGGAGACGCTTTCAGCCGATCAGAAGAAGCTGTTCGCCCGGCAGGCCGAAGTGTACGCGGGCTACACGGCCTACACCGATCACGAAATCGCTCGTGTGATCCAGCAGGTCGAAGACATGGGCCAGCTCGACAACACGCTGATCATCTACATCGATGGTGACAACGGCACCAGCCCCGAGGGTACGCTGTCAGGTACGCCCAATCAGTACACCTCGTACAACGGCATCCTCGACTTTCCGATCGAGGAGCAGTTGAAGTTCTACGACGCCTGGGGCTCGGCAGGGAGTTATCCGCACATGGCGGTCGCGTGGTCATGGGCGTTCGACACGCCGTTCAAATACACCAAGCAAATTGCGTCGCACTTCGGCGGAACCCGGCAAGGTGTGGCGATCTCGTGGCCGAACCGTATCAAGGACGTCGGCGGCGTGCGCACTCAGTTCCACCACATCATCGACATCGTTCCAACGATTCTCGAAGCCGCAGCTATCAAGGCGCCGCAGATGGTCGATGGAATCAAGCAGAAGCCCATCGAAGGTGTGAGCATGGTCTATACCTTCGAGAAGGCCAATGCCAATGCGCCCTCGAAGCGCAAGACCCAATATTTCGAAATGATCGCCAACCGCGGGATTTATAATGACGGCTGGTACGCCAACACGACGCCGCCGCACGGGCCGTGGATATTAAACGCACCCTTGCCGCCGATCGGCGATTACAAATGGGAACTGTACAATATCACCGAGGATTACTCGCAAGCGAACGATCTTGCAGCGAAAATGCCCGGCAAGCTGAAGGAAATGCAAAAACTGTTTGTACAGGAGGCCGCCAAGTACAACGTGCTTCCGCTGAACAACGACACGTTTGCGCGGTCACTTGCGCCGCGTCCAAGTGCGACGGCGGGCAAAACAGTCTTCACTTATTCTGGAATAAACCCGGGCATCAATTCCAGCAACGCACCGAACATTCTGGGTAGATCGTACAGTATGAGTGCCGAGGTTGACGTGCCACAAGGCGGCGGCGACGGGATGATTGCCACCATGGGCGGGCGCTGGGGCGGATGGGGTTTCTATTTGCTCAAAGGCAAGCCGGTGTTCGATTACAACATGCTGATCCTCGCCCAGTACCGTTGGGAGGGACCGGACGTGCTGACGCCGGGCAAGCACACGATACGGTTCGATTACACATATGACGGCCCCGGCATCGCCAAGGGCGGCAGCGGTGAGCTGAAGGTGGACGGAAAAGTCGTCGCTACCGGAAAGCAAGCCAACTCGATCGCTTTCCTGCAGGTGGCTGACGAAACCTTCGATGTTGGGGTCGACACCCGCACCGGCGTCAATGACAAGGATTATCAGGTGCCGTTCGCATTCGACGGCAAGATCAACAAGCTGACCGTCAACCTCGGGCCGATGCAGTTGAGCGCAGCGGACGAAATGAAAGTGCGAGAGGCGACCGCCCGGGCGCGGGACTAGAGAGCGGTCGCCTACAGTCGCCGGAAAGGTGGCGCCGGTCTTGAGTGGCGCCACCGGAGATGCATCGGCACATTCAAAGATTTCTGTCTGGGCCTTGGTCTTCATCAACAAAGTCGGCGCTCCGGTTCTGAATAGGACGGCATGATCTCGTAAGGGCGAAATACAGATGAGCCAGAACCATTTTACCCTCAGCTTTCCCTTAAAATCGCCTTCGGACGCAAAACTGCTGGCGGAACAGCTTCCGCCCCTGATGCCGAAGTTGTTCCGGGCAAACGATACGATCGGCACCGTTCACTACTCACGCTTCACCGTACTAAGCGAAAAGACGCTGCTGTTTCTTGGTGATTTCGATGGAGAGTTCGATCGGCTCATGGCCGATCTTGCCAAGACAGCAGGACCGGTGTTCGATTTGATCTTGCGACATGTTGAAAATCCGCCGCCTACGCCGATCGCCGCCAACAAAGACGCGTTTGTCAAATGGGCGGCGGCCCATCTTATCCGCGCGGTGAATCTTTATACCGCCTACCCCAACGTGACCTCCAAGGAGATCAAGGCGCTGGCGTCGGCCGCTGACGTCAGTGGGGCTGGAGAACTGCATCCGTTTCTGGTGATTCTGCCCATCAAGTCATACCTTCATTTCGTCGCTGTACAACTGATCTTACGTGTAAGGGGACGAGGGACGACGAAGGACCTGGACTCCGTCGGCACGCCCCATTTCGCCCAGTTCGTACCGCTCGAGAACAATCAGATCGGTTTCTTTACCGTCTATGACGGCTCATTCGACAAATACATCGCCGATTTCACCAAGAATATCGGAGAGGTCTTCGATCTCATCTTCAAATTCACGAAGAACCCGCCGCCGTCGCCATGCAGGAAATATCTCCAGGAATTCGTCGACTTTGCAGCCGGCGCAAACCGCATCCCGATCGGCTTCTACCAAGCTTATCCGGGATTGTCGGTTCAGGACATCCATGCCCTGATCGCCGACAACAAATCGCCATCTGTCGCTGCCGGCTGAATGCGCTCACGGCGAGCGCGGCCGGACAAGAGTCTGTAAAAGCGGAATAGCAACGATGTCGACCGACAAACGATCAGCGCCAGAGCTACGAGGGAACGGAGGGTTTTTCAGTCGATTGTTTGGACGAGGCGCGGCGTCGGACTCTCGTGGGCAGGCGGACGCGAAGACCGCATTGGATCTCGCCGATATTCAGGGATTCATTCTGCGCGGGTATCGAATGCCGATGGTGCGGCATTTCTTGCTAAGTGTGGGTGTGCCTGCTGAAGCCCGCGAGTTGCTCGGACGGCTCGTCAGCGGCAATGAGTCCGCTGCGCCACAGATTACCACGGCTGAAGACTGGCACGTGGGATTCGAACCGGGACCGGAGGACAATCCGGCCGACGTCCCGCGCCGCAAGCCGGATTATTGCTTAAACCTGGGCATCACATGGCCTGGGCTGATCGCGTTGGAGATCAAGGATCGTGTCCCAACGCTCTCGTTCAAGTCATTTGGCGCCTTCATCGCAGGCGCAGCCGCGCGAGCCAAGCTCGTGGGCGACAGCGGCGAGAGTGACCCGCAGCACTGGATCGGTGGTTTCGGGGCAGGCAGCGATCACGTCCTGATCACGCTGCACGCCATGAGTCCCGAAGCGATGGCAGCCTATAGCGAACGCCTTTCCGCGCTGTTTGTCGAAGGCGGTGCCTTTCGCGAAATCTGGCGTGCCGACGGGATGGCACTGATGGAAGTCAGGGACGGTGAGTCGGTCCCCACATTCAAGGTCCATTTCGGCTACACCGACGGCATCAGCATGACCACCATTCGCGGTGGTCCTGAGCGATATCCGCCGGATCACCAGCAACCTTGCGAGCCCTGGTTGTTTGTGTTGCGTGACGAATCCGAGAATTATTTGATGCCGCAGCCCCGAGAACTCGGATTAAACGGCAGCTTTGCTGTTTTCAAGATGATCAAAACGGACGTTGTGGGTTTTGAAGGTTTTCTCCAGGCGAACAAGGACAGTATCGATCCCGAATTGCTTGCCGCCAAGATCTGCGGACGCTGGCGCAACGGCGTTCCGCTCGCATTGTCTCCTGATACCGACAAGCCTCCGGTCGAAATTCCACCCGAACAGATGAACAACTTCGAATACGTGAACGCGGACGGGTCGGGCGATCCAAAAGGGTTGCGTTGCCCTGTCGGCGCCCACATGCGCCGCATCAATCCGAGAGGTCAGCCGATCACAGGACAGGGGCGACCCGGCGGCAGCAACAATACTCACCGGCTGATCCGCCGCGGTCTGCCGTACGGACCGGTCTATGATCCAACTCAACCGTATGATGGAATCGAGCGCGGGTTGCTCGGCTATTTCATCAACTCTAGCATCGAGAACCAGTATGAGTTCGTGCTCGGGCATTGGGTCAATGACAGCGAATTCGCCGGATCAGTGAGGCTGAATCCCAAATCAAAAGATCCGATGATCGGGACACAGGATGCGGCGGAAAGCGTCTTTGTTATTCCCCAGACCAATGGCGGAGCCCCGGTCAGGGTCACGGGATTTTCCAGTTTCGTCACGACAAGGGCCGCTGCGTACTGCTTTCTACCCAGCATTACGGCGATCAAGTTTATCGCTGCCCTATGAGGCTTACGAGGCGTCCCATTGTAGGAAATTTGCCATGGTAATGACCCGATGGTTTGGGGTGACGGTTAGCGATGCTGACCGGAGTGTGGCTACCGAAAAATCAGATATCGATGAGATTGCCGCGAAATCAGTTCTGATGCAGGCGAATGCTGCAACCGCGCAGCACCGGTCGCTCTGCCGCGGGACTCACGCAAGCGGTGTTTGTGTTCGGGCTCAATTCGAAATATTTGACGTTGTCGTCAGCCATTCCCGCGAACTGGCGGCAAGGCTCGCGAAGGGTATCTTCGCGAAGCCCGGCATTTACCCCGCCGTCGTGCGGTTCGCGAATGCGGACTCAAACATAAATTCTGATTTCAAGCCTGACGTGAGGTCATTGTCATTCTCTGTTGACCTCTCTCAAGACGGTATGGCTGCTGTCGGCGGTTCCATTCGACAGGATTTCTCGATGCAGAATGCGACGACCCTGCCGATCAACGACTCACCCGCATTTTTGGCGACCATCAAGGTATTGACGGCATCGAATCCGGCTGTCGGTATGTGGTCGCTGGCCTTTAAAGACAAGTTGAAGGTGTTGCGAACCCTGGCTCTGGCGCAGTTGCAGACCCGGCAGAAAATCAAGCCCTATCAGCAGCTCCGCTATTGGAGCACCGTGCCATTTCGTCACGGACCGGTCGATGTTGCAAAATTTTCTGCCGTACCTTCTCCGGACAATTCGGCGCGGCCTCTGCAAAAAAATAATCCGAAGGGTCTGCAGGACGAACTGGTCCGGCACCTCAAAGAAGATAGCCAGATGAGCAGGTTCGACTTTGGTGTTCAGTTCCTCGACACCGGCAGAATGACATATTGGGGCAAGACTCGTGACGGCAACTTCTGGATTGAAAACGCAAGCGTCGAGTGGGACGAAACGGAAGCACCGTTCCATACGGTGGCGAGGCTTACTCTCCTAAAGAACTCGCAGTTATCATTCGAAGCGAGCGAAGCGACATATTTCGATGTCACGGGCAATTCAACGCCTGACAGCAGGCCCGTCGGCAGCATCAATCGCGCCCGCTGTCCTGCAGAAGTCGCGAGCAGGAAAGCGCGCGCGCACCCGGCCAGACGACAGGTCTAGGCGAAATCGATCTGGTCTCTCGACGCAAGCGAAGCGGCTATCGGGCGTCTTGCACGCTTTCACGTTAATCAAATATTATTGCTTTTGGAAAAGCCCAAGCTTCTTGATGCGTGATTCCAGCGTTGTCGGTTTGACGCCGAGCAATTCGGCAGCCGCATTCGTCCCACGAATGCGCCAACTGCAACGTTCAAGTGCCTGCAAAATATGTTCCCGTTCAGCTTCCACAAGCGTGCCCGCCGTATTGGTGATTTGAGGTCGCAACGTTGGATTGCCGAGCTTGATATGCAACGTCGAACCGCGGGTAAGTATCATCGCGCGCTCGATCACGTTACGAAGTTCACGGATGTTGCCGGGCCATGGATAGCCCAGCAGGGCGACCATCGAATCGTCGGCGATCGCGTCGATCGCCTTGCCCATCGAGTTGCTAAATTCCTTGACGAAGGTCCATGACAGCAGAGGAATGTCCTCGCGGCGCTCTCGCAGCGGCGGTACCTCCACCGGAAACACGTTAAGCCGATAGAATAGATCTTCCCGAAATCTGCCCTCACGGACGGCCTGCGTGAGCGGCCGGTTAGTCGCTGCAATGACACGCGCATCCACCTTGATCGTGCGCGAGCCACCCAAACGTTCAAATTCGCCCTCCTGAAGCACGCGCAACAGTTTTGGCTGCAATTCGAGCGGCAGTTCGCCAACTTCATCGAGAAAGATGGTCGAACCGTCGGCAATCTCGAAGCGGCCGGCCTGCCGCGCCAGCGCCCCGGTGAAGGCGCCCTTCTCGCGACCGAACAGTTCGGATTCAATCAAGGCAGCAGGGAGCGCGGCGCAGTTCACCTTGATCATCGGACGGTCTTTTCGAACGCTTGCATCGTGGATCGCTTGCGCCAGCACCTCCTTGCCGGTTCCGGTCTCGCCGAGCAGCAGAACTGTGGAGCCGGTTTGCGCGACCTGACCGATTTCCTCAAGCACGCTCAGAAAGCGCGGCGACTTTCCCACCAGCCCTTGCAGCGGTCTGACCTGCGCAGCGTCCTTGAGATAGGCATTCTCACGCTCAAGGCGGTCCTTCAGAACCCTGATCTCCGCCATGGCGTTTAGAAGCTTTTCTTGCTCCCGCTTCCGCGCGATGGCATGCGCAAACACTTCGCCTACAAGCTTCAGCCGCGCGATCAAATCGTCCGGCCATGCGCGCGTTTCACGGAAAGCGGCGAAAGCGATCGCACCGATAATGCGCCCGCCAATGCGAAAGGGGATGCTCAAATGGGAATGAAGTCCCGTCCGTTCGAAATATTCCGCCTCGCCGACCGCTTCTGGCGGAAGGTCATCGGCAGGATTTTGTACCGCGAAGGTCTCGCCGGAGCGAAGTTTGGCAACAAACCAGGAAAGATGCGAAGGAAGGGGACCCCGTGGCGTCGGTTCGACCCCTTCGACGGCCGTAGAAGATAGGACGACAAGCGAACCGTCCTCCTGGAATTCTGCAAAAGTGCAGCGATCGAAACCGAGAAATTGCCGGAGTATCGTTTGCGTGACTTGAATCTCAGATTCGACCTGTTCGGCAGGAACGTTGGCGAATCGCGCGGATAGGTCCGCGAGCATGCGCTCGAACGCCAGAAGTTCTTGAGCCGACGCGTCGCTTTTTAACGCGGCATCGGTCTTCGCCGATCTATTGAAGGGTATTGCGTCTGGCATTGGCGTCGCAGCTCCGATCGTGGTCACGGTAAAGACCGATTTCACTTGACGGCTTTAATCAGCGAGCGGCCCTAACCTCCAGGAGAGGCTGCCAACCAGAAACGTGTAGTTAAAGTATACAATGTCCGGTTCCCGACGCAAAGCTCAAAGCTCGCGCTGTGGCTCATATTCGCAGGCTAGGAAACTGGGGTAAATCTTTCCGATCTTCCTCAAAACGCTGTACGCGCGCACCCTGCGGCACTCGATATACCCGCGTCGCTCAGGGGTAGAACGCCGTCCGCGACGACGTCGCTCGAACGAAAGATCGGAAGTATTTGCCGCGGGTGCTGATGAGGCGGCGCGACAGCGCCTACTGACGCCGGCCGGAGAAATCGGACTAGCGTCATTCGTCCGTTACTTCGTCACCAGATGCTTGGTTGGCGTCACCGTTTTCGGTGCGGCCTCCGAAATCGAGAACGTCAGCCACGTGTTCCAGCCGGACGGGCGATTGGCCGCATCGAATTCGCCATATCCCTTCAGACCCAGAAATGCCTGATTGTCCCCAATCGGGAAAATATATCCACTGCGGCGATACTGTCATCTCCTTCTTCGAGATCGTCCTTCAGATCAAGCAACCGGAGAACGGCAAGATCGGCCAGTTCCCGATGATTGGACGGGGTACGGTCCAATCTTTCGTGGAATTCCATGACATCGACGGGTTTCCAAGGCCGCAAATCGGCGTCCTGCTCTGCCCGATTTTGGCAAAGGTTTTCCAAGTGGGCGTATGACGGATGTTGGCGGTGAACTTCTGACTTCCGTTCTTCCCTCAACAGCAGACATTCGCCAACGCGACGGTGATGTCCGCTAAGTGCCAACGCACGAAATCGCTGCGCGATAGCCCGCTGCGCGGGTAGCCCAACGCGAGTGCGGTAACCGGAGGCAAGATCGTCAAAACACGAAATCGCTGCGCACATTCGTCCGTTGAGGCGGTGCGGCT
>Ga0137410_10003894_pt1 | contig 10137 bp, 8 predicted proteins | sample CZODoug1_16funga_FD_108878 | JGI IMG/M metagenome (GOLD analysis project Ga0137410, IMG submission 108878) | Vadose zone soil fungal communities from Angelo Coast Range Reserve, California, USA - CZODoug1_16fungal (Illumina Assembly) | ecosystem: Environmental > Terrestrial > Soil > Vadose zone... | reverse complement strand
TCCGGCCAATCCGGCCAATCCGGCCAATCCGGCCAATCCGGCCAATCCGGCCAATCCGGCCAATCCGGCCAATCCGGCCAATCCGGCCAATCCGGCCAATCCGGCCAATCCGGATGGATCGTCATCCGCTCTTCGACCGCCGATTCCAACCTCCCTCCGCCGGGCGCGCGCATCTCTCCAACTTACTCATCCGTCCTGCCCAGGATCATCAGCCCCAATTCCGAGCCTGCCATTAAAATCTCTTCCGGCGCCCATCATTACCGATTCATCGGCCTCGAAATCGGCCACAAAGCAGGCTCAAGGATCTACGCCATCGTCGACTTCGACGGCGGCCAGACCTCGCTTCCACAAGTCCCTCACGATCTGATCATCGACCGATGCTACATCCACGGCAACCCTTCGGACACATCTAGGCGCGGCGTCGCCCTCAACAGCGCCTCGACCGCCGTCATCGACTCTTACATCTCCGATTGTCACGAATCCGGGGCGGACTCGCAGGCAATCGCCGGATGGAACGGCCCTGGCCCCTTCAAGATCGTCAACAACTACCTCGAAGGCGCCGGCGAGAACTTCATCCTCGGCGGCGCGGACTCCCGCATCCAGAACCTGGTTCCGTCCGACATCGAGTTCCGCCACAACCACGTCGCGAAGCCCGTGAATTGGAAGATGGGCCATCCCTCCTATGCGGGGATCCGGTGGTCAGTCAAGAACCTCTTCGAGTTAAAGAACGCGCAGCGAATACTGATCGACTCGAACGTCTTCGAGAACAACTGGGCGGAGAGCCAGAACGGGTTCGCGATCCTCTTCACGCCGCGCAACGACGGAGGACAGTCGCCGTGGTCGATTGTGCAGGACGTGACGTTTACCAACAACGTGGTGAGGCATTCCGGGAGCGGGTTCAACATCTCGGGGCCGGACGACATCATGGGGACCAGCCAGCCGTCGAGGCGAATACTGATCAGGGATAACCTGATCGAGGACATTGACGGCAAGGCGTGGGGAGGAGACGGGAGACTCTTCCAGATAATCAGCGGGGCGGAATACGTGACGATAGATCACAACACGGGGTTTGCGACTGGCGCCATCATGTCGACGGACTCGACGCATGGGTTGAATGTAGGCCTGGTGTTCACTAACAACATCGTGGCGCACAACGCCTACGGAGTGATCGGGACGGACACGGGAGTGGGACTGCAGACGCTCAGCCGGTGGTGGAAGTCTTACATCTTCAGGAAGAACCTGATTGTCGGAGGGCGGGCGTCGAATTACCCGCCGGATAATTATTTCATCAACTCGTTCAGCAAGATCGGGTTCGTGGATATGGCGAAGGGAGATTATCGACTCTCTTCATCAAGCGCCTATCGGAACGCCGGGGCCGACGGAAAAAACATAGGGTGCAACCTTAACAACACACACCGATGAAAGAAATAAAAATCGAAATCGAAGAAGGCTTTGACGCCTTCGCCGGATGCGACAGCCATTCACATCCTCCCCTTGTATGTACCGGAGGAATAAGAAATGGGAACCGTCGAACCAGACTTTCTGACGAAATTGAAATGGTCACTGCCGTGGCTCAGCCGTTATCCGTTGTGGCGCGCGGGAACGATGCTGCGCTCTTTCGCCGAAAACGGCTCGACGCGACATCTTATCGTCGTCGTTGCGAACCACTTTGAGCCGTCGTGGAAAGCCGATAATTCGTTCTGCGATCCGGAGACGCAAAAGCGGCGAGTCGAATCCTGGATCAAGGAGGCGCGCGCGGCGGGATGCGCGCTGCAAGATCATGACGGGACGCCTTTTCGCCATACCTACTTTTATCCCGCTGAGCAATACCAGCGCTCATTGCTCGAGATGCTCGCGGATCTGGAAGCCGGCGGTCTGGGCGAAGTCGAGATCCACCTGCACCACGGCGTCGAGAGGCCCGATACCACAGATCAAACGCGGCGCGCGCTGGTTGAATTCCGCAATCTGCTGGCCGAAGAACACAACTGCCTCTCGCGCGAAGACGGCGACCCTCACCCTCGTTATGCGTTCGTTCACGGCAACCTGGCTCTGGCCAATTCGATGGGCGGACGCTGCTGTGGAGTGGACAACGAGATGGAGATTCTGGCGGAGACCGGATGTTACGTGGATATGACGATGCCGGCCGCCCCCGAAGAATCGCAGGTCGCGATGATCAACGCGATCTACCAATGCGGACGCCCGTTCAACGAACGCGCGCCGCACCGCGCTGGCCGGCGCTTGCGCGTAGGCGATCGGGTCCGGCCGCCGATCATTCTGACAGGCCCGCTGACCTTCGACTGGAACCGTCGCGCGCGAGGCTTATCCAAGCCGAAACTCGACGACGGCGCGCTGACCGCCGCGTATCCGCCGGGCGCGGCGCGATTGGAGCGATGGCGAAACGCTCGCATCAGCGTGAGCGGCCGCCCCGATTGGATCTTCATTAAACTTTATTGCCACGGCTTTTTCACAGGCGATCAGGAGGCGACTCTCGGATATCCCATGCTCAAGTTCTGGTCCAACGTCATTGAATCCGCTGACCGCGACGGCAGATTCCGAATTCACTTCGCCACGGCGCGCGAAGCGTTCAACATCGCCATGGCCGCGGTCGACGGGCGCGACGGCGATCCGAGCCTCTATCGCAATTACCGTTTAATCCCGATAAGAAAAGCGCTCCTCAGAAAAAATGTACCGTAGGTTGTCCAACCTGCGGAGGCTAGATTAATGAAGCGTTCAGTTGTCATCAAGCGGCTTGGTTACGAAGTCTCCGCAGGTTGGACAACCTACGGTACATCGCTCGCCGCCTTTTCATTGTTTCAAGGCATCGCAACGCGATATGAAGGCTCCTCAGAAAATAACTACGTAGTGACGAATAAATTCGTCACTACGTGGCGCGCTCCCCACTAGCGGATTAACGCTGAGATGGAAAACATGAAACACGACTCAACGGAGACTCGCCGGGTCTTGTTCATCTCCTACTCGTTCCCGCCGAACATGGAAATGGGCGCCTTCACCTGCGCGCAAATCGCGCGATACCTTCCTCTTTACGGATGGGAACCTGTAGTGCTGACCATCAAAGAGAAATACATCGATGATCCATATGTCAAACATAATGACGCGGATCGCATGAGCGACTCCGGTCTGGTCATCAGAACTCATAAACTCCCGCACCCTTCAGATATTTATCGCCGAATCAAATCGAGGATCTCCGGATTGCGGATTGCGGATTGCGGATTGCGGATTAAAGATCGCGATCTTCAGCCCGCAATCCGCAATCCGCAATCCGCAATCCGCAATCGGAAGGTCCTCGACCTTCGCGGCCTGCTGCTTTCATTCTCGAGCGTGCCCGACAAATACAACGGCTGGTTGATCCCGGCGGTGGCGGCCGGGTTACGAGCTATCAAACAAACAAAGGCCCGAGTGATCTATTCATCGGCGCCGTACTTCACTTCTCATCTGGCCGGCTACTGGCTCGCGCTTCTGACGGGGTTGCCCTGGGTGGCGCATTTCCGCGACCCGTGGATCACAGGGGCGCTGGCGGAGTTCCGGCCCGATAACAAAATTTGCTTCAAGATCAATCGCGCGTTGGAGCGAATGGCGATCCGCCGCGCCGACGCCGTGATTTGCGTCACCGAAGAGCACGCGGCGTTGATGCGCGCAGCATACGATCAAACGGCCGGCGATCAAATGGCCGCCTCCAAATTCGCCGTCGTAATGAACGGCTTCGACGGCCTGGAATGGCAAGAGGCCATCGAGTCGCTCCATCAAAATGCGCAACAGGCCGCCAATGGGCCGCGAAAGTTTCGCATCACTTACGCCGGGGATTTTTATATGAAACGCAACCCGGCGCCGCTCTTCCGCGCGCTGCGCGCCCTGATCGACTGCGGAGAAATGGGGCGCAATGAAGCGAGCGTCGAATTGATCGGATCTTGCGAGTCGAGCGAGGGGCGGAGCATGGCGGACCTGGTCTCAGAAGCGGGGATCGAGGGGTGTGTTGAAATGACAGGCAGGCTCAGTCACTCAGAGACGTTACGCCGCCTGCTGCAATCCGATCTGCTGCTGCTGCTCGCCGAAGAACTGGTCGTCCAGATTCCCGGTAAAACTTTCGAGTACCTGAAAACACGACGCCCCATCCTCGCGCTGACGTCCGAAGGCGCCGTGGCAACCCTGTTGCGGCGGACCGGCGGCGCATGGGTGGTCAATCCGAACGACCAGCCGGGCGTTATCAACGCGGTGCGCGAATGTTACCGCCTCTGGAAATACGGCCTGCCAGGCCCTGCGCCTGACCCGCTGATCGTCGAAAGTTTTGACCGTCGCGGAACTACAGGGCGAATCGCCGAGTTATTAGACTTTCTCGCGTCATGAAAGAGTGGAGCAGTAGCCACACAGGACACAGAGCGTATGAAAATCATCGTGCTCGATGGGAACGAAAATCAGGCGGTCGCCTGTGTGCGGTCGCTGGCGCGGGCCGGGCATCGGGTCGTCGTCGGCGCGCCGGCCGCATGGTCGAAAGCAGGGTGGTCTCGTTATTGCGAAGAGACTTTCGTCTATCCGGCGCCGGACGTCTCGGCCTTCGTCGAGCGCGTGGCTCAGGAGGCTCGGCGCGAGCCCGGCGCATTGGTGATGCCGATGACGGAACGAACGACGCTGCCGCTCTCGGCCGAGCGCGAGCTGGTCTTCGCGGCGGGCGGACGTCTGGCGCTGCCTGCTCACGAGACCGTGCTGCGCGCCTTCGACAAACGGCAAACCACGCGGCTGGCTTCGGAGCTCGGCATAGCCGTTCCGCGCACGGCGCTGATCACGGAGCGCGACCAGATCGAAGAGGCCATTCAAGTCGTCGGCCTCCCGGCGGCTCTCAAGCCGAGCAGTTCCGAAGTGGTCACAACCTCCGGCAAGGTTTGCGCGACCGGAGCTCCGTCTTACGCGCGGACCCGCGATGAATTCGCCGCGGCCTGCGTCGCGATGCGCCGGCGCTGCCACTCGATCATCGCGCAGGAGTTCGTCTCCGGGCGCGGCGAAGGCTACTTCGCGCTGATGCGCGACGGGGCGCCGCGCGCGGAATTCGCGCACCGTCGCATCCGCGACGTGCGGCCGACAGGGTCGGGCAGCGCCGTCCGCGAGAGCGCGATCCCCGACGAGCAGTTAAGAAGGGCCGGGCTGTCAATTCTACGCGCGCTCAACTGGCACGGCGTCGCGATGGTCGAATTCCTGCGCAAGCCCGACGGAGCGCTGGTCTTCATGGAAGTCAATGGCCGGTTCTGGAATTCGCTTCCGCTGGCGGTTTACGCGGGCGCCGATTTCCCGGCGATGCTGGCGGAGATGGCGGAACACGGCGACGTGAAGTCCGCGCCGCCTTACCGCGCCGGCGTTCGCTGCCGTTGGCTGCTCGGAGATTTCCGGCGGCTGATCGATGTCTGGCGTGGAGCGCCGGCGGGGTTTCCCGGCGATTTCCCGAATCGCTGGCGCGCTCTATTTGATTTCCTGGCGCCCACGCCCGGCGTCAGGCACGACAATTTTATGTTGCGCGATCCGCTGCCCGAACTGGGCGACTGGCTGGATTTCGCGCTACGACGGCTGCCGGCTATAGCGTTTAAGACAAAGAATTCCAGCCACGAATGAACACGAATGAACACGAATGACAACCGCAAGGATGGAAAACAAATGAATCATAAAGATCAAGAAAAAGATTCGTGTCTATTCGTGTTCATTCGTGGCCGACATTCTTTTTCTTGAAATCTACGGTCGCCAGATGAAGGAAGGGAGTTTTATGTTTAAAGGAGCGATTCATCTGCATAGCGTCTACTCCGACGGCGAATTCACGCTGACGGAATTGCGCGAGGCGCTCATCGCCGCCGGGTGCTCTTTCGCCTGCATGACCGACCATGCCGAATATTTCGACCGGCGTAAGGCGCGCGACTATGTCGTCGAATGCGCCTCGCTGTCGGACGACGATTTCCGATTCATACCCGGCTTCGAATACTCGTGTTGCGACCGAATGCATGTGCTCGGTCTGGGAGTGACGGAGACCGCCAGAACGCAGAACCCGCAAGAGGTCATCAGGCTTATCGCGCTGGGCGGAGGAGTCTCGATCATCGCGCACCCGAAGAACGAGTTCTTCTCCTGGATCGAAACATTCGACGAATTGCCGAACGGGATCGAGACCTGGAACTCGAAATATGACGGCCGCTACGCGCCGCGCGTAGCCGCGTTCAAACTGCTCGAACGCCTGCAGCGACGCAAACCCGAAATGCGCGCCTATTACGGCCTCGATCTGCATTGGCGGATCCAATATCGCGGCCTGTTGAACCTTACGCGATGCCGTTCGAATTCGCGCGAAGAGATTCTGGGCGCCTTCGCGCACGGCGATTATCAGGGCGTCAAGGATGATTTGACCTTGCCTTCCGACGGACGATTGCCCGAATCGCTGCTGGCCTCGTTCGAGGTCACGCATGCGCGATCCGACCGCATGCGGCGGGCGGTCGGGAGGGTAAAACATGCGTTGAAAAAATTCGGCGTCAATGTGCCCGCGCCGCTCAGAGCTCAGTTGCGCCGCATTTTTTAAATTCCTATGAACGGGACTTATAGGGCCTATAAGTCCTATAACCCCATCTCGATAATAATGATCTCGTTGATGTACCACGACGCCATTGAAGGCCGCGCGAACGAATCGAGCGGTTTTCACTGGCCCGACGCCGCGTCGTATAAGCTGGAGGCCGGCGTCTTCGATCAACACCTCCAAGCCATTGCGCGGGTATGTGAGCCTCCGACCATCGTATCAGATATACTTTCCGCCGGCCCGAAGCCCCAAAGAAGCACAGGAGAATGGATGATCACATTCGACGACGGCGGGGTCAGCGCATATGCGCACATTGCCGAGCGGCTGGAAGAACTGGGTTGGCGCGGCCATTTCTTCATCGCCACGGATTACATCGGCGCCGAGGGTTTTATGGATCGAGCGCAAATACGAGAGCTTCGACGGCGCGGGCACGCCATCGGCTCGCATAGTTGCTCGCATCCGCTGCGAATGGCCAGTTGCGGCCGGCGCCAGATAGAGCGCGAATGGAGTGTGAGCGTCGATCTGCTGTCGAATCTGCTGGGGGAACGTACAGATCTGGCCTCGATACCTGGCGGCCAATATTCGCGCCAGGTGGCCGAGGCCGCCGCGCAAGCGGGCGTCAGAGCGCTCTTCACATCCGAACCGACGGTCAGGCGACGCCAGATCGCCGGCTGTTTGACTCTCGGCCGCTACGCCATCCAGCGATGGACGGCGCCGCGAACCGCCGCCGCCATCGCATCAGGGAAGATATTTCCCCGCGCCCGCCAAACGCTATTGTGGCAAGCCAAGAAGATGACCAAAACCATCGGGGGCGAGTACTATCTAAAATTCAGAGAGGCGCTGGCGAGACGGGGCCTTTACTGATTAAACTCTGACTTCAATTTACAGAACCGATAAGTTTAATAATGAGACTGCTCACCCGATCCGATGTTCGACAATCCATATCCATGCGCGAGGCGGTGGAGGTCGTCAAACGCGCCTTCAGCGAGCTATCCACAGGGCGCGCCGATATTCCGCTGCGGATAGCCTTGTCTCAACCGGAGCGCGACGGCGTGACATTGGTTATGCCCGGCTATCTGAGAGGATATCTGAGCGACTCCGAATCGCTCGCGGTCAAGGTGGTCTCCGTACACAACAGGAACGCCGAACGAAATCTGCCGCTCATCAACGCCGTCGTCATCGTGATTGATCCGGCCACGGGCCAGGCGGTCGCGGCGATGGAAGGCGGCTATCTCACGGCGCTGCGGACCGGCGCCGGCAGCGGCGCGGCGACCGATCTGCTCGCCCGCCGGGACGCCGAAGTCGCCGCGATCTTCGGCGCAGGCGCGCAAGCGCGCGAGCAGGCGCTCGCCGTCGCCGCCGCGCGTCCGATCAAACGCCTCTGGATTTATTCGAGGCGCCGCGAACAGGTCGATCAGATGATCGTCGAAATGCGGCCACAACTCGGTCCGTCAATCGAACTGCTCGCAGCCGACTCGCCCTCGCAGGCAGTGCGCGAAGCTCTGGTGGTCTGCGCCGCGACGACTTCATCAACTCCGGTGTTCGACGGCCACGATCTGCGACCGGGCGTACACGTCAACGGCGTGGGGTCGTATAAACCCGAAATGCAGGAGATCGATTGCGTCACGCTCCGGCGCGCGTCGAAGATCGTGGTCGATTCGCGCGAGGCCGCGATGGCCGAAGCCGGCGACCTGATAGTCGCGATCGAACGCGGCGAGATTCATGCTTCGGACATTTACGCGGAGATCGGCGAGATCGCCGCCGGCCTGAAACCTGGGCGCCAGGACGACGACGAGATCACATACTTCAAATCGGTCGGCAACGCCGCGCAGGACGTCGCCGTCGCGCATGCGATCTATCAACGAGCCTTGCAGCAAGGTCTCGGAGTCGAAATTGATTTGTTAAGATAAGCGTTTCTGACGACTGAATACTCCGTAACCTAAGTTTTTTGACTTTTCCCGCATCGGCTTGCAATTTCGTGTAAGGGAAAGCGCCTCCGGTGCGGTACAGGGAGCGGTAGCGACCTGGCGCCCCTTGTAAGCTATACATCATTGAGACTAACCAGGTCGCTACCGCTCCCTGTACCGTACCAATTGCTAAACAATTTTGTTAACGCAGTACTGAATGGCCTTCAACCCACTGGCACAAGCCTCAAATTGGAACCCGCCTTCCGATTGGCGCAGGATCACGACCATTGACGCGCACACCGAAGGCGAGCCGTTTCGCGTTATCACCGGAGGCTTCCCAGAACTGCCCGGCGAGACAATCCTGGCGCGGCGGCGCTACGCCAAAACGCATTACGACGATTTGAGAACCGCGTTGATGTGGGAGCCGCGCGGACACGCCGACATGTATGGTTGTATCGTGACGCCTCCCGTCACGCCCGGCGCCGACGCGGGCGTCCTCTTCATTCACAACGAAGGCTTCAGTACGATGTGCGGCCATGGAATCATCGGATTCACAACCGTCGCGCTGGAAACGGGCATGTTTCCGATGACCGAGCCTGAAACGACGCTGAAGATCGACACTCCCGCCGGCCTGGTTACCGCGCATGGTAGAGTGAGCGACGGGCGCGTCAAGAGCGTTTACTTTCACAACGTGCCGTCGTTCGTACTGGAGCTTGACGCGGTGGTTGAAACACCGGGCCTGGGACGGGCGCCATACGACCTCGCGTTCGGCGGGGCGTTTTACGCCTACGTCAAGGCGGAAGATGTCGGGCTTACATGCGCGCCCGAGGATTACCGGCGCCTGATCGAAGCCGGAATGGCGATCAAACGCGCGGTCGCGGCCGCCCGCCCCATCCCGCATCCGTTTGAAGAGGATTTAAGCTTTCTTTATGGCGTGATCTTCATCGGCCCGGCCTCGGACGCGAGACGCCACAGCCGCAACGTCTGCATCTTCGCCGAAGGCGAAGTCGATCGCTCACCTACGGGGACCGGCGTGAGCGGGCGTCTGGCCAGCCATCATGCCCGCGGCGAGATCGGCGCCGGCGAAACCATCGTGATCGAGAGCGTCATCGGTTCGAAATTCACAGGGAGGGTGGCGAAAACGACCACATTCGGCCCGCATGACGCGATCATTCCCGAAGTCGAAGGAACGGCGCGCATCACCGGAAGGCACGAGTTTTTGATTGACCCTTGTGATGAATTGAGAGGTGGTTTTCTGTTGCGCTGACGCGGCGAATCAGGACTGTTCGACCTTCCAACTGGTCAGGACATATTCGAGGTCGAGTTCACGCCAATCACACCGCAGCAGAATCTTGTCTTCGCCCGCCACCCAGAGGCTCGACGCCGGGACTTCCAGGTTATCGGAATCCATCTGAAAGTGCGCCGCTTTAAACCTCCCCGCCGGGACTTCCACTTCTTCTTCGCCGATCAATTTGACGCGGCAGGTCTCCACCCGGCCGAGCGGCCCGTCAGCGCCGTCCAGTCGCGTCGAAGTGTTGTAAAACGCCCGCAGTTGCTCGCCGCCTTTCGCCCGGTCGTAATTGAAATACATCCACCCGTCCAGCATCACCGCGTGGGTCGCGATCGAGAAGAAATCCTCAGGGACGGTGAGCTTCTGAACCGAATGACCGGTCTCGT
>Ga0137410_10003893_pt1 | contig 10137 bp, 10 predicted proteins | sample CZODoug1_16funga_FD_108878 | JGI IMG/M metagenome (GOLD analysis project Ga0137410, IMG submission 108878) | Vadose zone soil fungal communities from Angelo Coast Range Reserve, California, USA - CZODoug1_16fungal (Illumina Assembly) | ecosystem: Environmental > Terrestrial > Soil > Vadose zone... | reverse complement strand
GTGCAGGAACTGGAGGTCGTCGACGGCGGCGGTCACGAGCAGGCTGCGCGTGTGGCGGTGACAGGCGATCGCGCCCGCGATGTCGATCAAGTGCATCACCGTGCCGCCCAGGATGTACCCCAGAGGGTTCGCGTCGTTGGGCAGGACGACCTGAACCATCTCGGTGGCGGACTCCGCAGCGCGCTTCGGCGTCAGATCCATTGGATCAGTGTAGACGACAGCCACCCGCAAACCTTGAAACGCACGAAAACCCACGAAATCACGAAACACACGAAAGGACCAATCAAGGGTTCGGTCATGACAGAGTCCCTCCGACGATCACGACTACCGTCCAACGACTATCGACTCCGCGAGCGCATGTGCCGTTCCGAGGCGTGCGCGAGCAGTTGCAGTCCGTTCAGCGCCGCCTCGCGGTTGGCGGGGGACAGGTGCGCGAGCACCTGTTCGACGCGGACCGGGTCGAGCACCGACCTGGCCTCGCGGAGGCGGACGCCGGCCGGGGTCACGCGCAGCAGGACTCGGCGTCCGTCCTGCGGGTCGCGGCGGCGGCGCACGTACCCTTTGCGCTCGAGTCGATCGATCGCCAGCGACATCGTCGCCACCGTGACGCCCATGTGGCCGGCGAGGTCGGTCATGGTCACCGGGTCGACCTCGTCGAGGTGGTCGAGGATGCTGGCCTGGTGCGCGCTGACGTCCTTGCCGGTCTGCGGGTCGCGCACGTGGCGCGTGTGGCACGCGAAGTAGATGCGCGGGTAGGCGTCGAGCAGCGCGCGGACGTGACGATCGCGTACTTTAGTTTGCTTTGTCAAACCAAAATATCATACCAGCAAAAAGGGGCTGGGGGCTGGGTGCGAATCGTCCCTGCTAGCCCCTGGCCCCTGGCGCCAAGCCGCTGCCGTTAGAAGTCGTATCCAATCCACACGGCGAACCGTGGCTTACGCCACTCGGCGGCGCTGCTGACGCACTGCCCGCGGCCGTCGACGCTGGTGCAGCCGAATACCACGTTCTCCCAGCTGTTGTTGAAGAGCGTCCGCCACGACCAGTCGAAATGGATCGGGAAGCCGAGCGCGAAGGTCTCCAGCCCGAGCCCGTACGACGCGCGGCCGTCCTGGAGGCGGAAGCCGGACACCGGCTGCTGCGTGTAGTTCAGCACGTAGGTCGGCTGGCCGGTCGCATCGGGCACCCTGATGGGATTGCCGTCGGTGCCGAGCTTGTAGCCGGTCGGCACCTGGCAGCTCGCCGTGTTGTTCACCGAGAACTTGAAGCTGGTCGATTCCCCGGTGCACGGGTTGGTCGACGGCTGATTGCTGAACCAGGCGCCGCCGATCCCCGCGAAGAACACGCCGCGGATCCCGCCGATGACCCCGATCGGCGTGAGCGCTGCTTCGATCAGCGGGAAGCGCAGCTCCGCGTTCGCGAACACGATGTTCTGGCCGGCGAACTGCAGGTAGTCGTACCCCCGCAGCTCCGAGTTGCCGCCGAAGTACTGGAAGTCGGGGAAGTCGCCGAGGCTCTTGAAGCCGCGCAGGCGCGTCGCGAACACGCCGGTGGAGCCGATCCGCGAGTAGTGCCGGATGTCGCCGTCGAAGGTCTGCCGCGACAGCAGGGGACCGATCTTCGGCGACGTGTCGTAGGCCAGGCGCATCGTGCTGCCGGCGAGTGGCCCGAACTCGCGGAAGACGGTCGTCTCCGAGACGAACGCCGCGCCGATCGGCACCAGCGTCCCGTTGCGCAGCACGGTCCGGCCGTACAGGGCCGTTTGATAATCCTGCGTGTACTGCTGCAGGGCCGGGTCGGCATATTGCTCGTCGAGCTGGATGACGCCCCCCGACAGTTCCACCCGCCGGTACCGGTTGAACGGATAGATGCCAAACAGGCTCGCGCCGCGCTGGGTCCGCGTCGCGATGGCATCGTCGCGGCTGAGGAGCGGGGCGAACGAAGGATCGTAGAAATATCCGCCCACCTGTCCGTAGAAGAACTGCGTCTGGGAGAATCCCTGCAGGGCGAACTGGAAACGGCGCGACAGGTCGACGTAGGAGAGCGACAGTGTCCGGTACTGCGAGATCGACGCGGCGTACAGGTTGACCTGCTTGTCGCCGAGCACGTCGCCGAAGCTGATCTGCGTGCCGCCGAAGATGTCGCCGTTGTTCGTCACGCCGACGTTCACCGGCGGCCGCCCCTCGAGGAACATCTTCTCGAAGGCGCCCTTCTTGCGCTGGTTCTCTTTCACCAGCGTGTGCTGGAGCGGCGGCACGAAATCGATGATCGGCCCCGGCGAGCCGAAGTCGGCGCTGGCCGCCGTGTGCAGCGGCTCCTTCCGCTCCAGGGTGCGGATGCTGTACTCGTTCTTGAAGTAGCTGACGAACGCGATGCGGTTGGTCTTGCCTTCGCTCAGCACGATCGGCGACCAGTTCCCGCCGACCGCGTCGGTGTACTGCGCCAGCTCGCCCGTCTTCAGATCGAGCGTCCAGATGTTGAAGATGTTGCCGTTCTTCGCGACCTCGGGCTCGAGCGGCACCGCCGGGTCGGTGGCCGTCGACGCGAACACCAGCGTGTGGTCGTCGATGAACTGCGCGCCGGTCTCGTCCTGCGTGCCGAACGTGATCTGGGTCTTCTTCTTCGTCGCGAAGTCGTAGCGGAACAGCTTTTCGTTCCCGCTGACCCGCGCGGTGTACACCATGAACGAGCCGTCCTGCGAGTAGGTCGGCGCCCGATCCGCGAACGCATCGTCGGTGATGTTGGTCACCGCTTTGGTCTCGAGGTCGATCGTGAAGATGTCGCCGACCGCGTTGCGCAGCGCGTCGAACGCGATCGTCCTGCCGTCGGGCGCGAAGGACGGCGATTCCGGCTCGTCGACCGACTTCATCGGAATCCGCTCTTCGATCTTCCGCGTGAGGACGTTCTGCACGATCAGCGTGCGCTCCTTCTCGGTGCGCACGAAGTAGGCGAGGCGATCGCCTTTCGGCGACCACGCCATCCACGGGTTCGCCATCTGGTCGACGCCGAGCTGCACGAGATGGTCGAACCCCATGTCCTTGTCGAATCCGTTGGTCAGGTTGCGGACAATCGATCCGTCCTTGGACGAGACGAGGATGATGTCGAGCTCCTGATCCTTGCGGTTCGCGGTGACCACGGCAATCAGATCGCCCGAGGGGGACGGCGCAATCGACAGCGCCTCGGCGTAATGCGTCTTTTCCTTGTTCGGCGACAGGTCGCGTCCGTAGTCGGCCGGCCGCTCCTTGTCGCGGAACGGCTTGAAGCGGTCCTTCAGGTAGCGCTCGAAGTTCTGGTCGAACTCGTCCTTCTTCATCCGCAGCGCTTCTTCGTAGGCGTCCTCGCCGCCGCCGATCACGCTCTTGCGCAGCGAGAACAGGAACTGGCGGATGCCTTCCTTGCCGAACTTCGCCTCGATGAACTCGAACACCGCGTGACCGAGGTTGTAAATCAGCCGCGACGGCCCGCTGCCGCCGTAGCCTTCGAGCTCGGTCATCTTCGGGATGATGTCAGCGACCGCCGCGTCGCGCACCTGCATCAGATCGATCGGCTCCCACTGCCCGCGCTCGTAATCCGACAGCCCCTCGTTGACCCACAGCGGCACGCTGCGGCGAATCAGCCCCTGCGGGATGATGTCGAACTCGAACTGGTGCGTGAGCTCGTGGACGATCAGGCCGTAGAGCCGATCGGGCGGGTCGTCGATCGGCGCGACGATGCGCTGGCGCACCGGCTCGGCAAAGGCGCCGACGCCTTCCTGCGCCGCGCCCGGATCCACGTTCTCCTGCTCGAACTCGCTGTGCGTCTTGAATAGGATGAGCTGCACCTTGAAGGACAGATCGTGTTTCAAGTCGGCGCTCACCTGCTGGTAGGCGCTCTCCGCGTAGCCCGCCATGCGCTCCAGATGCGGTTCGAGCGCCGGGTAGTAGTAGATGTCGAAATGGTCAGTCGTGTAGATACTCCACACGAACTTGTCGTAATGGACGTTGTTCTTGCCGAAGTAGGGGATCATCGAGGTCTGAGCCGCGGCAGGGCTCGCGTGACCGCCCATGACGACAACCGCGAGAGTGGCGACCACAGTGAAGAGCGTGACGCGTCTGCGCATAGGTGGTACCTCGAAAAGGGGCGTCGGGGACTGGCGCTGCGATCTTACCGTTGACGGCGAGGCGCCTGCAAACGTCGTGCTCGACATTTTGGCTGGAAACCAACCCCTCGTTGTCCTCTCAGGGACGCGGCGCCCGACCCCTTTGGGCGACACGTTATACTGGTTCGTCCTGCGCGTTTTCGCCTTGAAAACCGCTGCGGCGGTGAGCCCCCGGGGCGTGCCCGCCGGATCAGAAGTCCATCGGCGCGCGAAGGCTGGAATAAATGAAGCCCCGACAGGGTTTAGGACAGGTGTCGCCTGCGTTCGAGGCCGAGGCGCTGGCGTCGCTTGACACCTTGTACCGCGCGGCACTACGGCTCACGCGCGTGCCGGCGGACGCCGAGGATCTGGTCCAGGAGACCTTCCTCAAGGCGTTCCGGTCGGCAGACCGGTTCGAGCCCGGCACAAACCTGAGGGCCTGGTTGTTCACGATTCTCCACAATACGGCCCGGAACCGGGTCCGCGACCGTGCCCGGGATACCGTGGCGATCGACAGCGAGATCGTCGACCGCGCGGCCGACGCGCCGCCGCCGGCCGGGGCGCGGGCGGGCGCGGCCGAGACGCCCGAGACGCTGCTGCTGCGTGAAACGCTGGCGCCGGAGCTCCAGGCGGCGATCGACGCTCTGCCCGACGCGTTTCGTCAGGCGATCTGGTTACGTGACGTGGAAGAATTTTCTTACGCCGAAATCGCCCAGATGCTGTCGATTCCCATCGGGACGGTGATGTCGCGCATTTCGCGCGGCCGGCACCTGTTGTTCGAACGCTTGAAAGATTTGCGACCAGCCAATGCTTAAATGTGATGCGCTCGATCCACTGGTGACGCCGTTCATCGACGGCGAATTGCCCGTCGCCGACCGCCGCGCGGTCGAAGATCATCTGTTCGCCTGCGCGCCGTGCCACTCGCGCATCGCTGCCGAGCAGGCGGTGCGCGATCTGATTCGCGCGCAGCGAGCGGCGCTGTGCACCAGACCGGCGCCCGACGCGCTGCACGCACGCTGCGCCGAGCTCACTCGGCGTCCGGCGTCAGACGAGGACGGACGTCCGCACGTCGCACCCTCGCACCTCGCACCCTCGTACCGTGCAGGTGCCCGTTGGCCGACCCGTCTCGCGCCGTACGCGCTGGCGGCGTCGCTCGTGCTGGGGGTCGGCGGCGCGTTCCTCTATCAGGCAACCGATCGATCGGCGCGGCTGCTGGCCGCCGAGCTGACCGCCGATCACCTGAAATGCTTCGCGATGAACAGCGCGCTGGGCACGCATCAGGCGCCGGCAGCGGTCGAGCGCTCGATGGCGTCGACCTTCGACTGGCGCATGCATCTGCCCGACGATCCGGCGAGCGCCGGGCTCGAGCTCGTCGGCGCGCGGCCGTGTCTCTACGCGGAGGGCAAGATCGCCCACATCATGTACCGCCACGACGGGCATCCCGTGTCGCTCTTCATGCTGCCGAAGACGGCGCGCGCCGAGGAACTAATCGAGGTGCTCGGACACGAGGCGTCGATCTGGTGCGTCAACAACCGGACCTTCGTGCTCGTCTCGCGCGAGCCGCGGCGCGTGGTCCAGCGCATGGCGTCGTTCGTTCAAGCGTCGATGCGTTAAGATCAGGGATCAGGGATCAGGGATTGGGGATTAGGGACTGGGGAAGCCCCTAACCCATGCGGAGATGCACATGAACATTCGATGGATCATCGCGTCGGCCGGGGCGCTGTCGCTCGCGCTGTTGACACTGAACGCGGATCCCGATTGGACGTTCCATCATGCTGAAGCGTCCGCCCCCGGCGCGCCCGGCAACTCCGCATGCTCCGCGACCGCAAAACCGGCGAACCTGAACTTCACGCTGAAGGACACGGCGAACCAGGACGTGGCGCTGTCGTCGCTGAAGGGCAAGGTGGTACTCCTCGACTTCTGGGCGACCTGGTGCGGGCCGTGCAAGATCGAGATCCCCTGGTTCATCGAGTTCCAGCAGAAGTACGGCAAGGATGGCCTGCAGGTGGTCGGCGTGTCGGTCGACGACACGCTCGACAGGCTGAAACCGTACGTCGCGAAGATGAAGATGAACTACACCGTGCTGCAGGGGCTGGACCACGACGACCTGCAGGACGCCTACGGGCCGCTTTTCGGGATCCCCGTGACCGTGCTGATTTCGCGCGACGGCCGGATGTGCACCAAGCACGTCGGGCTGTCCTCGAAGGACGCTTTCGAGAAAGAGATCAAGTCTCTGTTGTAACCGCCGCGTTTGGGCCTGCTGTGTAGTATGATCGGGCCGATGTTGAAGGGATTCACGCACGCGCGTCTGGCCTGCGGCTGCCGCATCACCTTCCGCGAGGGAGTCGAAGGCAGTCCGGTCACTGTTGTGGTCGACGAGAAGTCCCCGGTCTGCACGCTGACGGTGCATGTGCGCGATCTGCCGCTGTTCGACTATCGGGAAGCGCTGCGTCCGTCGACGCGCCTCGGTCCGCCTGAAGAAGAAGAGTTCGAAGAAGAAGGGTAGCGGCTCTCGAATCGGCGATCGTGCGATCGGCGAAGTGCGATAAAATTGCCGTCGAGATCGCCGATCATGACATCATCCGATCGCCGATCCTGTTTTTCCCTGTGACAATTCATTCAGGCTCGCCGGCGGGCGATCTTTCGCGCCTGCGCATCGATCGCGACGCGGCGCCGCGCCGCCCGTGGCTGGCGTGGTCCGTCGTGGCGATTCTGGTGGCGGGCGCCGTCGCCGCGTACCCGCGCGGCCGGGCGTACGTCGCGGAGCGCCGGGCGCCGGTCGTGGAAGTGGCCCACGCCACCCAGGTCGTCGCGACGCCCGGCGGCTCGACCGATCTCCCGGTGCTGGTCGCCAGCGGCTACGTCGTCGCGCGCCGCAGCAGCGACGTCGGCGTGAAGACCGGCGGCCGCCTCGCGCGTCTCACGTTCGAGGAGGGCACGCGCGTTCGCAAGGGCGAGATCATCGCCGAGATCGAGCACGCGGACATCGAGGCGCAGCTCGAGGCCTCGCGCCGGGCGGTGGCCGAAGCGGAGGCGCAGCTCACGCAGGCGGTCGCCTCACGCGACGAAGACCTTCGCACCCTGGATCGGCAGCGCGCGCTGATGAAAGACGGCATCACGACCGACGCCGCGCTCACCGGCGCGCAAGCGGCGGCCGCCGTGTCGGCCGCGCGCGTGAAGTCGGCGGAGGCGGCCATCGCCTCGTCGCGGGCGCGCGTGAAGGTCACCGAAGAAGCGATCGAGAACACCAACGTGCGCGCGCCGTTCGACGGCGTGGTCATCAAGAAGCGCGCCGAGGTCGGCGAGACGGTCTCGCCGTTCGGCGTGGCCGGGCAGGCGTCGCGCGAAGGCGGCGCGATTGCGACCATCGCCGATCTCGGCGAGCTCGAGGTGCAGACCGAGGTCAGCGAGAACAGCGTCGCGAAGCTCGTCGCGGCGATGCCGGCCGAGGTGAAGCTGCAGGCGTATCAGGACCAGTCCTACAAGGGGCGGCTGCGGCAGATCTTTCCGTCGGCCGACCGCGCGAAGGCGATCGTCGAGGTGCGCGTGACCATCCTGAACGCGGATGCGCACGTGAAGCCGGAAATGACCGCGAGCGTGACGTTTCAGGAGCCGGGTGTCAACGGGGGTCAGACCGGGGTCAGACCGGGGTCTGACCCTCATCCGAACCCGGCAGCGCCCATCGTGCTCGTCCCGAAGCGCGCGGTCACCGAACAGGCCGGGCAGCGGCTGGTGTGGGTGGTCAATGGCGGGACCGCCGTTCGCCGGCCCGTGATCCTCGGCGTCGAGCGGCTGGATCAAATCGAAGTCCGCAGCGGCGTCGTACCGGGCGAGGCCGTTATCCTGAATCCGCCGGTCGGGCTCACCGACCGCGCCCTCGTCCGTGTGAAAGGGACCTAGCTGTCATGGCGCTCATCGAGCTGCGGGACGTCAGCAAATCGTACAAACGCGATGCGATCGAGATTCCGGTCCTCGACCGCGTCTCGATCACGGTGGACGCCGGCGACTTCCTCGGATTGATGGGACCGTCTGGCTCCGGGAAGTCGACCCTGCTGAACCTGCTTGCCGGCATCGATCGCCCGTCGCGCGGGGCGATCCGCATCGGCGACACGGAAATCAGCACGCTCTCGGAGCGCAGCCTCGCCGGGTGGCGCGCGCGGCACATCGGCTTCATCTTTCAGCTCTACAACCTGATTCCGGTGCTGACGGCGTTCGAGAACGTGGAGCTGCCGCTGCTGCTGACGAATCTGTCGAAGAAACAGCGCCGCGATCACGTCATGACGGCACTCGGCATCGTCGGCCTCGGCGACCGCGAGAAGCACTATCCGCGGCAGCTGTCGGGGGGACAAGAGCAGCGCGTCGCGATTGCCCGCGCCATCGTGACCGACCCGACGCTCCTGCTGGCCGACGAGCCCACCGGCGATCTCGACGCGAAGTCGGCCGGAGAGGTGCTCACGCTGCTGCAGCGGCTCAATCAGGAATACAAGAAGACGATCATCATGGTGACGCACGACCCGCACGCGGCCGAGCGCGCGTCGCACCTCCTGCACCTGGAAAAGGGGACGCTGGTCGAACAAACCGCGGTGGGCAGGTAGGGGGGTAGGTCGGGTGGGTCGGGTAGGTCTGGTAGGTCGGGTGGGGAGGGCACGATGAAATTTCTCGGCCTGGTGATGAAGAGCGCGCGGCGCAGCAAGCGCCGGACGCTGCTCACCGTGATGAGCGTCGCAATCGCCGTGTTTCTCTTCGCGGCGCTGCGCGCCGTGCTCGACGGCTTCAACGCCAGCGCCGAGGCGAGTTCGTCGACCCGCATCGTCACGCTGCGCTCGACCTCGCTCATGTTTCAGATGCCTACCAGCCACGCCGAGGCGATCAAGGCCACGCCGGGCGTGCAGGACCTGACGTGGGCAAACTGGTTCGGCGGGATCTACAAAGATCCGAAGAATTTCTTCGGGCAGTTCGCGATCGACCCCGAGAGCTACCTGCGCTTGTATCCCGAGATTGTCCTGGACCCGGAGGAGCAAAAAGCGTTTCTCGAGGATCGCACCGGCTGCATCGTCGGCGACGGACTGGCGAAGATCTACGGCTTCAAGGTCGGCGACAAGATCACGCTGCAGGTCGGCATCCCGGTCTACGGCCAGCGGGACTTCGACTTCACGGTCCGCGCCATCTATCGCACGAGCGGTGCGGCGGTCGATAACCAGTCGATGTTCTTTCACTGGAAGTACGCGGACGAGCGGTCGCTGCTCAAGGGACAGGTCGGCTGGTTCATCGCCCAGATCTCGAACCCGGCGCAGGCCACGCAGGTCGCGCAGGCGATCGATCAGAAGTTCGCGAACTCGTCGTACGAGACCAAAACCGACACCGAGCGGGAGTTTCAGAGCTCGTTCGTATCGATGTTCGGTAACCTGAGTCTGCTGCTCGGCAGCATCTCGCTCGCCGTCGTCATCTCGACGCTGTTCGTCGCCGGGAACACCATGGCGATGTCGGTCCGCGAGCGGACCACCGAGATCGCCGTGATGCGCACCCTGGGCTTCCCCTCTTCCACCATCTTTCTGCTGGTCGCAGGCGAGGGGCTGATGATGTCCCTCATCGGGGGCATTCTCGGAGTGGGCCTGGCGCGCGCAATCGTCAATCCGAATTTCCTGAACGCGGGCGGTTTCATCCCCGCGATCGGCGTGAACAATATGAACGTCCTCGTCGGGCTGATGCTGAGCGTGCTCATCGGCCTGCTCGCGGGACTCATCCCGGCCACGGTCGCCTCGCGTCTCAAGATCGTCGATGCGCTCAGGCAGGTCGCGTGAAAGGGGAACGCCCAGCGCGAAGAGCCCGCAGCAGGACTCTGCTTTGCAGAGCTTAGGAGCCCGTGGTGAAAGTCTGGCGTCGCACCGAGACGGGCGAGGCGATGGCAAGGCGCGACGACCGAGAATACCGGGAGTATTTGAGCGAGGAGCAACGCAGCCAGCGGGGTCCCCAACGCGGCAGCCGCGTTGGGGTGGAGCGGGGATGCATCGCCCGTCGAATGC
>Ga0137410_10003891_pt1 | contig 10138 bp, 7 predicted proteins | sample CZODoug1_16funga_FD_108878 | JGI IMG/M metagenome (GOLD analysis project Ga0137410, IMG submission 108878) | Vadose zone soil fungal communities from Angelo Coast Range Reserve, California, USA - CZODoug1_16fungal (Illumina Assembly) | ecosystem: Environmental > Terrestrial > Soil > Vadose zone... | reverse complement strand
GTTAGTTTTCCCTTCTTCAAACTGCGATTGCAGCGCTCCGACGTTTTGCTGTGCCAGTTGCAATTGCAACCGCGCCACTTCCTTCGCCGCATCCATCTCGCGCAAGCGGCGCGTCTTCCGCCGCACGTCCGCGCTCACCTGGTTTTTCTTGTTCTCCAGCGACGCTTTGGCGACCTGCAGATTCACGTCGGCAAGCCCGACGGCCGCTTTCGTCCTTGCACTAAAAATCGGCATCTGTACCTGCACGCCCGCGTTGAAATTGTTTCTTTGGAAGGTTTGGAAGAACTGAGCGTAATTGTTGAATTTTGCGAGCAAGCTGTAAACGCTCACGAGTTCGAGCGTGGGCAAATACCCGCCTTTTTCACCTCGGTAGCGAAATTCCTTCGCGCGAACATCCGATTGCGCCAAACGAATGTCCGTATTATTTTCCATCGCCATGGCCACAAGGTTTGCTCCTTCCTGCTCGGCGGAGCCCGGCAGATCATCTGCACTCAAATCAAACTGCTGTTCCGCCGCCAGTCCGAGCTGACTGCGCAAATAGGTTTCCAGCTCGTCTTCGCGGCCCTCAAGTTGCAAGATCTTCTGCGTAACTTGAGCTTTCGTCAGTTGTGATCGCGTCACTTCCCGCGGCAGCTCGAATCCCTCATTCGCGCGTTCTTGCGTCACCCCGAGAATTCTTTCCGCGCTATCGTTTTCCCTTTTCAACAGTTCTAGGGAATGTCGCACTTTCACCAGCTCCAAATATCCCGTTGCTGTTCCGGCAATCACGGTATTGCGAGCATCCTCCAGCAGAATTTTTTGCGCTTTCGCCTGCTCTTGCTGCTCCTTTGCAGCTCCGCGTAGAGGTAAATTGAAAACCTGCTCGGTGTATGTCACGTTAAAAACGGAAGGGGCGCGTCCACCCGGGGTTTCCGGAATACCGTACGTATAACCCGCGCCGGAGCCGACGTAAAGATTTGGCAGGAAATCCGCCTTGCCGATCATCGCCGCGCGATCCGCCACGGACGCCTGAATTCGGGCAAGCTTGATATCCTTGCTGTTTTGCAGCGCAAGTTCCAAGGAACGTTTCAGAGTGAGTGTTATCGGAACCGGGGCTTGTTGTGCCGCCGCGCTTGCAGCCGAGAACGTCGCACACAATGCAATCGTGGCTGCCCTATGAAGTCGAAACATGGAATTCCTCCGCTGTATCACTACTCGTATCGCAAGGATTCGATGGGCTGCAGCCGCGCCGCGTTGTTTGCGGGCAAGTACCCAAAAAAGAGTCCGGTCGAACAGGAAACGACAAACGCAACCACAACGCTCAATGGAGAAATCGGCACGCGCAGATTCCCTGGCAGAAACAGTTGCGCGGTGACTGGCACGGCCAGCCCAATCAAAATCCCCATAACCGCTCCACCGCCGCTAATCAAAAATGCTTCGATTAGAAACTGATAAAGAATATCTCTTCGTGGGGCGCCGATGGCTTTTCGAATGCCGATTTCGCGAGTGCGCTCTTTCACTGTAACCAGCATGATGTTCATGATGCCGATGCCGCTGATCAGCAGCGCGATAAACGCAATCACAATGAGAACGATGGTGAGCGCCAAAGAAATATTCTGTGCGGCAACGAGAATCGCCGTCAGCGTTTGCACGTTGTATTCCGCTTCGGGCGGATGTCGGCTGCGCAGCAGCAACCCCACTTGCTTTTGTATGCGCGCAACTTCCTCCGCACTTTCAGCTTGAACGTCCACAACCCGAAGTACGTCAACGCCGTTATAGGATTTCATCAAGCCGAACGGAATAACTACCGACTCTGCCTGAATATCGGATAGTCCAAACGTTTCCACACGCTCTTTGAAAACACCAATGACCGTGAAGGTGAGTTCTCCCATGCGGACTGCCTGTCCGATCGGATTTTCGCGGCCAAATAGCCTTTCGGCTAACTGCGGGGTAATAAGGCAGACTTTCCCCCGACTCGCCATGTCCGTTGCGTCCAGGTATCGCCCCCTCAACACGACAAGTCGCCGAATGTCCTGATATCCGGCCGTCACTCCGATGAGAGTTACCGGCCTGACGATTCCCTGCGCAATTACGGACATCTGCATATCGCTTGTACCGGCGACCTGCACGACACCGGGAATGGTTCGAGCTGCTTCCATGTCCTGAAGCGTCAATTCGTGACTAAGGGGCTGCGCCTTGTCCGGTGTTTTGACCATCTCCGCCCAAACTAGGTTCGCGCCAACACTTTCAATCTGAGAAATAACGAATCGCTTGCTCGTAAGCGCAACGGTAACCACAAGCACGATGGACGCGCTGCCGATAATCACGCCAAGCGAAGTCAGCGCCGCGCGCAGTTTGTTGGCGCGAAGTGCGTCAACGGCAACGGTAAACGTCTCATGAAGATGCATCATCGGAGGTCACTGCTTCTTGGCGCGTTTCAGCGCTTCGCCGGCGTATTTATTTTTCGGTTCCAGTTTCAGCGCGGTTTCATACTCGCTGATCGCGGCGTCCTTCTGCTTTTGGCTTTCTGCAAGCCGTCCAAGCCAATAATGCCCCATCGAAGCCGATGGATAGTTGTTCCGTCGGGGAGCTTTGTTCAAATACTCGCGAATAGTCTTTTCCGCTTCGCTAAGTTTCTCTCCACGCAGAATATGCGCCGCTGCAAGGTAGAAAGGACCGCGCATGTCCTTGCCGTCCAGCTTCTCTCCGGTTTCCACAACAGAAATCAATCGCTCCGCCTGGTCCCGTTTCATTGCGTAATCGCCGATGTCGTAAACCAAATCCGCTGACTTCGGATTGCTCTCCAGCGCCTTCGTGAATTCCATGTCCGCCGCCGCAAAATCTTTCTTCTGCCTGCGGCAATTCCCGCGCGCGTAGTGCCCTTCCGCCGCGTCCAGCAAAGCGAGCTTTTCAATTTCTACCTGTGCCTTTTCTTCTCCACCACCGGCAATTCCGGGAGCGCTGCAATCGTATTCAATCAACGCCTGCATCGCTCCAAAATTTCGCTCGTCGAGATCCACTGCCGTTGCAAATTCCCTCCGCGATTTCTTTGCGAGAGCAAGCGCGGAAAACCAGCCCGAATGGTCGGCTTTCTCGCCATACGTCCGCCCAAGCCATTCGTGATACACGGAACTCTTCGGATCGATCGCCACCGCTTGCTCGGCGCTCGCGATCGCGCGATCGCGCTCTTCCATTTCGAAATAAGTCTTAGCGAGGAGCAGATGAATCTCACCGTTGCGCGGTTCGGCCTGGCTCGCGGCCTCGAGAATCTGTACGGCTTTCGTATAATCGCCCTGTGTGTAAGCGCGCAGCGCCGCCTCGACAGCTTCGTTGGAATTCAGCCCACTCTTGGCCCACAAACCAACGCAGACAAACAACGCAGCAGCCGCGCAAATCAGTCTGCTAATTCGCATTGGGCCGGCCCAGAAATGTCGAAGCATCTGGATTGATAACTCTCACCAGCATTCCATCGCGCAAATCGAAATCGCCCGGCAATGCAACCATCTCACCGCCGCTCAGGCCCGCAATTACTTCGTAATTTGCCGCGTCCGCGATGCCAACGATAATCTGCCGCTTCTCTAGCGAATTTTGCCCGACGTTTAACCCGCCATCTTTCACCACGAAGACGTATCGCTTACCTCCGTCGGACTCCACCGCCGAACGTGGCACCGTTAGAACATCGTTTCGCTCGCGCGCGCTGATTCGCACATCCACGTTGATATTCGGCAGCAGTTCCAATTTTTCGTTGTTCACGGAACAAAGCAATTCGCCGACGCTGCGCGACCCGCGCGGAACCACCTGCTTTGGAATCACTTCCGTTTTTCCATCCCAAGTCCGATTCGGCAGCGCGTCCCACGTAATGCGCACAGCCTCGTTCGGCTCAAGCCCGCCCAATTCCGGTTCGTCCACAAAAGCTCGCACGCGAACCTTGTGCAGGTCCGCCATTTCCGCTAGCAAATCACCGACCTTCACAAAATCTCCCTGCCGTACGGGAAGCGAATACAACGTGCCGTCCGCGGGAGCCGTGATTTTCCCGCCGCGCGCCTTTTCAGCCAGCGCTGCCACCTGATTCTGCGCTTGCTGCACTTGCAAATCGTATTTTCCCGCGTCGAGCTTCACTCCGCGGTCAAACTCCTGCTTTACCGCGCTCAAGCGGTCTACTTCCGCCTGCGTTTTGGTCAGCTCAAGCTCGTTCGCCGCCAGTTCGTCTTTCGTCGCAGCCTGCTGCGCCATGAGCCGTTGCAAAGCGTCATGATTCCGTTTGACGCGATCGCGTTCCGCAATCGCCTTCGCCAAATCGCCCGACGCTTTCGCAGCCGCGTCCGAACGTCCGCCGCCCAGTGCCGCGCGCAAATCATCCTGCGCTTGCAGCAAACGCGCTTGTGCCTGAGCGAGTTGCGCCGCCGCGTCTCTCACATCCAGTTCCAGTAGCAGCTGTCCCTTCTTGACTGCCTGCCCTTCCATCACATGAACTTTTTGGACGAACGTATCAAGTTGTGCCCGCATCACGTAGGGCGAAATCGGCTCTACTTTGCCGTTGCTGGAAACCGAGGCGACCAGATTTTCGCGCACCGGTTTTACCGCCATGATTTTGGCGACGGGCTGACGCCCGCTGAGGCGCACGAGCAGAAAAGCTACACCCGCAGCGACCACAAGAAAGATTAGGATTCGATTGCGAAGTTTGCGTTCCATACGCTGAGTGCTCTCGCCTCACACCGTCCCGGCACACGGCACTCTTCAAACGCCCCGGCGTTCTGTTCCCATTTTTGAACTGTTCCGAAGCTTGCTTGCCGCCGCCCAGCGGAACCTGCCTAAACAGTCTACCAAGAGCCTCCAAACTTCCACTACACAAAGCGCGGGTGTATCTTGTCCACACTCAAAAAGATGCGGGCTGGGGCGCGAAAGATGCAATCTCCAGAGGCCCGCTTCAGGGGCCCAGTTTTTGCCACCCATCTCGTTTGTTATCTCTCGCCGCCTTAGGACGTAATATCATCAGAACGGTTGCGCTTCGTATTTCAGCACTTTCGTGAGGTCCTCCTGTGATTGAAGCTCGCGGTCTGTCCAAACGATTCCAGGACAAAAAGCGTGGCGAAATCCGCGCCGTGGATAACGTCAGCTTTTCCGCAAAGCCTGGCCAGATTTACGGATTACTCGGCGCAAATGGCGCGGGAAAAACCACCACGCTTCGCATGCTCGCCACAATTCTCGAACCCACCGACGGCACCGCAGTTGTTTACGGCCATGACGTCATCGAACAGCCCGAAAAGGTCCGTGCTTCCGTCGGGTTTCTTTCGACGGCCACCGCGCTCTACCCGCGGCTCACTTCCCAGGAGCTGGTGGAGTATTTCGGCCGGCTCAACGGCCTCGACGAACCAACTCTCAAGAAACGTGTGGACTATATTTTTGACCGCTTGGACATGAACGAATTCCGCGACCGTCGTTGCGACAAACTCTCCACCGGTATGAAGCAAAAAACCTCCATCGCCCGCACGCTAGTCCACGACCCGCCTGTGATGATCTTTGACGAGCCGACGCTTGGCCTCGACATCATGACTGCCCGAAGCATCATCACTTTCATCCGCGAATGCCGCGACCGCGGAAAAACCGTCATCTTCTCCACTCACGTTATGAGTGAAGTCGAAAAGCTGTGCGATGTCATAGGCATCATCCAGAGCGGCAAGCTTCTGGCGGAAGGTTCGCTGGCACAACTGCGAGAACAATGCGGAGAGCAGGATCTCGAAGAGATTTTTGTCAAGCTCGTCGCGCCGCTTTACTCCACCACGGAGGCACTCTGACATGTCCATCCGCAACGTTGGCATCGTCTACCGTAAGGAATTAAGAGAAGCGCTTCGCGACCGCCGCACTGTAATCGCCAGCGTCGTCGTTCCACTTCTTCTCTTCCCACTTCTCAGCGTTGGCTTTGGGGCCGTAATCACGAGCATTATCGGCAAAACAAAGGAAGAGTCGCCAAAGATCATGATTCTCGGCGGAGAAGATTCTCCGGGCGTCGTCGCAAGCCTCAAAGCGACGCCCAAAATTGAAATCGTGACCGCGGCCGCAAACTGGAAAGATCTCGTGATTAACAAGGATGTTCCTGCCGTTATAGAGATCCCCCCGGGTTTCGATAAGGCCGTGGCGGATCAAAAGGAACTTGACGTCACCATCTACAACTATTCGGGTGATCTGAAGTCTGAAATCGCCGCAGGTAAAGTGGATAAAACGCTCAAGTCTTACCGTGATGACGTCGTCAAGAATCGTCTTCAGGCGCGCAATCTGCCCGTATCGGTCTTGAAGCCGTTTGAAGTAAAACAGCAAAACATCGCCCCACCCGAAAAGTCCGGCGGCGCTCTCTTCTTCGGTGGATTTATCGCCTATATCGTCGTGTTTCTCTGCTTCAACGGCGGCATGCACCCTGCGATTGACCTCACGGCGGGCGAAAAAGAGCGTGGCACGATGGAAACCATTCTTTCTAGTCCGGTTTCACGTGCTCACCTCGTGTTTGGAAAATTTCTGCTCGTGCTCACCACCGCACTCGCAACGGCTGCACTTTCCGTTATCTCCATGGGGATTTCTTTCGCCATCGCAAATAGCCTGCATTCCGCACCCGTCCAGGCTGGCGGGGACGGAATGAGCATGCATATTGGCGTCGGCGCCGCACTGTCCGTCTTCATCATGGCGATTCCGCTCGCCGTGCTTTTCTCGTCGGTCCTTCTCACAATCGCATCATTCGCCAAAAGCTATAAAGAAGCGCAGAGCTATATAATGCCGATGATGTTCATCGTGATTATTCCTGCGATCGCCGCGATGTTGCCCGGTGTTGACCTCACTCCCAAACTCGCCCTCGTGCCGATCTTGAACGTCAGCTTGCTCTGCAAAGAACTGGTCATCGGCACCTACCACTGGAATTTCATCGCAATCATCTTCACCTCCACTTGTGCATACGCGGCATTCGCGCTGTTTCTCGCGGTCAAAATGTTCCAACGCGAGTCCGTTCTATTCCGCTCCTAGAAGCAACCAGCGGGAACCTGCGCGCCCCCGCCTGCGTATCTTCTGATAGATGAAACGGTCCATTCGCATTCTCCTGATTCTTCTTTTCTTTCCGCCCACGCTGGCGGCCGTAGGCGGCTGGCTTTCCGGCCCGATGTTTCTCCATCCGATGAAGCGCGCCCTCACCGTCGATTTAATTCGCGAAGCCGACGCCAGCTTTTCACACACCGGAGGCCGTCGCGACGACTTCACCGTTCGCGCACCCGATGGCATCCACTTGCACGGCTGGAAAGTTCGCGCAACAAATCCGAACGGCTCATGGGTCCTGCTCTTTCACGGAGTCTCTGACAATCGTGTCGGCGTCATCGGCCAATCCGAATTCCTTCTGCAAAACGGCTACAGCGTTGTCATGATGGATTCGCGCGCCCACGGCGACAGCGGCGGCCCCATCGCCACCTACGGCTGGCTGGAACGCCAGGACACTAGCGCCGTCGTTGACGCGCTCGAACTCTCCGAGAAACCGCAGCACCTCTTCGCATTAGGCGAATCTACGGGCGCCGGCATCGCTTTGCAATCCGCGGGAGCCGACCCGCGCATCGAAGCCGTCGTCGCCGAGGCCTCCTTCGCGAATTTGCAGGAAGCCGCCTACGACTACGCCGGTTTGCGCGAATATCCGTGGCTCGGCAAAACGCTCTTCGCTCCCGGCGCATGGCTCATGGTCTATCGCGGAGGCAAACTCGCCGGATTCCCCGCCGCCGAAGTTTCCCTGCAAAAAGCAGTGTCCGCACGCGCCTTTCCCGTCCTGATCATTTGCGATGAAGAGGACCACGCCCTGCCCTGCCGCCACAGCGAAATGATCTTCCGCACAGCCCGCGGCCCAAAAGAGCTCTGGCGTGTTCCCCGCGCGTATCACACCGCTGCGCTCGGCTATGAGCCCGTGGAATTCCGCAAACGTGTCCTTGGATTTTTCGATCGCCTGCGGCAAACGACGCAGCTCTGACAAAATTTCAGAGCGCCTTCAACACCATCAAGATCCGGTCATCTTCGTAAACTCCGCCGCGCGCGTGCGCATTCACCGCTTCCAGCACCCCATCCAGAATTTCCTGCGGAGTCAGCGCCCGCAATCGCGCAACCAGCTCAGCAAGCTTCCCGCGCCCAAACTCATTTCCCCCAGCGTCCATAGCCTCGGTAATTCCATCCGTGCACGCCACCAGCAGGTCGTCTTTGTTCAACGTAAGTTCGCCGCACTGATATTCCTGTTCCGGCAGAAGCCCCACTACCATCCCGCCTTCGGTTAGCCATTCGCACGTTCCATTTGCACGAATCACCGCGGGCGGCACATGCCCCGCATTCACATAACGCAACTGCCTGCCGCTTTCATCAAGCGTCACCAGAAACATGCTCAAATATTTCGTGCGACGTCCGCCGGAACCCGCAATCAACATCTTTTGATTGATCGTCGCCGGCAGTTTTTCGAGCGGCCCCGGTTGATCCGCCAGCGCATGCAATGTCGCCTGCACATTTGCCATGACCAGTGCGGACGCTGCGCCCTTTCCCTCCACGTCGGCAACCACAATTAACAATCCGCCCTTTTCCGCCGGGGGCAACCGCAGGAAATCGTAATAATCCCCGCCCACCATTTGTGAAGCTCGATGCGAAACCGCAATCTCAATTCCCGCCACCACCGGTGGAGCATCCGGCAGCAAGCCCGCCTGAATCTCGCGAGCCAGCGAAAGATCGCGCTCCAATTTTTCTTTTTCGACGCGCTCGCGGTGCAATTGCGCCTTCTCCAGCGCAATCGCCACGTGAGCGCTCAACGCGTCCAGAAACGCTTCGTCTTCGCTCGTGAACGGTTCCGCTTTATTCAAAAGCTGCAGTACGCCGACGATCGCCCCCGCCTCATTCCGAATCGGCAGGCAGAGCAATCGCCGCGTCGTAAATCCGAGCTTCTTGTCCACTTCCGGCTCGAATCGTGGATCTTCATACGCATTTTCCAGTCGCACCGAGCGCCCATTCTGCGCAACCCATCCCGCGATTCCGCGGTCCGCCGGTAAACGGATCACCTGCTGTTCCAGTCCAAGCCCCACCAGCGACCAGATTTCGTTTTTCTCCGCGTCCACCAGAAAAACCGTGCCGCGTTCCGCTTCCGTCTGCCGTGTCGCAATCTGCAAAATGATGTGAATCAACTCGCCGAGGTCCAGCGTCGAATTCAGTTTCTTCGTCGCCTCGATGATGCTGGAAAGTTCTTCCATCGTGCCGCGCCGCTCCGCTAGCGCCACGGCAAGCGCCGCGAAACGCGCGAGCAAGGCAAGTTGTGACTTCGTTTCCTCAGGAAACGCGCCTTGCCCATGCACTTCCAGAATTCTCATTCGAAAATCGTCGCTGCCTAGCGCCCCTGTCCACACGGTGGAAGGCACTTCACTTTTTTCTCTCACGGTTGGGCGCGCGGATAGTTTTTCTTCCGCAGGCAACGCGCCGACCTCTGCCCAAACTTCCGCCGCCTCCTGCTCGATTCGCCACAGCCGCGCTCCAACAACTCCGGGCAATGCCATCGCCGCGCGCACCACGCGAGGCGCAAGTTCATTCACGGGAATGCGCCCTTCCAATTGGCCGAGGCTCTCCGCCAATTCGAAAGGCACGCTCGCCGGAACGATTCTTTGAGGAGTGGGCTTCATCGCGGCTAGCCGGATGACCCGGCATGTGCCGCATAGCCTAGCAAGAGTGGGCTGGTCTGAAAAGAGCGGAAGCGAAATTCACTTCACTTCGGCCGAACCGCCTTGTGCAGCTTCCCATTCCTGACGCAAGCGCCGCACGGCCTCCCGCAAACGCACCGCAAGGGCGGCAATCGTTTCCGCTGCTCCGGTGCGCGGGACTTCTTCAAAAGCGACAAACCTCACCCCATAGTTGTGCAGTTCGTGTTCGACTTCTGCACACCTGGCATACTATTCATATTTGTGATAGTTATCTATTCGATTATCTTGAAATGCAATCCCAAAACGATTTCATTTGGGGGACTGAAAGGGTCTCCAGGAGCGAATTATCTGGAATAAACATTACAATATCAATTACTTACAATTTTGGAACCGAGCTCAGTTCCATTTCGGGAATTTCCTACTCTTTCTCGGCTACCCACCGCAGAACTCCGTCCGTTTTCGTTCCAACGAAAAATCCG
>Ga0137410_10003890_pt1 | contig 10139 bp, 7 predicted proteins | sample CZODoug1_16funga_FD_108878 | JGI IMG/M metagenome (GOLD analysis project Ga0137410, IMG submission 108878) | Vadose zone soil fungal communities from Angelo Coast Range Reserve, California, USA - CZODoug1_16fungal (Illumina Assembly) | ecosystem: Environmental > Terrestrial > Soil > Vadose zone... | reverse complement strand
TCGACGCGGTTACACGCCCCCACCCTAACGTAGCCGCGCGCTCGTAGGCGCGCGTCGCTCCGGCGGCGCGAAGCTGCCGCTTCGCGAAACCCCGCCTCCGCCCCCCGCTTCGCAGGGGAGGGAACGAAAGCCAGCGAGACGGCTGCGCTGCTCATGCCACCCGCCCAGGCCGCAACAACAGGATCGCGATCAACAGCGTGAACGACACCAGCGGCGCCCACGATGGCGCGGTCACTGCCATCGTCACCGCTTCGCTGACGCCGATCACCACACCGGCGATGAGCGGCGCCAATGCGCGCCCCAGACCGCCAAGCATCACCGCGGCAAAGACGACGCCGATCCACGCGTAGATCTGCGACGGCGCCAGCGTGAAGCTCAACGCCAGGCAGACGCCCGCGACAGCGGCCAGCGCCGAACAGGTCCCGGCCAGCAACAATGCGTTGCGACGCTGGTTGATGCCGAACGCGCGCGCGATCGGTGCATCCTCGGCCGATGCACGCAGTGCCTTGCCGAAGTCGGTGTAGCGCAGCACTGCCCACACCCCGAGCGAGATACCGACGGCAAGGAGCAGCGTGATCAGTTCCGGCAGAGGCACGAACAAGCCGGCAATCTTGAAACGCTGTTCGCCGTAGGCCGACTCGAGCTTGCGAAAGTCCGCGGTCCAGATCGACTGGATCACCGCTTCAACGATGCCGGTCAGGCCGAACGTAAGCAGCAGCGAGTTAAATGGCGTGATGGAAAAGCGGGCCATCGCCGCATGCAGCACTGCGCCGAGCACGAAGAGCGCCGGCACGATCAGCACGAGCGAGAGCAGCGGATCGACGCCCAGCAACGCGAGCTGGTAGCAGAGGTACGCCGCGAGAAACGCGAAGGCAAAATGCGCCAGGTTGATCTGCTTGAGCAGCCCCCACGACAGGCTCAGGCCGATTCCGAGCAGGCCATACAACGCGCCCACGAAGATGCCCGACAGAATGCTCTGCGCCAGCAGTGTGGCGCTCGGCAGCGCGAATCCCGACATGCCCGTGCGCTAGTTGGCTTGCAGCGCGGCCCCGCCGTGCGTGAACTCCTTGGGCCAGATCACGACCCACTTGCCGTTCTGGACCTGCTTGATCTTCATCAGGTCGTCGCCGTAGTTGCCAGTGCCGTCGAAGCGCAGCTTGCCTTGCAGCGTGTCGACGCGGTTGGCGCGCAGCCACGTGCCGATCGCCTTGTCGTCCAGGCTCTTGGCGGCCTGCACGCCGGCATCGAGGATCTGCCAGGCGGTGTAGCTGGCCGCCGCTTGTACTTCGACGGAGATGTCGGCCAGCTTGGCGGCGCTCGCGCGCTCGTGATAGATCTTGATGAACTCGGCCGCGCCCGGAGCGTTGATGAAGGGCGGCTGCTCCTCGAAGATTGTCACCGACAGCGCATTCCTGGCTTCCGGCAGCGACACCAGCGGGCCCGGTGCCGGGTAAAGATAGAAGTGCTGCGGCGGCACGTAGTCGATCTTCTTCATCGCGTCCAGCAGCAGGTTGCCGTCCAGGCCGATCGCACCGACCCACACGAAGTCGGGGTTCGCGTCCTTTACCCGGTTGGCGATCGGGCCGAAGTCGCGGTTGCCAAACTCCCACTCGAGGAACAGCACTTCGGTGAGCCCGCGTTTCTTCAGCACCTCGCGTGCGCCGGCGCTCAAGAATTGGATCGACGGGAACTTGCTCGTCACCACCGCCACCGTCTTCGGTGGCTTCGGCCCCTTGGCCAGCGCGTCGAACAGCGTGTTGGGCACCGTCGCGGCCGGGTCCGAACCGGTCGACCACGCGGGAAACGCCATTTCGTATTTCGCGAGCGACGGGATGCCGAAGGTGTGATGCACCAGCACCTTGTTGTAGCGCTGCGCGACGCCCATCGCGGAGAGGATCGCACCGGTGGCGTACGGTCCGATCAGCAGGTCGACCTTGTCAGCGGTGACCAACTGTTCGTACAGCGTGCGCGCGAGGTCGGGCTTGGACTGGTCGTCCTTCAGCACCCATTCGAGCGGCCGGCCCAGCCAGCCGCCGCGCTTGTTGACTTGCTCGATGTAGATCTCGCCGACGATCTTGTGGATCTGCGCGGTGGCCGACAACGGCCCGGTCAGCGCCAGCGTGCTGCCGATGCGGATCGGCTGCTTCGCCTGGCCACGCACCAGTCCCGATGCAGTCGCCATTGCGGCGACGCCCGCGCCGCCGCACCGTGCTCGGCGCGATGAGGGCGCATCGCCCGTGCGTTATACGGGCGGCGGATTGCGCTCGGCGAACCCGCGCTGATGCCAATACGGATAAGCCAACGTCGTCGTGCTTGCCTCGTCGAGACGACGCAGTTGAGCGGGCGTCAACGACCAGCCGACCGCACCGAGGTTGTCGCGCAGCTGCGCTTCGTCGCGCGCGCCGATGATCACGTTCGCGACGCTCGGCCTTCCGAGCAGCCAATTTATCGCGATCTGCGGCACGCTGCGACCGGTTTCGCGGGCGACCACGTCGAGCGCATCGACGACGCGGAACAGCAACTCCTCGGGCACCGGCGGGCCGTCGGCTGCCGTCTTGTGCAGCCGGCTTAACGCCGGCAGAGGCGCACCGCGACGCAGCTTGCCGGTCAGTCTTCCCCAACCGAGTGGGCTCCAGACCACGGCCGAAACCTTCTGGTCGAGTGCGAGCGGCATCAGCTCCCACTCGTACTCGCGCCCCACCAGCGAGTAGTAGGCTTGGTGCGCGACGTACCGTGGCAGGCCGTAGCGGTCGGCCACGGCGAGCGACTTCATCAGGTGCCAGCCCGAGAAGTTGGACACGCCGACGTAACGGATCTTGCCCGCGCGCACGCAGTCGTCGAGCGTGCGCAGCACTTCTTCCACCGGCGTCAACGCGTCGAAGCCGTGCAGTTGATACAGGTCGATGTAATCGGTGCCGAGCCGCCGCAGCGAGGCATCGATCGCGCGGCTGAGGTGGTGCCGCGATGAGCCGAGGTCATTCGGCCCGCTGCCCATGCGGAATGTGCCCTTGGTCGACACGATCACCTTGTCACGGCGCCGGGCAATCGCCTGGCCGAGTGTCTGCTCGGCCAGGCCCTCCGAATAGATGTCGGCGCTGTCGAACATGTTGAGTCCGGCGTCGAGGCAGATGTCGAGCAGCCGGCGCGCCGCGTCCGCGCCGGTGTTGCCCCATGCGGCGAAGAACTCATTGCCGCCGCCGAAGGTTCCTGTGCCGAGGCTCAGGACCGGCACCTTCAAGCCGGAGCCGCCCAGTTGCCGATGTTCCATGCGCGCAGTCCCCTCGCTAGACCAAGAATCCGCGCGCAGTGTAGTTGCAGCGAACGCTAGCTTGGAGGTCGCGGGGACGAGTCCGAACGCAACTTGGATTTGAGCGGCAGTTCCGCGCGCCGCGCGTCACGAGGTGAACCACCCCACTGTCTGTTCCAGGCGCGGCGCAGGTTCAGGCTCGAGCGGAACCCCGACACCTCGGCTGCGTCCGTGACGCTGGCCCCATGCTCGAGCGACTGCCGCGCGCGTTCGAGTCGGATCGCCTGCAAGAATTGCATCGGCGACACGCCGGTGTGATCCACGAACACTCGCAGCAAGTGACGCTCGGTGACGTGGCCGACGGAAGCGAGTGCGGCCATGTCCCAGTCGCGTTCCGGCTCGGCGCTGATGGCGTCTTGCACCTTGTGGACCGCACCATGCGTGTGGCGGCGATGCCCGAGGAACGGCGACAGCTCGGGATCACGCGACGAACGCCTGAAATACACCACCATGTCCGTCGCAATGCTTGCCGCCAGGGCTTCGCCGCACTCTGCGGCGATAAGATGCAACGCGAGATCGATTCCCGCGGTGACGCCGGCGCTCGAGGCGACGGGTCCATCGACCACGAACACGCGGTTGTCGACTACCTGCGCCTCGCGCGCCAACATGCGCAGCGCATCGAGCAAATCGTGGTGCGTCGTACAGCGGTGATTGCCGAGCAGCCCGGCGCGTGCCGCCAGCAAGGCGCCCGAGCAGACCGTGACAAGACGGTGTGCCGGGTCGGCGGCCAGCAGGTCGTCATGCAGTGTGCGGCTCAGCCATTGCGCCGTTGCAGTCATCTCCGGCGTGAGCTGATTCACATGTGCGAGCGGCTGTCCGACGAGCACCACCCACGTCGGCGAGTCGAGACGCGCCGGCAAGGGCTCAAGGTCGGCGAGCGCGAGCCCGACTGACGTGCGGAGTGTGGCCGAGGGACCGGTGAAACGCAGGCGAAACGGCGGCGGAAGGCAAAGCAGCGCGCGATTCAGGTTTGCCAGTCGAAATGCCTCAGCCGGCCCGGCGATGTCGAGCAGCAGCGAGTGCGGCGATATGACGAAAAGCACATCGATCGGGTCAGCGCATTCAAGCATTTTCGGGATCGGATGGATGTCTGAAATTGATCTAAACGCGTCGGTGCGTGGCACGACAGCGAATTGCCGAATCCATAACGTGACGTTCGTCCGGCTCAACAGTACAGCGTCACCAACGGGAATTCCATGCCCGGAACAATGTCCCCCGGCAACCAACGCCTGCGATCTGCACGCACAGCCGTCGTGATCATGGCATTCGCCTGCGGGCTTGCGTCCACGGCGCATGCGCAAGCGGGCAACGACAGCGCTGCGCCGGCACTCGAAGATGGCGTGGACGCCGACACCGAGCCGGGCGATGATTTTTTCTTGTACGCCAACGGCGGCTGGCTCAAGGCCACCGAGATCCCGGCCGGCAAGGGGGTATGGGGCGCCCGCGGAGAGATCGCGCAACGGACGCGGCAGCAGGTGGCCAAGCTGCTTGATGACGCGAACGCTGCACCCGCGGGGTCGGATGCGCGCAAGGTGGCTGATTTTCGCGCCGCTTATCTGAATGAAGCCGCGATCGAGGCCCGCGGCATTGCGCCACTGAAGCCGCTGCTGGGGCGCATCGATCGCATTCGCGACAAGGTGGACTTGACGCGCTTGCTGGGCAGCGAACTTCGTTCCGATGTCGACCCCATGAACCTGGGCGTCTACAACTCGTCGCACATCTTGGGGCTGGCGGTGCAGGCAGGCAACCATGGCGAGAAGGACCATGTTGCCTACTTGCTGCAAGGTGGGTTGGGCCTGCCGGATCGCGAGCACTATCTCAGCGCCGATCCACGCATGCAAGCGCTGCGCGTCCAGTATCTGGCGGCGCTCGGCCACACGTTGTCACGGCTTGGCCTCGATTTGGGCAGCCCTGCATCGAAGACGGCGAGCAGAGCCGCAGCCGTGATGGCACTGGAAACTGCGATCGCGCGCAGTCACGCCACTAGCGAGGCATCGGCCAATGAGCACAACGCCGACACGCTCTGGACGCGCGCCGACTTCGCACGTGAAGCGCCGGGCATGGATTGGAGCGCGTTCTTCGCGGCCGCCGGATTGGCCAAGCAACCTGCTTTCGTTGCCTGGCAGCCGACCGCCTTGAAGGGCGCGGCTGAATTGGTGGCGTCGCAGCCGCTGCAGGTGTGGAAAGACTATCTGCGCATTCGTGTGATCGCTCGTTATGCCGAGGTGCTGCCGCGGGCGTTCTCCGTCGACGCCATGCCGTTGCGTGGCGTCGCTGCGGGCTCGGACCAACCCGGCTCGCGTGCGCAGCGCGCTCTGGAGGCGACTCAATCTGCCATGAGCGACGCCATAGGAAAGATGTACACCGAACGCCACTTCCTGTCTGCGTACAAGGCCCGGGTGCAAGTCATCGTCGCAAATGTCGTCGCAGCCTTCACCCAACGGGTCGAGGCGGCGGCGTGGATGTCGCCCGGCGCCAAGACGATGGCGGTGGCCAAGTTGAAAAGCCTGTACTTCGGCGTCGGCTACCCGGACCGATGGCGGGACTATTCGAATCTCGCGGTGGATCCCGCCGATGCCTTGGGCAATCTTCGGCGGATCGAGCAGCGCAACTACAACCAGGCCGTCGCGCGGCTCGGGCAACCCGTGGACCAGACCGAGTGGTGCATTGCGCCGCAGTGGCCCGGGGCAGTTCTCACTTTTCACCAGAACGCGTACAACTTCGCCGCCGCGCTATTGCAGGTGCCCAAGTTCGACCCGTCGGCCTCGGACGCGGCGAACTACGGAGCCATCGGCGCGATCGTCGGCCACGAGGTCAGTCACTTCGTCGACACGCTGGGTGCGGACTACGCAGCCGATGGCCGCCTGAGTCGCTGGTGGACCGACGACGACATGACGCGCTACGAGGCAGCCACCGAACCGCTGGTGCGCCAGTTCTCGGGCTATCGGCCGTTTCCGGATGCGGCCGTCGACGGAAAGCTGGCGTTGACGGAAAACCTCGCCGACCTGGGCGGCCTGCTTGCGGCCTTCGACGCCTACCGCAGCACACTCGGCAGCAAAGCGAACGACAAGCAATACGTGCGTCAGCAAGACCGGCAGTTCTTCATCGGCTTTGCACGAGGCTGGCGCGCCAAGTACCGTGACGACGCATTGAGAGCACAGGCCGCCAGCGACCACGCTCCCGAGAATTACCGCGTTTCTACCGTCCGCAACGTGGATGCGTGGTACGACGCGTTCGACGTGAAACCGGGCCAGCGCCTTTATCTCGAGCCCAAGGCGCGGGTGCGGATCTGGTAACCCGTGGGTGCTCAGTGTCTGAACCGATCCGCCAGCTTCAGCACCTTCGCATCGATCTCACGAATCCCGAGCGCGCCTGATCTTGCGGACAAGACGCTGCATGGCGACGAGGGTGAAGAACAGCCCAATCCTGACGCGGGTCAGCACTGAGGGGCGCCAGTTCCCGGCGAGAACCGAGACGACCGCGCCGTAGATACCGAACCGACTGCTGGGTGTGAACCACAGGTCGCGGAATGCCGGATCGTAGAAGCCGATAGCGAACCGGCGAAAGTGGTGATAGCGCTTGCGAACGATGCCCTCATATCGCGCAAAAGCCCGCTCTGACAGATCGCCGGTCCGCAGACCGGCTTCGATCGCCGCGGCGGCGTCCAGGCCTCCCTGCATCGCGAGCAACACGCCGGTCGAGAAGATGGGGTCCAGGAACGCAGCGGCATCGCCCACTGCCACCCAGCGGTCGCCGGCGATGCGGGTGGCCAGGTAGGAATAGTCGACGTCGACGCGCGCCGGTGAGACTCGGCGTGCCCCCTCGAGCAGCAACGCTGCGGACGAAGTGGCTGCGAGATAGTGGGTCAGGCTCTCCTCCGGGTTCGCCTTGGCTTCGCGCTGATGCACCGCCTTCGGGATCACCGCCCCCACGCTCATCACCGTGTCCGACAGCGGAATCATCCAGAGCCAGCCCATGTCCGCGCGGGTGAACATGCGGATGTCGCCCGAGCGCCGCCCCGCCAAGCGCGGGATGCCCTCGTACTGAGCGTGCACGGCGATGTTGTGCAGGAGCGGGTCGTATTCGTGCCGGCCGAAGCGCTTCACCAGTACCCCAGCCCGCCCCGAGGCATCCACGACCACTCCCACCCGTGCGGTGTGCTCGACGCCGTCCGGATCCGCGAAACGAAGCGTGACGCCGTTGGAGTCGAAGGCCGCGTCGACAACACGGTGCGCTTCACGCACATCGACGCCGCACTGCTCGGAATGGCGCAGAAGGACCTCGTCGAATCGCTCACGCACCACCTGGAACGTTTGTGGTGTGGGCGTCTCCACCGCACTCGCGAAATCCGCATACTGTTCAGCGTCGCTGTCGGGCGGACGGAAACTGGCGCCCCACTTCTTCACGAACCCGGCAGCAGCGATCGGCTGGTCCACGCCGAGGGCGCGCAACACCTCGTTGAGCCACGGCAGCTGCGACTCGCCGATGTGGAAGCGGGGGAAGCGCTCTCGCTCGAGCAGGATCACCCTCTTGCCGCGGCGCGCCAGCGCAGTGGCCGTGCTGGTCCCGCCCGGCCCACCGCCCACGACAGCTACGTCAAAACTCCACGCGTTGTTCGTCATGCCGGGGGATTCATCTGGAAGCGAAACGACACGGTGAGAATTGCTCGAGGCAGGCCGGTGAGAAGCAGCGATCTCATTTGGATAGTCAGTCCATTCGTCGAAGTGCTCGCAATCTTCGGTCGCGTCGCGGAAACTCCGCGTCGCGTCGATCTCATGCTATCAACTCGAGATCTAGCGCGTCCGCCCTCCTGCGCTTTTTTTGCGGTGTCTCCGATCGAAGGCCCGCAATGCAACCGCATCAAGGCCGATGCGCTCGGCTCGGTGGCGCACGGGTAGATGATCGTTGGAGTTCGTCTGCTCGGGTCGGCGCGTAAGATAACTTGCGCCTCAACCACGACGACAACTCCGCGCGGCTCATGCAAACCAAACCGACGCTCGTATTCGCATGCGCGCATCTCACCGACGAACGACTATTCGCTCACCAGGTCGATGCGCTGAGTGCGACGTATGACTGCCGCGCGTTTGCGTTTCGCGATCACCCGACGCTCGCCGGGATGGCCCTCGACCTGCTTGCGCGTGTTCCGCCGCGGTTCACGCTGATCGGTCTGTCGCTCGGCGGCTACCTCGCGTTCGAGGTGATCCGCCGGCAGCGTGAACGCATCGAGCGACTGGTGCTGCTCGATACGCGCGCGGTCGCCGACACGGAGACGCTGCGGCAGGGCCGGCTTGCCGACATCGCGAAGGTGCAGGCAGGTGGCATCGATGCTCTGATTCCCGAACTGCCCGCGCGCTGGATGCACCCGGCACACCGAGCGCACCTGAGCGATCTGATGGCGAGCATGGCCCGTAGCATCGGCGACCACGGACAGTTCAATCAGCAGCAGGCGATGCTCGCGCGCCCGGACTCACATGCGGACCTGCGCACTGTCCGCGTGCCGACGCTGATCGCATGTGGGCGCGAGGACATGGCCACGCCGCTCGCCGAGCACGAGCGGATGCGCGACTGCGTGCCCGGCGCGCGCCTGGAGGTGTTCGAGCAATGCGGACACCTGACAACAATCGAGCAACCGGACGTCGTGACGTCGTTGCTGACGCGCTGGCTCGCTGATACGCGTCCCGCGTAATCACGCGTGCACAACCAACGTCAATTGCGACCGTCGACATCCGCTTCGGCAAACGCCACCCCAGCCATCTCCGGATCCCGCAGCACCTTCCCCTCCATCACCAACCGCTCGTACTGCGCATCCCCGAGCGCCTCGCGCGTTATCCGCTCGGCGCGCTCGATGGTGATGCCCTCCGCCACCTCGCGCTTGCGCTCGAGGCCCGCGTACTGCGCTTCGGCAAACCCGCGCAGCAACGCGCTCGCGCGCGGCCGGGTTTCGAGCGCCGCGAGCAACGACAGGCAATCGGCCCAGCTGCCTTTCCACCCGTGGCGGATCGCTTCCGGCCAACCTTTCAACGCAAGTGCGCGCGCCTCGGCTGGATTGTCGTTCGCGAGCCACGCCTCCATGACGTTGAGGTGCGCAACGTTCAGTGCCCGGCGAAAGCGCGTGCCCTGAAGCCGCGCGACGAGCTCCAGCCCGTGCTTCAGCGCCGCGGCGGCGTGGCGCAGTTCCAGCTCCACGTCGACCACGCACAACAGGCCGCGCAGCGATGCCGATCCCGCCTCGTTTTCGAGCGCCATCAGGCGATACGACCAGTCCAGCGCCTTCTCCGGTTCATGGAACCACGACGCACAGGCCTGCTCGGCATTAGCGCCGCACAGAAGCCGTCGCGCTGGCCAGGCAGGCAGTTCGAGCACACGCATTTCCGCCAGCGCCGCGCGGGCGGCGGCTTCGTCTTCCGGCGCAAGCAGGTGGGCGAACCTTGCCACGGCGCGATACAGCATGAAGCGATCATCGAGACCGCGCAGCAACTCCACTGCCTCCCTGGCGTAGCCGCGTGCACGCGTGGCCTTCAGGCCGGCATAAAGATCGGCAGCCTCGAGCAGCGCGCGCACACGCAGCGGCGCCCGCACCGCTTCGGTCAGCAGCGGGTCGGTCGCTTCCCACATGGCAAGGCGCTCGCCATGGAGCGACAGCGGCAGGCTGGAAAGCACGCTGGCGCAGATCGACACGGCGCATTCCGGATCGTTGGTCCGTGCCCAGGCAAACGCTTCGCGCGCGTTGTCGAGATCGGGCTCCATGTCGAGCGACCACGCCTCGACGCCGACGCGTCCGCTCCAACCGTCCTCATAAGCGCGTTCGAAGTGCGCGCGCAGCGCGGCGGCG
>Ga0137410_10003885_pt1 | contig 10141 bp, 4 predicted proteins | sample CZODoug1_16funga_FD_108878 | JGI IMG/M metagenome (GOLD analysis project Ga0137410, IMG submission 108878) | Vadose zone soil fungal communities from Angelo Coast Range Reserve, California, USA - CZODoug1_16fungal (Illumina Assembly) | ecosystem: Environmental > Terrestrial > Soil > Vadose zone... | reverse complement strand
CCGACCCGAGAACCTGCGGCTGCTTCTCGCAAGCTGTCAAACCGTCGCTACTTGTTCGAAGCTGAGAAAAGTCGCCGCCCTTTTCGGCTTCCGTAGGAACGATACCGTTGCGCAACTTGCCGCGCAGTTCGCGGTTCCACTCCTCCGACCAGTAGAAGAACAATTTGTCCTTCACAATCGGGCCGCCGACGTTGTAGCCAAAGTCGTTACGGCGCAGCTTATCTTTTGCCGTCTGGGACTTATTGTTGAAATAATCGGTGGCGTTCAGCGCATCGTTGCGGCCAAAGTAAAAACCGCCACCGTGGAACTGGTTGGTGCCGCCCTTGGTGACAATGTTGACGATGGCGCCCATCGCCTGGCCGAACTCGGGGCCATAGCTGTTGCGCAGAATCTTGAATTCCTGAATGGCGTCAATCGAAGGATAGATAAGAATCGTCCGGTTCGACCCGATGTCGTTGTTGTTTACGCCATCGACGAGGAAGATGTTGCCGGTGGTGTTGTTTCCGTTGACGGAAAAGTCGACGCCGGCTTCCAGACCTTTGTGCTTGGAATCGAAGTTCGACGCGGGAGAAACGCCAGGCATCAACTGTGTCAACTGAGCAAAGCTGCGTCCGTTGAGAGGCAACTCGCGAACCTGATTGCCTTCGACGACGTTGCCGACAGCGCCCGTAGTCGTCTCGACCTGAACTGCGTTGGCCTCAACCGTCATCTGCTCAGTCGCGCTACCCACCGTCAGAGTGGCGTTGACGGTTGCGGTACTGGAGACGAATAGCTGAACGCCTTTGCTGACGTACTCCCTGAAGTTGGCTTGCTTGACCGATAGGTCATAGGTACCGGCTGGCAAGTCAGTAATCGCGTAGTCGCCGCTTGCGCCTGACTTGGCAGTACGGGCTGCGCCCGTTTCCGTGTTGGTGGCGGTGACGTCCGCTCCTGAGACGACCGCACCGGCCTGGTCTGTAACCAGACCAGAAATTGTTCCTGTTGTCTTTTGCGCGGTTAATGGTAATGACACACACAAACAACAAACGAACAGCCACAACAACCCCTTGAAGCTTTGCATCGCTCAAGCCTCCGCCCTAGAAATAACGATTTTCTTAACTGAATGTACGCTTTGGTACCCACACACGCCTGTGCGCCATTAAGGAGGAATACAGAACATTTGTCAAGAAGAAATATCGATTTTGTACATTATTTAAAACGATTTACGACACAGTATCGACGAATCTCCAGAACCACGGATTCTACAAATTTCAGGATTCGCTTTTCCCGCCAAATTACGCGTTATCCGTAAATCTGGATTAGCGAAATGTAGAACCATATTCAGCGATCGGAGCGATTTTCTTCGCTAGCACTCCGCGTAACGCGATCGCCATACGATTTCTGCTGGCCTGGAAGCAGGGCGTTGAGCCGCTCGAACTCGGCGCGCTCTTGTTGAGCCTCGGCGGCGCGCTCGGCCTTGGAGTAGGCCCGAGCTAGATTGAAATGTACCTTGGGACTGTTGGGGGCATATCGGCGTGCCGTCTCCAGTTCGCGGATCGCGGCGGGAATCTCTCCTTCTTCGAGAAGGCTCCGCCCCAGCAGGTAATGGGCTTCAGAGGACTCCGGTGCAAGGACCACTACTTTTTTCGAATCTTCCAGTGCGCTGCCAGAGTGGTGCAACTGCAGCGCGATCGACGCCAGCCGGATGTAAGGGAGTGCGCTTTTCGGATTCAGCCGCGTTTCTTTCCGTAACTGGACCTGTGCCTCGTCATACATCGAGGTGGCCGCCAGTGCATCTCCGTATGCGTAATGTAGAAATCGCGTTGTCGGATACTCGCTCAAAAGGTTCTCGATAATCGGGAAGGCTTTGTCATAGCGGCTTTCGGAGAGAAACACAGCAGCTTCGCCCGCCTTGCGGACGAGCGCTAGTTGATCGGGCTGCACTTGTTCGGGAAGGACAGGAATTCTGAGCAACGCGATCCCCATCGCGAATTGAATCTCGTCTGCGAGCGCACCCGGCTCGATTTCCGGAATCAGCAAGTCAATTGCCCGGTCGAAATCTCCGTTGCGATTCAGCAGGAGTGCAAGATGGTACCGGGATATCCTCACCGCAGCGGCGTTCCCGCTGAATCCCAGCGCACGGCCACGCTCCAGGTGAACCAGAGAGTTCTTGTAGTCCTTAGTCTCGAACTCACTCAGACCCAGTAACGTCCACGTATCGGGCTGCCTCGTCTCCAAGGCAACCGACTGCTGTAAAGCAGAGATGGCCTCTGGATAGCGTCCCTGCATGTATGCGATTGTGCCCAGCTGCCGCCAGCCCTCCGGCCAACTCGATCGCAGGTCGAGTGCACTCTGATACGCTGCCGCGGCTTGTTCCAGACGGCCGGCGCGACGTTCCGAGTCGGCTAGCCGAGCCGCTTCTTCGAAGCCTACCGCGGGATCTGCGACGGCCACCGTCTCGTTCTTGTCGGAAGGCTTGGCCCGCGCGCCTGCGCGGTTGAGCGCATATCTGGCCGCCTGGGATGCATCAGTTTTGACTGACCGTTGCGCCAGCTCTTGCGCTCGCTTGGAAGCTGCAGCCGAGTCCTCGCGTTTGTTCTGTGCCTGCAACGCATGCGCCACAGCGATCCACGGTAATTCGCTTCGCGGCGTGAGTCTTGTCTCCTCCTGAAAATGGAGTTCGGCCTGCGGATATCGAGAAGATGACGCCAGCATCAATCCATATTGATAGTGCAGGTACGGCGTGTCGGGATAATCCCGCAGCATTTGCTCAAAGCTCCGCGACGCCGCGTCCGTCTCGTGGTTGGCGAGCAAGACAGCAGTTTCGCCCGCTGCATGAACGAGCGCGTCTTTGGAAGGGTCAACCTGCGCGGGCAAAATGGGTACCCGCAGCAACCCGAGTCCAAGGGCAGCCTTGATTTGATCTGTGAAGTGGCTCGGTCCAAAGGCACTCGCCAGCAACTCGGTCGCTCCTTCAAACTCGCCATGCAAATTGAGTAACAGTCCAAGATGATAGAGCGCTACTTTCTCAACATCAGGGTTTTCCGCGAACCCAATCTCCCTTGCGGTCCGCAAGGCGCGCAGAGCATCCTGGTAGTCGCCAGTTTCGAATTCGCTAAGCCCAAGGAACGCCCATGCCGGTCCGGCCTTGGGCTGTAGCTCCACCACGCGGCGAAGCGCGGGGATCGCGTCCTCAAAATGATCGGAATCGTAAAGCAGCGTTCCGAGATACCACCAGCCTTCGTCCCATGATGGACGAAGTTCCACTGCCGCGCGATAGTTGCGGATCGCCTCGTCGGCTTGGCCCGCTTCCCGCGCAGATGTCGCCCGAGCCACGAGAGCTTCAAAGCTTGTCGGATCGGAAGGCGATTGGGAAAAGACGCGTGAAGTGAAGCCCAATAGCAGGACAAGAACAGCACAAAGTGCCGCGAACTGGGCGAAAAAAGAGCTGCCAATCCTTGTTATTGGCACGGATATTGGCATGCCGATGACCATCCACTCAGTACATTGTAGCGATGGTAGCACGCGCATGCGGAAGTGGCGGGCTACCATCGTTCGCAAGTATCAGAAAGCCGCGAGACCCTTCGTCGGCTCTAGCTTGCGGTCTGGGAGACTGTGTTAAAAAGGACTCTGATGCGCGTGCCCTCGGGACGTCCTCAACCATTTCCACTTTCGCGGCGTCGATTTCTCTATGGACTCGCGGGAAGCGTTGGCTATTACGGACTCTCGCTCAGCGCTATCGGACAGTCTCCCACTTCCCTGCCGGTGTTCGAAGAGATTCCGTCTGCTGTCTCTAGGATTCACTGGATACACAGTGCCGCTCGGTCTCCTCAGAAATACCTGCCGGAAGCCACTGGCCCCGGTTGCGCATTTCTCGACTACGATAACGATGGCTGGCTCGACATCTATCTCGTCAACAGCGGAGAGTGTGACTTCTACAAACCACCCAAGCCTTTACGCAATGCACTGTACAAGAACAACCGGGACGGCACGTTCACCGATGTCACAGAGAAAGCCGGCGTAGGCGCGGGCGGATTCGGGATGGGAGTTGCTGTCGGCGACTACGACAACGATGGATTCCCCGATCTCTACATTACGCAATACGGTCGCAGCATTCTCTTTCGCAACAATGGGGACGGGACCTTCAGCGACGTCACTCAGAAAGCCGGAGTCGGCGTTCAGGGATGGGCGTCCCAGGCTGTATGGTTCGACTACGATAACGATGGACGCCTCGATTTGTTTGTCGGCCAGTTCGCCGGGTTCGACAAAGCAAACGGGTGCGGCATAAGTTCTGACGGCAAACGTCATTACTGTATTCCGCGCATCTTCCGGCCCATGCCAAGCTGGTTATTTCATAACAACGGCGATGGAACCTTCACCGATGTGAGCAAGGAATCGGGCATTGCTGCTTCTCTCGGAAAGGCGTGGGGAGCGGTCGCCACGGATGTAAACAACGATGGCCGGATGGATTTGTTTGTCGCCAACGACACGATCGGAAATTTTCTTTTTATCAATCGAGGCGATGGACGGTTTGAAGAAGCCGGCCTGCGAGCAGACATCGCTTACAGTGCCGACGGACGCGCTCGCTCCGGCATGGGAGTAGATTCCGCCGATTTTGACAACGATGGATGGATGGATCTTTTCGTCGCTAACATCGACGAAGAAATCTTCTCGCTCTACCGGAACAACCACGATGCCACGTTTGACGATCAAGCCATGCGGCTTGGAGTCGGGATGGCAACCCGCTGGATGAGCGGTTGGGGAATGAAATTCATCGACTATGACAATGATGGCGATCTCGATCTGTTTTTAGCCAATGGATTCCCGGACGACCTGGTGGAAGACTTCTCCAGTCGGGTGAAATACCAGGAACCGCTCTTGCTGTTTCAGAATAAAGGTGGCAAATATAACAATGTGAGTGACCAGAGCGGACCAGTGTTTGGGAAATCTTTCTCAGCTCGAGGCATGTCGGTGGGCGACTTTAATAATGACGGAGGCATCGACGTGCTGGTGGCCGTCAATGATGGCGCTCCCATTCTGCTGCGTAATAATGTTGGCAAGGAAAATCATTGGCTGGGAGTGAAGCTGGTTGGGACGAAATCCAATCGCGATGCAGTCGGAGGTCGCCTGACATACAAGGCCGGCGACTTGACGCGGAGCCGGATGAAAACCAGCGGGGGCAGTTTTCTTTCCTCGCACGATCCTCGCATGTTGCTGGGCCTGGGCAAGCGCGCGAAACTGGATTCCCTGGACGTGCAATGGCCTCAACCCGGCGGCGCTGTCGAACGCTTTACGGATCTGCCAATCGACCGCTACATCACGATCGTGGAAGGCACAGGCAAGTGGAAGTAAGAACGCCATCTCGCGCCGGATCGAACTGGGAGTCTGCCCTCTGCGATCGACTGGTCGCGTGGGTCGTGTTGGCCGCACTGCTCCTGACGTTACAAATGCTAAGTGCGGCGAATCCGACAACCGCCATCGAACTGCGCATCATTGTGGTCAATTCGCAGACGGAGGCCGAGCAACTCCTCCAGCGCGTGCAAACTGGGGATGACTTTGCCGCGCTGGCGCGTCAGAAGTCGATTGATCCGAGCGCCAGTGACGGCGGTTCCCTTGGACGGGTCGATCCAGCCACGCTGCGCACGGAACTTAGAGACGCACTGAAAGGAGCCCAGCCCGGACAGCTAAAAGGACCAGTCAAGGTTCCGACGGGCTACGCCATCTTTAAGGTGGAAGGAATCATTCCCCCCACCCCCGCCAGCCCCGTTTCTACTCCCACCTCGTCTCCCAATCAGGCAGTTCCGCCGACCATTAGCAGCGGCCTGGGGATGACCCCGACCGCGATCCTTGCCGGCCGCGGCAAAATCGCCTATCCGCCGGATGTTTCCGGAGCCGTCGAAGTTGAGGTTGCATTTCGCAATCTTCCTAAGCCTTCGGGCTGGGACCGCGATCTGCATTCCGTCTGCGAAGCGCGCAAACAAACCCTCGCCCTTGCGGTCGATCATCTGAAACAACTCCTCGACCCAAACGATCCCGATAGCTATGCCGCCACTCGTCCCGACGAAGTCGGGAGAGTTCGTTTTTCGCTTGCGCAATTGCTCGCCTACCAGGGCGATATGGAACCGGCAATACAACAATGGCTGGAAGCCTACAAGTTCGCCAAGGTGCAATCTCCCCAGATGATCCCCGAACTTGAGGAGGTGCTCGGCACCGCTTATCTGCACAAGTCGGAAATGGAGAATGGCGTCTACCCCAAGCCCGGAGACCGTTGCCTGTTTCCGCCACGCAAGCTTTTCCGATATCAGAAAACGGAGGACTCTGAGAAAGCGGTCTACTATCTCTCTCGATTTCTCGAAAAGAAACCGGATACGCTGGAAGTGAAATGGCTGCTTAATCTGGCCTACATGACTTTGGGAAAATATCCGGCTGGTGTACCCGCGAAATATCTGATTCCCGCGTCGAAGTTTGAATCCAAGGAGGACATCGGCCGGTTCGTCGATGTAGCCCCTGCCGCTGGCCTGAATTCTTTTTCGATGGCAGGCGGAGTGATCGTGGACGATTTTGACAACGACGGCTGGCTGGACGTGGTCACCTCGAGCTATGACCAATGCGAGCCCTTGCACTTCTTCCACAACAATGGCGATGGCACCTTCACCGATCGCGCCCTCCAAGCCGGCTTGGGCGACCAACTCGGCGGCTTGAACATCATCCAGACCGATTACAACAATGACGGGTGCCTCGACATCTTCGTCCTGCGCGGCGGTTGGCAATCGGCAATGCGGCCTTCCCTGTTGCGGAACAATTGCGACGGAACGTTCACGGATGTAACCGAATCCGCAGGCCTTGCCGAACCTATCGCATCGCAGACGGCGGTCTGGGCCGACATCGACAATGACGGACTGCTCGATCTGTTTATCGGCAACGAACAGGGACCAAGCCGCCTCTTTCACAACAAAGGCGACGGCACGTTCGAGAACATTGCAACGGCGGCAGGTGTCGATCGCGTCGCGTTCTCCAAAGGCGTCGTTGCTGCTGACTACGATAATGATGGTTTCGTCGATTTCTACGTATCAAATCTCGGCGGCAACAATTTCCTCTACCACAACAATCACGACCGCACCTTTACGGAGGTTGGTAAGCAGGCAGGCGTACAAGCACCCTGGATGAGCTTCGCGACCTGGTTCTTCGACTACGATAATGACGGCTTTCCGGATCTGTTTGTGACCAGCTATTACATGTCGCCGGAGGAGAACCTGAAGAGCCAGCTTGGTCTTCCCCACAACGTGGAAACCCTCAAGCTCTACCACAATGAAGGAAACGGTACATTTCGAGATGCGACCGTCGAAGCTGGCCTGGATCGCGTTTTCAATCCCATGGGTTCGAACTTCGGCGACGTCGACAATGACGGTTTCTTGGACTTCTACCTGGGAACCGGAACTCCACCCTACGGCGACATTCTCCCAAATGTTCTCTTTCATAATCAATCAGGAAAGAAATTTGTCGATATTACCGCGTCCTCGGGCACAGGCGAACTTCACAAGGGACACGGCGTTGCTTTTGCCGACCTCGACAACGACGGCGATGAAGACATCGTTGCCGAAACCGGAGGCGCGGTCCCTGGCGACCGGCACGCCATTCGTTTGTATGAGAATCCTGGAAACGGAAGCGACTGGATCAGCCTGCGGCTGGTCGGAGTAAAGAGCAATCGCGCTGCACTCGGCGCTCGCATCAAGCTGACTGTCCAAAATGAAGGCCGCGGGCGAAGATACATTTATCGCACCGTGGGCAGCGGGGGCTCGTTTGGGGCCTCTCCTCTGCAACACCATATTGGCCTCGGCAAGGACGCCCGCATCCTCAACCTGGATATCTGGTGGCCGGCAACCGATTCACGCCAGAGTTTTCTGGACGTTGGCAAGAATCAATTTCTACAGGTCACCGAATTCGAAAAGGAATACACTCGGCTCGAACGGCCGCGCGTGTGGCTAGGCAGAAAGCCGCCCGTTGCGCTAGGAAAGCCGCGTGTGCCGGCGATCAAGGCGAAACGCTGAGGCAGCTTCTTCGATGAGAAGAGGACACATCAATCGCGTTTGGTGGATGCTGACATTGCTGCTGGTCGTGTTGCCATCCGCTGGCGTCCAAGCCCAAAAGCGCTATCAAGCCAGCGGATTGGTTCTCAGCGTCGATCGCTCCCGTCATACGATGGAAGTTTCCTGCCCTGAGATTCCCGGCTTCATGGACGCAATGGTGATGTCCTTTATCGTGCCAGATGCGAAGGCACTCGAATCGCTAACTCGCGGGGCTCTGATTGAATTCACGCTGGTGGTAGGCAAGGACGCCTCGCACGCGGAAAACGTACGGGTTCGGCGCTACGACAGCGCCGAGCGAGAACCCTCCAAGGCACGCCGCTTGCAGGCTTTGGATGAGGCTCTGCGAGGGCCCGTGCACCGGCTGGCAGTCGGTGAAGCCGTTCCCGATTTCACTCTCTCTGATCAACAAAAACGCGCGATTCACTTTCGCCAGTTCGCCGGCAAGGTGGTTGCGCTCAATTTTGTCTACACCCGGTGCGCCCTGCCTGAATATTGCGTGCGCTCATCGAATAATTTTGGTGCAATCCAGAAACAATTTCAGAAGCGCCTGGGGAAAGATCTGGTACTGCTGACCGTCACCTTCGACCCAGTTCACGATCAGCCCGAAGTCCTTCGCGATTACGCAAAAACATGGAAGGCCGACCCTGAAAACTGGCGGTTCCTCACCGGCGCAGTCGGCGATGTTCAGAGGGTCTGTGATCTGTTCGGCGTGAACTTCGTCCCCGATGAGGGACTCTTCATCCACGCTCTGCACACCGCGATTATCGACCGCGATGGGAAACTCGTCGCCAACCTTGAAGGTAACCAGTTTACCGCACAGGAGTTTGCCGACTTGCTCAAGAGCATCCTGGGCGTTCCCAAGTGAGTCGTTAGCATTGCCCTTGCTATCTGAATTGCTCCGTGGATCATGAAGAAAAACGGCGGCTTCGTGGAAGTCATTTATTTTGTTGGCGTCCCCGGCGGGATTTGAACCCGTGTTACCGCCGTGAAAGTACGAGGGCCGATGGTAAGTTACTGAAACTACGCAACACGGATGGCTACCTGAAGCGGTTTCAGTAAGGGATGGAAACAGTTCGTGGATCATAAATGGAGCAAGAACTGTCCTGGCGATTGCTCTTAACGAATCCAGCGGTAGGTGCATTGACAGGCGCGATGATCGTCTCAAACCTCAAAGAAGCAAATCATCAGAAACAAATCATCAGAAACAAATCATCAGAAACAAATATCGCTCTCGCCTTCAGATGAGGGCGAACATGCTGGTCGCGGATTACCTGGGAGTAGGCGGCAAGGAAGGCCGGGGTGGTCGCGTTACTCCTTATTGAGATCCGGCGACCGCGGCTTGGCATCTCCCAGCCGTGAAAAGAATTCGTCGCGATAGGTGCGGCTGAGCGCAATTCGCACACCACCCTGCAGAACCAATTCATACTCACCGTTGATCACCATCACTTCTTTGATCCTGTCCACATTGATCAACGCGGACCGATGCACCCGAACAAATTTCTTGGGGTCAAGCCGAGCGCACAACTCGGAAAGAGTTTCACGATCCAGGTACGATGAGGAACCGCTGTGAATGCGAATGTAGTTGTCTTCAGCTTTGATCCAGTCGACTTCAGCCACGGGAATCACAAGTATCTTGCCACGCAGTCTCACTATGAAGCGCTCGGCATACGAGTTCGCTGCGGTCAGCGTCTCCAACATGGTGAACACTCGCTGGGCGTACAAGGGCGCATCTCCGCGAGTGAGCTGCTCTTCCACACGTTGCATCGTTGATGCAAACCGTTCCTCGTCGAAGGGCTTCAAAAGATAATCCAGGGCATGCACCTCAAAGGCGCGAACAGCGTACTGGTCGAAAGCAGTGAGAAAGGCCACAACCGGCAGTTGGTCGGGCGTGATCTTTTTAACGACGTCAAACCCATCCATTTCCGGCATCTGGATATCGAGCAGCATCAAATGCGGCAGAAACTCGGAAACTGCCGCAAGGGCGTCATAGCCGTCCGCGCACTCCGCGACGATTGTGAAATTCGGATACGCGGACAACATGCGGCGCGCGATCGCTCGCGAGCGAGGCCCATCGT
>Ga0137410_10003883_pt1 | contig 10143 bp, 7 predicted proteins | sample CZODoug1_16funga_FD_108878 | JGI IMG/M metagenome (GOLD analysis project Ga0137410, IMG submission 108878) | Vadose zone soil fungal communities from Angelo Coast Range Reserve, California, USA - CZODoug1_16fungal (Illumina Assembly) | ecosystem: Environmental > Terrestrial > Soil > Vadose zone... | reverse complement strand
TCGCTCCATACAAACACCGGGAGTCGGCTTCATTTGAGATGCCTGATTCGCAAGGCTATGACAGTCTTCTGGAATACTGGCACATTCTGTTTCGTCACAGGTTCACCCTGCTGAAATTTGCGGCGGTTGGGCTGGTCGGAGCCATCCTTATCAGTTTTATTCAGACACCGATTTACCGTGTTCGAACCTCCCTTGAAATTCAAAGCTCGGGTTTTGTCGAACCAAAGGGTTCCAACGAGTCCGGAGAAAACTACGCTTCGCCAGAGTCGTATGTGGAGACGCAGGTTAAACTCCTGCAGAGTGAAACCCTACTCGAGCACGTCATTGACAAACTGAAACTGCAGAGTGAGCAGCCGACGGGCTGGCGAGGATTTACGTCGCGCATCAGGCATGCGCTTCAATTTTCGAAGCCCTCGAGTCTCTCGGAACGCGAAAAATTGATCCGGGAGATCCAGCGCAATCTGACGGTTCGCACGTCCGGTAACTCCCGACTGCTGGAAGTGACCTATGAGTCGCCGGACGCTCAGGGAGCCGCCAACTTCGCAAACACATTGGTCAGCCAATTTATCGAGCTGAGCCAGGAGGAGAGATGGAGGTCGGCGCAAGGCACCGCCGAATGGCTCACGAGTCACCTCGACAAGATGAAGGCGCAATTGGAGCAGTCGGAGACCGAGTTACAGAATTACGCGCGCACCTCTGGCCTTTCATTTACATCGGAGAAAGACAATCTCGCGGAAAACCGGTTAAAAGAATTGGGGGACGAACTTTCCAAGGCCCAGGCAGACCGTATTGCCAGCCAGGCGAAATTTGAAGGTGCGAAGAGCAAGCCGGCGGAGTCCTTGCCTGAAGTCCTGGAAGACGCGACCATGCGCGATTACCGGCAAAGGTTGACTGTGCTGCAAACCCAATACGCGGAACTCAGCGCAACGCTTACTCCAGAACACTACAAAGTGCAGCGTGTGCAGGCGCAGATTGATGCGCTAAAGGCGGAGATGCAAAGGGAACGCGGCAATGTGTTGCACAAGGTTGGCAACGAATACTCAGCTGCGCTCCGCCGCGAAACACTGTTGTCCAAGGCCCATGCCGAACAGCAAAAAATTGTGGCCGATCAATCCGACAAGGCGATTCATTACGACACGCTGAAGCGTGACGTCGATTCCAACCGGCATATCTTTGAAATGATGCTGCAGAGGGTTAAGGAAGCCAGTTTGGCGGCGGCCATGCGCGACAGCAACGTGCTTGTTGTTGACCGCGCCAGACCTCCACTGCTCCCCTATCGTCCAAGCCTACCCATGAACTCCGCTATTGGCTTGTGTGGGGGAGTAATCTTCGGCTTTGGATTCATCCTCCTGCGCGAGCGAGTGGACCGCAGGATAAGCGCCCCTGGAGATGCACAAGCTTACTTGGACTTGCCGGAGTTGGGCGTTATTCCTTTGGATGAAGGCGTCGTTCACCGCCAACTTGGCAATGGCCTGCAACCGCGACGCCCTGCCCAGTCGCTGCCCCGATCCAAGGCGGATTGCCCCGAACTTGCGACGTGGAAGCGTAAGCCCTCTCTGGTAGCCGAGTGTGTGCGTACCGCTCTGACCTCGATTCTCTTGCCCAGCGACAATGGGGAAGGACCGCAGGTCATCGTTATTACCAGTCCGTGCCCTGGCGATGGCAAAACCACGGTGGCCAGCAATCTGGCTATCGCAGTGGCGGAGATCGGACGCAAAGTACTCCTGATCGACGGCGACCTGCGGCGGCCCAGGCTGAATAAAGTCTTTAGCGCAGGTAATAACTGGGGCCTAAGCGATGTTCTCCGAGGAGATGGTCCGCTGGAAGACGTTCCGGCTGTTCACTTGGTTCTGGAGACCGAAGTCTCAGGACTCTATCTCCTGCCGGGCGGCAGTTGCGGCATAACCCCAACCAATCTTTTCTATTCCCCAAGAATGTCCACCTTGTTGAAGCGACTGCGCGCGGAATTCGACATGATTTTGATTGATGCGCCACCGATGATCCATCTCGCCGATGCTCGCGTGTTAGGGCACCTCTCTGATGGCGTTGTACTGGTCATCCGCGCGGGACAAACGACTACGGAAAGCGCCATATTTGCTCGTCAGCGTTTCGCCGAAGACGGTACTCGTGTTCTTGGCACGATCCTGAACAGCTGGGATCCGCGGACCAGCGGGAATTACGGCTATAACGGTTATCCCGACTATCGCGCGCACACTCATGCATAGAGCACGGCAATGGCATTCGTAGTTCTCTCGAAGCCGATTTCTAGACCCGCAGGGAAGCGTGCAGAATACAGTCGGTCACACTATTCCTGAGATAAAAACACTCATTTGCTCTCATGCTCTTTGACTCGCCCGTTTATTTTGTTTTTCTAATTCCCGTCGTGCTCGTGTACTGGCATTTGAATCGGCGCGAGCAAAACATCTTTCTGCTGTGCGCAAGCTACTTCTTCTATGGCTGGTGGGATTGGCGCTTCCTCGCGCTCATGGTCTGCAGCACAACCATGGATTTTCTGATTGCTCAGAAAATTGCTCCCGATCGGGCAGATGCGGACCGCAGGAAGTGGTTCATCTTCTCTTTACTGTTGAATTTCTCCATACTCGGAACCTTTAAGTATTTCAATTTTTTCGTGGACTCTTTCTAGACAGCCCTGAACACCTTGGGCGTGCACAACATCCCCATGCCTTTAATTCGGGTCATCCTTCCTCCCGGTATTTCCTTTTATACCTTCCAGGAAGTCGCTTACATCGTTGACGTTTACAAAGGCAAGCTGGCGCCCGCGAAATCATTTGTCGAATATGGATTATTCGTCAGTTTGTTCCCCCATCTGATCGCGGGACCAATTCAGAGGCCTGGCCATTTGCTTCCGCAAGTTCAACGAGAGCGCAGTTTCGATGGCGACCGGTTCTTTGACGGGGTTATGCTGATTTTTTCTGGGCTTATTCGCAAGTGTGTCGTCGCAGACAATTGCGCGCTGCTGGCGAACGCGGCTTTTGGTGGTCAATTTGGAAAACCGAACTTCTGGGTCGTCTTAATCGGGACTTATGCCTTTGCCTGGCAAGTGTACGGAGATTTCAGCGGCTACAGCGACATCGCGCGAGGCAGCGCTCAGTTGATGGGCTTCCACTTCATGGTGAACTTCCGGCAGCCCTACATTTCTTCTCGTCTGCAGGAGTTCTGGAGGCGTTGGCACATCAGTTTGAGTACTTGGCTGCGCGACTACTTGTACATACCTTTGGGCGGAAGCGCGGGCGGCAAATGGAAAACCTCAGTAAACCTGATAACAACCATGATTCTGGCCGGCCTCTGGCATGGCGCAAACTGGACATTCGTCATTTTCGGAGCGATTCACGGGGTTGTGCTATCTATCGAGCGTCTCATCTTTCCATCCCCAAAAGAGCCTGGCGATTCCGTTCAGGCGCGGCGATCTGGGGGCGCCCTTTCGCTCTGGGGGCAGCGCATTCTGACCTTTAACGTGTTTTGTTTGAGTCTGGCTTTTTTCCGCGCTACGTCCCTTCATGCGGCGACACAATTTTTGGAGGGACTTTCTAATTTCGCCTGGCAGAGCGAATATGTCACGGCGTTCCTCTTGCTGAGCCTGTTTTCCATACCTTTGTTCATCGTGGACTTAATGCTGGAAGCCACAAATCAAGAGTACCCATTTGCAAACGCTTCTTATGCGGTTCGAACGGCGCTCGCTACAGCGTCGTTTGTGGTGCTGGCGCTTTTCTCAGGGAGCAGTCTTAATGCGTTCGTCTATTTCCGGTTCTAAGTTCTCAGCGATGGTCTATGTGAAGGTTCTGGCGGCCATCTGCGCGCTGCTGATCATCGTGCTCGAGATTTCCTCCATCTATTTACTGAACCATCGTTCGGCCACTTACTCACGAATTTCACGACAATATGATGAAGCTCTCGAAACGCGGCCAGCAGGTCCGCGCGAACCACCAAGCGTGCTGATGGTTGGCAATTCACTTCTGTTACATGGAGTTCAATTGAATCGGCTGAATGAGTTGACCTCTTCCAGGATGCATCTTTCTCCCATTTTCCTTGAGGCAACCGGATACTACGACTGGTTCTATGCGCTGCAGGGCTTATTTCGTCAGGGAGCCAAACCCCAGGTTGTGGTGGTCGGTGTCGGCGTGAATTACTTTCTTGAGAACGGCGTACGCCAGGATTACGCTCCCATGCTGTTCTTCAATACCCGCGACACCTTCTCCGTGGCTTCCGATTTGAATCTGGATCGCACCGCAACCAGCAATCTCGTGCTGGCACACGCAAGCACGTTCTGGGACACGCGCAGCCCGATTCGAATGCAGATTCTTAGCCGTGCGATTCCTCATCTCGAAGATCTTTTCTCACTTGTAAATCAGAGGCCCGTTATCCCGGAGGGCGGAGAATTTGGCCAGGTTGCCGTTCCCCGTTTGCAAAAGCTGCGTGAACTTTGCGAAGCGCATGGGGCTAAATTGATTCTTCTCATCCCGCCGACACTCTCTTCGGAAAATGCAGTCACCGAAATGGTGGGCGCCGCTCACGTGGCGGGAGTGGACGTATCGGTGCCGATCGATCCGGCCACGCTGCCTGCCAAGTATTACCAGCGTGACGGAATGCATCTCAATTCCGAAGGAGCGGTGCTCTTTACATCAGCCCTGGCAAAGGATCTTCCGGAAAGAGTCACGGTTCACGAAACGCTAGCTGCGCGACAATAGCGCGCGCCGCAAAATTAATCGAAACACTCAATTCCTGCACGGGCTAGGGCAGGGAGCTTGTCTCTAGTGCGAAAAAGATTCTCATGACCATCGCAAAAAGAATGAAGAGTACAAATTGTGAGTACTGAAGCTCCCAATATCTTTGCGCTGCAACAAAGCGAACGTTCCTCTTTGTGCGCCGATTTCAGTTGGACGTTTGTCGGGAATGCCGTCTATGCTGCCGGCCAATTTGCGACGCTGGTGCTCCTGACCAAGCTGGTTCGCCCGGAATTTGTAGGGCAGTATGCCCTGGGTCTCGCGCTGGTTTATCCCGTGATGATGCTCACGAATATGCAATTGCGCTCCGTCATGAATTCTGCCGGTCAGCGGAAATCGCAGTTTGGTGATTACCTGGGTCTTCGCCTTTTAATGACCTCGTTAGCGCTTGTGGTTGTCTTCGCCGTCACTCAAGTTCTGCGCTATCGCTGGGAATTGACTGAAGTGGTTTTGATGGTGGGCGTAGCGTACGGGATTGAAACCATCAGCGATATGTATTACGCGCGGTTGCAACTCCACGACCGGATGTCAGAAATCTCCAAATCACTAATCGCCAGGGCACTGCTGTCTGTGTTTGGGCTGGGAGCGGCACTCTATCTCACCCGGAGTCTGCTATGGGGAATCACGGGTATCGCATTTGCGCGTGCAGCCGTCTTGTTCGGCTATGACATTTGTGAGCGAACCCACAGCCTAGGTGAGAAGTCCAAATGGTTTTCAAGTAACCGGTCACTAGCGCCGCGCTTCGACGCGGGTGTGCAACTTGGATTGCTGTGGCGGAGTCTTCCGCTGGGTATCGTTGTGCTCTTGACCACACTGAATTCCAGCATTCCCAGTTTCTTCATCAAGCGCGGCCTCGGTGAACACGATTTAGGGATCTTTTCCGCGATTAGTTTGGCGATTTCTGTCGGAAACATGGCTGTGGTGTCGCTCGGACAAGCAGCGTTCACGCGCTTGGCCAGATCGTATTCCAAGCGTGACTTTGCAGAATTCAGCGCGCTCCTGGGCAAGCTCCTGATTGTTGGTGCAGCCATCGGAGTATGCGGGATAATTGTTTCTAAAGTGGCGGGTCGCGAGATACTGACCATCCTGTTCCAGCCCGAGTACGCCGAGCAAGCTGACCTTCTTCCTTGGATCCTGGCGGCTGGAGCCGTCCTGTTCATGGCCCAATTCTTGGGGTTCGGTATGACAGCGGCGGGCCTTTACCATTCGCAAGTAGTCTTGAATGTTTTGGCTATCGTAGGCCTTCTGGCGGCCTGCTATTGGTTGGTCGCTCGCCAAGGTTTGCTCGGCGTCATATTCGCGATGCTGATCGCTGCCGTTGTGCAGTTGATCGCGAGTGTCACTATCCTTTTCGCAGACATGCGAAGGCGCTCTTGCGCGCCAGCCGAAAGGGTTGAGATTACATGACGCGATCCCCGCAAATCCGTTTCACTGTAGACGACAAGGTGAATCTTGCCTGAACAGGAATATTTCATAGCGTTGCCGCCAGAGCAGTTTTCAAAACTCGGCAAAATCGCATTCGCATCCCTATGGCTGTTGGTCTTCGCCATGCCGTGGGAAGACGCCCTCACTATTCCCGGCTTTGGTACAAGTGTGCGGCTGATCGGTACAGTCGCCTTAGGCCTCGGCCTGTTGGCCATTGTTGAAAGAGGAAAAGTCAGACGTCCTGCCGTCGGACACGTGATGATGGCTCTTTTTGTCGTGTTGGCTGCTCTCAGTTACCTGTGGAGTTTGTATCCCGAGGGAACTCTCGTCGAGGCATTTTCCTACGTTCAGCTCCTCACCTTGGTCTGGCTGATTTGGGACCTGGCTCCCGGGGTGCGAGAGCAGATGTACCTAATGCAAGCCTACGTTCTTGGAACGTTTGTTTCAGCAGTGGACACAATCTATTTGTTTCTTGCCCACGAGGAGTCTGTTTATCAACGCTACGCCGGCGCTAAATTAGACGCCAACGACTTGGGACTGATTATGGCCTTGAGCGTCCCCATGTCCTACTACCTGCTGATTCACAACAAGGGATGGATGGTTTGGGTTTACAGAGTGCAACTTATTTTGGCGGGCACAACCATTTTGCTAACCGCATCGAGAGGAGCCACGCTAGCAACGGTTGTTGCTCTCACGATCGTGCCTTTAACGCAAGCCCGTCTAAATGGCCGCCAACGAGTCGCGCTTCTCCTGACAATCGTGTTGCTCGTTTCCGGTGCTCTTTTCTTCGTCCCCGCAACCTCATGGCAACGCTTATCTACGCTACCCACTGAATTCGAGCAGGGGACGTTTACCGGTCGCACGATCATCTGGAAAGCCGGCTGGGAGATTTTCCGCGCTCATCCGTTCTTCGGCATTGGTGCGAATGCGTTCCGGGTCATCGTTAGCCGCGTCCTGGCTGAGCCAATTCGCCTTGGGGAAGCTGATCCCGCTCCCCCTGCGCACAATACCTTTCTGTCGGTTCTTGTCGAGCAAGGCGTGCTGGGTTTTGCGGTTTTCTGCGCGATGCTGGGCGCGCTGGCGCTCTCGCTAAAAGGCATGCCTCCTTTTCCTCAGAGATTGTGGATCGTGTCCCTGGCCGTCTGGACCGTAGGCGTGTCCAGCCTTACATGGGAAATGCGAAAGCCGACCTGGTTTTTTTTCGGGCTGCTTATGTCGCAATGCGGCAGTGTGGTCCAGATGAAGCAGCTAGCACCTTTATTCTCGCGACCTCGCCAGAATGCGATTGTTCGTACCCCGCGCATTAGAACTTCGGGAATTTCGTCTCCGAAACCCTGGTGGGCACTCTTTTCCTGGAAACAATCGTGAATCGGGCGTTGATTCTCTCACTATGAATAAAATTCGAGTGATCCATATCGTTCCGATGTTGAGCCCCGGAGGGGCCGAGCGCATCGCGGTCCATATCGTAAGTGGGCTGGATCGCAAGCGATTTGAGCCGATCGTCGTATCTCTTGCAGGCCTGATGAATTGCGATCTCGATCAATTGTTGAACGAGGCCGGCGTGGAGGCTCGCTATCTGGGAAAGTCGCCGGGATTCGACTACCGCATGTATCCCCAATTGCATCGTATTCTCAAAGAATACCAACCGGGCGTGGTGCACACTCACTTGCAAGTCCTTCGCTATGCGCTGCCAACAATGCTACTTCTCAAAGGAGCTTCGCTCTTTCACACCGTTCACAATTTAGCGGAACGCGAGATTGAACGTCCCGCGCGCTTCATTCACCGCTACGCTTTCGGGCACGGCGTCGTTCCGATCGCCGTTGCGGAAGAAGTTGCGCTGAGCTTGAAGCGTCTTTATGGGATTCCGGAATGCCGCGTGATTGCAAACTGCATTCCAACTGAAACCTACGCTCGCCCCAAAGTGCCGCGCAAACTTTGGCGTGCAAAAGAGGGTTTCGATGAGAGGGATATTCTGTTTGTCTGCGTGGCTCGCTTTGCGCCGCAGAAAAACCATGCGCTACTTCTCAATGCGTTTGCCCGCGGGCCGGCCGCTAATCCTCATGCTCGTTTGCTTTTGGTTGGGGATGGAGCCTTGCGTATGGACCTGGAAAGGCGCGCGAAAAATCTCGGCTTGGATCGCAGCGTGCGCTTTCTCGGGCTACGAAGCGATATTCCGGATGTGTTGGGCGCCTCGGATGTGTTCGTGCTCAGCTCTGACTATGAAGGGAATCCTCTTTCCATTCTTGAGGCCATGGCCTCCGGTCTTCCGATCGTGAGCACCGCCGTGGGCGGCGTTCCGAGTCTTGTGGAAAGCGGGGCCCATGGTTTTCTTGTGCCGCCTGGAGACTTGGAAGGACTATCCAAGTCGATGGAAACTCTCTTCCGGCATCGAGAGGTTCGACAATCGTTCGGAATGGCGGCCGCACAGCGTGCGAGAGAAAGTTTTGACGTGTCTAACATGGTTCGCGGCTATGAGGAGATGTACGAAAATCTTGCAACCAATTTGCGCCTCCGCAATCCACAAGATGTGCTTTCGCTTACGACAATCCCTGGCTCTCGGATGACGCCGTAAGCAAAAACTGAACAAACCATGATCAAAGTCATGCATATCATTACCACGCTCGGTCCTGCCGGGGCTGAAAATATGTTGTACCGGATCGTCTCCGGGACGGATGGTGAGCGATTTCAAAACGAAGTTGTTTCGTTGACCGAAACATTGGATCTGGCGGAAAAGATGCAAGCGGTCGGAGTGCGCGTGCGCACGCTAGGCATGAAGAAGAGTACTCCAAATCCGATGTTGCTGGTCCGCCTGGCGAAATGGATCCGCGAATCGAAGCCGGACCTCATTCACACCTGGATGTATCACGCAAATCTGATTGGCGCGTTGGCCGCGCGGTTGGCGGGAAATGTGCCGGTGGTTTGGGGTATTCACCACAATGCGTTCGATCCCCGCATCGACAAACGCCGTACCATGCTGGTCAATCGAGCTTGCGCCTTTTTGTCGAACAAGTGTGCCGCCCGAATCATATTTTGCTCGGAGGCGTCTCTGCACACTCACAAAAAGCTTAACTATGCCGCAGAAAAACTGGAGGTAATTCCCAACGGTTTCGACCTCGAGCAAGTCAAGCCCGACCCTACCGCGCACAGCTCGCTACGCGAAGAGCTAGGCATTCCCCCAGACGCAATTGTCATTGGAATCGGCGCTCGCTTTCACCCGCACAAAGACCACCACAACTTCATTCGGGCCGCCGGACTGCTGCACAAACAAATGCCGGAGGTCCACTTTCTGCTCTTCGGGATGGGAATTACCCGGGAAAACGCTCAGTTGGTTGAATGGATTGAGTCCGCAAGTATTCGTGAGCGCTGCCATCTTCTCGGGATGCGCCATGATGTCACGCGCCTCTTTTCCGGAGTGAACATTGCTACGACCTCTTCTCGCAGTGAAGCCTTTCCCATTGTCGTTGGCGAGGCGATGGCCTGCGGAACACCCTGCGTGGTGACTGACGTAGGTGACTCAGCACTGATCGTTGAAAATACCGGCAAAGTTGTCGCGCCCGAAGATCCGCATGCGCTGGCCGAAGCCTGGCGGTCGCTCATAGAAGCGGGGCCCGCCGTGCGGCGCCGCCTGGGAATCGCAGCCAGGTCTCGCGTGGAGCGGCATTTTGCGCTGTCCGAGATCGTGCAAAGTTATCAGAGCATCTATGTCCAGTTGACGTCTCGGAAGCCAGACTCTGTGGCGCACGTCGGGCTTTCGCAATTGACCCCGTAAACTCCGTCACTCAAATTACGAAAATGCAAGAAACTTCCAACCGGCCCCGCATGGTGATCGCGGTGAATTCGTCAATCGCTCTTGGATTCGTGCAGGGCCAACCTGAGTATTTTCAGAGCGCCGGCTTTGACGTGACGATTGTTTGTCCGGAGCGACGCAGCGGCGAATGGGAAGTAGCGCGGCCCGAAAGTGTGCGGATTGTGGGAG
>Ga0137410_10003882_pt1 | contig 10143 bp, 10 predicted proteins | sample CZODoug1_16funga_FD_108878 | JGI IMG/M metagenome (GOLD analysis project Ga0137410, IMG submission 108878) | Vadose zone soil fungal communities from Angelo Coast Range Reserve, California, USA - CZODoug1_16fungal (Illumina Assembly) | ecosystem: Environmental > Terrestrial > Soil > Vadose zone... | reverse complement strand
GGCGTGAACGAGATCATGGTCGCGGGCGGCATGGAATCCATGACCAACGCGCCGTACCTGCTCCCCAAGGCGCGCTCGGGTTATCGCATGGGCCACCAGCAGGTGATCGATCACATGTTCTTCGACGGCCTCGAAGACGCTTACGACAAGGGCAAGCTGATGGGCGTCTTCGCCGAGGACTGTGCCGCGAAATACGCGTTTACCCGCGAGGAACAGGACAAGTTCGCGATCGCGTCGCTGGAGCGCGCGCAGGCCGCCAACAAGAACGGGGCTTTCGCCTGGGAAACGACACCGATCGCCATCAAGACCGGCAAGGCCGAGCGTTTCATGGAGCACGACGAAGCGCCGTTCAAGGCCAACTTCGAGAAGATCCCGACCCTGAAACCCGCGTTCCGCAAGGACGGCACGGTCACCGCGGCGAACTCTAGCTCGATCTCCGACGGCGCGGCGGCGCTCGTGATGATGCGGCGCTCCACCGCCGAGAAGCTGGGTCTCAAGCCTCTCGCCGTGGTCGTCGCTCACACCACCCATTCGCAGGAGCCGGGCTGGTTCACCACGGCCCCGGTAGGCGCGATCAAGAAGCTGTACGCGGCCACCGGCTGGAGCGCATCGAAAGTGGATCTGTACGAGATCAACGAAGCGTTCGCGGTGGTCACCATGGCGGCGATGAAGGAGCACGGCCTGCCGCACGACAAGGTGAACATTCACGGCGGCGCGTGCGCGCTCGGGCATCCGATCGGCGCGTCGGGCGCGCGCATCCTGGTGACCCTCATCGGCGCGCTGAAGAAGACCGGCGGCAAGCGCGGCGTCGCGAGCCTGTGCATCGGCGGCGGGGAGGCCACCGCGATGGCGATCGAGATCGCGTGATGGCGAACCCGATCGACTTCTATTTCGACTTCTCCTCGCCCTACGGCTATTTCGCGAGCCACAAGATCGACGCGCTCGCGGCGAAATACCGCCGCGAGGTGAAGTGGCGGCCGTTCCTGCTGGGCGTCGCCTTCAAGACCACCGGCGGCGCCCCGCTGCCCTCGATACCGGTCAAGGGTCCCTATCACCTGCGCGACATACTTCGCACGGCGAAGTATCTCGGCGTGACCTACCGGCATCCCTCGGTCTTCCCCATTTCCTCGGTCTCGGCGTGCCGTGCCTTCTACTGGCTGGATGCGAAGGAGCCGAAGCGGGCAAAGGAGCTGGCGCGCGCGCTCTACGGTGCCTACTTCGTCGACAACATGGACATATCGGGCGCCGACAGTGTGGTTTCGGTCGCCGCAAAGCTCGGACTGAATGCCGACGAGCTCCGCGCAGGGATCGGCGACCCCGCGACCAAAGACCGCACCAAGACCGAGGTGGACAAGGCGATCGCCCTCGGCGCGTTCGGCTCGCCCTACATCGTCATCGACGGGGAGCCCTTCTGGGGCGCGGACCGGCTCGACCAGATCGAGAAGTGGCTGGCCACCGGCGGCTGGTGAAATGCCCGTCATCAAGAGCAAGCTGAACCCGGGCTCCGCGGAATTCCAGGGAAACGCGGCCGCCATGGCGGCGCTCGTCGCGGACTTGCGCGCCAAAATCGAGCGCGCCGCGCAGGGCGGCGAGGAGTCCGCGCGTGCCAAGCACGTCGGGCGCGGCAAGGTCCTACCACGCGAGCGGGTGCGTCTCCTGCTCGACCCGGGCTCGCCCTTCCTCGAGCTCTCCCAGCTCGCGGCTTTCGGGATGTACGGCGACGAGGCGCCGGGGGCGGGAATCATCACCGGGGTCGGACGCGTCTCGGGCAGAGAATGCGTGGTCGTCGCCAACGACGCCACGGTCAAGGGCGGAACCTACTACCCCATCACGGTGAAGAAGCACCTGCGCGCGCAGGAAATCGCGCTGCAGAACCGCCTGCCGTGCATCTATCTGGTCGATTCCGGCGGGGCATTCCTGCCCGAGCAGGACAACGTCTTCGCGGACCGCGAGCATTTCGGCCGCATCTTCTACAACCAGGCGACGATGTCGGCCGCCGCAATCCCGCAGATCGCCGCCGTGATGGGCTCCTGCACGGCCGGAGGCGCCTACGTGCCGGCGATGTCCGACGAGTCCATCATCGTCAAGGGGCACGGCACGATCTTTCTCGGCGGCCCGCCGCTCGTCAAGGCCGCGACGGGCGAGATCGCCACTGCGGAGGAGCTGGGCGGCGCCGAGGTGCACGCCCGGCAGTCGGGCGTGGTCGATCACACCGCGCAGGACGACGCCCACGCGCTCGCGATCGTGCGCGCGATCGTCGCTCGCGTCGGCGACGCGAGGCCCGCGAGTCTCGACACGCGCGAGCCGGCCGAGCCGCTCTACCCCGCCGAGGAATTGCACGGCGTCATCCCCCAGGACAAGCGCAAGCCCTACGACGTGCGAGAGGTCATCGCGCGCATCGTCGACGCAAGCGAGTTCGACGAGTTCAAGGCGGAATACGGGGCGACGCTGGTGACCGGGTTCGCGCGTATCCGGGGCCGTCTTGTCGGAATCGTCTCGAACAACGGCATCCTCTTCTCGGAATCCGCATTGAAAGGGGCGCACTTCATCGAGCTCGCCAGCCAGCGCCGGATTCCGCTCGTGTTCCTGCAGAACATCAACGGCTTCATGGTCGGGAAAAAATACGAGGCGGGCGGCATCGCGAAGGACGGCGCGAAGATGGTGACCGCAGTCGCCTGCAGCCGCGTGCCGAAATTCACCGTCGTCATCGGCGGGTCCTTCGGAGCGGGCAACTACGGCATGTGCGGGCGCGCCTTTTCGCCCCGCTTCATGTGGATGTGGCCGAACGCGCGCATCTCGGTGATGGGCGGCGAGCAGGCGGCTTCGGTCCTTGCCAGCGTGAAACGGGATGGCATCGAGGCGAAAGGCGGCGCCTGGAGCAAGGAGGAGGAGCAGGAGTTCAAACGTCCCATCCTCGAGCAATACGAGCGCCAGGGCAATCCCTACTTTGCGACCGCGCGCCTCTGGGACGACGGCGTCATCGCGCCCGAGGAAACGCGGCGCGTCCTGGCGCTCGCGATCTCTGCCTCGCTCAACGCGCCGATCGAAGAAACCCGGTTCGGCGTTTTCCGGATGTAGACAGAGAGGAAAGAAAGGCATGGCCTACAGCACCATCGAAATCCACACGGAGCGCGGCGTCGCCGTGCTCTGGCTCAACCGGCCCGAGGTCCGCAACGCGTTCAACGAGATCATGATCGCCGAGCTCACGGCGGCCTTCGGCGAGCTCGACGCCGACGCCTCGGTGCGCGCAGTCGTGCTCGCCGGCCGCGGCAAGGTGTTTTGCGCCGGCGCCGACTTGAACTGGATGAAGAGAATGGGGGAGATGGACTTCGAGGAGAACCGCAAGGACGCGATCGCCTTCGGCGCCATGCTCAAAGCGCTCCATGCGCTCAAGAAGCCGACGATCGCGCGCGTGCACGGCGCCGCTTTCGCCGGGGGCATGGGCTTGATCGCCGCCTGCGACATGGCCGCGGCGTCGACCGAAACCGAGTTTGCGGTGTCCGAGGTGCGGCTGGGTCTGACGCCGGCGACCATCAGTCCCTATGTCATCGCCGCGATGGGTGAACGCGCCGCGCGCCGGTACTTCCTCACCGCCGAGCGCTTCAGCGCGGCTGAGGCCTACCGCATCGGCTTCGTCCAGGAGATCGCGCAGCCCGACGAGCTCGACGGCATGGTGAATGCAATCCTCGGCGAGATCGTCCAGGGGGCGCCGGGGGCTCACGCGGTGACCAAGGACCTGATCCGCGCCGTCGCGCAGCGGCCGCTCACCTCCGAGCTGCTGGGAGACATGGCGGTACGCATCGCGACCGCCCGCGCATCCGAAGAAGGCAAGGAAGGCGTGCGCTCCTTTCTGGAGAAGCGCGCGCCAAACTGGCTCAAGGCGGCGAAGCAGGCCGCGCGCTCGAAGAAGAAAAAATAGGACGCGCCTTGAGCCTGCCGCTAAAGGTCCGCATCGTCGACGTCGCGCCGCGCGACGGCCTGCAGAACGAGCCGAAAAGCGTTCCCGCGTCGGTGAAGATCGAGCTGATCGAAAGGCTCCAGGACGCGGGTATCCCGGCGGTCGAAGCCACGGCGTTCGTGTCGCCCAAGTGGGTGCCGCAGATGGCCGACCACGCGGAAGTGATGGCCGGCGTGCGCAAGCGGCCGGGCGTCGCGTATCCGGTGCTCGTCCCGAACATGAAGGGCTTCGAGGCCGCGCGCGCGGCGGGCGCCGAAGAGATTGCCGTGTTCGGTGCGGCCTCCGAGACCTTCAGCAGGAAGAACATCAACTGCTCGATCGCCGAGAGCCTGGAGCGTTTCGCCCCCGTCGTCTCGGCAGCGAAGGCCGCAGGGATGCGTACCCGCGGCTACATCTCCTGCGTGGCGGGCTGTCCTTACGAGGGCGAGGTGAGGCCGCAAGCCGTCGCCTCGCTCGCGAACGAACTCTATGCGATGGGCTGCTACGAGGTGTCGCTCGGCGACACCATCGGGGTGGGCACACCGAAGAAGATCCGCGCCGTGATCGAGGCGGTCGCGAAGAAAGTCCCGATCGCCAGGATCGGCGGGCACTACCACGACACCTACGGGCAGGCGCTCGCGAACATCTATGCCTCGCTCGAGCTGGGCGTGAAGACCTTCGACAGCTCGGTCGCCGGCCTGGGCGGTTGCCCCTATGCCAAGGGGGCGACGGGCAACGTCGCCACCGAGGACGTGATCTACATGCTTGACGGCCTCGACATCGACACCGGCGTCGATCTGGAAAAACTCTTTCGCGCGGGGCAATTCATCTGCAAGGCCCTGGGTCGCGAGCCCGCCTCGCGCGTCGCGCGTGCCCTCGCCGCCAAGCTGAATTCATGACCGAAGTGCGGTCCGACGAGCTCGCCTCCCCCTGCACCAACGTGTGCCGTATGAATCCCGCCACCGGACTGTGCGAAGGCTGCTTTCGCACCCTCGACGAGATCGCCGCCTGGTCCGCGATGGCCAACGTGGAGAAACGCGCGGTGCTGGCGAAACTTCCGGCGAGACGGGGACAGCCGTGAGGCTGCCCGGCAGCATCCATGTCCTCGAGCGCGGCTGGCTCTCGTCCAACAACATCGTGCTGCGCGCGAACGGAACGACCGTCGTCGATTCCGGCTACGGCTCGCACGCGACCCAGACCGTGAGCCTGCTCGAGCACGTTCTAGCCGGGAAATCGCTCGATCACCTCGTCAACACTCACTGCCACTCCGACCACATGGGCGGCAACGCCGCGATACGGCGGAGGTTCGGCTGCCGGACCAGCATCCCCGAGGGCGAAGCACCGCTCATCGACGCCTGGGATGAGCAGGCGCTGATCCTCGCGAACGCCGACCAGCGCGCCGAGCGCTTTGCCTACGACGATACGCTCGCCGACGGCGACACGCTGCGGATGGGCGAGTACGACTGGCAGGTTTTCGCCGCTCCCGGCCACGATACCCATGCCGTGATGTTCTATTCGCCGGAGGCGCGCGTGCTCATCTCCGGCGATGCGCTCTGGGAAAACGGTTTCGGGGCGGTGTTCGGCCAGCTCTTCGGCCGCGATACCGCCCTCGCGGAAACGCGCGCGACCCTGGACGCGATCGCTGCCCTCGACGTGGAGACGGTCATCCCCGGCCACGGGCGGCCTTTCGGCGAGATCCGCGCGGCGCTCGAGCGCGCCTTCTCCCGCCTGAGAGGATACGAGGAAGACATTACGAGACTCGCGCGTCACGTCGTCCGGGTCCTGTTCACTTTCTGCCTGCTGGACAAGCGCACCATGCCGCTCGCCGAAGTGCCCGCCTACGTCGCGAGCGTGCCCATCCTCGCCGAGGTCAACTCGCGCTACCTGCACATGACGCCGGCGGCGATGGCGGAGTGGCTGCTCCACGACCTCGAACGCGCGGGAGCGGCGGAGCGAAAGGGGGGATTGCTGCTGGCGAAGGGCGGGTGAGCCTCGCTCAAACCTCGATTCGCACCAGCTTCATGCGACCCGAGGCCCCGCTCTTGATCGACACGGCGGACTTGCCACAGCGGAAGTGGGCCGCAACGAGGGCAAGGAGCTCTTCGTTTGCTTTCCCGTCGATCGGAGCCGCTTTGACTCTGGCGAGCCATGTACCGCCTTCCGCCTGTTCAAGCGCGCTGACCCGAGACTTGGGCTTGACCTTCACTTGGATGATGACGTGCTGCATTGTCTAGACCGGAAGAAGCAAAACCCCTGACGCTAACTCTAGAAGATCAATTTGGATTGCCATGGGTTGTCTCTGCCAGCTAACGTGGTGTTGTGCGGCGGGCCAGATCAACCTTTCCAAACCTGCGATGCTGGCGGCCCGTCCGCACCAACACGGGGTTGGGCGTCATCTCACGCAACCGCATCGTAGCCCCGGCTGCTGAATTGAAGTATGCAGAACCCGTGCCCAAACGGATCGCTGAGCGTAGCCTGTTGGCCCCAGCTGAAGGATTGAAGTTCCCCCTCGAGCTTTGCTCCAGCTGCCACGGCACGCTTAACGGCAGCAGAGACATCCTCGACTTCAAAGTCGAGATGCACCGGCGTCCAATGTCGACGGTAGTCGCGAACTGAGGAAGCCTGGAGTGACGTTGCACTTCCGGCTGCCTTGGCCATTAGATAGATCTTCGAGGAAGCACCGAGCATTTCCGCGACCGAACCGCCAAAGAGCCGTCGCTTGAGACGAAGACCGAGCGCACCCCCATAGAACTCGATGGCGCGTTCAAGGTCGTCCACATCAACGTTTACCAGAAGCTGCACGGTACGATTCCGTCTATGACGCCCAACGTATAGTTAACTTCCGAAACGTCCCCTATTCTGGCACCAAGGACCTAGTGAGTCGCACACATGCCCTAGGTTCAACTACTTAGCTGCACGACCAAGCTGTAGGTAGGCAGGACAGCTGCACGATTTGCAGCTTCAACACGAAATAGGCGGCAGGAAGCTCCCGGGATAAGCGAGAAAGCCCGTTGCTCGGCCAACTTTACCGCCGCGCGCTCCACTTCGCGATGTCGCGGCCGGCCTTGCGGAGTGTCCCGGCGAGCGTGTCGCCGTCCACGCGTCCGACCATCTCGACCGGACCGTGGTCGACAGCGCCGGGCGGCAGGGTCAGGCGCAGCTCGTCGCCCCGCAGCTTCCCTCCGGACAAAGGCACGTCGCCCTGGCCGGCGAGCTCGACCGTTCCGGACACCATCTGGTACTTCTGCTTGAGCGCGAGCCGCGTGCGCCGTGATTTCACGCCGGAGGAGAGCTCGAATTTCCAATCGCCGTCGACTTTCGCCGGGACGGTCCACAGGTACACCTGGCTTTCCTTGCGTGCGCCGACCTTTTTGTCGGGTGCGGGGATCGTCTCCTCGGCGTCCGGGCGCCAGTCGCCCATGTTGTAGTCGTGCGAGACGACGCGCGCGCCGGCCTTCAGCTCCGCGAGAATCTTGGGGCGCAGCGCAAGGTTGACGTCCGGAAGCAGGTACAGGGTCAGCACATTCGCCTCGTGAAAATCCGTCTTGAACAGATCCTGCTGGAGGAACTTCACGCGGTCGGCGACCCCGGCACGCCGCGCATTCTCGTTCGAGCGCTTCACCAGCAGCGGATCGATCTCCACGCCGAACCCGCGGGCGCCGTACTTGGTCGCCGCCTCGATCATGATGCGGCCATCGCCCGAGCCGAGATCGATCACCGTCTCTCCCGCTTTCAGCTGCGCGAGTTCGAGCATGCGGTCGACCACGACCTGCGGGGTGGGCACGTACGGCGTGTCGAGCTCTTTCAGCGAGTCCTGCGCCGCGGCCGCAAGCGAGAGCAGGGCGACCGAGAAGCACACCGCTCCATTCACGATCTTCACTGTCAAATCACTCCTTCGGTGCGCAGCGCCGCGATCTCCGCATCTCGATATCCGGCCTCGCGCAGGATCTCGTCCGTGTGCTCGCCGGCGGCCGGTGCCGTGCGCTCGACCGCGAACTCGAACTCGCTCATCTTCAGCGGAAGCGCGAACTGCGTGATCCCGTCCGCTTCCACGATCATGGCACGGGCGCGCAGCTGTTCGTTGGAAAGCGCCTCGCCGACGCCGAGGACAGGGCTGACGCAGCAGTCTGCCCCGGCGAAGACCCCGGTCCATTCGCGCTGCGTGCGCGAGGCGAAAATCTTCGACAGGCGGGCCTTCACCGGCTGGGCGTCCCCGCCGTACACGATGTGCTTCTCCTTGAGATCGGGGCAGCCGAGTATATCGCACAGCGTCGCCCAGAATTTGTGCTCGAGCGCACCCACGGCCATGAAGCGCGCGTCCTTCGTGCGGTAGACGTTGTAGCACGCGAGGCCCCCGTCGAGCATGCCCGTTCCGCGCGCGGGCGATTTGCCGCGCTCGAGAAATCCGAGGAGCGGAAAGATGGCGTGCGCCAGCGTCGCGTCGGTCATGGCGACGTCGACGTAGCGTCCCTTTCCGGAGGATCGTGCGTCGACGAGCGCCGCGAGGATGCCCATCGCGGGAGCGAGCGCGCCGCCGAGCAGATCGGCGATCTGGAAGTTCGGGACGACCGGCGACTCCGCGGTCCCGATCTGGTCGCCGACGCCGGCGTAGCCGACGTAGTTGATGTCGTGACCGGCGCGCTGCGCGTACGGCCCGTCCTGGCCGTAGCCCGAGATCGAGCAATAGACGACGCGGGGATTGACCGCCGATACGGCGTCATAGCCCACGCCGAGCTTCGCCACCACGCCGGGCCGGAAGCTCTCGACGACCACGTCGGCGCGCTTCGCGAGCCGCAGGAACGCCTCGCGGCCCCGGGCATGCTTCAGATCGAGCCGCATCGCGCGCTTGTTGCGGTTGAGCAGGCGGAAGGAATCCGACATGCCCTCGCGCACGCGGCCCATCGTTCGCGAATAGTCGCCGGCTTCGGTGTCCTCGATCTTGATCACGTCCGCGCCCATGTCGGCGAGATGCAGCGTCGCCATCGCGCCGGGAAGAAGGCGCGTCAGGTCGAGGACGCGAACGCCTGCGAGGGGCTTGGCGCGCAACCTAGTGAACCGTCCTGGAAAACGGCCTGCCGAGCATCCAGGCCTTCATCGCCTTCACCGTCTCCTCCTCTTTTCCGAAGTAGCCGTGCGCCGAGAGGGGCTCGCACGGGTCCGATTCCGCGGGCTTGCCGCCGCTCACGCTGACGAGCGGGAAGGTTCGGCCCAGGCTCTCCGCGTCGCGATAAGGGCAGCTCCGGCACCCGTCGTACACATGATGGACGAAGAGGAGCGGTGCCTTGATCGCCCCGAAATCGAACCCGGACAAGCCAATGCCGCTGCGCCCGCCGTGGAAGACCGATGAGGTGAGGACCACGCCGTCCACGGCAGCTCCAAGCGCGCGGCCCGCGTAGGCCGCGGACAGGGTGCCGCGGCTCGTGCCGATCAGGAAGATCTTCGCCCCGGGGAACCGGGCCTTCAGGTCCTTGACGACGGCGGCGACGTCCTCGATGTGCGCGCGCCCGGTCCGGAAACCGTCGTCCATCCCGGCGCGCTGCTGATCGGAGGGCGAATCGACGACGGCGACGGCGACCTCATCGTCGCGGAACATTCCGCGGGTGCGAACCAGGAAATTTCTTCCCTGGAAGAACCTCACCGAGCCCGCCTCGAGGTGCAGCTTCATCAACCCCTCGCCGCCGGGAAACATCACGGCAACCGCTTTCGGCGCGGGCGGATTGTGCAAGAGGAGATAAGAATCTGTTTCCCCCTTGCGCCCGGAGACCGTCACGATCTCCTCCGCGCTCGCGGTAAATGCGGCGAGCAGCGCCGCGGCGCAGAACCACCGGAGCGCGCTAGCCGTACTTTTTCGCATCCTCGATCACCTTTCCGTCGTTCGGCAGCTCGCCCGGGCGGACGAAGGCCACTTCCCCGCGCAGCTTGGTCACGCTGCGCAGGCTGTCGGCAATCGCTTCCGCGAGGCCGCCGGACGGCGCACCGCGCAGCTCGCAGCGCAGCACCATGCGGTCGTTGCCCCCGGGATTGTCGACGATCAGGCGCGCCTTGAGGATCTCCCCGTGGCGCTTCGCGACTTCGGCGACCTGCGCCGGGTGCACGAACATGCCCTTCACCTTGGTCGCCTGGTCGGCGCGACCCATCCAGCCGCGGATGCGGACGTTGGTGCGCCCGCAGGGGCTCGTTCCCGGCAGCACCGCGGACAGGTCTCC
>Ga0137410_10003880_pt1 | contig 10145 bp, 8 predicted proteins | sample CZODoug1_16funga_FD_108878 | JGI IMG/M metagenome (GOLD analysis project Ga0137410, IMG submission 108878) | Vadose zone soil fungal communities from Angelo Coast Range Reserve, California, USA - CZODoug1_16fungal (Illumina Assembly) | ecosystem: Environmental > Terrestrial > Soil > Vadose zone... | reverse complement strand
GCGTCTTCCATCACTTTCCAGACTTCCGGGTGCTGCCAGTTGCCGATGTAACCGAGGTCGGCGGAGAGATCGTTCGGCCCGATAAAGATACCATCCACGCCCTCGGTCTCGGCGATCGCCTCGAGATTCGCCATTGCCTTGCGAGTCTCGACTTGCAGCAAGAGACAAATTTCCTCGTGCGCGTGCTTGAGGTAATCCTTGGTCCGGCCGTAGCCGGCCGCGCGCGTCGCTCCCGCCACTCCGCGCAGGCCGTGCTGCGGGTAACGCGTGTAGCGCACCGCGTTCTGCGCCTCCTCGGCCGTCTGCACGTACGGCAACAGCAGCGACTGCGCGCCGATATCGAGGAAACGCTTGACCAGCACCATGTCGTTCCACGCGGGGCGCACGATCGGAGTGGCCGTGCCGCCGACCATCGCGTGCAGCTGCGACTGCACCATCGGCAGCTCGTTGGGCGAGTGTTCGGTGTCGAGCAGCACCCAGTCGAAACCGGCGTGCGCAAGTATTTCCGCGACGATGTGGCTCGAGAGGCTCGACCACATGCCGATCTGCGGCTTCTTGTCTTTCAGCGCGCGCTTGAATTTGTTGACCGGCAGTTCCATCTCTTAATTCCTTTGGATTTTCATCAGTCACCAGTCACTGGTCACCGGTCACGGTTTTCAATGGTGGGTATCGGGGTCAGGCGTCGGCGCGCCGTGATGCAGGAAGTCGAAGTCGCAGCCCTTGTCTGCCTGCGTGATGTGCTCTGAAAATATCCTGCCGTAGCCGCGCGTGTAATGCGGCGGCCGTGGCTTCCACGTCGCCTTGCGCCTGGCCAGCTCCTCGCCGCTCACCTTGAGCTCGAGCTTGCGCGCCGCCACGTCTAGCTCGATCAGGTCGCCGTCGCGCACCAGCGCGAGCGGGCCGCCGACGTAAGCCTCCGGCGATACGTGCAACACGCAGGTGCCGTAGGACGTGCCGCTCATGCGCGCATCGGAAATCCGCACCATGTCGCGCACCCCTTTCTTGAGCAGCTTTTTCGGGATCGGCAGCTGTCCCCATTCCGGCATGCCGGGCGCGCCGAGCGGGCCGGCGTTCTGCATCACCAGCACCGAGTTCTCGTCCACCTTGAGATCGTCGGAATCGATCCGCGCCCTCAGGTCCTCGTAATCCTTGAACACGATCGCGGGCCCCGTATGCTTGTGCAGCCGGGATTCGGCAGCGAGCGGCTTGATCACCGCGCCATCGGGCGCGAGGTTCCCGCGCAGCACCGTCAGGCCGCCGCTCTGGGACAGGGCCTTCTCCCGGGTGCGGATCACGTCGGTGTTGTGGATCGTCGCCGCCTCGATGTTCTCACCCAGTGTCTTGCCATTGACCGTGGAACAGCCCGTGTCCAGCAACGGCGCGATTTCCTTCAACAACGCGCGCAATCCGCCGGCGTAGTAGAAGTCCTCCATCAGGTACTTCCCCGCAGGCCGCAGGTTGGCGAGCACTGGCACGCGCTGCGCGAGCTCGTCGAAGCGGTCGAGCTTGATCTCGATGCCGGCGCGCCCCGCCATCGCGATCAGATGGATCAGCGCGTTGGTCGAGCCGGACAGCGCGTGGACCACGGTGATCGCGTTGTCGAACGCCTTGGGCGTCAGCATCTCGGCGGGACGCAGGTCTTCCCACACCATCTCGACAATGCGCCGGCCGCTCGCCGTCGCCATGCGTGGATGGTTCGAGTCGGCGGCCGGAATCGAGGCCGCGCCGGGCAGCGTGAGGCCGAGCGTCTCCGCCGCCGAGGTCATGGTCGAGGCCGTGCCCATCACCATGCAGTGCCCATACGAACGCGCAATGCCTTCCTCGACTTCGCGCCAGTCGTCCTCGGTGATGCGTCCGGCACGTAGTTCCGCCCAGTACTTCCAGCGGTCAGTGCCGGAGCCCAGCTGCTCGCCCTTCCAGTTGCCGCGCAGCATCGGGCCCGCGGGCATATAGATGAACGGCAGCCCCATCGAGGTCGCGCCCATGATGAGTCCGGGTGTGGTCTTGTCACACCCGCCCATCAGCACCGCGCCGTCGATGGGATGCGAACGCAGCATCTCCTCGGTCTCCATCGCTAGGAAATTGCGGTACATCATGCTGGTCGGCTTCTGGAAGGTCTCGCTCACGGCCATTACCGGCAGCTCGACGGGAAATCCGCCCGCCTGCCACACGCCGCGCTTCACTTCTTCGGCACGTGTGCGGAAATGCGCGTGGCATGGCAGCAGATCGCTCCAGGTATTGATGATGGCGATCACCGGTTTGCCGGCGAAGTCGTTGCGCGCGTAGCCCATCTGCAGCGCGCGCGAGCGGTGGCCCTGCGAGCTCAGATCGCCGCCGCCGAACCAGCGGTGGCTCCGAAGATCTTCCGGTTTCAATCGGGCGCGTGCCATGAAACGATTCCCCTTTAACCTTCCGGTACGTACTGCTTGCCGATTCCCGGTTTGCTGCGGCCCATGCCCGGCAGCTCCCAGATGCCTGCGCCGCTGGGATTCAGGTCGCCGTCGATATTGGCATCGATTACGCATGGCTTGCCATTGGCGATGCCTTGACGCACTGCGTCGGCCAGATCCGCCGCGCGATCCACGCTAACCCCCGCGATGCCGGCCGCTTTCGCCATCGCGGCAAAATCCGGGTTGTACGGCTTGTCGGTGCCGGGATGCTTGAAATCGGTGGCGAGCTCGCGCCCGCCGAGATAGCCGCGCTGCAGGCCGCGAATCGAGCCGTAGGCGTAGTTGTTCCACACCACGTAGACGACGGGAATATTGTACTCGTACGCGGTCGCCAGCACACTGGCATGCATCAGGAACGCGCCGTCGCCGACGACCGCAACGCACGGCCGGTTGGGAGCGGCCAGCTTCGCGCCCAGCGCCCCGGCCACGCCGAAGCCCATCGGACCGAATCCCATCGAGCCGATCAGTGAATCCGGGCGCTTCGGCTTGCAGAACTGGATGAGCCAGTTGTGGTGCACGCCGATGTCGCTGACGAGTATCGTGTCCTCCGGGAGAACCCGATCGATTTCCTGCACCGCGCGTTGCGGGGCGATCGGGGTGGTGTCCGCCTTGAACCCGGGTGCGATGAAAGCCTCCCACTCCTTGCGGTAGCCCGCGATTGCATCGAGCCACGCGCCGCGCTCCGCGGGCATCTGTCCGCGGCCGATGCGCGCATCGATCTCGGCAAGGAGTTGTCTCAGGAAAGTACGGACATCCGCCATCAGGCCGAGCGCGACGGGATAGTTGCGCGCGATCTCTTCCGGATCGATATCGACGTGGATGAGCTTTGTCGGCGGGATGGTGAACGAGTAGCCCGGTATCCAGGAACTCGACGTGCGGTCGTCGAATCGCACGCCGAGCGCGAGCAGCACGTCGGCTTGCCGCGCGGCGTGGTTGGCCTGGTACGGCCCGTTGCGCGCCACCAGGCCAAGGGCCAGCGGATGCGTGCTGTCGATTGCGCCGATGCCGCTCGCGGACATTGCGACCGGGATCCGGAGTTTCTCCGCGAGCGCAAGCAGCTCCTTGGTCGCGCCGCCGTAGCGAATCCCCTGTCCAACGAGGATGACGGGGCGCTGTGCCTTCATCAGCATGTCCGCCGCCTTGGAAACGCCTTCCGGGTCGGCGCCGCAGCGGCAGGAAATATTGGCGTTCCAGTCCTCGGGCCGGGGCGTCTCCTCCCGGATCGGCTCGTTGAACATGTCGAACGGCACGTCGAGCACGACCGGGCCCGGCCGCCCGGTCACCATGGTCTTCCATGCCAGGCGCACCGCGATCGGCAGCTGCGCGGCGGTCGTCGGCTGGAATACACGCTTGCAGTACGCGCGCACCGTCGACGGAAAATCCGCCTGGTAGTGCCGGTAGGTTTCCTGGAATGCGCCGCGGTTGAACTGGCTGGTCGGAATGTTGCCCGTTACCGCGTAGAACGGCACGGAATCGAAAAAGGCGTTGGCAAGGCTGATGGGCAGGTTCGCAGAACCGGGCCCGCAGGAGGTAAACGTCGCCGTCGGCTGGCCCGACACGCGGTAATACACGTCGGCCATGAAGCCCGCGACGCTTTCGTGGTGCACCGAAACCGTCTTGATCTCGTCGGCGCGCGCATGCAGCTGATCGATGAAACCGATATTGCCGTGGCCGCACAGCCCAAACACGTAGGGCACTTTCGCGCGAATGAAATAATCGACGATGACACCCGCGCCGTCATGCGCGGGGTTGCTCGGTGCATTCATTTCACTTCTCCTAACCGCGTGACGAGTGACGAGACTTTCCGCAGTGCGGTTTGAATTTTACCTCTAATCCCTCGGCTCTCAGGCCCGAGACCCGATTCGCTGCATCGACTCGGGCGCTCGCCGGCTCAAACGTGCACAGGCACGTTTTTCGAATTCCCGGCTCGCTCCCTCCGCCCTCATCTCTCGGGCTAGTCCGGTGTTGCCCCGGATTCCTTGACGACTTTCGTCCACTTGGTTACTTCCTCGCGCACATAGCGCGCAAAGGCATCCTGAGTCATGGATCCCGGCTCTGCTCCGAGCGTGGCGAGCCGTTCCTTGAGATCCGCGGTGGCCAGAACAGCGGCGATGTCCGCATTGACCTTGGCCACGATGTCCTTCGGCATTGCCGCCGGGCCAAATATGCCGTACCACGACGTGACGTCGAAACCAGGCAGCCCGCTTTCGTTCACAGTAGGCGCCGACGGCAGCAACGCGGAACGCGTCATGCCGGTCACGGCAATTACGCGGAGCCGGTTGGAAGTTACGTAGGGCATTGCTGGCGGCAGTCCGATTGAAGCGAGCTGCACTTGCCCGGACAGCAACTCCGTCACCATCTGCCCGGAGCCGCCCTTGTAAGGAATGTGGACCATCTTCACGTTCGCCATGGTCTTGAACAACTCCAGCGCAAGCCCGTTCGGCGAGCCGACCCCGGCGGAGCCGAAGTTGAGCTGCCCCGGACGCGCCTTCGCGAGCGCAATCAGCTCCTTTACGTTTTTCGCGGGCAGCGACGGGTGCACCACGATTGCGCTGGGGTAGGTAGCAATCCGGTTCGCCGGCGCGAGGTCCCTCACCAGGTCGTATGCGAGCTTGTGGTACAGGCTCATGCCGATCGCATGCGGCGTACCCACCACCACCAGCGTGTAGCCGTCCGGCGCGGCGCGGCTTGCCAGTTCCGCCCCAATATGACCGCCGGCGCCGACGCGGTTGTCGACGATAACCGTTTGGCCCCAGCGCTCGCCAAGCTTCTGGGCCGCGAGCCGGGCCAGCACGTCGGTCGCACCACCGGGCGCGAACGGCGCGATCAGCCGGACGGCCTTGGAGGGATAAGTCTGTGCGGCGGCGGGAAAACCCGCCAGGGATGCGGCAACAATGAACACGGCGGCCAACAATTGCATGGTTTTTTCTCCTCGTATCGGCGTCCGCATGGTGGCTGACGCCTAGTTTGCTTAGTGTAGAATCGCCACGCGTGTTCGCACAATAGGAATTCGACCATGAACGCACCACACCAGGCCCCTTCGCTCACGAAGAACGTCAGCCGCATTTCGCACCTCGAACTGCCGGGCGCCGGCCAGATCTACGTGGACGGGAAATACGCCTACGTCGGCCACATCACCAACAAGGAAGGGCTGTCCACCAGCATCCTCGATGTGTCCGACCCGAAGAAGCCGAAGCTGCTGTCGCAGATACAGGTCGGCGACAAGAACTCGCACAGCCACAAGGCGCGGGTCATCGGCGACATCATGATCGTGAACATGGAGCAGAACATGACCGCGATCGGGCGCAAGGCCGACGAGCTGCCCAAGCTGCGCACGCAGCTGCGCGAGGCGCTCGGGCGCGACCCCAGCCACAAGGAGCTGGCGGAGAAGCTCGGCGTGAAAGAATCCGAAATCCCGGCGGTCGAGGCGATGGAGAAGGAACCCTACAACCAGGGCGGCTTCAAGATCTACGACATCTCGGACCGCACCAAGCCCAAGCTGATCACGCACCACAAGACCCATGGCCGCGGCGTGCACCGCTTCGACATGGACGCGAACTACGCCTACATCTCGACCGAGATGCCGGGCTATATCGGCAACATCCTGGTGACCTACGACATCCGCAACCCGGTCAAGCCCGAGGAAGTTTCGCGGTGGTGGCTGCCGGGACAGCATCTCGCAGGCGGCGAAAAGCCGACGTGGCCGGGGCGGCAGCACCGGCTGCATCACGCTCTCAGGATCGGCGATCGCCTGTGGGCCGGATGCTGGCACGGCGGCGTGCGCGTAATCGACGCCTCCGATATCCGCAAGCCGAAGACCATCGGCGAGTACAACTATCACCCGCCGTTCCCGGAGCCGTCGCATACCTTCATGGGGCTGCCGCAAACGATCGACGGCAAGCAGATTGCGGTCGCCATCGACGAGGAAGACCACGCGCACAGCGCCGAGGAAATGGCCAAGCGCCGCGGCCGCCCGCACGGCTGCCTGTGGGTGTTCGACATCACCGATCTTAAGAACATCAAGCCGCTCTCGATCTACGAGGTGAGCGAGCTCGATTCGCCGTGGAGCCGCGCCACACCGGGACGGTTCGGCGCGCACCAGTTCCAGGAGCACATGAAGGGCGGCGACACGTTGATGTACTGCTGCTGGTTTGCGGGCGGCCTGCGCATCGTGGACATCGCCGACCCGTCCTCGCCCGAGGAGGTCGGCTACTACATCCCGGAACCCGCGCCCGGCAGGTCAGCGCCGCAGTCGAACGACGTGGATATTGATGAGCGCGGCCTGATCTACCTGGGCGACCGCTATGCCGGCTTCGACGTGCTGGAGTTCAACCGGCGGTGACGAGTGACGGGTCAAAAAAGCGGGGCTGCAGCCCCGCTTTTTGTTGGCCCAAGCCAAATCAGCTGATGCCAGTGGCCGCGAAGACCTTTTTCGCCGCGTCCGATGTCAGGCTTTCCGCCAGCTTGCGCGCTGCGTCCTGCGAAGTGCTGGCAGCCGTCGCGGCCGCTTCGTAGCTCGTCACGTTCTGGACCGCGTCGGGCAGCGGCGCCGCAAGCCTGACCTGGCAGCCCTTGTCGATCATTACCATGACTTCCGAGATTTGCGCGAGGCCGACCGCGCCCGGTCCTTTCTCGGCAACGGTTTTCATGACCGCGCCGCCGGTATCCACGACGACGATCCTGGCGCCCAGCTCTTTGTCGAGCCCGAGCTTTTCCATCAGCTTGGCGGAATAGATGCCGCTGGACGCCTTGTTGTAGACCACCGCGCTGGCAGCCTGCAACGCCCGCTTGAAAGCGGCCGCATCTGAAAGATCGGGCGCCGTTGCCTTGGCGTGAACGACCACCCCCATGCGCGAGCGGCCGACGAAGCCGCGGCTTTCCGCGACGATCTTTCCCTGCTTCTGGAACTCTTCCATCGCCGCGGGCGGCGCGACGACCACATCCGCCGCCTCTCCCGCCCCGATGCGCTTGCGCAACTCGGGCGCCGTGTTGAATTCGACGGTGACGCGCGTGCCCGTGGCGCGCTCGAATTCCTGCGCGACCCGGGTGACCCCGGTCTTTACCGCGCCGGCGCTCAGGACCTTCAGCCCGGCCATTACTCAACTCCTGCAGCGACGAACAACGGCTTGCCCACGGGCCCACCGAGAAATTTCACGAACGCCTGCGCCGCGGCCTTGTTGCCGCTCGCGCTCATGGGCGCCGCGACGTAGGCGGTGTAGTTCTGGATATCTGCGGGCAGCGGCCCCACCAGTCGCAGGCCCTTGTCCTTGTACTGAAGGATCTCGGTAATGGGGCCGAATCCGACTTCCTTGCCCTTGCCTTTCAGCAGATGCTCCATCACTTCGGCGCCCGTTACATAACGGGCGGTCTTGGGCTCGATTTGCTCGTAGACCCCCATCTTCTTGAGCAGGTTCTCGAAATAGATGCCGGAGGACGCGCGGTTGAAGACGACTGATTCCGCCTCCACCACGGCGCGCTTGATCGCCTCGGCGTTCGCGATATCCGGCACCGGCGCGCCGGGCCGCACGACCACGCCCATGCCCACCCGCCCGACATTGATGCCGCCCTCGTCCGCCTTGCCGGCCGCTGCGAACTCCTTCATTGCCGCTGGCGGCGCGATCACCACGTCGAACGTTTCGCCGGCGCCGACGCGCTTCTGGATCTGCGGCGTCGTGTTGTAAGTGAGCTTGACCGTGTTACCGGTCTCCTTCTGGAACGCAGCGGCCGCGGCATTGAGCCCGGGCTCGACCGCCCCGCCGCTCAGCACGGTGATTTCCGCTGCCTGCACCATCCCCGACAGCATCAACAACAAACTCGCCAGCGCCACGCTTGCTTTGGTCATCTCGCTTCTCCTGTAGTCATGGTCCGGTTCAATCGATGCCCGTCGCCGCAAAAACCGCCTTGGCCTCGGGCGCGGCCAGATAACGGGCCAGCGCACCCGCTGCTTCCTGCTCGTTGCTGGCCGCGGTCACGGCAGCGTTGTAGGCCGTCACGTTCTGAATCGCGTCGGGCAACGGAGCCACCAGCGCGATGGCGAGTCCCTTGTCGGCGAGCTCGCTGATCTCGGCCAGCTGACCGACGCCAACAGCGCGCGTCGAAGTGGCGGCGACATGCTCCATCACCTTCACGGTATCCGGCAGCTTGAGGATCCTGTCCCGGGTCGCCTCGCCCAGGCCGAGTTTCTCCAATAGCTTGACCATATAGACACCGCTCGAAGCCACGTTGCAGACAATTGCCTCGGCATCGAACATCGCGCGCTTGAACGCATCGGTGCTGGAGATGTCGGGCAGCGGCGCGCCCTTCCGCACCACGATACCCATGCGCGAGCGCCCCATCAGCCCGCGCGTGCCGGCTACGATCCGGGCCTGCTTCTCAAACTCATCCATTGCGGCCTGCGGAACCACCGCTACGTCGATGGACTCTCCCGCCAACACGCGCTCGCTCACGCTGGGCGCCCCCACGAACTCGACGGTGACGCGATGTCCCGTTTTCTTCTCGAATTCCGCAGCGAGCTTCGACACGCCGCGCTTGACCGGTCCCGCCCCGAGTATTTTCAGTGTTTTCATGTGAATCAATTCGGTTGTACGCCCAGGTCCTTGATGACTTTCGCCCATTTCGGTATCTCGCGCTGGATGTGGTCGGCGAAATCCTTCGGCGTGCCGCCGAGGATATCCGCGCCGAGCGCGGCGAGCCGCTCGCGCACGTCCGCAAGCTGAAGCGCGCGGTTGAACTCCGTGTTGAGCTTGTCAATAACGCTTGCGGGCGTGCCCATGGGCACGAGGACTCCGTGCCAGGTGCTCGCCTCGAAGCCCGGCACCCCGGCCTCCGCGATCGTCGGCAACTCCGGCATGGCGGGAGTGCGCTTCGCCGTGGTCACGCCCAGCGCGCGCACCCGGTTGGACTGGATGTGCGTCATGACCGACAGCGACGTCGCGAACATGAGCTGGGTCTGTCCCGCGATCAGCTCGGTTAACGCCGGCGCGGCGCTCTTGTAGGAAATGCCCACCATCTTCGTGCCCGTCATGCTCTTGAAGAGTTCCGCCGACATGTTGGCCGCGGCACCCATGCCGGTGCCGGCGTAATTGAGCTGCCCGGGCCGCGCTTTCGCGAAGGCGATCAGCTCCTTCACCGATTTCACCGGCAGCGAGGGATGCACGACGAGAATATTGGGCTGAGTTGCCAGCAACACGACGGGCGAGAAATCCCTGATCGGATCGTACGGCAGTTTCTTGAACAGGCTCACGTTGGCGCCGAACGTCGCGTTATTGCCGCTCAACAGCGTGTACCCGTCGGGGGCAGACTTCGCTGCCACTTCCGTGCCGATAATGCCGCTCCCGCCTGCCCGGTTCTCGATGATGACCGGCTGGCCCAGGCTTTCGGACAATTTCTGCCCGAGTGTCCGGGCCAATATGTCGGTGGGACCGGCGGGCAGGTTTGGTGCGATGTAGCGGATCGGCCGCGACGGGTACTGCTGCGCGAACGCGGCACCTGCCGCTAGCGCGCAGAAAAGGATGAGGGATGAGGGATGAGGGATGAAAAAAAAGCCACATCCCTTTACCTTCTGCCTGTCGCCTTCTGTCTTGCCTCTCATCCCTCCGCCCTCCGCCCTCATCCCTCAGTCGGGGCGAGCGCCGGACTCCTTGATCACTTTTGCCCACCGCGGAATCTCGACCTGCATGTAATTAGTGAGCTGCT
>Ga0137410_10003874_pt1 | contig 10150 bp, 7 predicted proteins | sample CZODoug1_16funga_FD_108878 | JGI IMG/M metagenome (GOLD analysis project Ga0137410, IMG submission 108878) | Vadose zone soil fungal communities from Angelo Coast Range Reserve, California, USA - CZODoug1_16fungal (Illumina Assembly) | ecosystem: Environmental > Terrestrial > Soil > Vadose zone... | reverse complement strand
GTGGCTCAGGAAGATCTTGGTCTTCTCGTGCGCGAGGATCGTGCCCCCGGCGCGGCCCACGAGCTCGTTCACGCCGGTCTGGTCCGGGTGGCCGTGCGTGAGGATCAGCGTGCTGACCTTGTCGTTGCCGGTGGCGGCGTAGGCCGTTTTTAGCAGCGCGTCCGCGCTCGCCTTCGGGCCGCCGTCGACGAGCAGCGCGCCGTCCTTGCCGCGCAGCGCGAGCACGTTTGCGCCGCCGACTTCGAGCAGCGTGAGCTCGCCGAGCTTGGTTGCCTTGACGGCCGCGCCTTGCGCGCGCGCACCGAGCACGGGCAGCAGCGCGCCGCCGAGCGACAGCGCGCCTGCCTTCAGCAGGCGCCGGCGTTGGAGACGATGGCTAATCGGCAAGTTTCTTGTGCTGGTAGATCGGCTCATGCGCGACCGGCTCGCCGAGCGGCCAGATGTCCGGCCACATGCCCTGCGGCGGGCCGAGCACCGGCCAGACCGGATCCTTGGGCATCAACACGGTCGCACCGAGCTCGCGCAGCAGCGCGGCTTCGTCTTTGAAGATCGGGGTCTGCAGCGCCATGAACGGCATGAAGCCGCGCGACTGCGTGTAGTCGAGCGCCGTGAGGCCGTCCTGGTCCTTCAAGTTCATGTCGATCTTGTAGGACGCGAGCAGCTTGATCACTTCCTTGTAGCGCTTGCGCACCGCGTAGTGCAGGGCGCTGCCGCCGCGGACCTCTTCGATGTGGTTCACGAGCGCGACGACGTTCACGTCAGTGCCGGCGTCGTGAAACATCTTGATGAGCTCGATCGCGTCGTCCTCTCTGCCGCGGCCCGGGGCGGCGGCGCCGTTGCTCAATGCGATCGCCGCGCCGCCGCCGCCGGCGAGCACCGCGTGGATCGGCGTCTGCCGGTCGCCCGTGTACAGCGTTGCGTCCGCGCCGTGCTCGAGCAGTAGCTTCACCATCGGCTTGTCGAGGCTGTTCGCGGCGCGGATCAGCGCCGTGGAGCCGCGCCCGTTGGTGGAGCCGCGCACGTTCGCCGGGCGGAAGAACAGCTGCATGTTCGGGTCCGCGCCCTTGTCGAGCAGCAAGCGCACGACGTCCATGCCCTTGGTCGCGTTCGGCGGGTCGATCGACGCCCGGCCGCCGTCGGCGCGTGCCACGAAGCCCACGGCGTTGTAAAGGGCCGCCTCGCCGTAGATGTCCCACTGATTGACGTCGGCGCCGGCGTCGACGAGCTTCTTCGCGAGGTCCCAGTTCGCGTTCATGATCGCCACGTTGAGCGGCGAGACGCCGTCGGGATCCGGCAGGTCGATGTCGGCGCCGCCCTTCAGCAGTGCGTCCACGCACGCGATGCAATTCTCGCGCGCGGCGTAGAGCAGCGCAGTGAGGCCGCCGCTGTCGAGGCTCTTGGGCCGGCCCTCGGCGGTGACGTGGCGCTGATAGTCGCGATTGGTCGAGGCCAAGTTCGCGCCGGCGCCGCGCGCGAGCAGGAGCTCGATCATTTCGGGATGGCGGCGCGCGGCCGCCCACATGAGCGCTGTCTGGCCGCCGAAGCCTTCGCGCGCGTCGATCGTGGCGCCGTGGTCGAGCAAGAGCTTCGCGGCGTCCACGTTGCCGGTGCGCGCGACGGTGAGGAGCGCCGTCTGCCCGTCCTGGTTCGGCGAGTCCGCGTTCGCGCCGGCCTCGAGCAGAAGCTTCAAGATCGCGGTGTCCGCGACCTCGGCCGCGAGGCTCATCGGCGTGGCGCCATAGTTGTTGGGGAGCGAGACGTCCGCGCCGGCGCCGAGCAGCCGCTTTACCTCGGACGCGTCACCGTCGTAGACGGCCCACTGGAGCGGCGTGCTGCCGTCGGCATTGCGCCGGTTCACGTCCGCGGCGCTCGCGGACTTCGCGTCGGTGCTTTTCGGCGCGCCCTTGCCGACGCCGGCCACGAGTACGCTGCCCGCTACCACGAGCACCGAAGGTAGCACGAACAACCAGGACGTTCGGAAGATTGTCCGGCCGGTCATGATCGAACCTCACAAGGCATGGTCAGACCTCGGCAATCAGACTTCGGACAGCGGCCCGGTGGCGTCGGCGAACTTCTCCCATTCGTTGCCCGGGATGCCGGCCTTCTCGAGCATCGTGACGAGAATGTTCGCGTGCGGCGAGTCCTGCTTGTAGTGCAAGTGCTGGCCGCCCTTTACGCCGCCGCCGCGCCCGATCAGCGCCTGCGGCAACGGGTCGTTGTTGTGCGCGTCGCTGTTCGCCATGTTGCTGCCGAACAGGATCAGCGAGTGGTCGAGCAGCGTGCCGTCGCCGTCCGGCGTGCTCGCCAGGCGCTGTGCGAACTTCGAGAACACCTGCGTGTGCCAGTTCTGGATCAGACGCAGGTTGGCGATGCGCTCGGGGAATCCGCCCCAGTGCGACGTGGGATGGAACGCCTCGTGGACGCCCAAGTTCGGATACGTCCGCATGCTGGCCTCTTCCACCATCTTCATCGTGATCACGTTCGTGCGGTTGGTCTGCCACGCGAGCGCGAACATCTCGAACTGCACCTCGAGCAGCTCGCCGAAGTCGTCGGGCGCGCCGATCGGCGCGTCGGGTAGATCGGCGAAGGTGGCGTTGCTCGCTTTGAGCTTCTGCACGCGTTGCTCCACCTCGCGGACCGAGTCCAGGTAGGCGCTCACCTTGGTCCGGTCGCTGGCGTCGAGAGTGCGGTTCAAGCTCGCCGTCGAGTCGCGCACGTAGTCGAGCAGGCTCGTGGTGGTGCCCAAGTTCGAGTCGCGCTCGGCGCTCGTGCGGCCCTCGCCGTACATGGACAGGAACACCTTGCGCGGGTCGCCTTCCATCGGCAGCGGCTGCTTCGGCGTGCGGAACGAGATCATGCCGCCGGGCTCGCCGCAGATTTCCATCGACGGCATCGTGACGTCCTTCGTGAGATAGCGCGCCGCGATCTGGTCGACGCTGACGCCGACGCCGGTCTTTTCGTCGCGCTTGCGCGGGCTCACCGCGTTCAGCCAGGTCTCCTCGATGATGCCGTGCGGGCTCGAGCTCTCGCCGCCCTTGTTGCGCAAGCCGCTGACGACCGTGACGTAATCCTTGATCGGGTTGAGCGGCTCCAAGATGTACGGGAATTCGAAGTTGCGGCCCACCGCCTTCGGCTGCCACTGGTCTTGCAGCGCACCGTGCGGGAAGTAGATGAAGCCCAAGCGCGTGGCCGGCTTGGCGGCGGTTTGCGCCAGGGCCGTGCCGGCCGGGATCATGGCGTCGAGCAGCGGCAGGGCGATGGCGGCGCCGGCGCCCTTGAGTACCGTGCGTCGGGACAAATGCTTGCGCGTCAAGAACATGGCAACAATCCCCTTCGAATACGCCTACAGCTTACTACTGCAGCGACGCCTGCTTAAGGCCCTGCTTCTCGGGCTCCTGCGTGAAGCCCTCGACCTCGCGTTTGCGGAACTGGTCGCTCGAGACGACGCCGAGCACGATGGACTCGAACCGGTAGTCGTCCCCGGCGGCGTTGCGCACGATCGCACGGACCGTGGGCATGTCGCGGTAGTCGAGCTGGCGGCCCAGCGCGAACGTCAGCAAGTTTTCGGTGAACGCCTCGAGGAACTCGTTCGAGCGTCCCGTCAGCGCCGCGCGCAGCTCGGCGGGACCGTTGATCTTGGCGCCGTTCGGCAGCACGCCGCTCGTGTCGATCGGCGTATGCGTATCCGGGTCGTCCGCGCGGTATTGAGCGATCGCGCTGAAGTTCTCGAGCGCGAAGCCCAGCGGATCCATGATGCCGTGGCACGCGTAGCACGTGGGGTTCTCGCGGTGCTTCTCGAGGCGTGCGCGCAGCGTCCGCGCCGGCTCGCCGCGCTTGTTCTCTTCGAGCGTCGGTACTAGCTGCGGCGGCTCGGGCGGCGGCGCCCCCAGGATCCGTTCGAGCACCCAGGCGCCGCGCAGCACGGGCGACGTGCGGTTCGGATACGCCGTCAGCTCGAGGATCGCGCCCTTGCCGAGCAAGCCGTAGCGCTTGTCGTCGGGAAGCGTGACCTTGCGGAAGCGCGCGCCCTTCACGGTCTCGATGCCGTAGAGCATCGCGAGGCGCTCGTTCAGGAACGTGTAGTCCGCCGTGAGCAGCGCCATCACGCTCTGGTCGCTGCGCAGCACGCTGTCGATGAAGAGCCGGAGCTCTTCTTTATAGAGGCCGCGCGGATCGAGCAGGCCGCTCGCCTGCGGGAACTGGCCGCGGTCCGGGACGAGCGTGTCGAGCTTCGCCAGGCCGAGCCATTGGAACGCGAAGTCGTCGACGAGCGATTTGGCGCGGTCGTCGGCGAGCATGCGGTGGACTTCGACGGCGAGCGTTTTCGGCTTGCCGAGACGTTGGTCCTCGGCGGCCTGGAGCAGCTCGTCGTCGGGCAGGCTGCCCCAGAGGAAGAACGACAGGCGCGACGCGAGCTCGAGGTCGCTCAAGGGGGCGGTGCCGGCGACGGTGCCGCCGGACTCCGCGCGATAGAGGAACTGTGGGCTCGCGAGCACCGCGGCCAGCGCGTCGCGGACGCCGCGCTCGAAGCCGCCCTGCTCGTAGCCGGCCTGATAGAACGCCAGCAGCGGCTTCAGGTCGGCCTCGCTCACCGGGCGGCGGAACGCGCGCTCGGCGAGGTTCGTGACGATCCGCGTGGCGCACGCCGTCTCCGGTGCTTCCGGCGGGCGGCAGACAAAGATCTTCTGGCGGCTCGGCGAGTCGCCGACGCCGGTGACCTTCAACGGGCCCCGGATCTGGAGCGCGTGCGCGGCCTGGATGCGTTCCTGGCCGCCCTCGAGCGCGATCGTGCGCGTGCGCTCGTCGGTCTCGGCGAAGCTGCGGGCCACGAACGTGACGGCGAGCTTGTGCTGGCCGGCCGGCGCGTCGAACTTGATCTTGCGCAGCCGGTTGTTGATTTCCTCGACGGCAGGATCGAGCGTCTGGTCGATCGCCTTGTGGTCGCGCTCGCCGCCGATGTTCGTGCGGTAGAGCTCCTTGCCGTCGAGCAACACCACGACGGTGTTCTCGAACTCCATGCGGGGCACTTCGCGCGCGAGCGCCATGTCGCCGATCGTGAGCTCGTATTCGCCGTCGGCCGGGAAGTCGTGCTCCGCGATGAAGCCGCCCCGCGTGCCGAACGGCATCCCTTCGATGTGATGCTGCTGGCGGCCCGTACCGGGCGCGCCGGAGGGCGGCAGCGAGATCACCATGTCGGCCGGGTCGCCGTAGATCGTGGCGATCGGCGGTGCGTCCGCGTCGCCGAGCGCTTCTTGCGCGATCGAGCGGGCGGCGTTGATGTATTGGTTCACGAACGCCGGCGAGACCTGCAGAGCGTCGGCGTTGTTGTCGAAGTGGCCGGCGACGTTGTCCTGCGGCAGCAGCTCGGCCGCGTCCACGTCGAGCGCCAGCAGGTCGCGGATCGCGTGGGTGTATTCGCGGCGGTTCAGGCGGTGCAGCGACACGCGCCCCGGGGCGGCATTCGCTTCGGCTCTATCGTCGATCTCGTTCTCGAGCCAGGAGACGAGCTGGGTGACCGTTTGCGCGTCGGGCCGATCTCGGCCCGCCGGCGGCATCAGGCCGCTGCGGAGCTTGCGGACTGCGCGTTCCCAGGTCTCCGCGTCGGCGGCGATGCGGTCGGGCGACATCTTGTCGAAGGCGCGGTTGCCGGCCAGGTCGTCGCGGTTGTGGCAGTCGAAGCAGTACTTCTTGACGACCGCCCACTGCGTTTCCTTGTCGTGGGCGTGGGTGCGCATGACTACGCCGACGCCGACGCCGGCCGCGGCGACGGCGCCCAACAACGCTACCGGTATGACGACTTTGAGTGAGATGGCTGTACTCCTGAGTTCAACACTCGGCGACCGCCGGCTAAGGCGGCGAGGTCACTCCAGGAGACCGAAAACGCCGCATGGGCGATCTCCGATTGTCCGGTGACACGGTAGCCTTTGTCGAGGCTCGGAGCCTCAAGAAAAGTCCGGACACCCGTTACGTAAGCTCGACCCGACCCGCCGGCACGTGCCCCCCGGCCACCGGCGACGCACCCCTGCCGGTGGCTGCTCGCGCGCTATCCGGCCTCGTTCGCGATCCCGTAGATCAGGCTCACGCGTCCGTCGGAAAGCGGCTGACACTTCCGCAGCTCGAGCCCGCGGCGGCGGCCCGTCGTCCCGAAGAGCGCGAGGCCCTCGCCCGCGATCAGCGGATAGACGATCAGCCGGATCTCGTCCACGAGCCCGGCGTCGATCAGGCTCGCCGTCGTTCGGGCGCCGCCGAGGAGATAGATGTCCTTGCCGGGCTGCCGCTTGAGCGCGGCGATGTCTTCCACTCGCCGCACCAAGCGAGCGCTCGGCCACTTGGCCTCGGCGAGGGTGCTCGACAGGACGTAGTGCGGCGTGCGCCCGGCGAAGCGCGCCCACTCTAGCTCCGCCGGCGTCGGCGGCTTGCCTGTGATCCACACGGGCTTGTGGGGCTCGTCGCGGATCGACGTCCAGTAGTGCTCGTAGCCCGGGTACATGCCCCCGCCGAGCAGGCAGGCATCGATCTGCGGCATGAGGCCGTAGTCTTCCGACCACGCGTCCGCCCAGTCCGCCATGCCCTCGGGCCCCTCCGCCTTCGCGTCGACGGAGATCTTCATTCCGGCAATCAGTTTCCGCATTTCCGATTCTCCTGAGCTCTTCGCCGCCCGAAGACAGAGTAGGGCACGGCGGCGAGACCGGAGAGTGACAAGCGTGGCGCGATTCGCCCGCCCGGGCCCCATCCCGCGAGCGCGCGGTTCGTGAGAACATCCGCAACGTTTCAACCGGGGAGAAAGAGCATGCGCCCGTCATTCGTCGTCGCCGCCGTGCTGGCGGCGGTTTCGGTGTGGTCGAGCTCGCCGGCGCAGACTTCGCCGGTCGCGAGCTTTTGCAACCGGTCGGCGGCGCCGGGCGTGTCGGAGCAACAGCTCACGTCGGGCGGCCGGCCCCGCACCTACCGTCTATTCGTGCCGCCGAGCTATGACGGCCACACGCGTCTGCCGCTCGTGCTCGACCTACACGGCAGCGGCGGTAACTCCGCCGGTCAGGCGAGCAACAGCCGCTTCGAGGCGCTCGCCGCGCGCGAGGGCGTTCTAGTCGCCACGCTCCAAGCGGTCGACAGCCGCTGGAACGTGCCGGTCGCCGACGGCCGTCCCGACGACGTGGCGTACGTCTCGGACGTGATCGACCACGTCTCGACGCGCGCGTGCTCGGATCCGACGCGCGTCTACGCGACGGGCTTCTCCGGCGGCGCGCGCATGTCGTCGCTGCTCGGCTGCAAGTTGAGCGCGCGGATCGCCGCGATTGCGCCGATGTCCGGCCTACGTTGGCCGGGGCAGTGCGACGCGCGGCCCGTGCCCGTGCTCACCGTGCACGGCCTCGCCGACCCGCAGAACACCTACGACGGACACGCCGAGGGCCGCGGCGCCGAGTGGGTCGAGAGCGTGCCGGAGGCGCTCGCCGGCTGGGCGAAGCACGACGGCTGCAAGGCCGACGTCGTGCTCGAGGACCCGCCGGGCCCCTTGTCGACGATGCGCTACGAGGGCTGCGAGGCGGGGGCCGAGGTGCGTCTGATCCGCGTCGACGGGCTCGTGCACCGGTGGGCGCGCGAGGAGGTCGACGCGACCGCGGTGGCCTGGGAATTCTTCCGCCGCCACACGCTCTAGCGGGTGCGCTCAGCGCGCTGCTTCGTCGCGCTGTAGCGTCTCGGCGATTTTCGCGCGTACGACGTCGAAGAACGGATTGCTGCGTAGCCGCGAGAACGCACCGAGCGGGAGCACGAGCGCGCCGCTCTCGCCGCGCAGGGCGAGCGCGCCGAGATTGAAGCCCGGCGGCGGCGAGAGGCCGTACACGGGATCGTCGCTCGGAAACGGCAGCGAGACGTGGCCGAGCGAGAACACGCCACTCGGCCACTCGAGCGGCAGCTCCGTCTTGGCGACCTCGGAAGCGCCGGCTTCGCGCGTGTAGGTGGCGACCGTGCGGCTGGCCGGGCCGCTGTTCGCGACGAGCGTGAGGCGAAAGGGCAGGTTCGTCGCGTTGCGGATCGTCTCGAGGTCCTCGAGCGGCCCCCGCGCGATCAGTCCCCGCACCGCCTCCATTCGATTGACGTCGAACACGACGAGCTCGTGATCCGCCTTCGGCAGGCGCGCGAGCAAGCCGCGAACGATCTCATCTGCCCTGATCGTAGAGTCCACTATCGACTGGAACACGACGACGCGCGGCATGCCGGCGAGACGGCCGCGCTGCTGCGCCTCGTCGAGGGTGGCGCGGAGCTCTCGCGTGAGCTTGTAGATTTGGTTGGCGGCGTTGACCGGAAACGAGTTGTATTTGTATGGATCGTACTCGGGCAGCACGTCGATCCAGCGCGACTTCTCGAACCACGGGATGAACGACAGCCCCGAAACGACGTTCGTGAGCACGGCGAACCGCGAAATGCCGATTGCCGCGGATAGCACATAGACGCCTCGCGGCTTCGGTAGCGCCGGATCGTCGAGCGCGCGCACCGAATAGAGCGTCGCGAGCGCCGCGCCGGTCGAATAGCCGGCGATGTAGAACGGCTTGCCGGGTCCGCCGCGGGCGGCGGCGTGCTTCGCGGCCGCGACGGTCGCGGCGTACCAGTCCTGCCAGCGCACGTCGCGCAGCTCGGAGGGCAGCGTGCCATGACCCGGCAATCGCAGCGCGAGCACGTAGTAGCCGCGACTTTGGAACAGCTCCGCGACGCCGCGCATGCTGTAAGGGGAATCGGACAAGCCGTGCATGAGCAGCACGGCGCCGCGCGGCTCGCCCGCCGGCGCGAGCTCGAAGGAGCGGTTGTAAGGCGTGTCGAGCGCCAGCCGCGCTACCGTGCTGAGCGGGTTGTAGCGGCCGAGCGTGAGATCGTCGACGGCCGCAGGATCGGAGTACACGCGCTCGCGGAGCTCGGCGAACAGCTTGTCCTCTTGTCGTAAGTACGCGTCGAACGACTCGAACGCTTCCGGATGCGCGGCGCCGGCTTCTTCGCGCAACTCGATTCTGTGCCACGCGTGCAGGTCCCCGAGCCGGACCCGCGCCTGCACCGCGTAGACCAATACGATCGTCGCGAGCACGACCGCGGCCAGCGCTACGAGGTAGACGAAAGGCCTGATCAGCCAGCTGCGCGGGCCGCGCATCGTTCGAGTCGTCCGTCACTTGACCGGTGATGCGCGAGGATCGGGTCGAAACGCCGGTGCCTCCATTGGCTCATGGTCTTAGGCCGGGAAAGGGTTGGTGCATAGGTCGCGCGTACGCATTGCGGTGCGGCACCTAGGGTACTGCCTGTGCCAGGCTTCGGGGCGTGGCGTAGGATGGCGCCCCCTATGGGTAACTCACTGTTGCCGTATATCGCGCTGGCGGTTGCCGTCGTCGGTGTCTTCCACACCTCCTGGCGTGGCTGGACCGGGAAGACTATTCCGGAGAAGTGGCGCGAGTGGGGGTTGTGGCCCACCAAGACTCGAGACGCGACGGCCGACTCCATTCTGGCCCTCGCCATGAATCAGCGTCGGCGCAGGAAGATTCGTCTGTTCGACGCGCTGCTAATGCTGGCGAGCCTGGCGTTATTGGGGACTCTTTGGCTTCGTCCTCCGACTACCGAAACGCCACCAACCATCACCGCAGCGAACGTAGCGACATACGAAGATCTCGCCAAAGAGGTAGCCGATCTCAAGTGGCAGCTTCGCGACTCACCGGCGGGCGGCGACGACGCTTTGCGGCAGAGGAGCGCGGTCGCGCTCCCGGTCCCGGATAGTCCGGAACAAGCGGACGCGAGAAAGGCACTCTACGAGTATTTTGACAGGCCGTTTGTTGCCGCTGTCTCGCCTCTTCGAGAGTTTGCGACTTTGATTCGGGTTCCCCTCGGAAATCTGCCGCTCCCCTCGGAGGCGCGCGGGCCGAACGAGGCGCTTATCGGCGCGCTCTTCGAGTACTCCGTGGTTAGAACTGATTTCGATGCGACATGGGAAAGATTTTCTACCGCAATTGACACAAGCAAGCGGGAAAAATCGCCAGTTCCGTTCCCCGAAAGATCGTGTCCCACGGCGTGGTGTACGAGTCGTGAGTCCTGGTTCGGTTGGACTCGTGCTCAGTTGACCACGGCGGACAACCGAGTGGTCTGATTGTCGGTGAGCGTTTGCAGTCCTTCAAGC
>Ga0137410_10003867_pt1 | contig 10157 bp, 12 predicted proteins | sample CZODoug1_16funga_FD_108878 | JGI IMG/M metagenome (GOLD analysis project Ga0137410, IMG submission 108878) | Vadose zone soil fungal communities from Angelo Coast Range Reserve, California, USA - CZODoug1_16fungal (Illumina Assembly) | ecosystem: Environmental > Terrestrial > Soil > Vadose zone... | reverse complement strand
TGCAGTAAGTCTTTTGTTTGCAACAGTTGCGGGGGAATCTATAAGTGTTGCAACTAAAGGACTTACGCAAGCGAACTGCGGGCGAGAAGGTAACTTCGTGAGATCCAGTGATTTTGAGGGAGTTTGAAGGACTACCTTTAGGGCGAGACGGGTTTGCGGCGTCAAATCCAAAAACCATTATAGCATATCCATACTATTTGTCAATAGTTACTTGTAAGTGGTTTGGGCTCTGTGGGATAGCGATCCACACATACGGAATAGCACCTTGCTTAGCGGCGCTTGAGGGCTTCGAGTTCCTCGAGAGTGCGGGGCCAGTCGGATCCCAGTAGCCGGGACAAAGCGCGATCCGCCAGGACCTTTCCACCAGTTTGGCAGTGGGCGCAGTAGTTTGTTTCGTTGTCCGCGTAACGAATCCGCTGAATCTTCTCTCCGCACCTTGGGCAAGGCTGTCCGTAGCGTCCGTGAACCGCCATTTCCTTGCGAAACGCGGTGACTTTTTCGGGAAAGCCAGCTTCGGCCTCCGCGCTCAGCCGGTCTATCCAGAGCCCGAGGGTATAGCGCGCCGCGGCGAACAACTCTTCCCATTCGTGCGGTTCCAGTTTGCGCGTGAGGGCGATGGGCGAGAGCTGCGCGGCGTGCAGAATTTCATCCGAATACGCGTTGCCGATTCCACTGACAAGGCGCGGATCGGTAAGGGCTCGCTTGAGTGTGCGGTTTTCAAACGTAAGCGCTTCGCGAAACGAGTCGAGATCGCTCTCAAAGATTTCGATTCCTCCCGGGTCGATGGAGCGCAAACCTTCCTCGCCCGTGAGGACATACAACGATGCGCGGTGCTTTGTGCCGGCTTCGGTAAGCACGAGAGAGCCGTTGGGAAAATCGAAGGCGGCCAGACTGCTGCGGCCCGCCAACTTTGCCTGCGGCGGCCGCCAGTGCAACCGGCCTGCAATCATCAAGTGCAGGACCAGCCAAAGATCGGCTTCTATTCCAATCGCAATTCGCTTGCCGATTCGCCGCAGTTCACGCACGATGCGGCCCTCCACACTTTTAATTGGCGGTTGTGCGGTTCGAAGCAAAAAAGGGCTCGCGAGGCGCACTCGAACGACCGGCTGCGCGACGATGCGAGGTTCGAGCCCAGTCATGTAGGCGGCGATATCCGGTAGTTCCGGCATGCTCATCAGCTTGCAGGTTGCGCCTGCGCTTTTGCAACCTGACTCTTTGACGATGGAAATTTCCGGTGTTTCCCCGGCATGTTCTTAGGGCCGCGGAGTCTGGGGCTGAGGCTGAGGCGATTGACACAGAACTGTAGAGAGGGGCAATGGCACTGGAGGAGTCCCTGAAGGAGGGACTTCAGGCGGAGGGAGCGGACAATGTTTTGATCGACTTCGCGGAGCTTGCGGGTGGCGAGTTTTTTCCAGCGAGGGCCGACCGGGGCGTTGTCGCGCAGGCCGTTCAGGAAGAGCTTGATTTCGCTGAGGGTGAAACCCATTTCAGTGGCGAAGCGGATTAGGAGAACGCGGTCGAGGGTTTCGACGGGATAGCGGCGCTGGCCGCCGAGACGTTGGGGCGCAACGAGGAGGCCGCGCTTTTCGTAGTAGCGGATGGCGGAGGCGTTGAGGCCAGCGGTGCGGGCAAGTTGGCCGATTTTCATTTGGTTCTTCCTGACCCTTCTCTTCGAGAAATGCTCCTTGACTTAAAGCTGACTTTAAGTTCTAGCATCCGCGGATGGGACGTGGCAAATCCTAAATTGGAGGAAAGCCATGAGGAACGGGAAAGAACGAGTTGTCAAAGTGAGTAAGAAGAGCGCGGCGGGCGTAGCGCTGGCGCTTTGGATTGGAAGCGGCGCAGCGATGGGGCTGAGGGCGCAAAGCTCAGCGATCGCGGTGCAGCCGGAAAGGCAGGGGGCAACGGTGCAAAGCAAGTTCTACTGCAATATCAAGGCGCTGACGGCCGCAGAGCGGGCGCGGCACAAACAATTGAGCGAGAAATTGATGGCGGCGCGGAAGGAGATCGCGGAAACGGAGAAGGGCTACGAATTCCAGTATAGCCCGGCGGACGTGTCGGTGGCGGAATTGGCGGACTGGGTGGCGGCGGAAAGCAAGTGCTGCCCATTTTTTGATTTTCACATTGACCTGGAACGCGAAGGGAAATTGGTGTGCTTACGATTGACGGGGGAAGAAGGGATCAAGGCGTTTATTCGGGCGGAGTTCAAGATAGAGAAATGAGGCTTGCGGGCAAGCCCGGGGGATCAGCGGCATGGGCACTTGCCACAATCCGCGATAGGGCGATGCTTGCATAATCGCGTTGGCCATTGAAGCGGTGGGCCCGGGGAGACAATCCGGAAGAGTGGCTCACCCGGGCGAGAGAAGGGTTAAACAGCTCAGCGGAACACGATGGCGAGGCGGATCTGCCAGGCGTGTGCCGCCGGACCGCTGGTGTTGATGTGGTCGCGACCCTCAAAGCGAAAGGCCCAATTCTCCTTGAACCAGTATTGGAAGCCCGCGCCGTAGTTGGCAAGGTTCGCGCCGTTCTGGTTGGCAAAGGCACGCGTGTAACCCGCAGTGACGAACGGAACGAGTCTCCGTTCGCGCTGCGAACTTACAAAATGATACGCACCGTTGAAAGAGGCCAAACCGACGCCATTTCTGAAGCTTTGCGTGGGGCCCTGCCAGCCGATATCCGCACCGGCTGCCAGGCCCTTGTAGAGCATAGCTTCGCCTCCGACGCCGAGGGCGAGGGCTGCGGCGGTTGACCCGCGGGCAGAGAACCCGCCAGGAGTGACATAGGCGTACCCGTGGCCATGATAATCATCGCCGCGGACCTGAGCAGTACACTTTCCGGCCGGAATCAAGAAAAGCAGCCCGAGGATCCCCAAGTTGCGTAGTTGCATAGTTCCTCCGTTACTGAGTGGGATAGAACGGGGCCCCCATTCGGATGGTAGGAAGGCAAGTTGTTGGCCGCAGAGAGATGCCATCCAAATCTTGCAGAATCACAACATTGGGCGAAAAGAGTGCTGCCTGACATTCCGAAAACTGACTGGAGAGGCGGACAAGTGATATCCGTTGGCGACAGAAAACCTCAGACCGGGAAATGGAGGTGGGGCTTGCCGGTAATCAGCGGCGGAAATGAGAGAAGAGCCAGAAGAGCAGAGAAAGTGCGGCGCTGAGGACAAGGCAGGTGACGATGGGAAAGTAGAAGGTGGTGTGTTCGCCGCGGCGGATGATATCGCCGGGGAGACGGCCAAGACGAAACGGGAGCTTGCCGCCGAAGTAGAAGAGAGCACCGAGGAGAACAAGGAGCCCGCCGAAGAGGAGGAGAGTGCGGCCGAGTTCGCGGAGGGGGTCCATAAAAGGGATTGTAGAAGAAATGAAATAAAGAAGTAACGAGGTAGAGAGATCCCTCGTCGCGATGCTCCTCGGGATGGCGACCCTTATCGGGTCGTCAAATTAGTTCGAGGCCGGAGAAGAAGTAGCTGATTTCGAAGGCGGCCGTTTCCGGGGCGTCCGAGCCGTGAGTGCAATTGTTGCCGATGCTGGTGCCGAGATCGTGGCGGATGGTGCCGGGGGCGGCTTTCTTGGGGTGGGTGGCGCCCATGGTGTCGCGCCACTTCTGGATCGCGCCTTCGGCTTCGAGGACGAGAGCGAAAATTTTGCCGGAACACATGAAGGCGGTGAGCTCGGGGAAAAAGGGGCGCTCTTTGTGGATGGCGTAGAAGCCAGCGGCTTCGCCGTGAGTGAGGATCATCGTTTTGATGGCCACAATGCGGAAGCCGGCCTTGTGAATGCGCGAGAGAATCTCACCTTGAAGATTGCGCGCTACGGCGTCCGGTTTGATGATTGCGAAAGTGCGCTCCAGAGCCACTAGAAAGTTCCTCCGAAATATGAATCAAAGATGCCGGGCTGAAGCCCGGCGCTACAAAATCAGGAAAAAGCCTCGGGCCTGAAGGCCCGAGCTACAGAAACTTCATTTCAATACGGCGGCGAGAGTCGAGCCGAGGTCCGCGGGAGATTCCACGGTGCGGATGCCGGCAGCGGCCATCGCGGTGTATTTGTCCTTGGCGGTGCCTTGACCACCGCTGATGATTGCGCCGGCGTGGCCCATGCGGCGTCCCGGGGGAGCGGTTTGGCCGGCAATGAAGCCGACTACGGGTTTCTTCATATTGACCTTGATCCACTCGGCGGCGCGCTCCTCGGCGTTGCCGCCGATTTCGCCAATCAAAATAATGGCGTAGGTCTCGGGATCATCGTTGAAAAGCTGGATGGCGTCGAGAAATGTGGTGCCGATGATGGGGTCGCCGCCGATACCGATGCAAGTGGATTGGCCGATGCCAAGTTGCGTGAGCTGGTGGACAGCTTCGTAGGTCAGAGTGCCGCTGCGGCTGACGACGCCGACATTTCCTTGCTTGTGAATGCGGCCCGGCATGATGCCGATTTTGCATTTGCCGGGAGAGATGATGCCGGGGCAGTTCGGACCGATGAGGCGGGTTTTCTTGAGGTCGACGACGGTCGCGATGCGCACCATGTCGAGGGCAGGGATGCCCTCGGTGATGCAGACGATGAGCGGGAGTTGCGCATCGGCGGCTTCCAAGATCGCGTCGGCTGCGTAGGGTGGCGGAACGAAAATGACGGAGGCGTTTGCGCCGGTGGCTTTTGCGGCGTCGGCAACCGTGTTGAAGACGGGGCGTTCGAGATGCTTGGTGCCGCCTTTGCCAGGGGTGACGCCGCCAACCACGTTTGTGCCGTACTCGATCATCTGCTGCGCGTGAAAAGTGCCTTCGCGGCCGGTGAAACCTTGGACGATGAGGCGCGTTTTTTCGTTAACCAGGACGCTCATCGCGCACCTCCGGCGAGAGCGACGACCTTTTGAGCGCCATCCTTCATGCCTTCGGCGATGGTGAAGTTGAGGCCGCTTTCGCGGAGAATCTGCTGGCCCGCTTCGACGTTGGTGCCTTCCATGCGGACGACGACGGGAACTTGCAAATGTAAATCCTTGGCGGCAGCAACGACGCCGGTGGCAAGCACGTCGCAACGGAGGATGCCGCCGAAAATATTAATGAACACGGCTTTGACCGCCGGATCGCTCATAAGAATGCGGAAGGCGTTCTTGACCTGCTCGGCGGAGGCGCCCCCGCCAACGTCGAGAAAGTTTGCGGGAGAGCCGCCGGCATACTTGATGATGTCCATGGTGGCCATGGCGAGTCCGGCGCCATTGACCATGCAGGCGACGCTGCCATCGAGCTTGATGTAGTTCAGGCCGTACTTGGAGGCTTCGACTTCGAGGGGATCTTCTTCGTCGAGATCGCGAAGTTCGCGGAGTTCCTTATGACGGAAAAGTGCGTTGTCGTCAAAGGTCATCTTGGCGTCGAGAGCGACGAGTCTGCCGTCGCCGGTGAGCACGCAGGGATTGATCTCGAGCAGTGAGGCGTCAGTGTCAATGAAGCCGCGATAGAGAGCCTGGAGGAATGGGATTGCGGAATTCGCGACTTCGCTAGGCAAGCCGAGGCCGAAGGCGATTTTGCGGGCCTGGTACGGCTGCAAGCCGACGGCCGGATGAATGTACTCGCGCAGAATGGCACCGGGATTGTTCTTCGCGACTTCCTCGATCTCCATGCCGCCAGCGGCACTGGCCATAAAGACGACGTGGCCACTGGCGCGATCGACGAGCAGGCCGAGATAGAGTTCGCGCTTGATGTCGAGGCCTTCTTCGATAAGCAGACGCTTGACGATCCGACCGGTGGGGCCGGTTTGCGGAGTGACGAGCTTCATGCCGAGAATGTGGCTGGCGAGTTCGGCGGCTTCATCCGAGGAGCGCGCCAGCTTGACACCACCGGCTTTGCCGCGGCCGCCGGCGTGAATCTGCGCTTTAACAACGACGACATTGACGTTCGAGCGCAGGCGGTGGGCAGCCTCGCGGGCTTCATCCTTGGTGAAAGCGACTTCGCCGCGGGGAGTAGTCACGCCGTAGCGAGCGAGGATCGCCTTGGCCTGATATTCATGAATCTTCATCGAGGTTCCGTTTTTCCGTTGGATTTTGAAACAGTCTGCTAGTGTTAGAATTTTGGCGACATTTGAAACATAGAAGTTTAACCGGAAGGCGAAAACAGAGCAAGGAGACGGGGAATGAGCGCTCCGACGATCGCGAAAAAAATAAGCCCCATGCTGGCAGTCGCCAACATGGAGGAAACCATCGTGTTCTACAGGACGGTGCTGGGATTCAACCCGACTCGGAACTCGCCGGAGTATTCGATCGTCGAGCGCGACGGCCAGACCATCCACTTTATGAAAGCGGCATCAGAGGAAGTCATGACGTGCCTCCGGGGGCATACGGAAATATACATCGAGGTTTGCGGTATCCGCTCCATGTGGGAGCACGTTAAAACGTTTAAGGATCGCTACAGAATCAGAGATCTGTTTGATAGGGAATACGGGATGACTGAGTTCCATATCGAAGATCCGAACGAATGCCTGGTATTTGTTGGAGAGCCGACATCCAAATGAGAACACCCGGTCCAAATTGAATCGCTATTCGAGATGGCGCAAAGAATGAAGAACAAATTCGCGGTTCGTCGCGGGCAAGATCGATGTCGTGGGGCGGCACGCCGATGACAATTTCGTTGATCGAGCGAGTCGAGGCCGGGCACGTCCTCAAACGCGCGGAAGCAGAAGCGGCGATGGAAGAGCTGCTCTCAGGAAGCGTCAAGACGCCGGAGATTGTGCGTTTGCTGGAGGCGCTGAACAGACGACCGGTTGAGGTACAGGAACTGGCGGGATTCGCGCGCATGATGCGACGGCACGCCACGCGCGTATTTACGGAGGGCGAAGCAATTCCCGCGAACATGGTGGACACGTGCGGGACCGGCGGCGACGGTTCGAACACGTTTAACATTTCGACGGCGGCGGCGATCGTTGCAGCCGCGGCGGGCGCGCGCGTTGCGAAGCATGGGAATCGCGCGGTCAATTCGCGGAGCGGCTCTGCGGACGTACTGGGGGCGCTGGGCGTGCGAATTGATTTGCCGTTCGAACGGTATGGGCGGGCGATCCGGGAGATTGGCATCGGGTTTCTGTTCGCGCAAGCGGCGCACACGGCGACGCGGCATGCGGCTCCGGCGCGAAAACAGATTGGGGCGCGAACCGTGTTTAATTTGCTGGGGCCGCTGACGAATCCGGCGGGAGCACAGTCGCAAGTGCTAGGCGTTTTTTCGGAGGATGTGATTGACCTCGTGGCGGCGACGCTTGCTGAGCTTGGCGTCGAGCGCGCGTTTGTGGTGCACGGCGCCGGGGGGCTTGACGAAATTTCGCTTTCCGGGGAGACGATGGTTGCCGAGGTGCGAGGCGGCGCCGTAAAGCGCTTCACGGTGGCGCCAGAAGAATTTGGCGTGGCGCGCGCACCGCTCGAATCCATTCGCGGAGGAACGGCTGCTGAGAACGCGGGGCTCATTCGGTGCATTCTGGAAGGTGAAGCCGGACCGGCGCGCGATATCGTGGTGGTCAACGCCGCGGCTGCGCTTGTCGCTGCGGGCGTGGCCGCAAATTTTCGTGAAGGCGCGGGACTCGCGAGTTTCGTGGTTTCCTCGGGAGCCGCAAGCGAGAAACTGGCAAGTCTGGCTGCGTTCACTGGCAAGAGTTAGATTCACAATCTTGGTGAGGTTGAGGAGAGACCATTGAGAGAGATTGTGGCCGTTCTATTGATTGTTTTTTTTTCGTGTCCAGCTCTCGCGCAGAAGGCAACTCCTCCGTCGCCCGCGCAGGTCGTACAGGAAATCCGTGACTACCGGATGGACAACGAGGACCGCATCGTACGCGAGCTGAGCGAATTCCTTGCGATCCCCAACATTGCGAGCGACACGCCGAATATCCAGAAGAATGCGGCGCATCTGGTGGAGATGCTGGAGGCACGCGGAATCGAAACACACCTTCTGCCAATCAGCGGGCGCGGGCCGGTGGTTTTTGGCAAATTGATTTCGGCGGAAGCGAAACGCACGGTGATTTTCTACGCGCACTATGACGGGCAGCCAGTGGATCCCGCCGCGTGGACAGATGGAAAGCCTTTCGAGCCGGTGCTGCGCGATGCAGCCATCGAAGCTGGCGGAAAGCGGATTCCCTTCCCGGAAAACAGCGCGCAACACCGGGCGATCTATAACGACAATTGGCGAATCTACGCGCGGTCGTCTTCCGATGACAAATCACCGATCGTGGCGCTGCTGGCAGCAATCGATGCGCTGCGGGCGAAGACAATTCCCCTGGCCGTCAACCTGAAACTCGTTTTGGAAGGCGAAGAGGAGGCGGGCTCGCCAAATCTGCAGCGCACGCTGGAACTTCATAAGAACCTGCTTGGCGGCGATTTGCTGATCACCGGAGATGGGCCCGTGCATCAAAGCGGGCGGCCGCTGCTCTTCTTTGGAAACCGGGGCATTCTCGGATTTGAAATCACGACGTTTGGGCCAATCCGCGCCCTGCACAGCGGTCACTACGGAAACTGGGCGCCAAATCCAGGTTTCGAGCTGGCACGGCTTCTCGGTTCGATGAAATCGGAGGATGGTCGCGTCCTGATCGAGCGCTTTTACGACGATATCGCGCCACTGGGAACAACCGAGAAGAAAGCCCTGGAGGAGATGCCGAATAATGACGCCGATCTCGAAAAAGAGCTACAGTTCGCCAAACCGGAGGGTGGCGGGAAAAGGCTTATCGAGCTTCTTCAACTTCCCTCGCTGAACATACGTGGCCTGCGGAGCGCCTACGTCGGCGAACAGGCGCAAAACATAGTCCCGGAGAAGGCCGAGGCTGCGCTCGATGTGCGGCTGGTGAAAGGCGAGGACCCCGACAAGAAATTCGAGCAGGTGCTGGCGCACATTCGGAAACAAGGTTTCTATGTAACTTCGGCCGTGCCCACAAAAGAAGAACGGCTTTCAAATCCTCATGTCGTCCGTGTCGTCAAGGACGTGTGGAATTATCGTGCCTCTCGAACTTCCCTGGAGTTGCCTGTTTCAAAAGCGCTCGTTCAGCTCGTGCAAGATGCGACGGGGGAAAATTGTGTCATCGCTCCAACGCTGGGCGGCAGCGCACCGATGTACATTTTCGAAGACCTTGTTCTGCCGTGGATTGGCGTGCCCATCGTAAATTACGACAATCATCAGCACAGCTCGGATGAAAATTTGCGGCTGGGGCATTTCTGGCGCGGCATGGAAATTTATGGGGCGATATTGGCGGATTTGAATTGGTGAAAGAAAACAATTTAACAGAAAAGGCATAGAGACCACAGAGAGAACTTCGCATTAAAGTCAGAGCGACAAGAAATTCTGCAAAAGCTGCTTGCCGGAATCGGTCAGGACGGATTCGGGGTGAAACTGGACGCCTTCGATTTTGTGGCGGCGGTGGCGGAGGCCCATGATGATGCCATCATCGGTCTCAGCGGTGATGGTCAACTCGCGCGGCAATGATTTTCTTTCGACGATCAGAGAATGGTAGCGCGTGGCTATAAAGGGATCTGGAAGCTGGCGGAAAATGTTCTTGTGGTCGTGATGAATCTGGCTGGTTTTGCCGTGGAAAAGTTTCGGGGCGCGGACGATTTTGCCGCCGAACGCGGCGCCAATAGCTTGATGGCCGAGGCAGACACCGAGGATGGGGAATTTTCCGGCGAGGCGCTCGACCAGCTCGACGGAAATGCCCGCTTCCTGCGGCGTGCAAGGTCCTGGAGAAATTACGATGCGTTCGGGCCTGCGGCGGATAATCTCTTCGACGGAGATTTTGTCGTTGCGATGCACTTCGACCTGGCAACCGAGTTCGCCGAGATACTGGGCGAGGTTGTAGGTGAAGGAATCGTAGTTGTCTAGCAACAAAATCATTTTGGCTTCCCTGAACCGCCTCCGCGGTGCGCTTTTTCCAGCGCTGTAAGCAACGCTTTCGACTTGTTCACGCTCTCCTCATATTCGCCTTGCGGAGTAGAATCCGCAACTATGCCGCCTCCCGCCTGGACGTGCGCCACACCGTTTTTCATCACCATCGTACGAAGCGCGATGCAGGAGTCGAGGTTGCCTGCAAAATCAAGGTAAAGAATGCCTCCGGCATAAATCCCGCGGCGCGTGCGCTCGAGTTCCTCGATGATTTCCATGGCGCGGACTTTGGGCGCGCCGGAAACGGTGCCGGCCGGAAAACAAGCCATCA
>Ga0137410_10003866_pt1 | contig 10157 bp, 8 predicted proteins | sample CZODoug1_16funga_FD_108878 | JGI IMG/M metagenome (GOLD analysis project Ga0137410, IMG submission 108878) | Vadose zone soil fungal communities from Angelo Coast Range Reserve, California, USA - CZODoug1_16fungal (Illumina Assembly) | ecosystem: Environmental > Terrestrial > Soil > Vadose zone... | reverse complement strand
TCGATGCTCGGGCATCATGCAGCGATCCTGGACCACGCGGATCCCGGCCCGCGCGAGCTTCTCGGCGGCGCCGTCGTTCCTGATGCCGAGCTGGAACCAGACCGTCTTGGGCCGCCACAGCAGGGCCAGGATCTCGTCCGCGTGACCCGGCAGATATTCGGGGCGCCGGAAGACTTCGATCACGTCGGCCGGCTCGGCGAGGTCGCGGAGCGACGGGACGGTCTCGGCGTCGTGCAGCCGACGACCCGCGAACCGCGGGTTGACCGGCCGGATCCGGTAGCCGCGCGAGTGCAGATATGCCGGCACGTAGTACGCCGGTTCCGCCGAGTCCGCCTTGGCGCCGAGCACCGCCACGGTCTTGGACTCGCGGAAGATCGCGGCGAGGCCGGGATCGTCGTCGACGAGCAGGGCGCGCCAGTCAGCCATGGAGTTTCACCTTCTCACGGCGCGGCGAGCGCGGCAATGATCTCTCCGCCGAAGGTCTCGGCCCGCCAGCGGCGCACGCCGTCGAGCATGGCGAGCGCGCCGGTGTCCCGCGGCGCCGCGAGCGCGACCGTGGTGATCAACCGATTGGGCAGGAGCAACCCGGGCTCGAGCCCGAAGCGCGGCGCCGCCTCCGACCGCCACTGACGGAGCGCCTCGATCCGGCGGGCGGCGACCCCCGGAATCCTCAAGCGCGGCGACCGCTCGAGCACCGGGCGCGCGGGCTCGGGAATCTCCCCGCCCCGGGCGATGGCGGCCAGAACCGCCTCACCCCACCGTCCGATCACCTTCGGCGTGCATCCCGGGATCAAGGCCAGCGCCGCAGCGTCGGCGGGTGGGTTCTGTGCCAGGCGGACGAGCGTCTCTTCGGCCAGGATCTTGAAGGGCGGACGGTCCGCCGAGCGCGCGAGATGCTCGCGGAGCTCGTAGAGCTCGCGCAGGATCGCGAGATTCTGCGGCGGGAGCTCTCGGGCGCCCTTGAGCCGCGCGAACGCGTTGGGGTCCACGATCCGCTCGGCGGTGGGCTGTGCCGCGAGCGCGGCGCATTCCTCCTCGACCCACGCGAGCCGGCCGATTCGCTCGAGCTCCTCCGTGAGCCGGCGCTTGAGCGCGAAGAGGTGCACCACGTCGGACTCCGCGTAGCGGCGCTGAGCCTCGGACAGCGGACGCCGCGACCAGTCGTCGCGCTGCCGCGAGGGCGGCAGCTCGACGCCGAGATAGGTCTCCAGCAGCACATCCAGACCGAGAGCCTTGGCCCCGAGAAAGCGCGCGGCGATCGAGGTATCGAACAGCGCGGCGAAGCCGAATCCTCGGCGCTTGAGCTGCACCAGGTCGTTGTCGCCGGCGTGCAGAACCGTGACGACGGACGGCGCGGCGAACACCGACGCGAGCGGCCCGAGATCGCCGAGCGCGATCGGATCGACGAGCCAGACGTCGCCGGACGCCCGGGCCAGCTGGATGAGCGAGAGGCGCTCCGGATAGTGATGCAGGCTGTCGCCCTCGGTGTCGAGGGCGATCTCGCCGGGCGTGACGAGGCGCTGCGAGACCTCGGCGAGGTCGGGAGCCGTCTCGACCCAGTGCGACCCGAGCGTAACGATGGGCCGGGTCCCGCTCAGGCCTTCGTCTCGAGAAGAGCCTGCTCGAGCCGCTCGTGCCGACGACGGAGCGCCTCGAGACCTTCCTCGTGGGTGATCACGTAGAGGCGGTTCGCGCGGATCGCGGCGAGCACCATCTCGGCCACCGCCGACGGCGCGAGGGTGCGCCCCATCAGCTCGACCGGCTCGGACGCGCTCGGTGCGTCGTTCGCGAGGTCGCGCGGTCGATTGCGGGCGCTCTCGCGGATCTGGGTGGCCACGCCCATCGGGCACAGAACCGAGACGCCGATGCGATAGGGACGGAGGTCCTTCGCGAGGGTCTCGGAGAGGCCGACGACCGCGTACTTCGAGGTGTTGTAGACGCCCAGGCCGCGCGTCGCCACGAGGCCGGCCATCGACGCCGTGTTGACGATGTGGCCGGGCTCCTTCGACGCGATCATCAGCGGCACGAATGCCTCGACGCCGTGGATGACCCCCCACAGGTTCACGCCGAGCACCCACTGCCAGTCCCGGTGCGTGGCCGACTCGAGACCGCCCCACAGGGCGACGCCGGCGTTGTTGCAGAGCACGTTGACCCGGCCATAGGTCTTGAAGGCGGTCGCCGCGAGCGCCTGGACGGACGTGAGGTCCGTGACGTCGGTCGGGACGCCCAGAGCTTCCCCGCCCCGCGACCCGATCGATTCGACGACCGCGACGAGCGCACGCTCGTCCACGTCGGCCACGACGACCTTCGCACGCTCCCGCGCGAAGAGCTCGGCCATCGCGCGGCCGATCCCGCTGGCCCCGCCGGTGACCACGGCGACGCGCCCTTCGAGCTGGTTACCGATCGTTCCCTCTCCTATCGGTGATCTCGCGGCGGCGGAGGGCCGAGCATCGGGCCGAGCACCACCGACAGCTGCTCGGCACCGGCCGGCGCGCGCAGGGCCCCGGCTATGCCCAGATCCTCAACCCTCAAGAGGGTATCCGGGCTCATCTCGCGGGTCAACGCGACCACCGGCACGCCCGGCGGCGCTCCCTCCCGGCAAAGACGCTCGGCGGCCGGGAGGCTTGCCAGCACCAGGCGCGCGCCCTCGCGCGCGGCGACCTCGAGCCCGGCCTCGGCACGCGCCGCCACCACGCGCGCGTGCGTGAAGAGCGCTCGCAGGGTGGCGACGAGCGCGTCGCGCGCGGCGCCGTCGTCGTCCAGCACGAGGATCACCGGCATCGCGGCGAGTGTACTCCGACGCCGAGCCGCCGCGGCGCACCATGGTAGGATGCGTGAGCATTCGCGGAGGCTGTCGATGACGAAAGAGATCTCGATCGTCCACCACGCCGACCGACGGACCGACGTCATGATGCCGTACGCACCGGGAATCGTCGTGCGCCGCGGTCAGCTCGTGTTCCTCTCCGGGGTGACCGCGGCCGCCGTGTATCACAGCCATCCCCATCGCGACGAAGAGTTCGATCTGCCGTCGACGATGCGCGAGCAGGCCGTGCTCACGATGGAGAACCTCAAGAAGACGCTCGAGGCGGCCGGATGCACGTTCGCCGACCTGGTCTCGGCCACCCGCTTCCTGACGAACGTGGCCGAGCAGGACGACCTGAACCGCGTGTGGGCCTCGTATCTCGGCGGCCACCTGCCGACGACGACGACGGTCGAGGTGTCGCGCCTGGCCACCCATGCGCGGTGCAAGCTCGAGATCAGCGCGATCGCCGTGGTGGACGAGGGCACCCGCTGATGGCGCCGGTGGGCTTCGTCGGGCTCGGCACGATGGGAGGCCGCATGGCGAAGCGGCTCCTCGCGTCCGGACGCGAGGTCGTCGGCTACAACCGGACGCCCGAGAAGGCTCGCGCGCTCGTCGAGGCCGGGCTCGTGCTCGAGAAGTCGCCGCGCGCCGTCGCGGAGGCGTCGGACACGGTCCTCAGCATGGTGACGGACAACACCGCGCTGCGCGCGATCGCGCTCGGCGCCGACGGCGTGATCGCCGGGCTCCGGCCGGGCGCCGTCTGGGCCGAGATGAGCACGGTGAGCCCCGAGGTCACGCGCGAGCTGGGCCGTGCGGTCGCCGAGCGCGGCGCCACGCTGATCGACGCGCCCGTGTCCGGGAGCGCGGTCACGCTCGAAGCGGGCCAGCTCTCGTTCATGGTCGGCGGCGATCCGGCGGCGCTCGAGAAGGTGCGCGCCCATCTTCTGGCGATCGGGCCGACGATCACCCACGTCGGCGAGCTCGGGCTCGCGGTGACGATGAAGATCGCGACGAACCTGGGGCTCGCCGTTCAGATGCTCGCGTTCAGCGAGGCGGTCGCGCTCGCCGAGAAAGCCGGGATCGTCCGCGAGCGCGCCGTCGAGGTGCTGCTGAAGTCGGTCATCGCCTCGCCGATGGTCAAGTATCGCGGCCCGTTCGTCCTCGGCATGCCGGCGGAGGCTCTCTTCAACGTCGACATGATCCAGAAGGACCTCGGGCTCGCGCTCGGGATGGGAAAGGCGCTCGGCGTGCCGCTGCCGACCGTCGCGCTCACCGACGAGCTCATGACCGCGGCCCGCGGGCTCGACCTGGCCGACTACGACTTCGCCGTCGTCTTCGACGTCATCGCGCGAATGAGCGGCCTGCGCCCGAGCGTGAAGAACCCGCGCTGACCCGAACACCGCGCGGGCGTGCGCGCGCTCCGGCGCATCGAGAGCTCAGCGCGGCGTGAGCGTGGCGCGGCCGGAGGCGGTGTCGACGTTGAGGGTGAAGACGTCGAGCACGTCGCGGCCCAGGAGACCGTCGACCGAGTTTCCATCCGAGCCACCAGACGCTCCCGCCCCCCGAAACGGCTGGGGCAGCGCGTGGGCGACCACGACGATGGGTCCGATCCGGGCTCCCGCGACGTCCAGGAGCGGGACGGTCACCAGCGCCGCGGTGGATGTGCCCGTCACCCCGACCACCTGCACCGTCCGCCCGGCCTGATTCCCCAACCCCGCGCGCTCGATCGCCTCGGGCGAGATCACCGTACGGTCGGCGCCCGTGTCCACGATGAGGGTGAGCGTGATGCCGTTGAGGCGAGCCTCGACCGTGATCGGCGCGCCCGGGGCCATCTTGAGTCCCACGGGCTCGTTCGTCGCGGGGGGTTGGATCGGGCGCGGCTGCGGCGCGTTGAGCAGTCTGGCCGAGTCGCGAAATCTGGGTGGGATCGAGGCGAGGTCCGCCGTGTAGTGCTCCGTTCCTTCCGCGTCGGTCCAGCGGTAGAACTGGGCCGCGGCGGGAGTCGCGACCAGGCAACCGGCCAGGACGAGGAGCGCGAGTATCGTGTGTCGCGTGGCAGCCTCGCCGATCTATCGGACCACGTTCTTGGCGCGAAGCGCGCCGATCGCCTCGGCGGAGTAGCCGCACTCGGCCAGCACTTCGTCGGTGTGCTCGCCCTGCAGCGGCGCCGGCCGGCGCACGCTCGGGCGCATCCGCGAATACTTGGTCGGCGTGCCGATCACGGGAATCTCGCCGAGCTTGGGGTGGAGCACCCGTTCGATCATCTGACGCGCCGCCGTCTGCGGGTCGTTCATGACCTGCTCGACGGTGTTCACCGGCGTCGCCGGGACGCCGCCCTCCTCGAGGAGCTTCAGCAGCGGCTCGCGATCGTACGTGGCGATCGCATCCGCGATCGCCTTTTCCAGGTCGTCGCGATGGCGCACCCGCCCCAGGTTGGTCGCGTAGCGCTCGTCGCGCAACGGTGCGAGGTCGAGCGCGGTGACCAGCCGCTGCCAGAAGCGGTCGTTGGCCCCGGCGATGAATATCCACTGGCCGTCGCGGCAGCGGAAGTTGCGATAGGGCGCGAGCGAAGGATGCGATGAGCCCAGCGCCTTCGGCACGCTGCCGGTGAGGAGGAATCCCTCCGCGTGGTAGTTCAGCAAGGTCACCGCAGTCTCCAGGAGCGAGCCGTCGACGCGCTGGCCGAGGCCCGTCTTCGCTCGGTAGAGCAGCGCGTTGCAGATGCCGAGTGCGGAGAAGATCCCGGTCGTGAGGTCGAGGAACGAGACCCCGGCCCGGACCGGCGGGCCGTTCGGCTCTCCGGTGATCGACATGATCCCGCTGAACGCCTGCATCAGCGCCTCGTATCCGGCGCCGTCCTTGCGCGGTCCGGTCCGCCCGAAGGCCGAGATCGAGCAGTAGACGAGACCGGGGTTGAGGGCGGACAGGGCGTCGTAGCCGAGGCCGAAGCCTTCCATCGTGCCCGTCCGGAAATTCTCGATCAGGACGTCGGCGCGCTTCACCAGATTCCGGAGGACGTCGGCCCCTTCCGGGGCCTTCAAATCGAGCGTGAGATCCCGCTTGTTGCGGTTGATGACCAGGTACGCCGCCGATTCCCCGCCCTTGTGCGGCGGCCATGTCCGCGATTCGTCGCCCGAGCCGGTGTCCTCCACCTTGATGACGTCGGCGCCCATGTCGGCCAGGAGCATGCCGCAGAAGGGTCCCGCCAGGACGCGCGAAAGATCCAAAACGCGGACACCGTCGAGCGAGAGGGCGCTGGTGATCATGTGCGCTACTATAACTCTATGTCGCGACTCCGCGAGGCGTTGACGCAGCGGATCCTCGTCCTCGACGGGGCGATGGGGACGATGATCCAGGCCGCCGGCCTGACGGCCGAAGACTTCGGGGGGGCCCAGTACGAAGGCTGCAACGAGTACCTGAATCTGACTCGGCCCGACGTCATTCGAAGCGTCCACGACGCCTACCTGCAGGCCGGCGCCGATATCATCTCGACCAACACCTTCGGTTGCGCGCCCTACGTGCTCGCCGAGTACGGCCTGGCCGAGCGCGCCCACGAGATCACGCTCGCGGCGGCGCGCCTCGCGCGCACGGCCGCCGGGGAGCGCTTCGTCGTCGGCGCGATGGGCCCGTCGACTCGCTCGATCAGCGTCACCCGCAACGTGACCTTCGACCAGGTCCGCGACGCGTATGCGCTCCAGGCCGCCGCGCTCATCGCCGGCGGTGTCGACGTGCTGCTCCTGGAGACGGTCCAGGACACCTTGAACGTCAAGGCGGCCGCGCTCGGCGTGCGCGCGGCGATGCGCGAGGCCGGCGTCCCGCTGCCCCTCATGATCAGCGTCACGATCGAGCCGATGGGGACGATGCTCGCGGGCCAGGACGTCGAGGCGCTCTACGTCGCGCTCGAGCACCTCGATCTGTTCTCGATCGGGCTCAACTGCGCCACCGGGCCCGAGTTCATGACCGACCACCTGCGCTCGCTCGCGGCGCTCTCGACCCGCTTCGTGAGCGTGTATCCCAACGCGGGCCTTCCCGACGAGCGCGGACAGTACGCCGAGACCCCGGCGAGCCTGGCGTTCAAGATGACGCGCTTCCTCGACGAGGGCTGGGTGAACATCGTCGGCGGCTGCTGCGGCACGACGCCGGCGCACATCCGCGCGCTCAAGGCGCTGGTGAGCGGCCGGCCTCCGCGCGTCCCGGCGGCGCGGGAGGCGCAGGCGGTCAGCGGGATCGAGGTCTTCTATCCGGCCGACGACAACCGCCCCCTGTTCGTGGGCGAGCGCACGAACGTGATCGGCTCACGGCGGTTCAAGGAACTGGTCGTCGCCGACCAGTTCGACGAGGCCGCCGAGATCGGACGCGCGCAGGTCAAGAACGGGGCGCAGATCCTGGACGTGTGCCTGGCCAATCCCGATCGCGACGAGCCCGCCGACATGGACCGGTTCATGACGCAGGTCACCCGCAAGGTGAAGGTGCCGCTCATGATCGATTCCACGGACGCCGGCGTGATCGAGGCGGCGCTCCGGCACTGTCAGGGCAAGTCGATCGTGAACTCGATCAACCTGGAGGACGGCGAGGAGCGATTCGAGAAGGTCGTGCCCCTGCTCCACGCCTACGGCGGCGCGGTCGTCGTGGGCTGCATCGACGAAGACAAGCGCCAGGGCATGGCGGTCACGCGCGCGCGCAAGCTCGCGATCGCCGAGCGCTGCCACGATCTGCTCACGCGCAAGTACGGGCTGCCGGCGCGCGATCTGATCTTCGACGCGCTCGTGTTTCCCGTCGGGACCGGGGACGTGAACTACGTCGGCTCCGCCGTCGAGACGATCGAGGGTATTCGCGCCATCAAGCAGCGGTTCCCGGAGTGCAAGACGATCCTCGGGATCTCGAATGTCTCGTTCGGCCTGCCGCCGGCCGGACGCGAGGTCCTCAACTCGGTCTTTCTCTATCACTGCACCAAGGCCGGCCTCGACTACGCGATCGTGAACACGGAGCGCCTCGAGCGCTATCCGTCGATTCCGGAAGAGGAGCGGAGGCTCGCCGAGGATCTGATCTACTGGCGGGGCGACGACCCCGTGGCGGCCTTCGCCGCCTATTTCCGGGAGAAGCGCAAGGCCCCGCCGCCGGCGGAAACCCTCTCGCTCGACGAGCGGCTGGCCCGCTACATCGTCGAGGGCAGCCGGGACGGATTGATCGCCGACCTCGACGCCAAGCTCCGCGAGGCGACCCCGCTCGAGATCGTCAACGGACCGCTGATGCGCGGCATGGACGAGGTCGGGCGCCTGTTCAACGACAACCAGCTCATCGTCGCCGAGGTTCTCCAGTCGGCGGAGTCGATGAAGGCCGCCGTCGCGCACCTCGAACAGTTCATGGAAAAGGCCGAGTCGGCGACCCGCGGGACGATCGTGCTCGCCACGGTCAAGGGCGACGTCCACGACATCGGCAAGAATCTGGTCGAGATCATCCTCTCGAACAACGGCTATCGCGTGATCAATCTGGGCATCAAGGTGCCCCCCGAAGAGCTGATCGCGGCGTACCACACCCACAAGCCGGACGCCTTCGGGCTGTCCGGCCTGCTCGTGAAGTCGGCCCAGCAGATGGTGGTGACGGCGCAGGACCTGCGCGCGGCGGGCATCGAGATCCCGCTGTTCGTCGGCGGGGCCGCGCTCACCAAGCGGTTTGCCGCGACGCGGATCGCGGCCGAGTACGGCGGCTTGACGGTCTACGCCAAGGACGCCATGGAAGGGCTCGACCTGGCCAACCAGCTCTTCTCCGCGCCGACCCGCGAGGCCATGGTGACGCGCCTGCGGCGCGAACAGGCGGCGCTCGTGGCGACGGCCACGGGCCCGCGCGAGAGCGCGCCGGCCGAGCCCACCTCGGCGCCGGCGCGGCGGCTCGACCGCGCCGTCGTGGCCGCGCCTCCGGACCTCGAGCGGCACGTCCTGCGAGACGTTCCCCTCACTCACATCTACCCGTACCTGAATCTGCAGATGCTCTACGGCAAGCACCTCGGCGTGCGGGGGCTCGTGGAGCGCCTGCTGGGGGCCGGGGACGCGAAGGCGCTCGAGGTTCACGAGATCATCGAGGCGCTGAAGCGTGACGCCATCGACCGGGCACTGCTCAAGGCTCACGGGGTCTACCGCTGGTATCGCGCCCGCGCCGCCGGAGACGCCCTGATCCTCTTCGACTCAGCCGGCAGCCAGGCGGCACGGTTCGACTTTCCGCGCCAGCGGGACGGCGAGCGCCTCTGCCTCGCCGACTACGTGCGGGACGACGCCGACGACTATGTCGCGCTCTTCGCGGTCACCTGCGGCACGGGGGTCCGAGAGCTCGCTTCGGCGTGGAAGGAGCGAGGAGAGTACGTGCGCTCTCACGCGCTCCAGGCGCTGGCCATCGAGTGCGCGGAGGGGTTCGCCGAGATGCTGCACTCGCGGATGCGGACGCTCTGGGGATTTCCGGATCCGCCGGAGCTCCCGATCAGCGAGAAGCTGAAGGCCCACTATCGGGGCCTCCGTGTGTCGTTCGGGTATCCGGCGTGTCCGAATCTCGCCGATCAGGTCACGCTGTTCGAGCTACTGGAGCCCGAGACGTTCGGTCTGACTCTGACGGAAGGCTTCATGATGGACCCGGAGGCGTCGGTGTCGGGGCTCGTGTTCCACCACCCCGCTGCGAAGTACTTCAAGGCTGAGTGAGGAAGAGGAACCCGAGGCGTCCGCGTCCCACGAAGAACGACGGCCCGAGCCGGTTGTCCGGCTCGGGCCCGAGCAGGGCTGGCGAGGAGCGTCCGAGCAGGTCAGTCGTTCGTGTCGTCGCCGTCGTCCGAAGAGTCAACCACGCTCTGTCCGTCGAACAGAATCTCGATCCGGACCGTCGCGATGCCGAGGGATTTCTCGTTGTACTTCACGGGGAACGGCTGGCCGTCGTTCCCGAGGTAGTAGGCGCCGTGGTTCCGCTTCACCTTACCGTGCTTGCCCGTCCAGTCCATCGTGAAGGGCAGGCGGAACGTCGCTCTGAACGTGAACGCCGTGCCGCTGGCGCCGTCGACGGTCCCGACGCCGTTCGCGATGAACCCAAGCGGCATGCCCGTAAAGGCCAACGAGAGATCGGCGTCGCCCTTGAACGTGCCGCTCATGACCACGAACTCGGCCCCGTCCACCCGGTTGTTGTCCTGGACGGTCACCGTGTAGGTGCCCGCGAGGGTACCCTTGCCGCTCGCCAGGCTGAGATCGTCAGCGCCCGACGCGTTCACGGTGCACTGCGTGGTCCCGGGAACGATGTATTGCACCCACGCGGGGCACAATGGCGTCCCGAGCTTCGCCCAGCCTGAAAGCCTGGCGACCGCGACCCGCCGGCCACCCAG
>Ga0137410_10003865_pt1 | contig 10158 bp, 13 predicted proteins | sample CZODoug1_16funga_FD_108878 | JGI IMG/M metagenome (GOLD analysis project Ga0137410, IMG submission 108878) | Vadose zone soil fungal communities from Angelo Coast Range Reserve, California, USA - CZODoug1_16fungal (Illumina Assembly) | ecosystem: Environmental > Terrestrial > Soil > Vadose zone... | reverse complement strand
GCTCCCGGGGCTCCTTTTTTTTCTAACGAGACCCTGCCTCAGACCGCCCCTCTCGTTACTCCGTTCACGACATGCTTGACGGTCTGAGGCAGGGCCTCGTTAGGGATTAGGGATTAGGGATTAGGGACTAGCTGCCACGGCTAGCCACCTGCGTTCTTACAACTGCGACCGTATCTCCCACAGGTCCGGAAAGAGCGGGCGTCCAATCGTCTCCCGCAGATATGCAGCACCCGACGATCCACCGGTTCCACGCCTGGCCCCAATCGTCCGCTCGACCATCTTCACGTGACGATAGCGCCATTCCTGGATGCCCTCGTCCAGATCGACAAGGCGCTCGCAGAGTTCCGCGTTTTTCGGATCGCGGCGATACACGTCGACGAGAATCCGCTGGAGCTCGGGCGAGGGTTCCACGGGCGCGATCACGTTCCGCGCGAGATGAGACTGTGGAACGTCGTAACGCTCGCGCGAGAGATAACGAAGAAAGGCGTCCCATAGCGTCGGCGCGCGGTATCGGCGCTCCAGCGCGGCGCGCGCGCGGCTGCCGTCCGGGAAACGCCGAATCGTCTGCTCCGACTTCACGCCCAGCAGAAACTCGATCTGCCGGAACTGGTCCGACTGAAAGCCGCTGGCTGCATCGAGCCGCTCGCGAAAACTGAGGAACTCGAGCGGCGTCATCGTTTCCAGAATATCGAGCTGCGCGACCATGACCTTCAGGATCGTCAGGATTCGTTTCAGTGTGTGCTGCGAGCGATGCGATTCGTCCGCTTCGAGGAGCTGCATGACGCGATCGAACTCGTGGAGCAGCTCCTTGAACCAGAGCTCGTATACCTGGTGGATGATGATGAACAGCGTCTCGTCGTGTTCGGGCCCCGCCGAGCGCGGCTGCTGCAGCGAGAGCAGATCGTCGATCCTGAGATAGCTGCCGTATGTCGCGGCAGCCTGCGTGTCTTCAGCCATGATGCACGACCCGGGAAGCAGTATAAGCGTGAAATCCGCGGGGAAGTCCGCTCTGGCCGGGTCAGTCGAGCGATCGCTGGGGAATCAGGCGATGCAGGGTTGGTGCGGTTGGATGGGGTGGCTGCGCGCGACGCGCGCCGGTCATGCAAAGCGCTCGCGGACCGTGTTTTCGCCGACCGCCGGGCTCGAGAACCAGGATTGAATCGCCGGCAACGCGGCCAATGCGGCCGCCTCTCCCGCGTTCAGCAGCTCCGGCCCGGACTCGAATCCATTCCATTCGATGGCCTTGAGATCCGGGGTGATGATCAGGTCGCTCTCGTGCCGCCAGGCAGACTCGCTGCGCCCCTGCATGATCTGGAAGCATCGGCGAATGACCTGAAAGACATTGGCCGGCGGCCGCCGGCAGGGCGGCGGCGGCAGATAGACCGAGATGACGTGCGTGGCGCCAAGCTCGCGCGCGAGGAGGGCGGGAATCTCGATGCTCATCGCGCCGTCCACGAGCAGACGATCGCCCGAGCGCACGGGCTGGAACAGACCGGGGTACGAGCAGCTCGCGCGAATGGGAAGAAACACGTCGCCCTCGTCGCGGAACGAGGCCGGTTCGCCGGTGCAAAGGTCGGTCGCGACGACCCCGAGCTGAATCCGCATCTCCTCGAAGCGGTACGTCTTGAGCAGTCCCTCGAGAAACGGCCTCATCCGCTCGCTTCCCATGAACCCCATCCGGCACAGGCTCCAGCGCGCGACGTCTCTGAACCGCATGGAGGCAGCGACGCGGGCGATGTCGTCGGCATGCGCGCCGCTGGCGTAGGCGGCCGCGACGAGCGCCCCCGCGCTCACGCCGGTGATGCAGTGAAGGGGAATACCGTGGCGCTCGAAGGCTTTCAGGACGCCGATGTGGGCGATGCCGCGCGCGAAGCCGCCGCCGAGCGCCAACCCGATGCGCGGCGCGGTCATGGCGGCTGGTGCCTGACGCAGCCGCGTCAGATGATGGATCGGCCCGCGTGCAGTGCGTCGTCTTCCCATAAGGTCATGGCCGAGGGACAGGTTCGGTGGAAAAGGCGTATGTGAGCTGTCGCACGGAAAGACAGCAATCGACGGGCCAGCCACGACGCAAGCGATTGAGGCGCAGGGCAATCGGCGAACGACAATGCCTGCGCGTCCGATCGCGAGCTCCGGCGCGCAAAGTGTGCGCGATTGATCAAATCTGTCAGCAGTTGCCCCGAGCCAACTGCGTGTCTCTCGTGATGGCAGGAACTTTAGTCTTCCCCGGCGAAGACTGTCGCGATCGGTCTCAGCCGGCCTTCGCGCCAAAGCCGTGCAGGCCTCGACCGGAAGCACCGCGGCGCGTCATCAACGCAGTCGTGACGTGCGGCAGGCAGATCGCCGAACGGGCTCGCCACCGCAGCGCGCCCTTTCGGCGCCGGCACGTCCCGCATCTCGCGGATCGCCGGCGCCCTGTTCTGCGCGTTCGATGTCTTCCTCAACCTGTCGGGCAGAAGTAATCGAGACTTCCGCGCGGCCGTCGGCCATCTGGCCCGCGCGCGGCATGTCGACTTGTGCCACGTCGCGCCGCGCGTCGCGTGCGTCAAGCGGCCTGACGCAGCCGAGACCGACGGTTGACCCGTCCGAATGTTCAAGAAGCCCGCGGAGGGCAGGGCTCGGCGAGATCGCCGGCGTTCAGCAGGACCAGAAGTACGCAGCGGAGCCGGAGGAGTTCTCAGAACTGCACGGATCGCTAATGTTTTCATAAGTCGAAACGATTTACGTCAATCGAAGGGCTGCAGTGCGATCTCTCACTGAGAGCGGCACTTTATCCGGGGATTCGCCGTGAGCATGGCGGCCCTTTCCTTGCCCTGGCTTATGGCCTTCGGCCCCAACGGCCGACAGATGAGTCGGGAACGGAGAGCTTCGAATGAGCACGAGTGCCCCCGGGTGATGCGCCTGCCGGAGTGCGCATGTGTTCTCTGTGGTGCGGTCGATCCTGGCAGTGCACCACAGCCGGCCCGCCCCCCCCAGGGCCATCACGCGCCCACAGAATCCACGCTCTCGGAAGGCAATCGACTTCGTTGAAAACGCGTCAGGCTCGATCCGGGGCCGGGCGCGGACGTGCCGCTTGCCCCCCCCGGCAACTTCGGCTACTTCTGTCGGCAACGCTCCTTCGAGGTGACAGCCGCGCGACGCGCTTTCATCGGGCGGACGTAACGCCCGATGTTCAGCAGGAATCGTCCATCCGGAACGACGGGCGAGGTCCAGGCGGCGGCCGGACTTGTGAAATGACATGCGAATGAATGTTCGGGTGAATGTGCTGATAATTTCGGGTTCGATGGGTGCAGGGAAGACGACCGTCCTGGGCGAGGTGTCAGACATCCTGACGATGTCCGGCATCCCGCACGCGGCAGTCGATCTGGACGCGCTGGGCATGGCAAGTCTTCCCGCTGGCGCTCCCGACGATCTCATGTTCCGTAATCTCGCGGCTGTCTGGAAGAACTATGCGTCAGCCGGTCTGACACGACTCTTGATCGCGCGTGCTGTCGAGAGCGCGGCGGAGCTTGAGCAGATCCGGGCCGCCGTGCCCGGTTCCCGGGTTGTCGTGTGTCGGCTGAGATCCGCGCTGGATACGATGCGACAGCGCGTCCGGTTGCGCGAGCCTGGGATGCATCAGCGCAGGTATGTCGCCCGAGTCGCAGAGCTCGACACGATCCTCGATTCCGCCGCTCTCGACACCTACTCGATCTCGAACGATTCCTGTTCCGTCACTGACGTAGCGCGGAGGCTGCTCGCGCGAGGAGCGTGGTTCTAGCCCGTCGAACTCATTTCGGGGCCGCCCCTTGGAGCAGAGCCCTGCGGCGGCAGCTCAGTTGTGAACGTCAGGACCGGCCGTCCGCCTGCCGAGACTAAACGATCGCGAGAGCCGCAACCGGGGCCCGGGGGAGGTCGATGGTGAAGATACAACCCACATTCGGGAGGTTGCGCGCATAGATCCGGCCACGGTTCGCTTCGGTGGCCCACCGGCTGAAGGCGAGGCCGAGGCCGAGGCCGGTTCGATTGGCGCTTCGCTGCTCGAACGGGCGGAACAGTTCGTTGACCTCTCCACTCGGGAGACCGCCGCATTGATCCTGGATCTCGAACAGTACCCGTTGAGTGCTGGCGCCGACCCGCAGTGTGACCGTGGTCCGATGTCGGGTGAACTTGAAGGCGTTCTGCAGTAGATTCATCACGACTGCACCGAGGACCTGCCGGTCGGCTTCGATCGTCACTCCGTCCTCGCCTGGCATCACCACGTTGAGCGTGACATCCTGGGCATGTGCCGCCAGTGTGGCGGCCGGCGCGAGCTCCTCGACGAACGCGGACACGAGAAATCGCTCTCGATTCTGAACGCCTTCCGTCAGCCGGACCTCGGCGAGCGAACGAGCAATGAGATCGCGGGCTCCTGCAAGGCTCCGGTGGAGCACCGTCCCGGTGCTCCCGGCGATTCCAACGTTCCCCGACTTGATCACCTCGAACGCGATCATCGCGGTATGGATCAGGTTGCGCAATTCATGAGCAAGGAATCCGAGCCGTTCGTTGTCGCGAATGGCTTTTCCCTCCGTGTCGAACCGGCTTCGTTCGCGCCCGTATTGAGTGACAGCCCCCGCGATCGCATTGTCAAGGCATCCGTTCAGCACACGAAAGTCATCCGCGCTGATGGGCGCGCCAGTTTCCACTGCCAGCTCGGTGATGGACTGACAAACGTCGCCATAGTCGTACACGACCTGTGACACGGTGAACCCCTGACGCAGAAGGTCGTGCCCGTGCAGGACGGCGCTGCCGACAATCTCCGGGCTTGCCGAGACTCCGAGGCGCAGCGCGGCGATCAGTTGTTCCAGGAACAGAGGTACTCCGTGATTGATCTCCGCTTCGGTTGGCGGTGGAACCGCCCTCGTGGCCACCTTCGCCCTGCACCGTTCAATGATCTCTTCCCGGTGTATGCCGACGAACTCATGCAGCATGAAGAGCCTCGACCGCGATCGTAGGCCGGAGCTCCGCGGCAGGCTGTCCCAAACAGCACAATCCAGATAACCACCTCGTCCGCGCCGACACGCAACACGCGGCTACACGCCGTTGCACGCGGTTCACGCGCCGCGCGCGACGTCCGTCCACCTGCAACGCCGCGTTGCTTGTTGCGTTCACCGTAATCCAGTATGGCAACCGCGAAGTTGCATGTTCCTTGAACCGATCGGATCGAGAAGAAGATCTGCTGCGCGCGCCGCGAGGCGCGACAGGTGCGGGGTCGACGAGCTCAGCAATTCGGAAGAATGTGTCGTCGAGGATGAATGTGTCGTTGAGACCGACATCGATCGGAGTATCCTGTCATCCGGGGGGCTCAGACGTGGACATGAGAGACCGGATGACAGGCATCGAAACGAATCTCGATGACGTGCAATCGGGCGTGGATGCGGGTTCGCGCGAGGTGGGCCATATTCAGAAGACCGCGGCGAGCATCGACCGGCTCCAGCTCCAGCGGCTCGACAGCGCCGACCTCATTGGCACGCTGATCCACCACGTCAAAGAACTACAGGTTTGTGTGCGGGATCAGCGAGCAGCGATGCACGAGCTTCGGCACGCGGTGGTTGGACTCCGCGAGGAGCTGACGCGGTCGAGTGCCGCGGTCAGGCCGCCGCCCGTCAACGCCGCCGACCGTCAGCGACGGTGAGTCCATGGCGTCCCCGGAGTCGCTCCGTACGGCCAACCTTCGACATCGTGAAACAGGCTCCGGGCGGCGGCGCCGCACACCCGAGATGGTCGATCGCTGTCTGGTGTGTGGTCACGCTGCGATCGACGCTCACGTCGATGGTCGGTTGGTGACGACGTCTTGTGCCGCCTGCCTGGCCGTTCTGGTCATCGAGTTCGACCCGCCCGATCAACCCTGGTTACGCGCGCGGATCGAACGGATCGACGAGTCGGAGTGAGACTCCGCGTGCATTGAACGCGGGGCGCGTTCATGAGGTCGGACGAAGCTTTCGCGTACGATCGCGATAGACGAACGCGCCGCACGTCCGGCACTCGAAATAATCCCATCGCTCGAGCGGCTTGACGCCGCCGATGACCGTCCGTCGGTATACGAGCGGACAATCGCAGGTTGGACACAGAAGTCCTGGCGGTGCCGTTTCGGGCGTCGATGTCACCACGGGGGGCCGCCCGGTTCGCTTCGCAGGCTTGTGGACCTCGGGTGTGCCGGGCGATAACGAATCGGCGGACGGCTCGGTCGCGATCTGCGTAGCTCGATTGAGTGTTCGCACCGCGTTACACCTTCTTAGGGGCGTCTCCACTCCTGACGGCGCGCAGATCCCGCTCGGCCCGCAGCCAGTCGTCGAGGTCCGCACCCGGTTCGCTGCCGCGCGCCTCGTATAGTTCGTACGCGCGCCGCGCCACGTCGCCGGCAGTCGGAACGGTGCCTGGCCGCGCTTTATCAGATGCTCGCCGTCGATCGACGTCAGGGTGTCGTGCCATGTTGCGTCCCCCTGTAGTGGTCTTTATCAATTGCCTTCGCCGTCATTGCATTTCGGGTTCTGACAGACCCACGCGGCTACGTACTCGAGGCGATCGCTTCCGTTGTGCGGCTCTGTTCCGGTCCGCACCGATCGAGTCGCCACGTTCAAGACGGGGCGCCTGGTGAGGGTCAGCGTCCCGCGACAGTGCGGGCATCGGCGCATGTCTCCCTCAGCGGCGGGCGGATGCGTGCTCATAGCCGGGACCTCGACCAAGGTGTTCTCGAAGCGCGTCTGCGAGATGCTCCGGCAGACATGGCTTCACCAACAGCGCGGCGCAACCCTCGCGGTCGGCGCGTTCGCGCACCGACGGCTCCGCATGGCCCGTGAGCACGATAATTGGAATGTCCCGCGTTCGCGGGTCGCGCTTCAAGTCTTCGACGACATGCCAATCATCGAGGCGTGAGTGCGAGATCTCGGTCACGATGATGTCTGGATGCGTCTCCCACGCACGTCGAAAGGCGTGCACCCCGTCGTCGACAGTCACCGTCTCGAACCCGAAGGAGGGGAGCGCGACGGCGTACAGGTCGCACGTGTCGTCGTGGCCATCTACGATGAGCACGAGCGGTCGCGCGGGAGGCGTGCGCGGTCGACGGCGTTCCATGGGCTCGGGCCTTACCCGACAGATCGCTCGAAGAAGCTACAAATCTATGCCGCGACCGGCCCAGCGTCTGTCGGGTTTCGAACAGACGCGGGGGGAAACCGTGATAGCCTTGCGGAAGATGTAGGGACTACCGCCTGCCTCGTCCTGAATTTTGGGCAGAGCCTGGTGAGCGACAGCCTCAGAGGACACCGTCGCGTTGACGGAAAAAGGGGTTTGTCATCATGGCCAAGCGCAGGACGACCAGGGTACGCTCGACGAATCGCCAGTCGCTGTCCACCTCGAATCGCCCGCCCCCCGAGGTGGTCCAGAATCGTCTTCTCGCCGCTCTTCCCAGAGCCGACCGCGACAGCCTCGTGCCCACCCTGGACATCGTACCGCTCAAGCTCAAAGAACTGTTGCACAAACCAGGCGAATACATTCAACACGTGTATTTTCCTGGCGGCGGATTCTGCTCGATCGTCACCGTGCTCGAGGACGGCAGCATGGTGGAAGTTGCGACCGTCGGGCGGGAAGGCATGGTCGGCGTGACCTCGGCGCTCGATGGCAGTCCGGTGTCCTCCGCGACGATGGTCCAGGGCGAGACCGACATCTGCTACCGCATGACGGCAGATGCGTTTCGGCACGAGATGGGTAGGCGCGGGGCGTTCTACGAGCTGCTCACCCGTTACTCGCAGGCGCTCGTCGGCTTCATCATGCAGTCGACCGCCTGCAATGCCGTGCACTCCGTCGAGCAGCGGCTCGCGCGGTGGCTGTTGATGGCGCAGGACCGGATGGGGGGGGACGCCTTCCCGCTGACGCAGGAATTCGTCGCCATGATGCTCGGCGCGACCCGGCCGACGGTGACGGTCGTTGCGGGAACCTTGCAGAGGGCCGGGCTGATCACGTATCACCGCGGTCACGTCACGATTCTGGACCGGGAGAAGCTCGAATCCGCCTCGTGCGAATGTTACCGCGCCGCGACGGATCTGCTGCAAGCCGTGACGTCGCCCCGATCGCGTGCGCCGGGTGCGGCGAGATCCGCCTGAGCGCCCGCGGCCCCGCCGGCGCCGCCTGCCAGGCGCGCGGCGTTTCCCCGCCGCAGTGCGCGACATTCGTCCACCTGCAACTCTCCGGTTGCCTGTCAGGTTCATCCTGATCTAGTATGGCAACCTGGAGGTTGCACATGCCCGCGTTGAACACCGACCGGATCGAGAAGAAGATTCTGCTGCGCGCGCCCCGATCGCGCGTGTGGCGTGCCCTGACCGATCCCCGGGAATTCGGCCAGTGGTTCGGCGTCCGGTTGACCGGCGCCTTCCTGCCGGGCGCTCGCCTGCGGGGACCGGTCACGATCAAGGGCTACGAGCACATCACCCTGGATCTGACGATCGACAAGATGGAGCCCGAGCGGACGTTCTCGTGGCGATGGCACCCGGCCGCCATCGAGCCGGGCGCGGACTACACCAGCGAGCCGACGACGCTCGTCGTCTTCGAGCTGGATGAGGTCGAGGGCGGCACGATGCTCACCGTCGTGGAGTCCGGCTTCGACGGGATCCCGATCGCACGCCAGGCAGAGGCGTTCCGGCGTAACGAGGGAGGGTGGACGGCGCAGATGGAATCGATCACGCGCTATGTCAGCCCGACGCCGTAGGGTCGCGGCGAAGGCGCTGCCCGTCAGGGGCTCGGCGAGGCTCTTCGCCGCGCTCGGCGATGAGACGCGTCTGCACATCGTCGCCCGGCTGTCGGCGGGCGAATCGCTGTCGATCGCGCGTCTCACGGCCGGCACCGGCGTCACGCGGCAGGCTGTGACAAAGCATCTGCGGGTGCTCTCGGGCGCCGGTCTCGTGCGGGATCGCCGCGTGGGCCGGGAGCGAGTCTGGGATCTCAAACGGGCACCACTCGAGGCGGCGCGCCGGAGCCTGGAGCGTATCTCGGCGGAATGGGACGAGGCCCTGGGTCAGTTGCAGAAGCTGGTGGAGCGTTAGTGGAAAGGCTGGGTGTCGTGTTTCGCCAGGCGCCGACGAAAGCGGGACCGGTCACCCTCGCGGTATTCGACGATACATGCGGCAACCTCATTCAGCTCGCGCAGCGCTAGTGCCGTTGCACAACGCCGTGCGAGAAGGCTTCCGCTTTCGCTGACGCGACGACTGACTGCCGAAGCCCCTGGCTGAGGCTGGTCAGCCGAGCGAACGACGCTCGCCTGCAGGCGTCGCGCTGCGCGAATGTGCACAAACGCGCCAGCGCCGCGTACCCTCCCTGATCGCTCCGCCCGCGATGCGGATAGGATGTCACGATGCAGTGCCCCGGGTGCGCCGCCCCGATGACGGCGCTCACGCTGGACGGGCATCTTGGCACGAAGGTCGAGCTCGATCTGTGCGCGGCGTGCCAGGTGATCTGGTTCGATCATCTGGAAAGCCTCCGCCTGTCGCCGGGCGCCACGCTGTCGCTGTTTCGGACGATCGGCGAGCGCAAGCAATCGTCGCCCCCGCCGTTGAAAGACCCGCTGAAGTGCCCGCGCTGCCAGCTGAGGCTGCTCCTCACCAACGATCGGCAGCGCAACACGCCGTTTCGGTACCGGCGGTGCGCCCGCGAGCACGGCCGGCTCATCACGTTCTTCGACTTCCTCCGCGAGAAGGATTTCGTGCGGCCGCTTTCTCCGCAGCAACTGACCGAGCTGCGCGCGAACGTGCAGATGGTCAACTGCTCCAACTGCGGCGCGCCCGTCGATCTGGCGCGCGCATCGGCGTGCGCGCACTGCAGAACGCCGCTGTCGATGCTCGATCTGAATCAGATCGAGGCGATGGCTGCGCATCTGCGCCGCGCGGACGAGGCGTCACGAACGTTCGATCCGCTGCTGCCGGAGCGCACGGAGCGCCAGAAAGACGCGGTCGACGCGCTGTTCGCAGCACTGCGCGCGGAAGGCGCCGGGGTCAACCTGGCGTCCTCCGGCCTGGTCGAGATGGGCCTGCGGCTGATCGCGACCTGGTTTACTTAGTGCTGCCTTTCATAAATACGGTGACGCACCGAGGGCGGCGAGGCGCCCGCCTGGCAAGGCGCGAGGAGCGAGCATATCGGGAATGCTGGTTATCTGCT
>Ga0137410_10003861_pt1 | contig 10160 bp, 10 predicted proteins | sample CZODoug1_16funga_FD_108878 | JGI IMG/M metagenome (GOLD analysis project Ga0137410, IMG submission 108878) | Vadose zone soil fungal communities from Angelo Coast Range Reserve, California, USA - CZODoug1_16fungal (Illumina Assembly) | ecosystem: Environmental > Terrestrial > Soil > Vadose zone... | reverse complement strand
CGTCGGCCCCGTGATCCACAAAGCCAGGCGCGAAATTCACCTCACCGATGGGCAGGTTCTTGCGGTTCACGAATTCCTCAAAATGATTGCGGATGAATTCCTTCATCTCCGCGTGTGTCATGTCCGTCTTGGGATTCTTGACTTCCAGCCGTTCCGCTGAAGCGCTCATCCTGGCTCTCCTTTTCAGGCAGACGCGGCCTGATCCCGAAATTCCCGCGCATTTGCCGTCAGGTATTGATCGAGCTTCACCGGCTCGCGTTCGATCAACGCCTTTAGCAGGCCATCCGTCTTCGCACCCCCGCCTTGCTTGTAATACTGCTGAAGTTCCAGGAGTGCCGTCACCTGCCATTCCGGCATGCCCAAGCCGAGCATCGCCTCGCGCTGCGCTGATTCCGGAATGTCCACGTAATTCACCGTGCGCCCGGTCGCCTTGGAAATTCGCTTCGCCAGCTCTTGGTTCGATATCGCTTCCGGCCCATTCAATTCGTAAGTTTTCCCGGAGTGCGCGCCTCCCGCAAGCGCCTTGACGGCGACCACGGCGATGTCACTAACGTCCACATAGCTGACCTTGGCGTCACCCATCGCAACGTAAAATGCACCCTGCGTCCGAATGCTGGGAGCGTTATAGGCAACGATGTTCTGCAGAAATCCATTGGGCCGCAGGAGCGTGTAGCTCATGCCTGTGGCCTTGAGCTTGTCTTCCACTTTGCGGTGCCACCCCGGAAACGATTTCCCGTAGTCTCCCGCTCCTAGCGCTGAATTCAGCACCACGTGCTTCACTCCGGATTCCTTGCACGCGTCCAGCATATTGCTCTCCAGTTCCACGAGTTGCGGAATTGGAGAACACACAACAAACACGGAAGTCACTCCCTGCAGAGCGTTGCGCAGACTCTGCTTGTCCGAATAATCCGCCAGCACCACCTCACATCCCGAGGGCGCCTTCGCGGCCTCCTCCTCTGACCTGTACATCGCTCGGACTTTGGACTCCTTCCGGCACGCTTCCTGCAAAACCGTTTTGCCAACACTACCGCTGGCACCAGTAATAAGAATCATTTTCTTGCTCCCATCTTGTGCGGATCGCGACGGCCGGTGAAATTCAGGGCGACTCGCGCGAGCCGAATGCTTCCAGGACATGGTATAACGGCGCTGTACCGCGGTGAAGTGCGCACAAATTTGTAAGTCTGGAGCCTCCACCGAGAAAAGTCACCACGGCTGTCCCGTTCAAGCCACCATCAATGTCCTGAGCGGCAAGTGGAAAGTCCAGGCGGTCTGGCGCCTTTCTTTTGGCCCGCGCCGCTTCGCCGAACTCCGCAATCTTCTCCGAGGCGTCAGCGCAAGGGTTCTCACCGCGCAGCTCCGTGAATTGGAAAAGGACGGCGTCGTCACTCGAACGGCAGTGCGCTCCTCTCCGCCCAAGGTCACCTATTCGCTCAGCCCCTCCGACCAGACATTGGTCCCTTTGCTCGAAGACCTGTGCGACTGGGGCTCCAAACAGTTAGGAATCAAGCCAAATTTGCCGCGCAATCCCCGCCAAGAAAAAACTTTGTAGAGCCCGATCTCGCGCCAGGCCCATGTCTCCCAAAATGTTTTCGCAGTCCCGCCCCTTAGGACGCCACCTCTCTTTTTCCGGTCCTCCTTCCACTCCGGTTGGTGTGACAGCAAGCGGGAGCCACCCGGAAGTAGTTCATAAATCGGTACTAAGTAAATATTCCGGAAACCCTTTCCCCTGCCGTGGGCATCAAATATACAAGTACTTCTATGAAAAAAACTTTGGTAGTGGGATGCCTGACCTTACTGGCATTGCTGAGTGTCGGCTGCAACGGCACCGCCTACGGCATTCTGCAGCCCAATCCTGAGGATCTTTGCAAGTGCCTGCCCATCGAGCCGGACATTGCTGATTTCCGGCATTTGGCGAAGCACGTCCCGATTCCCAACATTGCCGCGCAAGAGATTGGAGTTGATAGCATTCTCAGTTGGACGCAGGATGCCTTCGTCGATCCTGGCGCGCCGCGAACGGGGCGAGAGCTTCAAGTGTTCCATCTGGCGGCTGCATTTCTGCAGGAAGCTAGTGTCAATGCCGCGGACTGCGATGTGCACTTCGACCTTTCTCAAACGTCAGACAAGAACGCTGCTAGAGTCATCGTGGAAACGCCCGTGGATAGTGAATTCTGCAGTGCCCGCCAGAATGCCCAATCCCAACTGGCGAAACATGGCTTTAAGCTCGACTCCTAGCACGGCGGGGAACTGCCAGTAACCCTGCCCCAGTGCAGGTCCTGGGGATGGCCTTCGAAGATTTTGACCACAACGGTGGTTCCGTGCAAGTCGCAACGATCTGGGAACTCCACCCCGCGATCGTGACTATCCCCTGAAGATAGTGACGTATGCGCTGTTTTCCCTGAGAACTGGCGAGGGACCGCAGCGAAGGGATCGTGCCGGGGCATAAAACCATCACCTCCGCTATCCGTTAATAATTCACGCTCTTACACAGGATCTACGCTCATTGTTCAAAAGTGTACAGATTTGTGCACACCATACTTTTAGAATTTTATTGGATTTTTGCGCGGCGGATTTCACGCTTGCGCGGAGGAAGCGGTTCGCGAAATGAATCACAGGCGTTTCCACCAAGTATCGGATTGTCCGTGATGAAGGGGCTTTTCGACGGCAATCGCTGATGTGGACGGTCATAAGACAGCGAACCGGAGGAAGAAAAGCCGGCTGAGGGGCCATCGTGCAACAACAATCATCCCATTCTAAAAGGTTCAGCTCGCGTGTCGAGACGCCGGGGAACGTCTATGTGTACTGGAACTCCGTCGGATATGACGATACTTCACGAGTTCGGGATCTAAGCTCGGGCGGTCTGTTTGTCCAGACAAAGAAGTCAAGGGCCGTGGGCGCGAAGACAAACGTTCATTTTCTTGTCGAAGAAGGACAGATCAGGGCCGAAGCAGTTGTGCGGCATGTAAGCCCCGGTCGTGGATTGGGGCTGGAATTCACGGCGGTGCAGGATGAAGATCGCCAGCGCCTCGCGGATTTGATGAAAAGGCTTCGCGGATTCGGCTTGATTTCGAGGTTTCGCGGAGGTACGAAAGGCCCCGGGTTTGTAAAATCGTAGTCGATCGTGTCCCGGATGCTCATCTCCTGTTTGTCTTCCGGACTAAGCTGATTCGGCAACAGGCGCGCGATTCCATCCTCGGTGCGAAATTCGGCTCCGCAACCCTTACAGCGCAAAACGGCATCCAACCCCATGGTCGTCGCCTCGGAGTTCCTTGGCAATCGCCAGTTCGCCAGCGTCATTGTTGCAGCGGAGCAGGGGGACCATATCCCTGGGGAACTGAGGAACCATCAAGCGGCCCCCTTTGGGGAGTGTAAGCTGCTTTTAGTTTACCTGCACTTGGATCATATTCCTCCCCTTGCTCGGCGACTCGCTAATTCCTGTAACTGGTCCTCGTAAACGGCATTGTTTGCGGCTATGTCGAATAGTTTTTCGGCGCGCGGGCGGCCTGGCCGAATCTCTCGGCAAGATCAGGGTTCATCAGGAAGGGCAAGATGGCCGCCATTCCTGGAAATCACAGATGGCTTTCCCGAAGCCATTGCCTCGAGATGGCAAATTCCCAGGCCTTCGATCCAAGTTGTGGGGCAATGCACGAAGACGTCGGTAATGGCCAGGATATCAGGCACGTCTCCGCGTGCGCCGGCAAACACAACATGGTCTGAGAGTCCCAGCCGCAAGACGCTACTGTGCAGACAAGATGTAATCGGGCCGTTTGGCGGACTTTCCTCCCCGACGATGAAAAACGCTGCTTCCGGGAATTCCTGGATTACCCTGGCGGCCGCCTCAATCAATTCGGCTTGCCCTTTGCCGGCCGCTAATCGCGCGACGCTGGTGACGACTTTTTTGTTCTCTGGGAGTCCGAGCTTGGACCGGAGCGCGGGATTCGGTCGCCGCCCCGCGATACTCCGACATGTCGACACCCTCATACACCACTACGCTCCGCTTTGTGGCAGGATTTGTAAGCTGATCTTTTTCAGCCGCTTTTGAAATCGGGACAAATACATCGACCAAAGGCGTCAGAAGTTTCTTGATGCGCAAGCCTTCTGCTATGCCTCCGGACTTGCGGCACAAGATGGGCAATTTTTCCAGCCGTGCCGCGACAGCGCCGCAATACTGAAAATGAAGATCGGAATTCAGCACAACAACCGCCGCGGCCTTTTCGCGCAGATGTTTCCGCACTGCTCTGGTTATGGTTGTGTCCCGCGCCAGGAGGCGGCACGCAATCCGGCAGAGGGACATGCATTTTCGCAAAGGCCACAGACGAGGGTGGCTTCGCAGCCATGCCGGAAAGTAACCCGGCGGCTCTGTGGAAGCAAAGTGCATGGGCACGCCCAGCGCGCGGATCTTCTCAACCGTCGCACCGCTCGCGGCATAATGAGCGGCTCGAATCGGCGGCGGTCGAGACACTTGAGGGCACTGAACAGCCAGGAAGTCGATCCGCCATCTGCGGTGCCGGCTTCAATGAACGCAATGGTGCACGGTCGCGTGGCACCTGGCAAAATTGTCTCCATTGAGCCCTCGGGAGGGGCTTGTGTGAGCCGTGGCATGCGCAAGCTTACCATCAGGCTGCCAGCTCAATGACCGGCTGTCCAAATCGCCTGGTTTCGGACGTCATTACAGTGACGGGCAATAATGCCCGCCCACAACCGATAGCGGAGGTTTCAAATGCAATATTTGCTGATGCTCTATTCCGAGGAGGCAAGTTGGAACAAGCTGACAAAGGCCGAGCAGGAACAAGGCGTGGCGGCCTATAGAGCCTACACCGAGGCACTGACGAAGGCGGGCGTCCTGAAGGGCTCCAACCGCCTGCAGCCGAGTTCGGCTGCGACGACAGTGCGAATCGCGAATGGCAAGCCGCAAGTGCTGGATGGCCCGTATGTTGAGTCGAAAGAACAGATCGGTGGCTACTATCTTATCGACGTGGTCGATCTGGATGCGGCGATCTCCTGGGCATCGCGCTGCCCAGGCGCAAGTCACGGTGTCGTCGAAGTGCGTCCATCCTGGAGCATGCCGGCGTGAGCCGCGCCGCCGGGTGAACGCATGACCTTCCCCGAAGGCGACGCGCAGGCGCGCAGCACGGCAGACGCGGTGGCGCGTCGCAGCTACGGCAAGCTCGTCGCCTTTCTCGCGGCACGGACACGGGATGTGGCTGCTGCCGAAGACGCCCTCTCGGAGGCATTCGCTGCGGCGCTGGCAGATTGGCCACTGAAGGGGTGTCCTGATAATCCGGAAGGATGGCTGCTGACCGTCGCGCGGCGAAAGGTGATCGATATGTACCGAGGACGGCGCCGCCACGAAATTGCGGCCGAGCAGTTGCACCTGCTGGCGGAGGGGCTCGACGCTGCCGCGACCGATTCGGAGATCCCGGATCAACGTCTCGCGCTGATGTTCGCCTGCGGGCACCCGGCGATCGACGCCGCCGTTCGTGCGCCCTTGATTCTGCAAGTGGTGCTCGGGCTGGATGCGAAGAAAATCGCCTCGGCGTTTCTCACGTCTCCGGCAGCCATGGGCAAGCGACTCGCCCGTGCCAAGGACAAGATCCGGCAGGCCGGCATTCCGTTTAGTATCCCGGAGCGCGAGGAGCTTCCCGGCCGGCTCGACACCGTGTTGGACGCCATCTACGCCGCCTTTGCAGAAGGTTGGACCGACCCTGGCGGGACCGATGTCGCCCGCCGCGATCTCACAGAGGAAGCCATGTTTTTGGCCAGGCTCGTGGCCGAACTGCTGCCGGAGGAGCCGGAGGCGCTGGGCCTGCTTGCTCTCATGCTTCACGCGGAAGCCCGGCGTCGCGCGCGCCGCAACGAGGACGGCGAATACGTTCCGCTTGCCGAGCAGGATCCGGCGCTGTGGGACAGGCAGATGATTGATGAGGCCGAGACGATCCTTCGGCGTGCCCGCGGTCTGGACTCCATCGGCCGCTATCAGTTGGAAGGCGCATTGCAGTCGGCACACGTTCATCGCTGCCGCACGGGTCACGCCAACTGGGCAGAGGTGTTGCAGCTATACGACGCACTGTTCGCCCTCGTTGGCTCGCCGGTGGTCGCTATCAATCGTGCCCTGGCGATCGCGGAGGTGCATGGCGCCGGTGCCGCTCTTGCCGCCATGCAAGAGATAGCCGCCGATGGGCGGCTCGCCGAATACCAACCCTACTGGGCAGCACTCGCGGAGCTGCTGGCCAAGACAGGCGAACACGCCGAAGCCCGCCACGCCTACGAAATCGCAATCGGTCTCGAGCGCGACGCCTCCGTTCGCCGCTTCCTGCAGCAGCGTCAATCGGCGTTGGGGGGTGGCGCAGACGCAAAGCGCTAGGACGAAATTGGGTCCCGCACGCGCCGGTATCGCTTGTGGGGGTTTAGATCAACGTCATATCCTAACTCTAAAACGACGAGTCGAATTGAGTTCGCCCGGAGCTAGCGGCTCTTTGCTTTCGACTGCTACACTCTACTTTGACAAGAGAGGTTGGAGATGGGCAGGGCGATCGAAAAAGCCCGGTCTAGTCTTGCCTCACAACTTAGATGAGAGTCTTGATTGATAACCGCACTCCAAGGCCATTGAGGCACCTTCTCACGGAGCGCCGCCAGGTATGAAGCGGATTCATCTGGTGGTCTTGTGGCACATGCATCAGCCGCAGTACCGCGACCCCGGAAGTGGACGCTATGTCCTCCCCTGGACGCGTTTGCATGCGCTGAAAGATTACTGGGGCATGGTCGAGGTGCTCCGCGAATTTCCCAACTTCCATGCAACGTTCAACGTCGTGCCTGCCCTCGGCATGCAACTCGAGGAGTACGCCAGTGGTGATTTCAAAGAGCCCTGGTTCTCGCTGGCGTTCAAGAATGCCGACGAATTAACCCGCGAGGATAAGGCGGAAATCATCGCGCGTGCGTTTCAGGTGAACAACGAGCGGCTGATGTCGCGCTGGCCGCGGTTCGTCGAGTTATTCGAATGGTCGCGTCCCGCCGGCGGCGCGCAGGCGCTGGTCTCTTTCACCCCGCGCGATTGGCGCGACCTGCAACTCCTCTCGCAGTTGGCTTGGATGGAAGAGTCGTGGTTCGAAAAGGATGATGTCGTCAGCCGCCTGGCCACGAAAGGAAAGGACTACACCGAAAAAGACAAATCCGCTCTGCGGAAGAAGCAGCTCGAATTTCTGGGCCTGGTGCTCCCCGTTTATCGTGAGGCGGCGCAGGACGGCCAGATCGAGATCAGCACCACTCCGTTCTATCACCCCATCCTTCCCCTGATTTGCGATTCCGATATTGCGCGCGTCGCCAATCCGGGGACGCCTCTCCCGCGCCGCGCCTACCGGCGTCCAGAAGATGCCCGCGAACAATTGCGGCGTGCGCGCGAATATCACGAAAGAGTTTTTGGCGGGAACCCCGCCGGCTTGTGGCCTTCCGAAGGCTCGGTCTCGGATCAGGCGCTGACAATTGCCGCGGAAGAAGGATTTCAGTGGTTTGGAACCGACGAGGGAGTCCTTGGCCGCACGCTGAATGTCGGATTCTTCCGCGACGGAAATGGTATTCCCGCCAATGCCGATCGCCTCTACAAACCCTGGCGCGTGCAATTGGGCGGAAATAGCATTGCGGGATTGTTTCGCGATCACCACTTGTCCGACCTCGTCGGTTTTGTTTACAGCCGCATGGAAGCCAAAGCCGCAGCGGCCGATCTCCACACTCGAATGCGCCATCTCGGAGAATCCGTGCATGGCGATCAGCCGCTCACGATTTGTCTTTTTCTGGACGGCGAAAATGCCTGGGAATACTACCCCGGGAACGGACGCGCCTTCCTTCGCGAGTTTTACGGACGCATCCAGGGCGACCAGGATTTCCGCGCGCTGACCGCCAGCGAAGCCATTGCCGCCGCAGGAGAAATTCCCACCACCGCTGGGATTTTCCCCGCCTCGTGGATCAACGCAAATTTTGACGTGTGGATCGGTCACGCCGAAGACGTCGCGGCTTGGGAATTATTGTGGGATGCGCGCGAGGCCTACGCCCGCGCATTCGAAGCGCGCAAGCAGGGAAGAGCGGATGCCCCCACCGAAACCGCGCTCAAGGAAGCGTTCGAATCGCTCCTGGCCGCGGAGGGAAGCGACTGGTGCTGGTGGTTCGGCCCCGAGCACAGCACCGCGAACGACGCCGAATTCGACGCGCTGTTTCGAAAGCATCTGACGGCCATCTACCTGGCACTGGGGAAGGTTGCACCGGAAGAATTGGCGAAGCCCATCAAGCGCAGGCCGGAGCACGCGTTGCAGATGGCTCCCACGGGGTGGCTGAATGTCAAAATCGATGGGAGGGATACGTCGTACTTCGAGTGGCTTGGGGCGGGATTGTATTCACCGGAGCGGCGTGGCGGGTCGATGCACGGACGCGTATTCTACCTGCACGAACTGCGTTACGGATTCGAGGAAGGACGCTTCTGCGTGCGCATCGATCCATTCGCGGAGGCCCTCGCGGAGCTGGAGGACCCGGAGTTTCGCATCACGATCGGCGGGGCGGAAGAAGTGACCATCGTCGTGAAGCTGGAGCGAGGCCATGTGCAAGGGTTCGCCGTCGAAAAAGGTCTCGTGTGCCTGCTGAATCCGAATCTTGTTGCGGAAGCGGCGTTCGAGCGCGTTTTGGAAGTGGCCCTACAGAAGGACCAAATCAATTTCAAAGGCCAGAGCAAGCTGAGGCTCGGCGTTGCGCTGTGGCACGGGGGATTGCCCGTGGATGTCTTGCCCGCCGAAGGATTCCTGGACGTGCATCTTGGCGAAGAGAATTCGGCCTGGCCGCCGGAGTAGTGCCTCCGGTCGGCCTCGGAAGGCCGACCCTACAAAGACCAATTCTTCCTAAAACAATTTGACGGCGAGATTCTGGGGATGATCGCCGACGGGGATCAACGTGAGCAAAAAATTCGTGCGCACGCGGATGACGGCGAGGTCGCCGGAACCTTCGCTAACGACCAGGAGCAGGTTTTCCGCGGGATCGAAGCGCAAAGCGGCGGGAGAATCGCCGGCGGGAACGGGGAAACCTTTTCCGGGATCGCGGACGATGCGGCGATTGAAAATATCGACAGGCGTGACGCGGCCGGCAGCGGTGTCCGAAACATATAGGAGCGTAGCGTCCTCGCTCAGGACGCCGCGAGTGGGCGCCGATCCCAGGACCATGTAATCGCCGACCTCGTGAGTCCAGGTGTTGATGGCTTGGAGGCCATGAGCCTCCGGCGAAATCACGTAGAGTTCGCCGCCATCGGGCTTGAGCAGCATGTCCGTGGGCTTGCCCGCCAGCTCGAGATTGGTGACGAGAACGCCGCGGCGCAGGTCGACCACGGAGATGCGGCGCTCCGAACGACTCAATACGAACGCTATGGAAGAGTCCGGCAGGACGACGACGTCTTCGGGCTGAGCGATAACCGAAACGCTGCCGCGCAGGGCGAGAGAGGTTGCGTCATGAACGCCAAGAGAGCCGTCGCGGCGATTTACGACGAGGACGGACGTGCCGTCCGGCGTGACGTGGGCGAGGACGGGTTCGCGGCCTGTCGGTGCACGGGCGACGATGGCGCGCGATTTAGTGTCAATCGCGAGGAGGGTGTTGTTTCCGGAAGCGGTCGTGTAGATGCGGTTGCCGTCGGGCGAAAAATCGAGGGCGTAGGGAAGCGGCCCCACGGCGATGCGCGCAGCGACCTGATTAATGCGGGGATCAAGGATCCAGACGTAGCCGCCGGTTGTGCTCACGCCGAAAACCTCGGGGCGGGTGGGATGCTCGCGCATTCCGGAAAGTGCCGGGCCGACGGGGATGCGGGCAACGGGTTTGAGCTTCACGAGATCGACCACGGTGACGTTGCCGTCCGCGGTGGTGACGTAGGCGGAGAGATGCAAGTCCGGGCGCAGGAAGGAGGGGCGATGCTCGCGGAGAAGCAGGACAATGCCGCCGATGGCCAGCGCGGCGAGCAGGAAGTAGACGCGAAAGTTCTTGGGGCGGTACATGAGACCTCAAATTGTGGCACGAGAGGAGGCCTGGAACGAAGCGGGGAGGAAGGGAATGACAGGGTGCAAGATGCAGCGGGAGGGGTGGGATTCGAAAGACCTGTGGAAAAGTATTCGATGAGCATCGCAGCGTTAGCCAGGAAAAGT
>Ga0137410_10003860_pt1 | contig 10161 bp, 11 predicted proteins | sample CZODoug1_16funga_FD_108878 | JGI IMG/M metagenome (GOLD analysis project Ga0137410, IMG submission 108878) | Vadose zone soil fungal communities from Angelo Coast Range Reserve, California, USA - CZODoug1_16fungal (Illumina Assembly) | ecosystem: Environmental > Terrestrial > Soil > Vadose zone... | reverse complement strand
CCTCCTGGTTGCGCGCCACGCGCTCGCAGACGATCACCGGGTTCTGCGCCGCGCCGAGCAGCTTCGCCGCCTCGCGCACCGCTCCCGACTCGCCCTGCGGCGGCGCCGTCAGCACCAGCTTCGGGATCGACAGGCTCTTCTCGTCCTCGATCGCGTGCTCCTGCAGCATGCCGTCGGCGACGATCATCACCGGCTCCATCGGCGGCGTCATCGCCATCTTGTAGGCGCGCACCGTCGATTCCGCGAAATGCTGCAGCGAGGCGGGCTGGTCGTCCCACTTGATGTAGTCGCGCAGCAGCGCCGCCGGGCTCTGCGAGCAATGCGCCCACTCCACGCCGGGACGGCGCTGCGCGGCGTCCATGAAGTTGCCGCCGATCAGCATCAGCGGCACGCGGTCGCACCAGGCGTTGTAGACCGCCATCGCTGCGTGCTGGATGCCGACCGAGCCGTGCGCCATCATCGCCATCGGCTTGCCGCTGGCCTTGTAGTAGCCGTGCGCGATCGCCACCGACGATTCCTCGTGCAGGCAGGTGATGAACTCGGGCTTGCGGTTGTTGCCGTAGTTGACGATCGACTCGTGAAAGCTGCGGAAGCTCGAGGCGGGGTTCGAGGCGACGTAGTCGATGTCGAGCGAGCGCAGCACGTCGACCATGAAGTCGGAGCCCGGCCGCTCGATCGTCTTGTCGAGCCCGGCGCCCGAGCTTTTCGGCGCGGGCTTCTTCTCGCCGGTGGCGGCTTGGGCTTGCGCGGTAACGGTCGTCGCGGCAATGGTCGCCGCGGCGCCTTTCAGGAATGAACGGCGGGCTTCGTTGTCCATGGCTCCTCCTCGTTGCAGCGTAATCGTACCGAGTAAGATAGCCGCGGAGGAGGATAAAAAATGAGACTGTTGCACTGCATCGTGGGGGCGCTCGCCCTCGCCGCCGGCTCCGCATTCGCGCAAAGCTGGCCAACCAAGCCGATCCGCGTCATGGTGCCTTTTCCGCCTGGCGGATCAACCGACATCGTCGCGCGCATCCTGGCGAGCAAACTAGAGAAGCCGCTCGGCCAGCCGCTGGTGGTGGAAAATCGCGGCGGCGCCGGCGGCACCATCGGCGCGGCGGTCGGCGCGAAAGCCGCGCCCGACGGTTACCTGCTCACCTTCGGCTCAACCAGCACGCACGTCGTCGCGCCGAGCGTCTACCAGAAGCTCGAGTACGACCCGGTGAAGGATTTCGCGCCGATCAGCCTGGTCGCGGTGACGCCCTACCTGCTCGCGGTCAATCCGCAGGTACCGGCGAAGAACGTCCAGGAGCTGGTCGCCCTCATGAAAGCGCAGCCCGGAAAGCTCAACTACGCCTCGGCCGGCATCGGCTCGACCACGCATCTCGCGATGGAGATGCTGAATCTCGCCGCGCAGACGAGCGCCGTGCACGTTCCGTATAACGGAAACGGCCCTGCCGCCACCGCGCTGATGGGCGGGCAGGTGGAGATCCTGTTCGGCAGCCTGCCGTCGCTCCTGCCCAATGCGAAGTCCGGGCGCGTGCGGCCGCTCGCGGTCGGCACGCCCAAGCGCTCGCCTTCGCTGCCGGAGGTGCCGACGGTCAGCGAGTCGAGCTATCCCGGCTTCGACGCCTCGCTCTGGCTCGCCTTCTTCGCGCCCGCGGGCACGCCCCAAGCGATCGTCGACCGGCTGCATCGAGAGATCGGTGCGACGCTCGCCGATCCGGACACGCGCGCTACGCTCGATAAGGCGGGCGCCGAGCCTGTCACGAGCACGCCGGCCGAGCTCGCGGCGATGATCCGGGACGGCGTCGGCAAGTACGCCGCCGTGGTGAAAGCCGCCGGCGTCAAGCCGGAGTAAGGCGAAACAGCTTCTCGGCGTTGGTCCGGCCGATCTTCAGCCGGTCGGCCTCGCTGATCGGGCAGGCGTCGAACCAGTCGGCGGCGTGGTCGACGTTCTCGAACGGCCAGTCGGTGGAGAACAGGATCCGGTCCGAGCCGACCTCGAGGATGGCGTCGATCAGCGTCTGCGTGCGGAAGTTGCCCGAGACCGTGAGATGGAAGTTGTCGCGGAAGTAGTCGCCGAGCTTCTTCTTCGCGGGGTAGCGCGGCGGCGCCTTGGTCCAGGCGTTGCGGTTGTCGACGCGCCAGATGCTGTAGGGCAGGCCTTCGCCGAGGTGGCCGATGACGATCTGCAGCTTCGGGTGGCGATCGAAAAGGCCGGAGGCCATGAGCCGCAGCGCGTGCACCGCGGTTTCCTGGCCAAAGGCCCAGGTCGGGCCGAGCAGCCAGGGATGCCCCTCGTAGATCTGCGACGCGCTCGGCAGCGGGTTGCGCGGATGCAGGTAGAACGGCACGTCGAGCTTCTCGCACTCCGCCCAGAAGCCGCGATAGCGCGTGTCGTCCAGGTAGACCATCGAGTTGGGGTCGGTGATCTGCGAGAAGCCGTTCACGAGCGCACCGCGAAAGCCGAGCTCCTTCACGCAGCGGACGAGCTCGCGCGTCGCCGCGTCCGGATCCTGCATCGCCAGCGCGGCGAACGCCTGGAAGCGGTCGGGGCGCTTCTTCACCTCGGCGGCGAGGAAATCATTCGCCCGCCGGGCGGTATCCGTGGCCTTTTTCACCTCCGGGATCGCCTGGACCGCCGGCGCGTTCAGCGACAGGATCATCATCTGCATGCCGTGCTTGTCCATCTGCGACAGCCGGTACTCCTGCATGTCGAGCAGACGCTTCTCGAGCTCGGGCCAGACGTGGTCGCCGAGGAATCCCTTCGAGTCGTTGAGCGTCTCGGGGACGGCGAAGTGCTCCTCCAGCCCTATCTTGCGATCCATGTCAGGCTCCGCGCAAAATTACGTGGCATCTTAGCCGCTCCCGAGGAGACCCCATGGCCACAGCGCCGCAAAAAGCCGAAGTCGCCTACGACCCCGCCGTCGCGCTGGATTTCTTCAAGTCCGCGGGCAAGCCGGAAAGCTTCGCCGAAGGGGCGAAGATCTTCAGCGAGAGCGAGCGCGCGATCCCGCTGCTGCGCAAGAGCAAGATGTACCTGCTGCTCAAGGGCGAGGTCGAGCTGCGCGCGAAGAAGAAGTCCATCGGCACGGTCAAGGCCGGCGAGATCTTCGGCGAGATCGCGGTCATGGCCCACGCGCCTCGCAGCGCCGGCGCGGTGGCGAAGACCGAGTGCCGCGTCATCGCCCTCGACCCGGAGGAATTCGAGGCGGCGCTGGCGCACAAGCCCGCCTTCGCGCTGATGCTGATGAGCATGCTGATCCGCCGCCTGCGCGAGACCATCGCCCAGCTCTCGATCTCGGGCGCGCTTTCGCACGACGAGGATTTCGAGGACGCGATCGTCTTCGACAGGAAGCAGCTGCAGGAGCTGGTGACGGGCCTCGCCGACGATCCGCCGATCTTCTTCCGCCAGGGCGCGCAGATCATCGCCAAGGGCCAGACCGGCATCCGCATGTACGCCGTGATCGAGGGCGAGGTCGCGGTGTCGATCGACGGCCGCATCGTCGAGATGCTCGGACCGGGCGGCGTGTTCGGCGAAGCGGCGCTGGTGACCGAATCGGCGCGGCTGGCGAGCGCCACCGCGCAGACCGACTGCGAGCTGCTCGCCATCGGCCGGCCGGCGTTCCTGCAGCTGGTCAAGGTCAGCCCCGAGTTCGCCTCCACCCTGCTCAGCGCGCTCGCCGCGCGCCTCCGGTTCCTGACCACCCATTTGAATTGAGCGAACCTCCGCGCCGCATCATCCACATCGACATGGACGCGTTCTACGCGTCGGTGGAGATGCGCGATGACCCGGAGCTGCGCGGCAAGCCGGTGGTGGTGGGCGGATCGCCCGAGTCGCGTGGCGTGGTCGCGGCGGCAAGCTACGAGGCGCGCGAGTACGGCGTGCGCTCGGCGATGCCGATGTCGCGCGCGGTGCGCCTCTGCCCGCAGCTCGTCATCGTCCGGCCGGACTTCAGGAAGTACCGCGAGGCCTCCGAGCGGGTGATGGCGATCCTGCATTCGGCGACGCCGCTGGTCGAGCCGCTCTCGCTCGACGAGGCCTATCTCGACGTCACCGAGAACCTGTGGGGGATACCGCTTGCAACGGATGTCGCCAAGAAAATTAAATCTCTTATTCGTGAAGAACTGAATCTCACTGCCTCTGCAGGCGTGGCGCCCAACAAGTTCCTCGCCAAGATCGCCTCGGGCTGGCAGAAGCCCGACGGCCTGACGGTCATCGCTCCGGAGCGCGTCGAGAGCTTCCTGCAGAAGCTGGATGTGGAAGCGCTCTGGGGCGTGGGCCCGGTGACGGCGAAGAAGCTGCGCGCGGTCGGCATCAAGACCCTGGTCGACGTGCGCAACGCCGACTTCAAGGTCCTCGGCGGCGCGGTCGGCAGCCTCGCCGAATGGCTGGTGCAGCTCTCGCACGGCGACGATCCGCGCCCGGTCGAGCCGCATCGCGAGACCAAGTCGGTGTCCTGCGAGACCACCTTCGCCGTCGACCTGCAGACCCTCGCCGAGATCAACGAGGAAATCGCGCGCCTGGCGCGCGAGCTGGCGCAGGACCTCGCCGCGAAAAGCCTGCGCGCGCGCACCATCACCATCAAGGTGCGCTATTCCGACTTCACCACCGTGACCCGCAGCCATACCGCGAAGGCATTCACCGCCTCGAAGGCCGAGATCGTCAACCGCGCGCAGATGCTCCTCGAGCGCACCGAGGCCGACCGGCGTCCGGTGCGCCTGCTCGGCGTCGGCGCGCACGGGCTGGAGATGGCGTGATGAAGGCGCTTCTTCTGCTGGCTGCGCTTGCCGCCGAGCCCAATCTCGAGGAGTTGGTCGAGCGCTTCTACCTCGGCGCCAAGGTCACGCTCGCCGAAAACGCCTCCTGCCTGGAAGCCGATCAGCAGGTCTGGCAGCGCTCGCTGAAAGCATGCAGGGATCCGGCGTGCGCGAAACGCGTCCACCTGGAGCGGCTCGCCGCGCTGCAGGCGCTGCAGGAAAGCGTGCCGAGCGGTCTCGACCTGCCGGAAGTCCCGCAACTCCTCTGGGCGATCTCCCCTGGCGCCGAAGGGAAATCCGGCGGCGTTCCGCTGCAGGTGGAAGGGCGGCTGACCTACGGCAGCGGGTATTACTTGCGAGAAGACAGCGGAAAGACGTATCTGCTGGTCGACGACCTTTCCCTGCGAGGCACGACAACCGCGCAAATGGCCGAGATCCGGGCTTCGAGCCGCGATGCCCGCCTGATGGCCCGCGGAATGCTCGGCGCGGGCCCCGGTTTCGACCCCCGGAACTGCGTCTTTCTCTATGTGCTCCCGTGACTTATAATGGCGGTTTCCCCGTTCCACCCCCTACAGGTTACCCCGCACTCAAGGGAGCTCATGGCACCGTCGCCTCAGCAACGCAGGCAGTTCAAGATCGGCAAGTACGACATCCTCGCTCAGCCCGCCCTCGGCTCGATGCACATGCTGCGCTACACGGTGATGCTGAACGGCAAGCGCCTCGGCGCCTTCCTCAGCATGCCGACCGAGTCGGACTGCAAGTTCCTCGAAAGCCCGCCGGTGGTGCCGCCCCTGAAGATCTTCCAGGTCACCTATCGCCCTGGCCGCCCGAAGAAGAACGCCAACAACGGCGAGAACAAGGACGGCAGCGAGTCCGGCCCGACGATTCCGTGGGCAATTAAGGGACAACAGCGGTATTAGACGGCCAGCAGCGCTGCTAATTCTTCAGCGCCAGTAGCGTCACGAGGGTGCCGAAGAGCACCCCGACACCAAAGCCGATACCCACGGCGGCCCACGGGTTTTCCTGCACTCGCTGTTCGGCATAGCGCGCCACCTCGCGCGCGCCGCCCTTGATCTCTTCCGGCGCGCGGTAGACGTTGGTCTCGGCGGGATTAAGCTGTGCGTATTCCATGGCTTCCTTTTCCAGCAAATCTGAAAGTCAGGGAGCAAGCCGCATACCCGGCGTGAGAAACGCCAGCCGGCGGCGCTTCCTGCAGGCCTCCGGCGGCCTGCTGCTCGCCATCGGAGTCCCCGCGGGCCTGCCCGTCGCCCGCGGCCAGGAAGAAAGCCTGTTCCTGCATCGCGGCTTCACCGCCAACGCCTTCGTGCGCATCGCGAGCGACAACACGGTAACGGTGATCGTCAAGCACCTGGAGATGGGCCAGGGGACCTACACCGGCCTGCCGACGCTGGTCGCCGAGGAGCTCGACGCCGACTGGTCGCAGGTGCGCGTCGAGGGTGCTCCGGCCGACGCCGCGAAATACAACAACCTGCTGTGGGGCCCGGCGCAGGGCACCGGCGGCAGCACCGCGCTCGCCAACTCCTGGGAACAGATGCGCAAGGCCGGCGCCGCCGCGCGGGCGATGCTGGTCGCTGCCGCTGCGGAGAAGTGGAAGGCGCCAGCCGCAGAGATCCGCGTTTCCAAGGGCGTGATTTCCTGGAAGGATAAAAAAGAAACTTTCGGTCAGCTCGCCGGCAACGCGGCGAAGCAGAAGGTGCCGGCTGAGGTGAAGCTCAAGGATCCGAGCCGCTTCGTCTACATCGGCAAGAGCGCGCCGCGCACCGACGCGAGAGAGAAATCGACCGGCAAGGCGCGCTTCACCCAGGACGTGAAGCTGCCGGGCCTGCTGACCGCGGTGGTGCTGCACCCGCCGCGCTTCGGCGCCAAGCTGAAGGGCTTCGACGCCGCGGAGGCGAAGGCAATTCCCGGCGTGGTCGACGCGGTTGCCTTCACGACGCCGTCGACCAACGGCGTCGCGGTGCTTGCGAAGGACTACTGGACGGCGAAAAAGGGCCGCGATGCCGTGAAGGCGGAATGGGATGACTCTTCAGCCTTCAAAGGCTCTTCCCTGGAAATGTTTTCCGAGTACCGCAAGCTCGCCGCCGCTCCGGGAAAATCGGCACGGCAGGAAGGCGACGTGCAGGCGGCGCTCGCCGGCGCGGCGAAAACCCTCGAGGCAGTCTACGAATTTCCCTACCTCGCGCACGCGGCGATGGAACCGATGAACTGCGTGGTGCAGCTCTCCGCCGGGCAATGCGAGGTCTGGAACGGCGAGCAGCTCCAGACCGTCGACCAGGCGGCGCTGGCGCAGCTGCTGGGCCTGAAGCCAGAGCAGGTGAAGCTGAACCAGCTCTACGCAGGCGGCAGCTTCGGCCGCCGCGCCAATCCGCAGTCGGACTACATCCTCGAGGCAGCGGCGATCGCCAAAGCATTCGGCAAGGCGCCGGTGAAGCTGGTGTGGGGACGGGAGGACGACATGCGCGCCGGCTACTACCGGCCGATGTACGTGCACGCGCTCAAGGCCGGCCTCGACGCGAAAGGCAACATCGTCGCCTGGCAGCACACCATCGTCGGCCAGTCGATCCTGACCGGCACCGCCTTCGAGCCGATGCTGGTGAAGAACGGCATCGACGACACCTCGGTCGAGGGTGCCGCCAACCTGCCCTACGCGATTCCCAACCTGTCGGTGACGCTGCATTCGCCGAAGGTCGGCGTGCCGGTGCAGTGGTGGCGCTCGGTCGGCTCGACGCACACGGCGTTCGCCACCGAGTGCTTCCTCGACGAGTGCGCCCGCTCGGCGGGCAAGGATCCGCTGGCGCTGCGCCGCGCGCTGCTGGCGAAGCATCCGCGCCACCTCGCCGCGCTCGATCTCGCGGCGCGGCGAGCGGGCTGGAGCCAGCCAAAGCCGGGTATCGCGCGGGGAATCGCCGTGCACGAGTCGTTCAATACGATCGTCGCCCAGGTCGTCGAAGTCTCGAAACGGAAAGACGGGTTCCGCATCGGGCGAGTCGTCTGCGCCGTGGACTGCGGCATCGCGGTCAATCCCGACGTCGTCGCCGCGCAGATGGAATCGGGCATCGCCTACGGCCTCTCCGCCGCGCTCTCGGGCGCGATCACGCTCAAGGACGGCCAGGTGGAGCAGTCCAACTTCCACGACTATCCAGCGCTGCGGATGCGCGAGATGCCGCGCGTCGAGGTTGCGATCGTTCCCTCAAGGCAGAATCCCACCGGCGTCGGCGAGCCCGCCACGCCCGTCATCGCCCCCGCTCTCGCCAACGCGCTGTTCGCGCTCGGCGGCAAGCCGGTGCGCGCCCTGCCTCTTTCGGCTCAGGACCTGCGCCTCGCTTAGGACCGCGTCTTGCAGCTTTGGGCGTGCTGAAACCACGCCAGGAGGCTGTATGTTGAGCTGGGCCATCACGTTCTTCATCGTCGCCATCATCGCTGCAGTGTTCGGCTTCGGCGGCCTTGCCGCCGGCGCGGTCGAGATCGCCAAGGTGCTGTTCTTCCTTTTCCTGATCGCGTTCGTCGTGTCGCTGATCCTGCACCTGCGCGGCCGCGGGCGCGGCCCCGGGCCGGGACCGTTGGTCTAGGTTATGCACTAAGCTCCTCCTCTCCCGAGGAGGAGCGATGCACGACAAGTTGGGATTTATCGGCCTGGGCGTGATGGGCGAGCCCATGTGCCGCAACCTCGCACGCAAGCACCGCGGCAAGGTGCTCGCCCACGATCTGCGGCCGGAGCCGCTGAAGCGCCTGTCGGTCGACGGCGTGAGCGCGGCGGGCTCGATCGCAGAAATCGCTGCGCAGGCCGACATCATCTTCCTCTCGCTACCCGGCGAGCCGCAGGTGCGCGCCGTCGGCCTCGATCTCTCGCTCGCCGCGCGGCCCGGCCAGGCGATCGTCGATTGCAGCACCACGCCGGTGGCGCTGGCGCGCGAGCTCGCCGCAGCGTTCACCGCGCGCGGCGCGCATTTCGCCGACGCGCCGGTGGCGCGCACGCGCCAGGCGGCGATCGACGGCACCCTCGCTTTCATGGTCGGCGCCGACGCCTTCCTCTTCCACCGCATCGAGCCGCTGCTGCGCGCGATGGGCACCGACATCATCCATTGCGGCCCGCCCGGCGCCGGCGAGGCGGTGAAGCTCCTCAACAACATGGTGCTGTCGGTGACGGTGGCGGCGCTCGCCGAGGCGCTGGCGGTGGCGAAGGCGAGCGGCGTGGTCGAGCCGAAGCTGCTCTTCGACGCGCTCGCCAAAGGCTCGGCCGACAGCTTCGCGCTGCGCAACCAGGGGATGAAGGGGCTACTGGCCGAGGCGCATCCCGAGCGCGCTTTCCCGGTGGCCTACATGCTGAAGGACGTGGGCTACGCGCTCGAGCTAGCGCGCGACGCGGGGCTCGACCTGCAGGCGGGCGGCACGGCGAAAAGGCTGCTCGAGGAAGCCATGTCGCTCGGCCTCGCCGACAAGTACCACACTGCGATCATCGAGGCGGTGCGCAAGCACCGCGTGTGACGGCTCAGCGCAAGCGCGTCTGCAACCTCCGGCCCACCCGCTTCACCAGATCGCTCCACACGCCTTCCCCGGTCTCCCTGCTGAAGACCTGCGCGGCGTCGGGCTCCGCGACGTACCAGTAGCCGGCGTCGATCTCCTCGGCGAGCTCGCCAGACTCCCAACCGACGAAGCCGGCGAAGAAACGCGCCGCTTCGGAGCCCGTGGCGATGCGCTCGACGCTTGCCTGGTCGCCGGTCACATAGACATCACCAAAGAGATGCAGCGACGGCGCGCCGGGATCCTTGCGCACCATGGCAAAGATCGCGGCCGGCATCTCCGGGCCGCCGTAGTAAAGCGGCGCGGTCTCGAACCGCATCGGCGACGAGCGGTTGAGGATGAAGCCGATGTGCCGGTCCTCGCCGACCGGCATGACGACGAGCGCGGTGTGGCGGAACGGGCCGTCGAGATCCGGCGCAGCGACCAGCATCAGCGCGCGGTCGAGATCCTGCGCGAGCGCGGCGCCCGAGAGCAGAAAGGCCAGGATGGCGAGGGCGTTCTTCATTCGACTGGTCAAGCCCCGCCCGCGCCCATGAGAGGAGGAGGATGGGCGCGGGCGGGCGGCACTGGGGTGCCGGTTCGGTACGTCTGAGTCAGTAAGTCTTGTAGGGCAGGAATTTGCCCGACATCTCGATGCGCACGCGGTCGCCCTTCTCGTTCGGCTCGCGCGCGACATCCATGTTGAAGTCGATGGCGCTCATGATCCCGTCGCCGAATTCCTCGTGGATCAGTTCCTTGAAGGTCGTGCCGTAGACGTTCACCAGCTCGTAGAAACGGTAGATCAGCGGATCGGTCGGCACCGCGGTCGGCAGCGAGCCCTTGTATGGCACGGTCTGCAGAATCAGGACTGCCTCCTCGGGCAGGTCGAAGATCTTG
>Ga0137410_10003857_pt1 | contig 10164 bp, 6 predicted proteins | sample CZODoug1_16funga_FD_108878 | JGI IMG/M metagenome (GOLD analysis project Ga0137410, IMG submission 108878) | Vadose zone soil fungal communities from Angelo Coast Range Reserve, California, USA - CZODoug1_16fungal (Illumina Assembly) | ecosystem: Environmental > Terrestrial > Soil > Vadose zone... | reverse complement strand
CAATGACCTTGGCGATTGGCGCGGCAAGGTGCTGGCGCATCTCCGCACCCTGATTCGCGGTGCCGCACCGGATCTCGTCGAGGAATGGAAATGGAACACGCCCGTCTGGTCGCACAACGGGAACGTCGTGGCGGTGGGCGCGTTCCAGGACCACGTCAAGGTCAATTTCTTCAAGGGGGCGTCGCTGGACGATCCGCATCGTCTCTTCAACGCCGGCCTTGACGCGAAGGCGACCCGCGCCATCGACATCCACGAAGGCGAGCGGATCAATGAGGCCGCATTCAACAACCTCGTACGCGCTGCCGCGGCATTGACCGCTGGCAAGCCGACGCGGAAGACACCCAAGACGCGAAAGCGTCGGTGATTTCGAGGACCACTATGACAAGGGCCGGCTGGGTTCCGACTGGGTTCGTCGGTCTGTTCCTGCTCGTTGACGGCGGAGCGAGACTGGCGGGCTTCGCGCCATACGTGGAGGGAATGACCAAGTTCGGTTACGCGCCATCGCTCGCGCCATGGATCGGACTGGTTCTACTCGCTTGCACGATCGCGATGCTGGTTCCGCGAACCGCCGCACTGGGTTGCATATTGGTGACCGGTTATCTTGGCGGCGCTACAGCCACGCAGGTACGCGTGCACGACGCATGGTTCCTCTTTCCGGTGGTGCTTGGAGTCATGTCGTGGCTGGGATTGTATCTGCGCGATGCGCGCTTGCGTGCGCTCATTCCATTCCGCAGATGACGCGGCGCGCGACGGCGCCGAACCCGCAATAGGTGCTCGGCCGAGCTATCAGGCTGCGAGGCGCCAAAGCTGCAGATATTGGCGGTTGCGTGCCCCCGCAACGATCGTCGATATGCAATTGGAAGTCGCCGGTTTCCAGCGACCTCTTTGCCTTTGTAGCGGCCGTCAGCATGGCCGCGCGATTTCGCTGCCGCTCAATCTGAAGTTTGTGCGGACTTGCCCTGGGTGCGGACGCGGGTGGCCCGACCTGCCGTCGCCTGATGCGCCCGTACGACCTGGCAGCACCCGTGACCGCGAAGGCAATCGCCTCAGCGACCCGCGAGGGACAGCCGGAACGCGGCCATCTCCTGGCCGTTGCGAACCAGCAGGACGTCGCCGACAAGCACGGGGTGATTCCAGGTCTTGCTGTCGAGCGCCGGGAACCGTGAGACCTCGGTGAACTTGTCTGGGGTTGCGCTGACCAGCGCCAGCTCGCCCTCCTCCGACATCACGAGAAGCAGATCCTGGTCGGGCAAGAGAACGAGCTGGCCGCTGCCGTAGCGTCCGCCCTTCCACTTGCGCTTGCCGTCCTCGAGGTCGATGCATGCGAGGATGTTGCCGTCGAAGCCGAAGGCGTGCCCCTTGTGAACGACGAAATCGTTGTAGTACGGCTTCAGCCCATTCGACGTCCAGCGCTCTTCGACGGTCCATCCGCCTTCTCCGTGCGCGACCGCAAGGCGGCGCGTGCCCATTCCGCCCATCATGCTCATCGCGTTGATCAGAACGCCGCCATCCCCCGTGAGCGCCGGCTGCACGATCGCGCCGCCTTCCCACGAGTACTCCCACAACAGCGCGCCGTCAGCCGGCGCGACGCTGACCGCGCCGGGTGCGCTCAGCAGCAGGATCTGGTCAACGCCGTCGATCGTCGCCAGCTGTGGCGAGCTGTAGCTGCCGCCGTGCTGAGGACCGACCCAGCGCGGCTTGCCCGTCGCGAGGTCGTAGGCGGCGAGCGTGCCGGACACGGCAACGACCACGATGTCGTCAACCACCAGCGGCGAGCTCGCGATTCCCCAGTCCGGGATCTTCCTGCCAGTGTCGGATGCGGCGTTGCGCGACCACACGACAGTGCCGTGAGCGGCGTCGAGGGCGTTCAGCATTCCGGTCGCGCCCAATGTGTAGACGCGACCGTGGCTGAGTGTCGGCGTGCCGCGCGGACCGGGGCCGCCGTTCGATTCATAGAAGCGGACCGCGTCGCGATGTCGCCACACCGGCTCGCCCGTGCTCACTTTGTAACAAGAGACGACCTCGTCGTCCCCGCGCTGCTCCTGGGTATAGAGGAGATCGCCGCGCACTGCGAAGGATGACCAGCCTGGTCCGATCGCCCGGCGCCAGATCGCGACCGGAGGCGACTTCGACCAGTCCGTCACGATCCGCACGCCGCGGATGATGCCGTCGCGCCCGGGCCCGCGAAAGCCTGGCCACTCGGCTGGCGTCTCCGTCGCCACCGGAGTGGCCGCTTCGATCGTCGCTGCGACTGGAGCCGCAGAGGCTGCCGGGGCGACGCTGGCTTTGGCCGACGATGTTTCCTTGGGAATCACCACAGGCGCCGCAGCCGACGCCGGCGCCGTCGACGGCGGGAGCGGCTTGGGCTCGTCGCCGCCCTGGGCCAACAGCAGTTGCTCGGGAGTCGGCGTCCACCGCCAATGAAACTCCGAGCCGGCGCCGCCCTTGATGCCAGCCGTTCGTATGAGCGCAAACGGCGCGCACACGAGCAGGATGGCCGCCGCCAGCGACGCCCAGCGGACTCCGCCCCGAAGATGACGTGTGGCCACCGCCCACGCGACGAGAGCAAGGCCGAGGTACGGAGTCGGCAGGATGATGATCAAGTTCCCCTGCCCAGCCCCGGCGATCGATTCGTGGACGACGGTCCTGGTCGCCCACACCGCGACGATCATCAGGACGATCGCACCCACGCGCTCGGACCAGGGCGCGCGGCTGAAAAATACCCACCACACGAGGATGGCCAGGGCGCCGACGACACCCCCAAGCATGCCGATGGGTCCGGCATCGGGCGCGACAACAGGGGCGCCGAACATGACGAGCAACTGGACGATGGCGATGACCACTGCCGGCCACAGCCGCAGCGGTTTCTGTGTAGTCATTTCGTGGCCCCACTGACCTGAGGTGTGCCGACGCTGACGATGCCAAAAAGGGTTTTTCTGACGCGGATACGCCACAGCCAAAACAACATGACCACGACCGGCACGAGCACCGGAATCGGGAGAAGAGCGGGGATGCGGATCGCCTCAGGGACCCGGCCTGGCGGGCCAAAGAAGAATGACGCGGCGGCAACCCACATGGCAAAACACATGCGCCACAAGTGCCTTGCGATACGACTGGGCCCTTGAGTGCCCCCTGCACGAATCATGCGCATGTCGCCGGCGGCTGCCAGCATCCCCACGACGCCAAAGATGAACATGGGAATTCTCTCGGGCCTGCCTCTGTTCAAAAGTTCAAAGCCGGTCTTGATGCCGAGAACGGCGACCGCGATCGCAAACAGCATGGCGGCGGCGTCGATCCAGGCAGATTCCTCACGGCGGCGCCTGACGGTGAGGAGCGCGGTCGTCACAAAATAGAAGGTGAGCAAGCCCGCAACCACCGAAATTGACGAGGCGCTCAGGAACGCCACCAACGCGCCGGTGAGCGACAGCGTCACCATCGCAAAGACAAACAGCAGCCCGCTCTTGCGATGGAGCGCGGCCCCCTTCGCCGCATAGAGCGCGACGTAGCCGAACACAAGTGCGAGCACGCCCGCGAGGATGTGGAACGGCAAGATCATCGGGACGATTCCCGTCATGCCGATTGCCTCTGTGCCGGCGCGGCGATGCGCTCCTTCCCCATTCCATCTACTCCGATCGAAGGGCTTGGAGTACGTCCACGCGCGAGGCGCGCGCGGCCGGCATCAACGACGCGACCACCGCGGCGCCGATGAGCACCGCTGTGGCACCGATGACGGGCAGGGCGCCGGGCAACTCCACGGTCGCGAAGAATCTGGCCGCCACGAGCGCGAGCACGTAGCCGCCCGCGGCGCCGGCCGCGATCCCGATCGCGGCGATCCGCACGCCCTCCGAGAGCACGCCAGCCAGCAGATGGCGGGGAGCGGACCCGATGGCCAGCCGCACGCCGAACTCGCGCGTGCGCGCGCTCACCGAGAACGCCAGCACGCCAGCCACGCCCACGACGGCGATCAACAGCGCGATGCCGGCGAATCCGGAAAACACGAAGGCGTTCACACGTTCGGGCGAAAGCACTTCGGCGCGCACGTCCTCGAGGGTCGCGGCGCGTTCCACGGGCTGGTCCGCGGCAATCTCGCGGACGACGCGCGTCACCGCCGGCACGAGCGCGTACGGATCGCCCGCCGCGCGTACGAACAGGCGGCCGGCGACGCCGCTTTGATACGCCGGCTGATAGATGGTCAGCGCCGGTCCCGGCACCACGTTCTCGTCGTCCACGTCGGCGACGACCCCGACGATGCGAGACGGTATCGGCTTCCCGTAGATGCTGAAGACCGGATCTGTCCACGTCAGGTGCCGGTTCACGGCGTCGCCGTTCGCGAACAGCCGCTGCGCAACGCTCTGGCTGACGATCGTGACGGGTTCTTTGCCGCGCCGGTCGCCCTCGGTGAAGTCGCGGCCGGCCAGCACCGGCACGCCGAGCACCGCAAAGAACCGAGGTCCGACCATGCGCATCCGCCCGCGCAGATCTTCTTCCCCGTCCGCGGGCGTGTAGCCCTCGACGGTGAACTGGAAGCCGGGACCCATGCTACCGGCATCGCGCCAGGGCACGAAGCTGCCCACCGCGACGCGTTCGACGCCAGGCAGCCTGCTGATGCGCCGCGTGGTTTCCTGATAGAACGCGATCGCCTTCGGATCGCCGAACCCCGTCACTGCCGCCGGGATGTTGAATGTCAATACCTGCCGCATGTCGTAGCCGGTACGCGCCGTTTGCAAGGCGACGAGCGTGGCGAGGAGCGTGCCCGCGCCGGCGAGCAGCACGAACGAGAACGCAATTTGCGTCGTCGCGAACACCCGCAGGCGGCGGTTGGTGCCCGGCGTGATCCGGACGCCGCCGGTTGCCAGGCCGAGGCCGGCAGGCGCATGCGGCGACGGAAGGCGCGGGACGTAGGCCAGCAGGACCGCGGCGGCCATCGCCAGACCGGCGCCGACCCAGAGCACGCTCGCATCGACGCTGACCTCGAGTGCGCGGACCGAAAAGCGGGCCGCATAGCCGGAGACCAGCGCGACGAATGGCCGCGCCAGGACCACCCCGAGCACGGCGCCCGCGCCGCAGAGCACCAGGCTCTCGGCCAGCAGCGTGCGCCGGAGCGCTCCGGAGCCGGCGCCAAGCGCGGCGCGCACGGCCAGCTCGCCTTCGCGGCGCACTGAACGCGCAAGGATCAGATTGGCGACGTTCGAGCACGCGATGACGAACACGACCGCCGCCGCCGCGAGCAGCAGGAGCAGGATCGTCCGCGCGGGCGACGCGATCTGATCGCGGAGCGTCCTGACCCTCAGCTGGACATTGCCCCTGGTCGAGTACGAATCGGGGTGCTCGCGCATGAGCGCGGCGTGCACCGACGTCAGCTCGGCGCGCGCCCCTTCGACCGACGCTCCCGGCGCGAGGCGGCCGAAGAGCTCGGTCATGCGGTGCGTGCGGTTGGTGACCATCGTGGCGCCGAGGTGATGCGGGCTGGTCACCACGTTCGCGATGATCTCGGTGGCTGCCGGATAGGGTACCGACGGCTCGAGGACGCCGACCACCGTTGCAGTGCGGGGACCGAGGCGGATGGTCTTCCCGATCACGGTTGGATCGCTGTTGAGCGACGTGGTCCAGAATCGGTGCGTGAGGACCGCGGCGCCCGCCGCATTGGGGCCGTCGTCCTGCGCGTTGATCAGACGGCCGAGCACAGGGCGAAGGCCCATCACGTCGAAGAACGAGCCGCCGACGACGCCCGCTTTCACCATGCGGGGCTCGCCGCCGAGACCCGCCATCGCGAAGTCGACGGTGGAGAAGTCACCGAAGGCGCTGATGGTGGTCACACGTGACTTGAGATCGTCGATTTCGGGCACCGAGAACGTCGTGTTCTCGGCGCCGATGCCGGGCGCGCTCTGGCGGATGTAGATCAGGCGATCCTCGTCGCGATTGACCAGGGGCCGCAGGAGTACGTTCCTGACGACGCTGAAGATCGCCGCGTTGGCGCCGATGCCGAGCGCGAGCGTCACCACGACAGTGGCGGCCAGGCCCTTGGCGCGCAGGAGCGCGCGCAAGGCGAATCGGATGTCCCGTCCCAGGGCCTCGGCCGCGTCGAACCAGCGAGGCAGCCAGACGCCCCGCATCGAGTCGCGCGTGAGCGTGACGTTGCCGAATTCCCTCAGCGCGGCCAGGCGAGCCGACGATGGATCCTCGCCGCGCTCGATGCGCTCTTTGATGCTGATGGCCAGATGGCCGCGGATCTCTTCGTCGAGGTCATCTTTGTCGGGGCACATCTGCGCTACTCCTTGCTCGCCGACGCCGGGTTCATGATGCGCCCGATCGCGTTCACGAGCTGCGACCACCGATCGCGCTCACGCGACAACTGCGCTTTTCCCGCCGCCGTCAGCTCGTAGTACTTCGCCCGTTGGTTGGCCTCGCTCACGCCCCACTCGGCCTTGAGCCATCCCCGCTTCACGAGCCGGTGCAGCGCGGGGTAGAGGGAGCCGGTTTCGACCTTGAGCAGGTCGTCGGATTGCGCGCGGATGGCCTGGCCGATGCCGTGGCCGTGCCGGGACCCCCACTGCAGGGTCCGGAGGATCAGCATGTCGAGGGTCCCCTGGAGGAGCTCCAGGCGCTGTTCGTCGGGGTGTTTGGCCATAGTCGTAGACCGTCTACAGCCTTAGACGTAGGATGCCTACGGCTTGTTCCGGTCCCGGGACTCTCGCCAGACATGGCCGCCCGTTTCAACGCTCACGCCGTCACCGACCGGTGACCGGAGCGCTCCCGCGCCGTGGCCCTCGACAGGAGAGGGGCGTTTTGACGAGACTGGTGCTTCGAACCGTTTTTCGCTCAACTGCCCGGCCGCGTATACGGTTCAGCTTTTTGGTGGCTGGATACGTGTGACGCCCCGCCCGGCCATTCGTTCGTATCGCTCGGTGTTGCCACCATGCTGAAACTGTTTCGACTCATCACGCCCTATCGAGGATATGTCGCGGTGGTCCTGGTCCTGGCCCTCGCGCAGTCGATCGGCTTTCTGCTCCTGCCGCGATTGATGTCGGACATCGTCGACAAGGGCATCGTGAAAGGCGACGAGCGCGCGATCCTTGAAACCGGCGGCCTGATGCTGCTGATGTCCATCGTCGCCACGCTCTGCGCCATCGCCGGGAGTTTTTACTCGTCGAAGGTGGCGACTGGATTCGGGCGGATTCTGCGCGGCGCGATCTTCGCGCGCGTGGAACACTTCTCGATCCATCAGTTCGACCGCTTCGGCTCGGCGTCGCTGGTGACGCGGACCACGAACGACACGACGCAGGTGCAGCAGATGCTCGTCATGATGCTGACGATGGTGATTACCGCGCCGATGATGGCGATTGGCGGGGTGATCCTTGCGCTTTCGCAGGACACCCAGCTCGCGTGGGTCCTCATCGCCGTCATGCCGGTGATGGCGCTCGTCTTCGGGCTCATCATGCGCGGCGCGATTCCGCTGTCGCAGGCGATGCAGGCGAAAATCGACCGGCTGAACCTTGTCCTCGGCGAAGGGTTGAGCGGCGTCCGCGTGATCCGCGCGTTCGATCGAGGCGCGCATCAGCGCGAGCGGTTCGATCAGGCGAATCTCGATCTGACGAACACCGCCATTGCGGTCAACCGCCTGATCGCCTTCCTCCTGCCTGCGCTCATCGTGATGCTGAACCTCACGAGCATCGCGATCATCTGGTTCGGTAGCCATCGCATCGACGCGGGCGCGATGCAGGTGGGCGCGATGATCGCGTCGCTGCAGTACGCCATGCAGATCCTCTTCGCTGTGTTCATGGTCACCGCGATGTTCGTGATGCTGCCGCGCGCGTCGGCGTCAGCCAAACGCATCAACGAGGTGCTGGACATGGCGCCGGAGATCGTCGATCCGGCAACGCCCGTCCCACCGCAACTCGCAACCGCACGCGGCCACGTCCAATTCCAGAACGTGACCTTTCAGTATCCGGGCGCCGAGGAGCCGGCGCTCAGCGGTGTGTCGTTTACAGCGCATCCCGGCGAGGTGACCGCGATCATCGGCGGAACCGGGTCGGGGAAGTCCACGCTCGCGGGGCTGATTCCGCGGTTCTACGACGTCAATCAGGGCTGCGTGCTGGTGGACGGGGTCGACGTTCGCGAAATGACGCAGGAGGACCTGCGCGCGCGGATCGGCTTCGTCCCGCAGAAGGCGGTGCTCTTCACGGGAACGGTGGCCGCGAACATTCGCTCCGGCCGCGAGGAGGCGTCTGACGAGGAAGTCCGCCTCGCGGCCACGGTCGCGCAGGCCATCGAGTTCGTCGAGGCCATGCCGGAGAAGTTCGCGTCGCCGATCTCGCAGGGCGGCATCAATCTCTCGGGCGGACAGAAGCAGCGGCTCTCGATTGCGCGGGCGATTGTACGGAGGCCCGACGTTTACGTCTTCGACGACAGCTTCTCGGCGCTGGATTTCGTGACCGACGCGAAGCTGCGCGCCGCGCTCAAGAGCGAAACCGCGACCGCCACCGTCTTCATCGTCGCCCAGCGCATCAGCACCGTCCTCAATGCCGACCGCATCGTCGTCCTCGACAACGGGCGAGTGGTCGGCATCGGCACGCACGCCGGGCTCCTCGAGCAGAGCGAGGTCTACCGCGAGATTGTGGCGTCACAAGTCTCCCTCGAGGAGGTCGCATGAGCGGTCCCTCACGGCCGGGACCGCCGCAGGCGCCATCGGCGGCTTCACCGCAAGCGCCGCAGCGGACCTCGCCACCTGCGGATATGTTCGGCGGCCGTCGGCCGATCGGGGGACTCGGCGTGCCGGCGCAAAAGGCGAAGAACTTCAAGGGGACGCTGGTCCGGCTGCTGGTCTACCTGCAGCCGCATCGGGCGGGCCTCGCTGTCGTGATTCTGACGGGCGCGATCGGCACCGTGTTCCAGGTGCTGGGTCCGAAGATTCTCGGCATGGCGACGACGAAGGTTTTCGAAGGGTTCGTCGCGAAGGCCACCGGCGTGCCTGGCGCCGCCGTTGATTTCGACTACGTTGGACGCATCCTGCTCGGCCTGATTGGCCTGTACATCGTCGCCAACAGCTTTCAGTACCTGATGCAGTACCTCATGGCGAACGTCGCGCAGAAAACGGTCTACGCGATGCGCCGGGAGGTGGAGGCGAAGTTCGACCGGCTGCCGTTGAAGTTCTTCGATTCGCGGACGCGCGGGGAAGTGATGAGCCGCGCGGTGAACGATCTGGACAGCATCAGCGGGACGCTGCAGCAGAACCTCACGCAGCTCCTGACGTCCGTGCTCACGCTCGTCGGCGTCATCGTCATGATGCTCACGATCAGCTGGATCCTGACGCTCGTGACCGTTCTCACGCTGCCGCTCAGCATCGTCGTGGTCGCGCGGATTGCGAAGCGGTCGCAAAAGTTCTTCATGAAGCAGCAGATGGCGCTCGGGGCAATGAACGGTCATGTGGTGGAAATGTACGGCGGCCACACGATCGTCACCGCGTTCGGCAACGAAAGGAAGTCGGTGGCGACATTCGACAGCCTGAACGAGAACTACTACGACGGCGCGTGGCGCGCGCAGTTCGTGAGCGGCATCATCTATCCGACGATGATGTTCGTCGGGAACCTCGGGTTCGTCTGTGTCGCGGTCATTGGCGGCCTGCTCGTCACGCGCCGATCCATTGCGATCGGAGACGTGCAGGCGTTCATTCAGTACGGCCGTCAGTTCTCGATGCCGATCGGCCAGTTGAGCGGTATCGCGAACATGATTCAACTGACGATCGTGTCGGCGGAGCGCGTCTTCGAATTGCTGGACGAGCCGGAGGAAACGCCGGATCCAGAGGACGCGACGGTGATTTCCGCCCCGCGCGGCGCCGTGCAGTTCGACGCCGTGAGCTTCAGGTACAAGGAGGCCGTGCCGCTCATCGACGGCATGTCGCTGGACATCGCGCCGGGGCGGATGATCGCGATCGTCGGTCCGACGGGTGCAGGCAAGACGACGCTCGTGAACCTGTTGATGCGTTTTTACGACGTCGACAGCGGAGCCATTCGCGTGGACGGCGTGGACATCCGTCAGCTGAAGCGCGGCGCGCTGCGCCGTATGTTCGGCATGGTGCTCCAGGACACGTGGCTGTTCTCCGGCACGATTCGCGAGAACATCGCGTACGGGCGCGAGAACGCGAGCGACGAAGCTATCGTGAACGCT
>Ga0137410_10003856_pt1 | contig 10165 bp, 5 predicted proteins | sample CZODoug1_16funga_FD_108878 | JGI IMG/M metagenome (GOLD analysis project Ga0137410, IMG submission 108878) | Vadose zone soil fungal communities from Angelo Coast Range Reserve, California, USA - CZODoug1_16fungal (Illumina Assembly) | ecosystem: Environmental > Terrestrial > Soil > Vadose zone... | reverse complement strand
GAGATCGACAAGGCGCGCGCGTTCTACGACGCCCTGTTCGGCTGGCGCTCGAACGTGGTGCCCATGGGGGCTGATTCCTATCAGATGATCCAGCGCGGCGAACAGGGCATCGGCGGCTATCGCATGGCGACCGGCAAGGCGCCGACGCACTGGATAGCCTACCTGTCGGTGCCGGATGTGGATGCCAGCTTCAAGGCGATTGCAGCTCAAGGTTGCCGCACCATGCTTGCGCCTACCGACTTCGGGCCCGGCCGCATGGCTGCAGTGGCCGACCCTACGGGCGCCTCATTTGCGCTGTGGAAGGGCGCCGAAGGCGACACTCCGGACCGGCCCAGCCAGGTCGGCGAATGGCACTGGAGCGAGCTTTGGACTACCGATGAAAAGCGGGCCCTGGAGTTTTACCAGACCATGTTTGGCTACAACGTCGAGACGATGGCCATGCCCACCGGCACGTACTACATCCTTCAAAAGGATGGCGCGCCGCGCGCGGGCCTGATGCGGTCGACTGAGCCAAAGGCCAAGTCGATGTGGCTGTCGTACGTGTCCGTGGAAGACTGCGACGCAACGCTGCGCCAGGCCGAGTCGCTGGGGGCAAAAGTCGTGATGCCGTCGACTGACGTACCCCGGGTCGGCCGCTTTGCGGTGCTGGTTGACCCGCTCGGTGCGGCGGTTGGTGTGATCAAGGTTCGGAAGTAGAGCGGCACAGTTCGCATCGGCGGAGGATCAGTCCAGTGCGTCGCCTACGCACGCGGCCCGCAGGTTGAGCTCTTCGTGGGCCCCGCGTCGCCGCAAGCGACCGATGTCAGCCACGACGCTGCACGATCCCCATCAGCTTGTAGATCAGAAGCGCCGCGGTGAAGTCGAACGCATGAAACGGCGGGATCGGCGCGAACTCGAGCAGATCGAACCCGATGATGCGACGCTGCCGTGCCACCGATTCGAACAGGCCCAGCACCTGGTACCAGCCAAGTCCGCCGGGTACCGGCGTGCCTGTCGCCGGCAGCACGGAGGGGTCGATGCCGTCCGTGTCGATGGTGAAGAAGACGTCACGCGGGAAGTCCACCGGCAGCTCGATAGCATCGATGCGTTCGCGCACCAGCCGATCGGCGTCGATGTACCGCACGTTGTAGCGAACCCGCGCCGCCTGTTCTTCCTCGCAGTACGCACGGTTGCCAAGCTGGAACAGCGGAATACCTGCTTCCACGACTCGTCGCATCACCGAAGCGTGGCTGAGCGGGTCTCCCTCGTAGCGATCACGCAGATCAGCGTGGGCGTCGATCTGCACCACGCCGAAGTTGGTGTGGCCTGCGGCGAGATACCCTTGCACGACGCCCCACGTGACCGTGTGCTCGCCGCCCAGCACGACCGGCGTCGCGCCAAGCTGGACGATTCTCGCGACCGCCGCCGCAATCGTGGCGATGACCTTCTCCGGTTTGCCGCGGCAGTCGATCGCGGGCCACGTGTAGATGCCGTCGGCGCCGGGATCGCTCGCGCCGTCCCAGCGCTCGAGCTGATCGGAAGCGGCGAGGATCGCCGCCGGCCCCTTTGCGGTCCCGTGTCCGTACGAGACCGTCTTCTCGTAGGGGACAGGGAGCACATGGAAACGCGCTTGCTCGGGTGCAATCTCGCCGAGCTCGCTGCCGAGGAAGCGCGGCGAGGCTGGCCGAGGGCGAGAACGCTTGGCTGCGGGTCGCTTCGAGGGCGCGGTTGCTTTGCGGGCGGGAGCCATTGGTTTCATGAAAGCCGGAGCTTGAAATCTTCGTATCCGAACTCGCGCACGATGCTCAGCGCATCGGTCGCCGAGTCCCAGAGCGCGATGGTCGGCAGGCGCATGCCGTTGAACGTGGTGGTTTTCACCATCGAATAGATTGCCATGTCCTCGAACACCAGCCGGTCGCCGACGCGCAGCGGCCGCGCGAACGAATAGTCGCCGATGACGTCGCCCGCAAGGCAGGTTTGGCCGCCGAGCCGATATACGTGGGGATGCTCGTGCGGCTCCCCGCCATCGATGATGCGCGGACGGTAGGGCCCCTCGATCACGTCGGGCATATGGCAGGTCGCGGACGTGTCGAGGATGGCGAGCGGCATGTCGTTCCACGCGAGGTCGAGTACCTCGGCCACGAACACGCCCGCGTCGAGCGCGATCGCTTCACCGGGTTCGAGATAGACCTGCACGCCATGGCGCGTACTGAACTCGCGCAGCAACCGCACCAGCCCGTCGATGTCATAGCCGCTGCGCGTCAGGTGATGTCCGCCGCCGAAGTTGATCCACTCCATGCGGGAAATGAACTCGCCGAACTTGCGTTCGAACGCATCGACCGTGCGTGCGAGCGGCGCGAAGTCGTCTTCGAACAGCGTATGGAAGTGCAGGCCGCTGATGCCGTTCAGGTCGCCGCGAAACTGCGACCGCGGAATGCCCAGGCGCGAGTGTGGCGCGCACGGATCGTAGAGCGGGTTCTTGCCTTCCGAGTGCTCGGGATTTACGCGCAGCCCGAAGCGCAACGTCGGACGGCGCGCGCGCGCCTCGCGGATGAGCGGCTGGAAGCGCTCCCACTGGGCGAACGAGTTGAACAGCACGTGGTCCGAGATTTCAAGTATCTCCGCGAGGTCGCGCTCGTTGTAGGCGGCCGAGAAGGTGTGGACTTCGCCGCCGAACTCCTCCCGGCCGAGACGGGCCTCATCGAGCCCGCTGGCACAGGTTCCGCGCAGGTAGCGCGAAACGATCGGCGCGAAGCGCCACATCGCGAAGGCTTTGAGCGCGAGCAGGATCTTCGCGCCGCTTGCACGCTGGATCCGGTCGAGCACCTGCAGGTTTTCTTCGATCGCGACCTTGTCGACGACGAAGCAAGGCGAGGGCACGCGGGCAGTGTCGAATCTCCGGAACCGCTCGGTGCGTGAAGAAACGTCGGCCACTTCGGCGGCGTGCCATCAGGCCATGGGCGCGTCGGGCGTCACCACTGTCCATGGCAGCCCGTAGCGGTTCATGTCTTCCATGAACGGGTCGGGGTCGAACTGCTCGAGATTAAAGACCCCTTGGCCGCGCCACTTGCCGGTCAGCATCAACCTGGCGCCAATCATGGCCGGGACGCCGGTCGTGTACGAGATCGCTTGTGCTCCAACCTCGCGATAGCACGCCTCGTGGTCGCAAATGTTGTACACGAATGCGAGCTTCTCCTCGCCGCCCTTGCGACCGCGCACGAGGCAGCCGATGCACGTACGTCCCTTCGTGAGCGGGCCGAGGCTGGAGGGGTCCGGCAGCAGCGTTTTCAGGAACTGCAGCGGCACGATCTCGCGCCCCTGGTACATCACCGGCTTGATCGAGGTCATGCCGACGTTGCCCAGCACGCGCAGGTGGTTCAGGTAGTTGTCCGAGAACGTCATCCAGAAGCGGGCGCGACGCAGGGTCGGGAAGTGCTTGATGATGGACTCGAGCTCTTCGTGGTAGAGCAGGTAGACCTTGCGCGTACCGATGCCCTCGGGAAAGTCGAACATTCTGCTCACGGACAACGGATCCGTCGCCTGCCAGCCGCCGTTTTCCCAGTAGCGGCCGACAGACGTGATTTCGCGGATGTTGATCTCCGGGTTGAAGTTCGTGGCGAAGGGCTGGCCGTGGTCACCGGTATTGCAGTCGATGATGTCGAGCTCGTCGATCGTGTCGAAGTGATGCTTCGCGAGATAGCTCGTGAATACATTGGTGGCGCCCGGATCGAACCCGCTGCCAAGCAGCGCCATCAGGCCGCCGCGTCGGTAGCGATCCTGGTACGCCCACTGCCAGCTGTACTCGAACCTGGCAGTGTCGCGGGGTTCGTAGTTGGCGGTATCCAGGTAGTCGACGCCGGTCGCCAGGCAGGCGTCCATGATCGCCAGATCCTGGTAGGGAAGCGCCACGTTGATGACGATGGCGGGCTTTTCGCGTTCGATCAGGGCGGTTGTCTGTGCGACGTCGTCGGCATCGACCTGTGCGGTCGAAATGGGGCGCTTGAGCTGCGCGGCGATGCGCTTGCACTTCTCCTCGGTGCGGCTCGCCAGGACGATCTCGGAGAACACCTCCGGAACCTGCGCACACTTGTGCGTGACAACCTGTCCGACGCCGCCCGCGCCGATGATCAACACCTTTGCCATACGCGCAGCCTCCGCGGTCAATCTTCTTCGAAGTAGGTGTAGCCGCGCAGGCTCGCGCCGAACGCTTCGAGCACCGCCTGGCGCTCCATGACCGAAATGCGGCCGGCGCGCACTGCCTGCTCCGCGGTCCTGCGGAAGCGTTCGAGCAGCTGCTGCGGTTGATATTCGACGTAAGTCAGCACGTCGGCGATGCTGTCACCGCTCATCTCGCGCACGAAATCGAACGTGCCATCCTCGTTGATGCGTACGCTCGCCACGTTCGTATCACCCATCAGGTTGTGCAGATCGCCAAGCGTCTCCTGGTAGGCGCCGACCAGGAACACGCCGAAGTAGTACGGCTCGTCGTCGAGCAGCGGGTGCACCGGCAGCGTCTTGCGGACGCCGCGCGAGCCGATGAACTGGTCGATCTTGCCGTCGGAATCGCAGGTGATGTCGGCGAGGATTGCCTGGCGCGTCGGCTCCTGGTCCAGCCGATGCACCGGCATGATGGGGAAGATCTGGTCGATCGCCCACACATCGGGCAGCGACTGGAACACGGAGAAGTTCCCGTAGTAGATGTCCGAGAGCGACTGCTCGAGGCCATCGAGGCCCGGTGGCACCCGCTTCACGTCGTGCATTTCGCGCACGATTCCGCGCACGACCTCGAGGAAGATGTTCTCGGCGACCGAGAGCTCGCGCAACCCGATCTGGCCGCGCTTGAACAGCTCGCGCAATTCGCCGCGGTAGTAGACCGCGTCGTTGTAGCACTCCTGCACGTTTCTCGGGTTGATGTCGCGCAGCGCCAGGCGCAGGTTGCCGATCAACTCGTGCTCGCCTTGTGGATTGGGCTCGGGAATCTGGCCTGGCTCGAAATGGGTGACATCAAGAATGTTGAACAACAGCACCGACGAGTAGGCGACCGTCGCGCGCCCCGACTCGGTCACGATCACGGGGTGTTCGATGCCAAGCGGGTCGAGCACGCTCATGATCGTTTCGACGATGTCGGAACAGTACTCGTCGAGCGAATAGTTCTTGCTGTAGTCGTAGTTGGTCTGGGACCCGTCGTAGTCGACCGCGAGCCCACCCCCGAGGTCGAGGAACCCGAGCGTCGCCCCCTCACGCTTGAGCTCGGCGTAGTAACGAACCGCCTCGAGCACACCGCTGCGAATGTCGCGGATGTTCGGGATCTGCGAGCCGAGGTGGTAGTGCATCAGCTGCAGGCAGTCCAGCATCTCGTGCCGCCTGAGGTTGTCGATGAGGTCGACGATCTGCGAGGTGGTCAGGCCGAAGATGCTGCGATCGCCGCTCGACTCGTTCCAGGCGCCCCCCACCCGCGAAGCGAGCTTCACGCGTACTCCGAGCATGGGGCGCACGCCGAGCGCGCGGCTCGCCTCGAGCACGATCGGAAGCTCGGTGGGTGTCTCGAGCACGAAAAAACAGGCGTAACCCAGCTTGAGCGCGTGCAGGCCGAGGGTGATGAACTCGGTGTCTTTGTAGCCGTTGCAGACGATGTACCCGGAGCCGGGTTCGAGCGTCGCGAGCGCGATCAGAAGTTCCGCCTTGCTGCCGGCTTCCAGCCCGTGCCCGTAGCGCGCACCGAAGCGCGCGATCTCCTCGATCACCTGGCATTGCTGGTTGACCTTGATCGGGAAGACGCCGCGATATCGACCGCGGTAGGCAAGCACCTGCATCGCCCGAGCGAACGATTCGTTAAGCAGCGATACCTGGGCATCCAGAATGTTCTCGATGCGCAGTAGCACCGGCATCTGCAGCCCCCGCTGCAGCATGCCGGCGATGATGTCGAGCAGGGTCACGCGAGCGCGCCGACCGTTGAAAGGCACGCTTACGCCGACGCTGCCGTCTGCGGACAGGTCAAAGTACCCGGCGCTCCAGCTCCGGATTCCGTAGAGCTCCTCCGCTTCGGCGGCGCTCCAGTTGGATGCAACGTGTGGTTTCAGCCTTCGCTCTTTCGCTTCCTCATCCCGCTCGCCAACACGGTCGCGCGAGAGGCGCGCATCTTGCACGTTGGCGTCCTCAAGATCAACCGAATTAGGCCACGGATTGGCGGCGATTGACGCCAGGCGGTCCGGGCTGTCGCCTGCTGGTGGGTGGCGGGATGGTCTGCGCACCATGCCTGGCCGCTCGGACAACTACGATCCGACGCGCTCTTCGGCCGACCGGTTCGACGTGCGTCTCGACCCCGAAGGCATCCGCGTTTCGAACGATGGCGAGCACGTTTTCATCTCGGATGAATACGGGCCATACGTTTACGAATTTACTCGGCGCACCGGCAAGCGTGTGCGGTCGTTCGCTCTGCCCGACAACCTGGCGATCACCCACCTGAGCCCGCAAGGTGCGGTCGAGCTCGCGTCGAACACCGTCGGACGCGTTGCGAACAAGGGTATGGAGGGCCTTGCAATCACTCCCGACGGGATGACACCCGTCGGAATCATGCAGGCCAGTCCGCCTGCCGAGCGCCCATCGCTTGCTGTGCGGACACCGACTGGATGCCGCATTCATCGCGAAGGGATCAAGCGTGCAACGCATCGGCCAGACTGCGCGCGATGTCGCGCGCGGCCAGCGGCTTGGCGAGCACTTCGGCGATTCCCAGATCGCGCGCGCGTTCGGTGAGCGCGGGGGTCACGTAACCGCTGATCAGCATGATCGGGATATCGGGCCGGATGCGGCGGATCTCGCCGGCGAGCTCGGAACCGGTCATCTCGGGCATCGCTTCGTCGGAGAGGACGGCGTCGAAACGTTGCGGTGTCTGGCGGAATGCGGCCAGCGCCTCGGTGCTGGAGGCGAAGCCGACCGGCTCGTAGCCGAGTCCGGCCATCATCTCTTCGCCGAGCCGCACCAGCGCCTCTTCATCGTCGACGAGCAGGATCGTTTCGCCGTGGCCGGCGGGGATGCGCTCGATCTGCGCAGGGGTCGGCTGCGCGCTGCCGTGCCACGGCAGGTACACGCAGAACGTGCTGCCGGCGCCGAGGCGGCTCTCGACGTCGATGCCTCCGCCCAGGTCGGTGACGATGCCGTGCACCAGCGAGAGGCCGAGCCCGGTGCCGACGCCAACGACCTTGGTGGTGAAGAAGGGATCGAAGATGCGTTCGAGCACATGCGACGCCATGCCGCTTCCGGTATCACGCACGCTGAGCTTCACGTAGCCGCCGGGCGCCAGCTGCATCGTCGACACGCACACCACTTCACTCAACTGCGCGGTCTGCAGGGACACGGTGAGCGTGCCGCTCGAACTCATTGCCTGCACGGCGTTGGCACACAGGTTCATCACCACTTGATGGATCTGGGTCGCATCCCCGAGCACCGCGGCCGCGCCGGCCGCGAGCTCGTGCTCGAGATGCACGCCCGCCGGCAGGGATGCGGCGATCCCGCCGAGCGCCTCTTCGACCACTGATTGCACGTTCACCGGTCCGCGCTCGCCCATGCCCGAGCGGCTGAACGCCAGAATGCGCTCGACCAGCGACTTCGCACGCAACGCCGCGCTGATCGTGGCATCGAGGTGACGGCGCTGCCGCGTGCCTTGCTCGGCGTCGCGCTGTGCCATTTCGCCATAACCGAGGATCGCGGCCAGGATGTTGTTGAAGTCGTGCGCGATACCGCCGGCCAACGTGCCGATCGCTTCGATCTTCTGCGATTGGCGCAATTGCGCTTCGAGGCGCTCGCGCTCGGCCTCGGCGTCCTTGCGCTCGGTGATGTCGTCGAGCGAACCGGCCATCCGGTACGCCTGCCCCTGGTCGTCGCGCAGCGCGACGCCGCGCTCGCGAAACCAGCGCCAGCCATCCGAGCGATGATGATGGATCCGGTATTCGACCTCCCAGTGCGAGCCGGCGCCGTCCAGGTACGCCTGCAGCGCTTCGTGCACGCGCTTTTGGTCGTCCGGGTGATAGCGGAACAGGCTCAACCACTGTTCGGCCGGGCGCATCGGCTCGCCTGGATCGACGCCTAGCAACTCCTGCGCGCGCGCCGACATGAAGAACGTCTGGTCGCGCATGTCCCAGTCCCACATGCCTTCGTTCGACCCGGCAACGGCGAGTTGATAACGCTGCTCCGACTCGCGCAGCGCTTGTTCGGTGCGCTTGTGAGCATCGATGTTGCTGATCGAGCCAGACCAACGCATCGCCTCCCCGTCGGTGCCCAGCAGATGGCTACCGCGGATGCGCACCCAGCGGTAGCTGCCGTCGGGCTGACGCACCCGGCAGTCGGCTTCCAGTACTTCACCGCCGTTGCGCGGCTGGCGCTTGAAGGTCCGCTTCAGATTCGGCTTGTCGTCGGGGTGAATCGTCAGCTGCGCGAGCCATTCATCGTGCGTGCGCACGACAACGCCGCTGTCGATTCCTGCAATGCGCATCGCACGTTCGGAGGCGAACATCCTGTCATTTGCGATGTCCCAGTCGAGGATGCCATCGTTCGTGCCGGCTACCGCAAGCGCGAATCGCTGCTCGCTCGCGCGCAGCGCCTCCTCGGCGCGCCGCTGTGTGTCGATGTCGAGCACCGAGCCAGCCATGCGGTACGGTTGCCGCCGGCGTGGCGCACGCACAGCGCGCGGATGCGTACCCAGCGATATCGGCCGTCGTCATGGCGCACGCGGTAATCGACCTCGTAGGAGGGTGTCTCACCTGCCAGGTGCGCCCGGATCCGTTCGGCGCGCAGCGGCACGTCGTCCGGATGCACGCGCAACGACGCGAGCAGATCGGTCAGCGGCTGCAGTTCTGGCTGCGGCGGCAGACCCTGCAATTGGCGCGCGCGCGCCGACTCGAACGCGATCCCCGCCTCGAGATCCCAATCCCAGACGCCGACGTCAGAACCCGCCACCGCGAGCGCAAAACGCTCCTCGCTGACGCGCAGCGCCTCGTCGGTGCGCTTGCGCTCGGTGGTGTCGATGCTAACGCCCGCCACACGCACGGAGCGCCCATCGGGGCCGCGAAACGCCTGCGCCCGCGTCGTCATCCAGATCACCGTGCCGTCCTCGTGCACGATGCGGTGCTCGAAATCGACCCGATCCAGTTTGCCGGCCGCGATGTCGCCGGTGATTTTGCTCACGCGCTCGCGGTCGTCCGGGTGTACCGGTAGCTGCGCGAGGTACTCGTGCCGCGTCGCTGGCCGGGTGTCCGGCGGCAGCCCGGAGAGCTCGTTCAGGGTGGGGGAAACGAACAGCGCATCGGTCGAGAGGTCCCACACCCAGTGGCCGCCGCGCAGTCCGGACATCGCGAGCGCGTAGCGCTCTTCCGACTGGCGTCGCTCGTCTTCGGCGCGCCGGCGCGCATCGATGTCGCTGACCGATCCGGCCATGCGCAACGGCTTGCCGTTCGCATCGCGCACGCACAGGCCGCGTGCCCGCACCCAGCGATAGGCTCCGTCGGGCTGGCGCACGCGGTACTCGAACTCGTACAGCGGTGTCTGGCCGGCCATGTGCGCTTCGACCGCCGCCAGCCGCGCGGCGCTGTCATCGGGGTGGACCTGGAGTTGCGCTTGCCACTGGTCGCGTGGTGTTGTTTCCGATCCCGGCGGCAGACCGTACAGTTCGCGCGCTCGTGCCGACGCGAAGATGACGTCTGTGTGGCCGTTCCAGTCCCAGATGCCGTCGTCGGAGCCGGCCACTGCGAGGGCAAAACGTTCGCGCGACGCCTGCAATGAACCATGTGCCGCGTCGAGCCGCCGCAACTGGCGGGTCACGATCGCCAGCAGCAGCGCCGCCAGCAAACCGAGGGCGAGCGTTCGTAGCGCGGTGCGTGTCGCCTCGGCGCGCCAATCAGCGAGGGCGACATCAGCGTCACGCGAGACGACGACCAGCAGCGGATAGTCGGGCACTGCTCGCATCGCGACGAAGCGGTCGATGCCGTCGACCGGACTGCGCGCGCGAAACGGCCCGGACTCGGAAGGGTCGCGTCCTGTGAGCATCGCGTTGTACTGCAGGTATTTCTTGCCGAGCGAGCTCTCCACCGGCGGATACCGCGCAAGCAGTGCGCCGTTGGTGTGGAGCAGCGTCACGTTGGTACCGGGGTCCATGCGGATATCGCGGTAGAAGTCCTGGAAATAAGCGACCAGG
>Ga0137410_10003854_pt1 | contig 10166 bp, 8 predicted proteins | sample CZODoug1_16funga_FD_108878 | JGI IMG/M metagenome (GOLD analysis project Ga0137410, IMG submission 108878) | Vadose zone soil fungal communities from Angelo Coast Range Reserve, California, USA - CZODoug1_16fungal (Illumina Assembly) | ecosystem: Environmental > Terrestrial > Soil > Vadose zone... | reverse complement strand
TCGGGTTCCATCACATCCACCATCTCAGCCCGAAAATTCCGAACTACAAGTTGCAGCGGTGTCACGAAGAAAACCCGCTCTTCCAGGAATCCACGGTCCTGGGACTCCGGGCGAGTTTGAAAACAGCTTCGATGAAACTGTGGGACGAAGAACGCCAGCGGATGGTCGGCTTCAACCAAATCAGTACCGCGAGCGGTAGCGAGCGGGAATCCTATAAATAGACTTCTCTGGGATTCCCGCTCTACTGATTTGGTTGATCAGCGCGCCGAGGAAGCGGCCCGGAACAGCCGGAACGGACGGAACAGAAAAAATCCTTTGCCTTTTTTCTTCCCGCTCGTCCCGTTATCCTCATCTTTTTCGTCGTCTTTCTTCTTTGCTCTGGCCTTTACATCCGCCGCGTCATCTTTCTTCTTCGCTCTGGCCTTTACATCCGCCACGTCGTCTTTCTTCTTCGCCTTGACCTTTACATCCGCCACGTCATCTTTCTTCTTCGCTTTGACCTTTACGTCCGCCACATCATCTTTCTTCTTTGCTCTAGTCTTTCCGTTCGCCGCGTCGTCTTTCTTTTTCTCTATCGACTTGACGCTCTTGGACGCCGAAGTGGAATTGGAGACGGCTTTTACTTCTTTTACTTTCCGGCTCTCCCGGCGTCCCTGCGACTCTCTCGAGAGAGCGATGTCGCTCTCATGATCTCGGATCATGAGGTCGCCCACCAAAAACGCCGCTCTGAAGCCGTCCAATCCGTTAAGTCCTCCGTTGACTATTCTCCGCGCCGCGGCCAAATCGCCCGCCGACAGGGCGCTCCTGATCGAAGGCTCATTCTGCTTCAGATACGCCGCCAGTATTTGGGCGGCGGGCTGTGGGGAGTTGGCCAGTTCCGGATTGCCGATCAAGTCGTATCCGAGCAGGACCCCATAAAGCTTGTAGTTCTTTCTGCCGGTCAATTGGATGAACCCGCGACCTTTGAACATCGCGCCGTCAGGCGGCCCCATATTTCCGAGGTCCTGTCTCCAGTCATATTTGTTGAAGGGCGAGCCAGGCAATTCCGTGTTGAACGGCGAGGGCGCCTCGCTGATCGGATCGAAAGTGGCGCTCTCCGCGCGCATAGTCGCAAGCGCCATCAGGATCATCGCCTTGTCTACGAGCCCTTGCTCGGTAAGCGCCCGGCGCACGAGCGGTAAATACTTTTCGATATTGGCGCGCGAGGCGGCGGGGAACATCCTGATGACCAGATCCGGCGTCAACTGCGACATCGCCGGCGTCTCGCTGTAGACGTCGGACAGATCCGTAGGCTTATACACCTCGGAAAACGCCGCGTTCAGGCGCGTATCGAATCCCGACGCGATTAAACCCCCGATTAAAATGGCGCTGTCCGCGCCCATTATTCGTGACGACGATTCGGCGTGAGGATTGAACGTCAATACGCAGCAGGCGATTTGATATAGGACAAAGGTTAATAAAAAACCTCTGGTTGTTCCGTATCTCTTCCAGATCATCGCCACCTGGATGGCAACAGTCGTGCCGACAGGATAGGCGATTTTTATGGCTCAATCGATTTCTATTTCAATCCGCAATGACAAATGTCAAATCTCAAATGCTCTTCTTCATTCGGATTGGTTCGTGGTTTTTACCGGCTCGGATGTTTGTCGGTGGGATCGGCGATACTCTTCCATCAGACGCTGCATGATGTCTGAAAAAGTCCAGTTCGGGTCGAGCGACGGATCGGATTTCATCTTCTCGTCGAATTCCTGATAGGCCCGCGCCCGCGCCCACGCGAAAAAATGCGCCAGTTCGTAATCAATCTCCGCCATTGATCGCAAGCTCTTTGTGATGAAACAGTAAATACTCGATGAAGAAAGACGGCGCGATTTTCAAGCCTTAGGCGATGGGAGTCAAGCTGAGAGTCCGGATTGCGCCTCATTTCAGAAGGTATCGGCAAAGTCAAGCCCCAATTTAATCGGGATACTATACGAGGACCGCCTTAATGTTGGATTGGAATTTTAATGATCAATCGGCTTCCATTTCGGCGCGTTCCGATGTATAACTACAGCCGTCCCAAATTCCTCACGTTCCCCTGATAGCTGTCGATTAAGTCAAAACCGTTGTAAAGCGCCAAAGATAGGCCTACACAAAGCCCCATTACGGTTGTGGCTTTTGGGGATACTCAAATATCACACCTTTGCTTAATCGTTGACCCATTCGAGTGGACGCGCAAACTATATCAGTAACATTTGCTATTGCCTTGAGGCAGTTGAACGGCAATGGTGAGTGGATAATGAAAAGTTGAGATCTTCCTGCATAAAGATGTTAAACATCGATCGGGCTGGAAAGTTACTGTCGTTGGTGTTCAGGGTTGGAGGTGCGCCCTTGTCGATAGTAAACGCGATAGCTGTCCCCCGAATACAAACATAAAATTATTAGGTAAAAGGAGAGCCTGAATGCTAGCTCCAAATACGCTCTTGCAAGGCCGCTATTTGGTCATGCGCCTGCTGGGACAAGGAGGAATGGGAGCGGTTTATCAAGCGACGGACAGAAAGTTTGGCAACGCGGTAGCTCTAAAGGAGACTTTTTACAACGACCTGCAACTTCGGAAAGCCTTTTCGCACGAAGCCAGGCTGCTCAATCGTTTGCGTCACGCCGCGTTGCCGGTCGTGACTGATTATTTCGCGATCGGCGAAAGACAATTTCTGGTGATGCAGTACATCCCGGGCAAGGACCTCGAGCAACTGCTGGCCGACAGGAAAACGCAGAGCCAGGGAGTCTTTATGCCGTCGCAGGTTCTGCGATGGGCCGATCAACTGCTCGACGCGCTTGAATACCTGCACTCGCAAAAACCGCCGATCATCCACCGGGACATCAAGCCTCAAAACCTGAAGCTGACGCCGCGTGGCGAAGTGATCCTGCTCGATTTCGGTTTGGCGAAAGGGATTGTCACGCATCAATCACAGGTCAGTCAGAGCATTCGCGGTTACACGCCGAATTACGCGTCGCTCGAACAAATTCGCGGCACGGGCACCGACTCGCGCAGCGATATTTACAGCATCGGCGCGACAATGTACCACCTGTTGACCGGCGAAATGCCGCAGGACGCGTTGACTCGCATCGCGGCGATCTTGATGAGCCAGCCTGACCCTCTGAAGTCGATCTCCTCGATGAATCCCGAAGTTCCCGCCCAGGTCGCGCAGGTGATTGAAAAGGCTATGGCGGCGCACCCGGACCAGCGTTACAGTTCGGCGGCCGCGATGCGACAGGCTCTACGAAGCGTGGCGTCGAGCGCCCCGCCTCCGAGTTTGCATCGCGCCCAGACGTTGACCGACGAGCCGGTGAGGGTAAACGCCTTCGCCGCTGACCCGCGCCCGAAGAGTGAAAATCGGGGCTTGCCGACGCCGCCTGTGATGAGGCCGGAAGCGGCGCAGTCGGGGTCGGCGCAAGCGGCGGCGAAACCGGGAGAGTCGCAGATTACCGATCACGTCATCGTCCTGCTTGACAAGGTCGGTCAGAATACGTCGGGGAAGAACTCTCAGGGGCGGAATTCTCGACAAAAGGACGCTCCGCCAAAAGCCGCTCCGGCGCCGGCCGTGCAAGAAAGGACCCCTCCGGTAAAAGAAGTTCCGTCGAGGGACGCTCAGGAAAAGAACTTTCGAGTAAACGGCGCCAAGGGAAATGGACTTCAGGAAAATGACGTTCGGCTGAACCAGCTTCCGCGAAGAAAAGATATTCGAGGGAAGTCTTTTTTCCTGAGAAAAGTCCAGCAGGAACAGGAAAAGAAATTGCGAGCGGCGCGATCGTCGAAACAAAAAAGGCGTAAGACGCTGCCATCCAGCGTCGTCCTCGCTCTCCTGATAACGCTGACCGCCGGTATTGTCGTATACCAGACGTATAAGATGTGGCCCCGTCTGTTTATACTCGCGACGGATCTGGTCTCATCCACTTCGACGACCTTCGGCGGGCCGACTGTAACTCCATCGCGCGTCGAGGCGCTTCGCTACTACCTCGAGATAGCTCCCTCGGATGGCGCGACCAGCCAAAAGGCCGTGCGCGGGACCGGATTGGGGCCGTTGGAGGCCGGCGCGAAATTCAAATTTCATTTCAAGCCGACGGAAGGCGGCTATCTTTACATCATCGCATTGGGCGTGAACGGCGTCCCTCAAACCTTCCTTACGCCTCGACCGATTCCGTCGTTTGGAGTGGTCACGAATTGGAGCGCCGCCGGTAGAGATTTCAATTTCCCCGATGGCGGGCAATGGTTCATGATCCAGAAAGAGGCGGAGAGCACTCCATTCACCGTCATCTTTTCTAAAACCCCGTTGAAGGCCCCGGCCTTCCTTTCATCGGACGCGGGCCGCGATTTGAGCGCCGAAGAGCGACAGGAACTGATGGATTTGAAAAAACGATATGCCGGCAACACTCCGGAGCTGGTCGCGATGAAGGACGGAAATCAGCCTTTCGTCTCCGTGCAATCGCCGGAGCGCGCCGCCAACGAGCCGGTAATTTTCGACATCTCAATCAAACGCCAGTAAAGTTTAGGCGCATGATTTACAGTACGTGGAGCGTCAGCGACCTGAGCATCGATCAAAAGACCTTCTGATCGATGCTCGGGTCGCTGACGCTCCACGTACTGTATCTGAGACAGACGAACAAAAAATCGAGCGAACGGGGGAATTCGTTTGACGCGCATCTCCTTTTTGTATATAACCTCGCCCACTCTTTGCGCTTCTAGTGAAGAGCATCCATAGATAATTCGATTATATTAGTGGGGAGAGAGTAAATCGTGCCCTGGTCGATCCGATAACTTTCCCGCTCTTCCCAACCCGAGTCTCACAATCACATTCGTGTTGTGCTTGGAATCATCGATCTTCAATATTCGATGGCCGCGCACGTGTGCGCGCTGCGGCCACCAGGAGAAACCCGTAGTGACCATGCCGCTTCCCTCCCTGTTTCTCTTCGCTTTTGCGTTGAGTCTGATCTGTTCCCTGTTCATCACGGGCGGAAATCTCCGTGACTCGTTCGCGCTGATGCGGGCTTGTCTCGTTCACTGGCTCCGCGCGTTCCGTCGTGGCCCGTGTCCTGGCGGCAGAACACGATCCCCGTGATCAGGGCGATTTATTATCCGGGGACGGCCACGGGGTACTGGTTCGAGGACGGCGATTCCTATTCGCCATACGGGATGATTCGCAAGGTGAGCGAGCGCCGTGGCATGACCTTCGACGGCGCGCCCTGGGATCAACAGGGCAATATCGGCGCGGGTGTGATGTCGCGGGAGATGACTTACAACTACCCGCAGTCCGGCGGCTCTTACAGTGACATGCCGACCTACACGCAGATGACCGAGGATTGGGCCGGTCGCGTCACAGACGCCGCGCCGGTGACCTCCTTTTCGGTGGTCCCGAACGGCGGGACTCTGACGACGACGATCACGCGTCCTGACGGCGCGCAACTGGCGCAGGTCACCGACAACAATCAGAGTTCGGCGACATACGGAATGCTGCTCGAAGATTCGCTCACGCGCGACGGCGCGGTATTAAGCGGGTCGAAGGCATTCTGGCAGATCGGGGACTACAATTCGCCGCGCCCGTGGCGCACCGAAGCCACCGACGAACGAGGTCGGATGACGGCGACGACCTACAATTATGACCCGGGTTACGGCTCGCGCTACAACTCGGTGATTGACGCGCGGGCATACGGCTACAGCGGCGAGTTGCTGCGCCGCACGCACACCGAATACCTGAGCGACGGCAATTACAACGGGTCCCTGCAAAATTCCGGGACGCTGTGGTGGAAGCAAGGCGGAGGGCTTTACGGCGGGCCGATCTGGAGTGGGTCGCACATCTTCAATCTGGTCACTCTGACCGAGATGTACGCAGGAGACGACGCGACACGACTCTCACGCACGGAGTACCAATACGATGGCTACGGCCTGATGGATAACCCCGGTATTGTACAATACAACAGTTGGTATAATCCGCACACGCCGGATCAGGTAGTGTGCGAGGATGTGCCTGATCCGACCGACGTAGATTGCACGGGCTGTCCTCCTCCTCCCAGGGAATGTCAAATTGGCGATGGAATTTGTAATTACAACAGAGTATGCAATTCCTATCAGCAATACGATTCGAGAACCTTGTATCGTGGTAACGTGACACAGGATCCGGTGACGGGGCGAGACGGCTTCGACAACCTGGCCTATAGCGCGGTGAACAATCGAATCATTTCGCCTGGCTTAATGAATATGAAGACTGGATTAAAGAAATCGAAAAAGACAGTGAGAAAGACAACGAGAAAAAAAAGTAGTGAGCCGATAGTTGAGATGGGTTCTGGCAACATCTGGACCGACCTTGGGTTCCCCGATGCCGAAGAGAGACAGGCAAAGGCCCTTTTGTCGGATGCGATCGAAGAAGCTATTAAGCACCGTCGATTAACGCAAACGCAGGCCGCTGTGATTCTCAGGGTGGATCAATCGAAAGTCTCCAAGATTGTGCGCGGTCGGGTAAGCCACTATTCACTCGATAGGCTGATTCGCTTTTTAAACGCTCTTGACCGAGACGTTGACATCGTAATTCGCCCGAAGGCGAAAAGCCGGAAGAAGGCGGCTTTAAAAGTGATTGCAGCATCTCGCGTGGCGTGATTCAGATCAACCGAAACGCAGAGGCGCGCATCCGGCGCCCAATCGCCTCAATCACGGACGCGGGCGGGGAATACCCGCCCCTACGTTGTTGTCGAGCATCTAAACGTTCGGCGACCTGCGCACTCTGGGACCTCTTGGCGTCTTGGCGGTTGGCTTTTTCAGTTATGCTTCTTCGCGCTCTTGTCGGGTTTTGCGCCATGCGTCTTGCCCGCCTTGCCAGTCTTGCCCGCCTTGCCCTTTTTGTCCATCTTAAAGGATGTCTTCGCGCCTTTGCCGCCTGTTTTGCGCGCGCGTTTCGGTTTGATCGGTTCGGTAATTTCTTCGATCACTTCCGCGATGGCGTCGGACGATTTCCGGGCCACGCGGCTTGCGCCGACGGCGGCGCCTAGAGCGAATTCGGCCATCTCCAGCGCCGCCTCGGGGCTCAGCAATTTGTACCAGCGGTGATAGGCGCTCGTGGGCTTACTGTTCTTCGCATAATCTACAAGCATCCGCGCCACGGCGTCCGTGACCCAGTTGAAATAAGGCTCGGTCACGGACCAGATGTCGGCGTCGGGCGCCGGGTTGGTGAAATCTACGGCGTAGGGAACGCCGTCTTTGATCGCGAACTCGACGGTGTTCAAATCGTATCCCAGCGCCTCGTTGATCAGGATGGTGTCGCGAATCATGCGGTCTCTCAGATCGCGCGGGATAGTCTTCAACTCCTCCTGCGGCAGGTAGCGGCGATTCTTCGGATCGTAAGGCATCACCAGCGCCTCGCGCCTGGCGACGCAATAGCAGCGCGTGTATTGTGTGAAATCAATGAACTCCTGCAGCATCATGGCCAGCGCCCCGGTGCGGTCATAACACTCCCACAGCTCTTCTTTCGAGTGTACCTTGTAAACATTCTTCCATCCGCCTCCGTCGTGCGGCTTCAATATGGCCGGCAAGCCCACGTGTTCGATGACGCCGTCCCAGTCGAGCGGAAATTCAAGGTTGCGCAGGCTGGCGTCGGTGACGCCCTGTTTATAAGATTTTTGCGGCAGGAGGACCGTCTTCGGGACGGCGATGCCGAGTTTCGTGGCGAGCGAGTAGCCGAAGAATTTTTCGTCCGACGACCACCAGAAGGGATTGTTGACCACGATCGCGCCGTTGAGGACGGCGTTTTTGAGGTATGATCGAAAGAACGGGATGTCGTGCGAGATGCGGTCGAAGATCAAGCGATAGGGAGTCGGCTCGCCCATTTTTACGCCGCCGATTTTGACGTATTCGGCGGTGACGCCGGCGTTCATACCGTTGATCTTTTCAATCAACGCCGGGGGAAACGTGTTTTCCATTCCAACCAGAATTCCGATTTTCATTTCTCATCTCCTTCTCTTACCCTTACTCTTATCCTTTATATATTAAAGGCGCTGATTTTACGCAGGCCCACCAGTTGGTTTTCGTTCAGAAACCAGACTATTATCTTGTCGAAGACTGGCGACAGGCGCCGGTAGTGCGTTATCATCCCGCGAAATCAAACCACGAAGTGTAATTTCCAAGTGGGAAGGTGTCAAATCAAATGGCTCTTAGGAATTTTATGACTGCTCCGAAAAGGCTGGCCTCCGCTGTTCTTTTACTGTCTCTCTTCCTTTCTTCGCCGATGATCCGGCCGATTGGCGCCGGCGCGCAAAAGAAGCCGAAGCCGGAAGACATCGTCGAACGTTCGATAATCTATTACGGCAGCCGCGCGGCGCTTTACGGCGTACAGCGCAATGGGACGCTGCGGGCGCTGATCAAATTCTTCACCCCCGAAGGAACCCGCGAAGGCAAGTCGGTGACGAAATTCATTCGCAAAGAAAAGCTCGCCCAGGATTTGTTGATGATCGACCTCGAATTGCCTGGCACGAGATATATCATCGGTTTCGACGGCCAGGAGACCTGGACAATACAGGACGGCGAAATTCAGAAGCCGACCCAGGAGGCGACGGAAGCTTTTCGTTCGGCGCATGAACACAGTTATGAAGCGTTGCTGCGTTACAAGGAGAACGGCTCGAAGCTCGAATACGTTGGCACGAATAAATTGGGGACGTTGGAGATGGACATCATTGACATGATCTCTCCGAGCGGAGCGCGAACGCGTTATGAGATCAGCCGCCGGACCGGGCGCATCATCTACGCCAACTACGAAGACTCGAAATCCACCCCGGTTAAATACCGGCTTTATTTCAAAGATTTCAAGCCGGTCCAGAACACTTTGGTGCCACACGAAATTCAGGTCTTTCAGGACGGCAAGCTGATCGAGGAGCGAAAGCTGGTCGAATCGGTCTTCAACATTCAGCTCGACGAAAAGGCCTTCAAGGCCGAAAACGCAAACAAGCCGACGGACACCGCGATTAAACCCTAGAGGATCGAGGATCGAGGATCGCTTTACGTATGATGAAGCGATCTTCGATCCTCGATTTTTTTGACAGCCTTCTCAGCTTGGGTGTAGCATTGTGTTTCTTTTATGGGCTTGCATAGCCTTAGCCTTTTCGCGCTCACCGCATGTTAGTAACTGAAATCTATGGCGATTCGCGCAAAGCTGGTTATCATCTTTTTTTTGATCATCATCGCGCCCATGTTCCTGCTCTGGGCGCGTTGGCAGGGGACAGCGCTAGGCGGGATCAAATCGGTTATGAGACAGGGGCTCGCGGACCGCGCGCGCGAAATTTCCGATCAGGTTACACGCTCACTGCAGGAACATCGGGTTCGGATTACATCGCTCACCAAACAACCGGGGCTGGCGACTTATGCCCGCGCGGCGGCGGCGCGAAGCGGCCAGGTCCCGCTCGACTATGGATTGCAAATCGATCTGTCGGCGTTTCTGACATCGCACTATAAGGAATACTCAGCTCTGATCATTATCAATCGCCGGGGCGCGCCGCTCTACAAGCTCGAACCCGGGGAACTGTACGGCGTGACCAGGGCTTTCTATACTGATGCGGATTTCACGAGCGAGGACGTCGTCAGCGCGCCTGAAGCGTTCGCCCCCGCCACCGACCAGATCTTCGTCTCGGAAGTTCAACAGGACACAAGCGGACCGCATGTCAAACTGATCTCCCCGCTGCGCGACGCCGCGAATAATGTGACCTCCGCGCTGGTCGTCAAACTGCGCGCCGAGGAGTTGCTGACGGCGGCGGCGGGGCCTCGCATCCCCGAAACGTCGGACCGATACTCGCCCGCGGCGGTTATTCTCAGTCCGGCAGGCGTCGTGCTTTACGCCGCCGACCCGGCGAAACAGGGCCGGATGTACGACGAGTCCTTCCCCGATCTGAGCGACGTCTTCGCCTCTTTGCGCGAAGGGCAGGGGAAGAACTTTGACCGCGACCAGTGGGTCTTTTCGAGTCATTTGCGCGAAAACGCGACGAAACTCTCGATCCTGATGATCGGAGATTACAGCAAAGGCGCCAAACAGCTCGATTTCGACAGCTATGTGCTCCTGCTGCTGACGATGTTGCTGGTCATTGTCGCGATGCTCGCGACAATGACCAGCAACATCGTCAGCAGCAGGAGCACATAGCTGTCGAAATCGAGCTGTTTG
>Ga0137410_10003850_pt1 | contig 10171 bp, 7 predicted proteins | sample CZODoug1_16funga_FD_108878 | JGI IMG/M metagenome (GOLD analysis project Ga0137410, IMG submission 108878) | Vadose zone soil fungal communities from Angelo Coast Range Reserve, California, USA - CZODoug1_16fungal (Illumina Assembly) | ecosystem: Environmental > Terrestrial > Soil > Vadose zone... | reverse complement strand
ATTTGGGATTTGGGATTTGGGATTCGCAGTCGCGCGAAATCCAGCACGATCCCAATTCGAATCCCGAATCCCGTCCGAGTCCGGTGCGAATCCCAAATCCCGAATCCCGAATCCCGTCCGAGTCCCGGTGCGAATCCCGAATCCCGAATCCCGACTCCCGAATCCCGTCCGAGTCCCGTGCGAATCCCGAATCCCGACTCCCGAATCCCGTCCGAGTCCCGTGCGAATCCCGAATCCCGAATCCCGAATCCCGGTGTATCGTAACCACCCATGACACCCTTATCCCGACGCGAGTTCACGGTCTCGGTCCTGGGCGCGGCGGCCGCGGCGACGCGCGTGGCCAGAGCCACGCCGGCGCAGACCACGAGCCCGAAAACATCGATCGGATCCTCGACGAGCAGTCCGGAATTGCTGGCCGGGCTGACGCTTGCCGACGTGTCGGCGCGCGTCAAGGCGGGCACGGTCACCTCGACCGCCCTCGTGACGGCGTGCCTGGCGCGCATCGATATCTACAACCCGAAGGTCAACGCGTTCATCACCGTCATGCGCGACGCGGCGCTCGCCCAGGCGAAGGCGCTCGACGCCGAGCAGCGCGCCGGCACACTGCGCGGACCGCTGCACGGGATCCCGATCGCGTTGAAGGACAACATCGACACGGCCGGCGTGCGCACGACCGCGGCGAGCGCGGTGTTCGACGATCGAGTCCCCGCCGAAGACGCCGAGGTCGCGCGCCGTCTCGCCGCCGCCGGCGCCGTCCTCGTCGGCAAGACCAATCTTCACGAGTTCGCATTCGGCGGCACGTCGGCGACGAGCTACTACGGGCCGGTGCGGAATCCGTGGGCGCTCGAACGCAACCCGGGCGGATCGTCGGGCGGCTCGGCCGCCGCCGTCGCCACCGATCTCTGTTTCGGCGCCCTCGGCACCGACACGGGTGGTTCGATCCGCACCCCCGCCTCGTATTGCAGCGTCGTCGGCCTGAAGCCGACCTACGGCCTCGTGTCGATCCGCGGGATCATTCCGCTCACCTTGTCGCTCGATCACTGCGGCCCGCTCACCCGCAGCGTGATGGACGCCGCGATGATGCTGAACGTGCTGGCTGGCTACGATCGGCTCGACATCGCCAGCGTCGAGCACGGCCAGGAAGACTACGTCGCGGCGGCGAGGCAGGCGGTCGGCGGTTTCCGGATCGGCATTGCGAGAGCGCCGTTCTTCGATCTGCTCGACGCCGACGTGGCGACGGTCGTGGACGAGGCGCTGCGCGTGCTGGCCACGCTCACGCGAAGCCAGTCCGATGTGATGCTGCCATCGACGCGCGACATCACGGTGGGCGCCGAAACGTACGCCTACCACGAAGAAACGTTCGGCCGCATGTCGGGCCGCTACATGATTCCGACGCGCCGCTCGCTGCAAAGCGGCGCGAACGCCAAGGCCGGCGACTACATCCGTGCCCGCTGGCGCCTCGAGCTGCTGCGGCGCACGATAGACGACGCGTTTCAAGGCGTGGATCTCGTGGTGCTGCCGACGCGCCGCCGGACGCCGCGCACCGTGGACGCCTCGATCAAGCGCGAGGAAACCGACGTGCCGCGCAACCCGGAGCTGGAGAACACCGGCGCGTTCAATGTCTACGGCATCCCGGCGATTTCCATTCCGTGCGGCTTCACGTCGAAGGGGCTGCCCGTGGGATTGATGATCGCGGGGCCGCGATTCTCGGAAGGTAAGGTGCTCGCGCTCGCCCATGCGTTCGAGCAGGCAACCGCATTCCACACGAAGAGACCACCGATTCGCCCCGAGACGTCGGTGCCGCCGTTGGCGTCGACCGACGAGGGGCGGGAGTAGCCTGTCGCTGCCCTCCTGCAGGGCCTGTCCCTACTCTGTCCCCGGGGACGGCGTCGACGTTGCGGTGTCGACGCGGCCGCCGCCCGCGGCGAACGACGCCAGAACCGCGTCGAGTTGCGCCTTCAGGTCGGCGCGCGCCAGCCACGCCGTGTCCGTCAGGCGCACGGCCGTGAGGCCGCGCAGATCGGCCGACAAGTGCTCGAAGAGCTGCGCGGTGGTGCCGTCAATCTGCGAATCGAGATACCGCATGAAGAGCTGCTCGCACGACAGCACGGCGGGCTCGCCGGCTCGCAGCAAGAGAAAGTCGCGACGATCAATCCTCATTCCCGCTAATCCGCATTCCGCAATCCGCGATCCGCAATGGCGACGAGCGTCCGCGTGATCATGTTCCGCGTCAGCGGGACCTTGTAGCCGTTCTTCGCCAGCGGCCTCGCCCCCGCGACCGCCGCCTCCCCCGCCCTGGCGGCCAATTCCGGCGTGATGCGCTGGCCCGCAAGCATCTTCTCGACCTCCGGCAGCCGCCACGGGATCGGCGCGACGCCGCCGAGCACGATGCGCGCGCGACCACACACGTCCTTGTCCATCTCGAGGACGATCGCGGCGCTGACGACGGCGTGGGTCCAGGCTTCGCGATCGAGGATCTTGTGATACGTGCTGCGCGCGCCGGCGGGCGCCGGCGGCAGCGTGATCGCGGCGAGCACCTCCCCGTCCTTCAGCACGTTCTCGCGCGACGCATCGACGGTCGGCAGCGCGAAAAACTGTGCCGCGGGCACCATCCGCTCGCCCGCGGGGCCGGCGATCCGGAACGTCGCGTCGAGCGCGATGAGCGCGGGCGCCGTGTCCGACGGATGCACGATGTAACTCGGCCCGCCGCCGAAGATCGCGTGGAACTCGTTCTCGCCGGTGACCGAATAGCAGGTCGTGCCGCCGTTCTTCAGGCATTTGAAGCCGTTCCGGAAGTACCAGCACCACGGACGCTGGCAGACGTTCCCGGCCAGCGTCGCGACGTTGCGGATCTGCGGCGTGGCCACGCTCTCGGCCGCTTCGGCCAGCACCGGATATTGGCGGCGGACGAGCCTGTGGCTGGCGAGCGCGTCGAGCGTGATCAGGCCGCCGATCGTGACGCCGCCCATCTCGAGCGTCACCTGATCGAGGCCCTTGATCGATTTCAGGTTGACCAGCACGTCCGGCGTGACGAGCCGCTCTTTCATCATGCCGACGAGGTCGCTGCCGCCGCCGGCGAGGGCGACGCTGCGGTTGTTCTCGCGTCCCTGCCTGATGAGCGTCACGGCGTGGGCGAGATCGCGCGGGTTGGCATTCGTGAAGGACTTCACGCCCGGCCTCCTTTCGCCGCCAGCGCCGCAACGATCTTGTCGCGTGTGATCGGTAGATCCTTCATGCGATGGCCGATGGCGTTGGCCACCGCGTTCGCGACCGCAGCCGGCGCCGGCACCTTGCTCGCCTCGCCCATGCTCTTCGCGCCGAATGGCCCGAGGCCGTCGTCCGACTCGATGAACAGGACGTCGATCTCCGGCGCGTCCCGGTGGGTGGAGATCCGGGCGCCGTAATAGCCCGGCGTCAGCGGCGTGCCGCTGCGGCGGTCGTAGAGCAGATCCTCGTGCAGCGCCATCCCGATGCCCATCTGGGCGCCGCCTTTGATCTGGCTCATGGCCGTCAGGGGGTTGATGATCCGCCCGCAGTCGTGCACGGCGAGGTACTTGGTTACACGAGCGCGCCCGAGCTCGGCGTCGACTTCCACCTCGACGAAGTGCGCGCCGAAGGTGCTGCGCACCTTGCCCTGCAGCGTGGGGCTCGGCGTGGCCGACGCGATGAGCACGGCATCGCCCTTCGGCAGCCCTTTCTCGGCGATTTGTTTCCGGAGATCGCGCGCGGCCTCGACAACGGCATAGCCGGTCATGATCGTGGTGCGGCTCCCCGACTCGCCGACCGAATACGGACAGCGGTCAGTGTCGCCCCAGACGACCTCGAGCTGCGAGAGCGGCACACCGAGCGCCTCCGCCGCAATCAACCCCATCGTCGTCTTCGCGCCGCTTCCGACGTCGGTGACGCCGACGTGCACCCAGTATTTGCCTTTCGCGTCGACGCGGACGACCGCGCTGCTCCGGCCCAGCCCCGCGCGGAACGCCATGAACGAGACGCCGGCGCCGCGCTTGATCGGGCCCGGATCGGATCCCGGCACGGCGCGCCAGCGCTTCTTCCACTCGAACGCTTCGGCGCCGCGGCGGATGCACTCGTCCAGCGAGTAGGTCGTGTACGGCGTCTGGTCGTTCGCCTGCCGCGTCATGTTCTTCAGGATGAACTCGACCGGATCCATCTTCAGCTTCGCGGCGACGTCGTCCATCATCGACTGGATGCCGAAGAACCCCTGCGGATATTCAGGGCCGCGGAAGTTGCCCGAGACGGTCCTGTTCGTGTAGACGGGCGAGATGGACGTCTCGATGTTGGGGCACTGATAAATCTCGACGCCGGCGATGTTGCCGCTGTTCTTGCGATACGGGCCCATGCCGCTGAAGCCGCGCAGCTGAATCGCCTGCAGCGTGCCGTCGCGCGCAACGCCGACCTTGTAGTACTGCGCGGTCGGCCAGCGGCCGTGCACGCCGATGAAATCCTCCTTGCGCGACAGCTCGAGCTTCACCGGCGCGCCGGCTTCCCTGGCCAGCACGGCGGCGATGAGATCCGCGTCCTGATTCTGATTCTTGTTGCCGAAGTTGCCGCCCATGTAGTGGCAGACGATCCGGACGTTGTCCGGCGCGATGCCGAGATCGCGCGCCATGTCGGTCCGGCAGTTCGCGATGCCGCCGGTCGGCGTATAGACCGTCAGCTTGTCGCCGTCCCATGCCGCGACGGAGGCGCGCGGCTCCATCTGCGCGTTGTGCACGAAGCTGGTCGAGTAGCGGTCCTCGAAGACGTGATCGGCCGACTTGAATCCGTCCTCGACGTTGCCGCGGCGCGTGCCGATAGGCTGCGTCTCGTTACGGACGTTCGGCGACAGGTTGCCTTCCGGCCAGATCTGCACGGCGCCGGGCTTCACCGCCTCCTCGGGATCGAGGACGAACGGGAGCGGCTCGTAGTCGACGGCGACGAGCAGCAGCGCTTCTTCCGCGACGTGGCGATCGGTCGCCGCCACGGCCGCAACCGGCTCGCCGACGAAGCGCACCGGATTGTTGAAGGCGTACCGTCGGTGCTTGGTGATCTTCTTCATCTCGTCGTTGTACTGCGCGCCGCCTGAAATCGATCCGGCGCCCCAGACGACCGTGCAGTTGTCGTGGGTGACGACCGCCTTCACGCCCGGCAGCGCGAGCGCCTTCGACGTGTCGATGCGCCGGATGCGGGCATGCGGGTGCGGGCTGCGAAGCACGCGCGCGTACAACATGTTCGGCAGCAAGACGTCGGCCGTGTATGTCGCCTTGCCGGAGACGCGCTCCGCCGCGTCGATGCGCGCCGTGGCATTCCCGACGACGTTCAACGCGGCAACCGCCGAACCCGCAGAGGAGATCTTGGTCGGCGTCGGCGCGTTCCGCGCCGATCGTGGCTGTCCGGCCGCGACGGTGGCTGCGACGTAGTGGTTGTAGTTCGAGCAGCGGCAGATGTTGCCGGTCATCGCGGCGCGCGCCTGCTCCGCTGTCGGGTTCGGTGTCGCGTTGAGCAGCGCTGTCGCGCTCATCAGCTGGCCCGATGTGCAGAAGCCGCACTGCGGCGCATCGTGCTCGACAAACGATCGCTGCAGCGGATTCAGCTCGCCCTCCTTCGCCAGGCTCTCGATCGTCTGGACAGAGCGGCCATCCGCCCAGACCGCCAGCTGGCTGCAGGAGTACACCGGTTTGCCGTCGAGCAGCACGGTGCAGGCGCCGCACTCGCCGCGGTCGCACCCGATCTTGGTGCCGGTCAGCCGCAGGTGATCGCGCAGCACCTCGGCAAGCGTCCATCGATCCTCGACGGCGAGCCGGCGCGCCGTCCCGTTGACGGTGAGCTGAATCGTCGTGGACGGAGTGGTGACGCGAAGGGCGCGAGCGCCGCTGGACTGCTTCGCGAGCGCCGGCGCGGCAGTTGCGGCTGCGAGGGCGGCGCCGGTTCCTTCGAGAAACCGGCGCCGCGTCATCTTCTTCTTTCCCATGATGCGCGACGCTACGCCCGTCGATTGCACCCGTCAAGCGGGAAGTGATCGCGCGGACTATAATCGCGGCGACATGAACCGCGCGTTCCTCTCCGAGCTGCGGCGGATCGCCGGCGACGAAGGCGTGCTGGACGATGCGCTGGAGCTGCTCACCTACGAGTGCGACGCCTTGCCGCACCTGCGCGAGTCGCCCGCGGCGGTCGTCCTGCCTACCTCGGCCGCGGAGGTTCAGGCGATCGTGAGGCTCTGCGCGCGCGAAGGCGTGCCGTTCGTCGCGCGCGGACACGGCACGGGGCTCTCGGGCGGGGCGCTGCCGGTGGCCGGCGGCCTCGTGATCGCTCTCTCGCGCCTGAATCGTGTCCTGAACGTCGACATCCCGAACCAGCGGGTGACAGTCGAACCGGGCGTGACCAACCTCGAGGTCACGCGTCAGGTCGCGCCGTTCGGCTACTACTACGCGCCCGACCCCTCGAGCCAGCAGGTGTGCTCCATCGGCGGCAACGTCGCCGAAAATTCGGGGGGCGCGCACTGCCTGAAGTACGGCTTCACCGTCCATCACGTCCTCGGCGTCGAGGCGGTGCTGCCCGACGGCGAGCTCGTGCACCTCGGCGGCGAGTTCGCCGATACGCCGGGACCGGATCTGCTCGGCCTGATCATCGGATCGGAAGGCACGCTCGCCGTCGTCACGAGCGTCACCGTTCGAATCCTGCGGCGCCCCGAAACGGTGCAGACGCTGCTGGCGGCGTTCGACACGATCGACGCTGGCGGGGCGGTCGTGTCCGAGATGATTGGCGCGGGAATCATTCCCGCCGCGGTGGAGATGATGGACTCGCTCGCGATCCGCGCTGCTGAGGCCGCGGTCCACCCGAACTTCCCGGCTGCCGACACCGTGCTGATCGTCGAGCTCGACGGGCCGGCCGCCGAAGTCACGGCGCTCTTCGACGTCGTGGTGCAGACGTGCACGCGGCACGGCGCCACGACCATCGAGGTCGCGCAGACCGACGAGCAGCGCGCGCGCATCTGGCGCGGGCGCAAAGCCGCGTTTGCGGCGATGGGACGCGTGTCGCCGAACTACTACGTGCAGGACGGCGTGGTCCCGCGGACGCGGCTGCCCGAAGTGCTCAAACGCATCCGTCAGCTCGAGCACAAGTCGGGGCTCCGGATCGGCAACGTGTTTCACGCGGGCGACGGCAACCTGCATCCGCTGATCTGCTACGACGAGCGCGTGCCAGGGGAGGCGGACAAGGCGGAAGCCGTCGCGGCGGAAATCCTCACCTACTGCATCGAGGCGGGTGGATCGCTGACCGGCGAGCATGGGATCGGCGCAGACAAGTCGCAGCACATGCCGAAGATGTTCACGCCCGAGGACCTCGCGCTGATGCAGCGGGTGCGTTCCGCCTTCGATCCGCGGGGCATCTGCAATCCCGGGAAAGTGTTCCCGACGCCGCGGTTGTGCGGCGAGGTGCCGGGTCCCTATCGCCAGCATCCGGTCGAAGCCGCGGGCCTGGCGGAGCGCATGTAGGGCTCAAAAAAGGGCCGTACCCCTTTTTCGGAGCGTTCGAAGCGAAAAAGGGGTACGGCCCCTTTTTGATGTGCGGAATCTTGCAATCCACTCCCGACCCCGTCGTGATCACGCCGGCGACCGCCGAGGAAGTGGCCGCCGCGCTCCGCGACGCATCCGAGCGTCGCCACTCGCTCGTCATTCGCGGCGCGGGCACGAAGAGCGATTGGGGCCGGCCGTTGGGACGCGTCGACGCCGTCCTCGACATGCGGCGGTTGAACCGCATCCTCGAGCATCAGCACGGCGACATGACGGCGACCATCGAGGCCGGCGCTACTCTGCGCGATGTGAACCGCGCGCTGGCGCAGCACGGGCAATGGCTGCCGCTCGATCCGCCGTTCGCCGACCGGGCGACGATGGGCGGCATCCTCGCCACCAACGACAGCGGTCCGCTGCGGCATCGCTACGGCACGCCGCGCGACCTCGTCATCGGCATTCGGCTCGCGACGACCGACGGCGTCCTTGCGAAGGCCGGCGGACAGGTCGTCAAGAACGTCGCGGGCTACGACCTGTCGAAGCTCGTGACCGGCTCGTTCGGCTGCCTCGCCGCCATCCTCAGCGCGACGTTCAAGCTGGCACCGTTGCCGCGCGCGTCGAAGACGCTGCGCGTCGAGGCGCCCGACGCCGCGGCGCTCGGGCAGATGGTCCGCACCGTGATGGCGAGCCAGCTCGAGCCGATCGCCTTCGAGATCGAAATACGACGATCAACGCAGAGGCCGCAGAGCACGCGGAAGGATTTCTCTGCGAGCTCAGCGAGCTCTGCGTTCACCATCCTTTTGAGGTTCGCCTCGCTCCCCGCCGTCGTCGACGCGCAGATCGATGCGGCTTCCTCGGCCCTCAAGGGCCACGCCGGATCCGTCGAAGTCATCGACACTGATGACGGACAGCGGTTGTGGAGCGAACACTCGCAGCAGCTCTGGAACAGGGACGGCGCGGTCGTGCGCGCCAGCTGGCTGCCCGCGAACATCACGACGGCTCTTGCGAGGCTCGAGGAGATGACGGCCGCCCTGAAGGGCGGCCCTGCGGCCGGGGCGGCGGACGGCGCGACCGCGATGGTCGGGCGCGCAGCGGTGGGGGCAGGATTGATCCGCATCGACGCAGATACCGATTCGCAGGCGTCCGTCATCCAACAACTCCGCGCTTCGTCCAGCTTCGGGAACGTCGTGGTGGTCCGCGGTTCCGCCGACCTCAAGGCGCTCGTCGATGTCTGGGGCCCGCACGGCGATCGTCAGCCGCTGTTCGACTCGTTGAAGCGTGCGCTCGATCCGGCTGGTGTCTTGAATGCCGGGCGAGGGCCGGTGTGAAGCCATTCGATTCGGACCATCCACCCGACCGGGCGCTGATCGACACGTGCGTCCACTGCGGCTTCTGCCTGCCATCGTGCCCGACCTATGTCCTGTGGGGCGAGGAGATGGATTCGCCGCGCGGCCGGATCTATCTGATGAACGCCGGGCTCGATGGGCGGACCGACATGACGGCGCCTTTCGTCCGTCACTTCGACGCCTGCCTGGGCTGCATGGCGTGCGTCACGGCGTGTCCGTCGGGCGTCCAGTACTCGCCGCTCATCGAGGCGACGCGCGGGCAGATCGAGCGCAGGTTTCAGCGTTCGCTCGGCGATCGACTGTTTCGCGCGGCGATCTTCGCGATTTTTCCCTATCCGCGGCGCCTGCGGATCGCGCTCGCACCGCTGATCGTCATTCAGCGTGTAGCGCGAAGGCTCCAGCCGAGCGGCCGCCGCGCGCCTAACGGCTTCGCGCGACGACTGCGCGCGACGCTCTCGCTTGCGCCGACCGTGACGTGGCGCGCGCTCTTTTCTCGCGTGCCCGAGCGGACGCCGGCGATCGGCCAGCGGCGGCTCATCGTCGGCCTGCTGACCGGATGCGTGCAGCGCCTCGCCTTTCCGAATGTGAACGACGCAACGATCAACGTCCTGTCCGCCGAGGGCTGTGATGTCGTGGCTCCGGGTGCTCAGGGCTGCTGCGGTGCACTGGCGCTGCATGCCGGCCGCCTCGCCGAGGCGCGCGCCTTTGCACGCCGGATTATCGACGTCTTCGAGCGCGCCGGCGTCGAACGCATCGCCGTGAACGCAGCGGGATGCGGGTCGTCGATGAAAGAGTACGGCCAGCTCCTCGCGGACGAGCCCGAGTGGGCCGAGAGAGCACGCGCCTTCGCAGCGCGCGTCCGCGATGTCAGCGAGATCGTGCCGGAGCTTGGCGAGCAGAGGGCCGTGCGCCATCCGATCGCGCTGAAAGTCGCGTATCACGACGCCTGTCACCTGGCGCACGCCCAGGGCGTCAGGCAGCAACCCCGCGATCTGCTGCGATCGATCCCGGGCATCGAGCTGCTCTCGTTTGCCGAGCAGGAGATCTGCTGCGGCAGCGCCGGCATCTACAACCTCGTCGAGCCCGACACCGCGCGCGAGCTCGGCGATCGCAAGGTGGCGCAGATCGAAGCGGTCCGGCCGGATGACGTCGCCACCGCCAACCCCGGCTGCACGCTCCAGATGGCGGCCGCCGCGCGCCGCCAGGGGCGCGCGCTGACGATCCGACATCCGATTGAGATGCTCGATGCTTCGATCCGCGGCGAAATTGACATCTGATTTAAGAAAAACTTTGCAAAGCGACTCCCGACCCCCATCT
>Ga0137410_10003849_pt1 | contig 10174 bp, 7 predicted proteins | sample CZODoug1_16funga_FD_108878 | JGI IMG/M metagenome (GOLD analysis project Ga0137410, IMG submission 108878) | Vadose zone soil fungal communities from Angelo Coast Range Reserve, California, USA - CZODoug1_16fungal (Illumina Assembly) | ecosystem: Environmental > Terrestrial > Soil > Vadose zone... | reverse complement strand
GAAGTCACGACCCCGGCCACCGAGATCTCCATCAACGAAGCGCGCGACATGTACCGGCCGCTCTACGGAGACGACGTCGCCAACAGCATCGAGCTGGGCGACGAGATGGAGTTCCCGAAGCCGACTGAGGTGCTGGGGCGCATCGCCGCGCAGACGGCCAAGCAGGTGATCTTTCAGAAGGTCCGCGAGGCCGAGCGCGAGCATGTATTCGCCGAGTACAACGAGCGGATCGGCGAAGTGGTGAACGGGACGGTGAAGCGATTCGAGAACGGCGACATCATCCTCGAAATCGGCCGCATCGAAGCGGTGCTGCCGCGCAAGGAACAGTCGCGCGCCGAGAGCTACACACCCTCGGACCGTGTGCGGACGGTCATCAAGGGCGTCAACCGCAGCGCGAAAGGCCCGCAGATCGTCCTGTCGCGCACCGACCCGGCGTTGCTCATCAAGCTGTTCGAGCAGGAAGTGCCGGAGATCTACGACGGCACGGTCATGATCCGCGGCGCGGTCCGCGAGGCCGGCGACCGCGCGAAGGTCGCGGTGTTCTCGCGCGAGCGCGACGTCGACCCGGTCGGTGCCTGCGTCGGCATGAAGGGCACCCGCGTACAGTCGATCATCCGCGAGCTCCGCGGCGAGAAGATCGACATCGTCGAGTGGTCGGAGGACGCGATCGCCTTCGTCACCAACGCGCTCAGCCCGGCGAAGGTGCAGCGCGTGTCGATCGTGGACGACCGCGAGCGCGTGATGGAAGTGATCGTCGAGGACAAGCAGCTGTCGCTCGCCATCGGGAAGAAGGGCCAGAACGTGCGCCTGGCCGCGAAGCTCACGGGCTGGCGCATCGACATCAAGAGCGAGGAAGAAAAGCGACGTGAGGTCGAAGCGCAGTTCGGCGAGCTCGAGGCGGCGGCGACCGAGACCAGCGGCGAGGCCGGCGATGCGGCCACCGATTCGTCGGTCGACCTGTCCGCCGAAGCCGGCCGGACCGAGGGCGCGCCCGCGAGAGCGGAAGCTGACGAGACCTCCGTTGAGACTGAAGCTGCGCCCGCCGGGGAGGCGCCCGTGTCCGACGTCCCCGTTCCGTACGCCATCAGCGGCATCGGCGAGAAAACCGTTCGGAAGCTGGTCGAGGGCGGCTTCGCGACGCCCGAGGCGCTTGCCACCGCGACCGTCGAGCAGCTGTCCGAAATCCCCGGTATCGGCGGCAAGACGGCGGAGAAGATACTGGCTGCGGCGCGCGGCGAGGCGCCGGCTGATGAGGCGTAAGGTGGGTCGCGCAGGCCGGCACTTGTAGCGTCGCCGATCGGGTCTGTAAGGTCCTACGTCCGTCAGCGACACGTGTAACGACATGAGGTGCTCAGTTTGGCAACCGTCCGGATTTTCAAGATCGCGGAGCTCCTGGGCACGACGAGCCAGGAAGTGACGGCGCTCCTCAAGCGCGATCACGGCATCGAGGTGAAGAGCGCCTCGAGCACCATCGAGGAAGTCGTCGCGCGCCAGTTCGTCGAGCGCCTGGCGAAGCAGCGCAACATCTCGCTGCCGGCCGCCCATATGTTCGCCGAGACACCGGTCATCAAAGGCAAGAAAGGCACGCCGGCGAAGAAAGCCGCCGAGCCTCCGAAGCCCGTGGCGCCGGCGCTCCCGCCGCCGCGGCTCGTGAAGACGGTGAAGCCCGCCGCCGTGCCCGTCGCCGAGCCCGAACCGGCCGAACCGGAGCCAGCCGTCGCCGCCCATGTAATCGAGGCGCCGCAGCCGGCTCGGGTCGCCCCGAGCTCGCCGCGCGCCGAGACGCTTGCCGCGGCCGAAGCCTCAGGAGCCGCTGAAGCACACGTCGATGCGCGTCAAGCTCAGGTCGCTCCGACCGCGTCGAAGGGCGAGAGAGCCGAGCCTGCGCCGCCACGGCCGTCCGCCGCGCCTCAAGCGCCCTCCGCCGCGGCGCCCGTTGCGGGCGGGCCGCCGCCGCACGCACAGAAGTTGCCGATGCCTGGTCGCGTCGTGCCGCCGACGCTCCGGCTGCGCATCGAGCAGCAACGCCCGACGACGCCGACGCAGCCGCTGCCGACCACGCCGCCGCCGCGTGCGGTGCAGCGTCAGATCGCGCCGCCGAAGCCGGCGGCCACGGCCGCCGCGCGCCAGGCCGCCGCTGCGGGACCGTCAGCGCAGGCTGGCGCTCCCTCCACCGGCGCTCGTGCGCCGGCCCCCGGCATGCCGCGTCCGGGAATCCCGGGCGCGCCGCGCCCGCAATATCCGAGCTCCCGGCCGCAGGGCCCGATGGGCGGACCGCGTCCGCTGCCCTCTCAGCCTGTTCGCACGCAACAGCCCGGCATGCCGCCGCGGCCCGGCCAGCCGCAATACCCGCAGCGGCCGGGTATGCCGCAGCGGCCGAGTTATCCGCAGCGGCCCGGTGGATCGGGGCGGCCCGCCGCGGCGCAGCGCCGCGAACACGCGCGGCCCGCGCCGCCGCAGATGCCGGCGGCGCCGCCGCCGGTCACGAAGACGATCACGCTCGCCGAGGGCATGACGGTGAAGGACCTCGCGGACAAGCTCGACATCCGCGTCAAGGATGTCCTGGCGAAGCTGTTGATGAAGCGGTTGATGCTGACGATCAACTCCGCGCTCGACACCGAGACCGCGACGATGATCGCTCGCGAGTTCGGGGCGGACGTGCAGTTGCGCAGCTTCGAGGAGGAACTGTTGCAAGTGGATGCGGATGAATCGAAGGCCGAAGACGTCGTCGCGCGCGCGCCGGTCGTCACGGTGATGGGCCACGTCGACCACGGCAAGACGAGCCTGCTCGACGCAATTCGCGAAACGCGCGTCGCCGAGCGCGAGGCCGGCGGCATCACGCAGCACATCGGCGCGTATCACGTGACGATCAACGGCCGGAACATCGTGTTCCTGGACACGCCGGGCCACGAGGCGTTCACGCTCATGCGCGCCCGCGGCGCCAAAGTCACCGACATCGTCGTCCTGGTCGTCGCGGCCGACGACGGGGTGATGCCGCAGACGCGGGAGGCGATCGATCACGCGAAGGCGGCGAACGTGCCAATCGTCGTCGCGATCAACAAGATCGACAAGCCGAACGCCAGCCCCGAGAAAGTGAAGCGCGAGCTGACCGATCTCGGCCTGATGCCGGAAGAATGGGGCGGCCAGACCGTCACCGTCGAGGTGTCGGCGCGGCAGAAGCTGAACATCGACGCGCTGCTCGAAATGGTCCTGCTGGTCAGCGATATCGGCGAGCTCAAGGCCAATCCGAAGCGCAGCGCGTCGGGCACCGTGCTCGAGGCCAAGCTGGACAAAGGCCGCGGCCCCGTGGCCACCGTGCTCGTGCAGGACGGCACGCTCAGGGTCGGCGACACGTTCATCGCGGGACCGATTGTCGGCCGCGTGCGCGCGCTCATCGACGACCGCGGCAAGCCGACGAAATCGGCCGGGCCGTCCACCCCGGTCGAGGTGCTCGGCCTCGCGGGGCTCCCGCAGCCGGGAGACGTCTTCCAGGTGGCCGACGCCGCCAAGGCGCGCCACATCGCGACGTTCCGCGAGGAGCAGGCGAAGACGCGCGCGCTCGGCGCGAAGGGATCGCGGCTCACGTTGGAGTCGTTGCAGGCGCAGATCGCCGAAGGCGGCATGAAGGAGCTGCCGATCATCATCAAGGCCGACGTGCAGGGGTCGGCCGAGGTGCTGGCCGACACGCTGGCGAAGCTGACCGACGAGAAGGTGAAGATTCGGATCATCCACGCGGGCGTCGGCGCCGTGAACGAGTCCGACGTCCTGCTGGCATCGGCCTCCAACGCGATCATCATCGCGTTCAACGTGCGACCGGACCGCAACGCGGAGGACATCGCCGCGCGCGAGCGCGTGGACATCCGCCAGCATTCGGTGATCTACAACGTCACCGACGAGATGAAGAAGGCGATGACGGGGCTCCTGGAGCCGACGTTCAAGGAAGTCCGCATCGGCGTGGCCCACGTGCGCGAGACGTTCAAGGTGCCGAAGTTCGGCACGATTGCGGGCTGCATGGTGACCGAAGGGCGCATCACGCGTGCCGGCGACACGCAGGCGCGCCTCCTCCGCGACAACGTCGTCGTCTACGAAGGCAAGATCGGATCGCTCCGCCGCTTCAAGGACGACGTCAGCGAGGTGAAGACGGGCTTCGAGTGCGGCATCGGCTTCGAGAAGTTCAACGACCTCAAGGTCGGCGACGTCATCGAGGTCTTCGCCATGGAACGGGTCGCGATTACCGCATAAGATCGCCGATGCACGCAATTTGGAATTCAGAATTTGGAATTCAGAATTTGTACCCATTCCAAATTCCTAATTCCTAATTCCAAATTACCGATGTCACAAGGCTCCCGTCCGGACCGCGTCGGCGATCAGATCCGCAGTGAGATCGCCTCGCTCCTGGCGCGCGACGTGCACGATCCCGGCATCGGCTTCGTCACGATCACGCGCGTCCAGGTGACACCCGACCTGCAGCAGGCGCGCGTCTATTACACCGCGCTCGGCGACGACAAGGCCCGCGGGAGCGCCGCGCGCGCGCTGGATCGGGCCGCGCCGTTCCTGCGCCGGCAGATCGGGTCGCGCCTGCGGCTGAAGCGCGTGCCCGAGCTCGAGTTCCTCTACGACGAATCGATCGCGGGCCAGGACCGGATCGAGCAGATCCTCAACGAAATCCGCGCCGCGCAACGTCCCGCCGACGCCGGCACCACGGACACCGACACCGATGACGACCAGACCTGAGATTGCCGCGATCGCCGACGCGATCCGATCGCGGCGGCGGTTCGTGCTCTCGTCGCATGCGCGTCCCGACGGCGACTCCATCGGCTCCCAGCTCGCGATGGCGTACGCGCTCAAGGCGCTGGGCAAGGACGTCACCGTGATCAATGCCGACGCGGCGCCACCGCCGCTCATGGCGTTCCCCGGCGTATCCGAGATCCGGATCGCCCCGCGCGCCGACGGCGATTTCGAAGCCGCCATCATCATGGAGTGCGGGGATCTCGCCCGGACCGGAGTACAGGGGCTCGATCGATTTTTCGTCATCAACATCGACCATCACCCCGGCAACACCGGATACGGCGGGATCAACTGGTTCGACCCGAGCGCCGCCGCGTGCGGCGAGATGATCTTCGACCTGGTGCCCGCGCTCGGCGTTCCGCTTTCCGTGGAGATCGCGACGCACATCTACCTCGCGATCCTGACCGACACCGGATCGTTTCACTACTCCAGCCTGACGCCGCGCACCTTCGACATCTGCCGCGCGACGCTCGAGGCGGGCGTCGACCCGGTGCTCGTCGCGCGCAACGTGTACGACAGCAACAACATGGGCCGGCTGAAGCTGTTTGGCGCCGTGCTCAGCGCCATGCAGATTGATCAGACCGGGCGGATCGCGATCGTCTACCTCGATCACGAGATGGCGCGCGAGGCGGGCGGCACCTACGAGGACACCGAGGGGCTGATCAACCTGCCGCTGACGGTGAAGGAGATTCAGGCGGTCGTGTTCTTCAAGCAGGACCAGGGCGACCAGTACCGCGTCAGCATGCGGTCGAAGAGCGAGATCGACATCGGCGCCGTCGCGAAGCAATTCGGCGGCGGCGGGCACAAGAACGCGGCCGGCTGCACCGTCTCCGGGCCGATCGACGAGCTGCGGAAGCTGTTCCTCGAGAAACTCGAGCAAGCGATCGATGGACGGCCTGCTGATCATTGACAAACCGGCCGGCCCGACGTCGCATGACGTCGTGGCGCGCGTGCGGCGCGCGCTCCGCGAGCCGAGGATCGGCCACACCGGCACGCTGGATCCGGCGGCGACCGGCGTCCTCGCGCTCGTCCTCGGCCGCGCCACCCGGCTCGCACAGTTCCTGAGTGACAGCGACAAATCGTACGTGGCGGTCGTCCGCTTCGGGTTCTCCACCGACACCGCGGATGCGCAGGGTCGGACGACGGGACCGGTGACGCCGGGGGCTCCGCCATCGCGCGATGCGATCGAGGCCGCGCTCCATGGTTTTCGCGGCACCTTCCTGCAGCAGCCGCCGGCGTTTTCGGCGAAGAAGATCGACGGCACACGCAGCCACAAGCTCGCGCGCGCACGCGCTCGTGCACGCGTCGCGCCGTCGCACCTCGCGCCCTCGCACCTCGCACCCTCGCACTTCGCACCCTCGCACGATGCCGCTTCTGACGCAACTCCTGCCACTCCCGCCCGTCCCGCCCCCCCTGCCCTACCTGCACCAGTGACCGTCACCGCATATGCGATCGAGATCGTGAGCCTCGATGACGACAGGGTGACGATCAGTGTGGAGTGCTCCGCCGGCTTTTATGTCCGGTCGCTGGCGCACGACCTCGGCGAGCGGCTCGGTGTTGGCGCGCATCTGGCCCGCCTTCGGCGCACGCGGACGGGCGATTTCACGCTCGAGCGCGCGATCGATCTGGAGACGGCCGAGCGCGACCCCGAGCGCGCCGCGGCAGCCATGGTCCCGCTCGCCGACATCCTGCCGCGATTCGCGCCGGTCACCCTGACGCCGGCTGGCGTCCGGCGGGCCATCAACGGCTGCCAGCTGGGGCCGGCGGACATACAGTCGGGATTCGGGATTCGGGATTCGGGATTGGTCGGTGCCGGCGAATCCCAAATCCCAAATCCCGATTCCCGGCCGTACCGCCTGCTCGATCCAACCGGACAACTGGTCGGTATCGCCCGTCCGTCATCGATTCATGGGGTTTTGCATCCGTCAGTTGTTCTGATCTAACATGTTGATCTTGCTCGACTGAAAAATTTCACGGCATACGGCGCGTCCGGATCCTGGCGGTTCTGGGGCGTTCGTGGAGGACCCCAGGTGGCGTTAAGCAAAGACCGTAAGACCGAGCTCATTGGCAGCTACAAGACCCACGAAGCCGACACCGGATCGCCTGAAGTTCAAGTCGCGATCCTCAGCGAGCGCATCAACTACCTGACCGAGCACTTCAAGACGCACGCGAAGGATCATCACTCCCGCCGCGGCCTGCTGATGCTGGTCGGCAAGCGCCGGCGGCTGCTCGATTACCTCAAAGGCAAGGACGCGCAGCGCTACTCCGATCTCATCAGGAAGCTGAACATCCGAAAGTAACGCGTCCGCGCGGCTGTTACTTTCACTTTTCAGTGTGAAATTTCGATATGCATACGCGTGAACTCACCGTCGGCCAGAACACTCTTCGCTTTGAAACCGGCAAGCTCGCCAAGCAGGCGGGCGGATCGGTCGTCGTCCGCTTCGGCGACTCGGTCGTTCTCGTTACGGCATGCCGCGCGGCGAGCGCGCGCGAAGGCATCGACTTCCTGCCGCTGACGGTGGACTACCGCGAGTACACCTACGCGTCGGGGCGAATCCCCGGCGGCTTCTTCAAGCGCGAGGGCAAGCCCGCCGAGAAGGAAGTCCTGACGAGCCGCTGCATCGACCGGCCCATCCGGCCGCTCTTCCCGTCGGGTTGGCGCTACGAGACACAGATCATCGCGCTCGTGCTGTCAGCCGATCAGGAGAACGACACGGACGTGCTCGCGATCACCGGCGCGTCGGTCGCGCTCTCGCTCTCGGAAATCCCGTTCGAGAAGACGATCGCGGCCGTGCGCATCGGGCTCGTGGACGGCGCCTTCATCGTCAACCCGACCTTCCAGCAGCGCAAGGAGAGCAAGCTCGATCTCGTCGTCGCCGGCAGCAAGGACGGCGTGGTGATGGTCGAGGCGGGTGCGAAGGAAGTGACCGAAGCGCAGGCCGTCGAAGCGCTCGATACCGCGCACGCGGCGATCAAGCAGATCGTCGCCACGATTGACGACCTGGCGAAGGAAGCAGGCAAGAAAAAACTGCAGGTGGCGAAGAAGGAAATCGGACACGACTTCTACCGCGAGGTGGAAGAGAAGGTCCTCGTGCCGCTGACCGAAGCCATGCGGATCCGCGGCAAGCTCGAAAACTACGACCGCGTGGACGAAGCGCTGAAAGATCTCGTGGCGTCTCTGCCGGAAGGCGAAGTCGAACGGAAGCTCGAGGCGAAGCAGATCTTCAAGGAGCTGAAGGAGAAGGTGCTCCGTGAAGAGGTGCTGACGCACGGCGTCCGCCTCGACGGGCGCAAGTTCGACGAGGTGCGCCCGATCTGGATCGAGACGGGTGTGCTGCCGCGCACGCACGGCTCCGCCGTGTTCACGCGCGGCGAGACGCAGGCCCTGGTCACCTGCACGCTCGGCACCGCCGACGATGCGCAGAAAATCGAGAGCTTCGAGGGCGAGACGTGGAAGAGCTTCATGCTCCACTACAACTTCCCGCCCTTCTCGGTCGGCGAAGTCGGCTTCATGCGAGGCCCGGGACGCCGCGAAGTGGGCCACGGCGCGCTCGCCGAGCGGTCGCTGGTGCCGATGATGCCGGCTGAAGATCAGTTCCCGTACACCGTGCGGATCGTGTCGGACATCCTCGAGTCGAACGGCTCCTCGTCGATGGCCTCGGTCTGCGGCGGCTCGCTGGCCATGATGGACGCCGGTGTGCCGATCAAGAACGCCGTCGCCGGCATCGCGATGGGGCTCGTCATGGACGAGAAGAGCGGCAAGTACGCCGTGCTCTCCGACATCGCGGGCGCCGAGGATCACTACGGCGACATGGACTTCAAGGTCGCCGGCACCGGCGCCGGCATCACCGCACTGCAGATGGACATCAAGGTCGGCGGCATCACCACGGAGGTGATGCGCAAGGCGCTCGAGCAGGCGCGCCGTGGCCGGCTGCACATCCTCGACAAGATGAAGGAAGCGATCGGCGCGCCCCGCCAGAACATCTCGCTCTTCGCGCCACGCATCGTCACGATACGAATTCCGGTGGACAAGATTCGCGACGTCATCGGGCCGGGCGGCAAGATGATCCGCAGCATCATCGAGCGCACCGGCGTCAAGATCGACGTCGAAGACGATGGGCGCGTGAACGTGGCGTCGGCCGACGGCGCGTCGGCGCAGAAGGCGATTTCGATCATCCAGGAGCTGACCGCCACGCCGGAGCTGAACAAGACCTACATGGGAAAGGTGCAGCGCATCACCGACTTCGGCGCGTTCGTCGAGATCATGCCGGGCACCGACGGCCTCCTCCACGTCTCCGAGATCGCGAACCATCGGGTCAAGGACGTGCGCGACGAGCTGAAGGAAGGCGAACAGCTCCTCGTGAAGGTGATCAACATCGATCCGACCGGCAAGATCCGTTTGAGCCGCAAGGCGCTGCTCCAGGAAGAAGCCACGACCGCGAAGAAGGAATAGAGGCTGGGCTGGAGGCTGGCGGCCACGCGCTCCGCGAGCGATGCCGTCGAGGTCTGAGCCCTTGTCCGTCGTACAATCAGCGGGATGCCGCGCGTCGGATTCCTGATCTTCGCGCTCGTCGCCGCCAGTGCGACCCAGGACCAGGGCCCGACCGAGAAGCCGTTCGCGGTGACCGCGCACCGCTTTGCCTTTGATCCACCGCGCATCGAAGTGAACCAGAACGATCTCGTCAAGATCGAGCTGCGCACCAGCGACATCGCGCACAGCCTGACGATCGACGCGTATCGGATCGCGAAGCGCGTCAACCCCGGCCAGCCGGTCACGTTCGAGTTCCGCGCCGATCGGGCCGGAACGTACCCTTACTACTGCAACCTGCAAATCGAGGACGGCTGCCGCCAGATGCGCGGCGAGCTCGTCGTCCGGCCACGGCGGTAGACACGGCGACCCGAAGCCTTCCGCGCCGTCCGGTCGGAGGCGCGAAGGCGGGAGCTGCGGCGTGGCGGACCCGCGACCACCTTCCAGCAGTGTGGCTCTTTGCGGCACTCGCGGTCGCATGGACGTGGCCGCTGGTGCTCCACCTCCGGGACTCGCTGCCCGGCGGTCCCGGCGACAATTACAGCTTCGTGTGGAATCTGTGGTGGATGCGCCACGTGCTCGCGACGCCGGGGCTTGAATATTTCCACACGACGTACCTGTTCTACCCGTTCGGCACGACGATCGCGGATCACCCGCACACGGCGCTGCCCGCGCTCGTCGCGGCGACGATCCTCAGACCCGCATCGGCGGTTACGGCGCAGAATTTGTTGCTGTTGGCGTACGTGTTCGGAAACATGGCCAGCATGTACGCGCTGGTGTGGACCCTTCTGTCCACAGCGGACGCAGCGCCCGCAGAATGCGCAGAGAGCGCATTGCGCGGCGGGTGCCGCGAGCTCT